>Ga0210057_1000896_pt1 | contig 47599 bp, 42 predicted proteins | sample CryGeyCG2114_010_2_FD_183968 | JGI IMG/M metagenome (GOLD analysis project Ga0210057, IMG submission 183968) | Groundwater microbial communities from aquifer - Crystal Geyser CG10_big_fil_rev_8/21/14_0.10 (SPAdes) (version 2) | ecosystem: Environmental > Aquatic > Deep subsurface > Groundwater ...
CACACCTCCATCCATGAGGGCAAGTGTAGAAGCACATACAGAACCCATAGAGGTAGAACCGTTTGAAGCCATACATTCTGATACGAGGCGAATGGTGTATGGGAACGACTCTTGGTTTGGAATAACTGCAGAGAGTGCTTTTTCTGCAAGTGCACCGTGTCCTACTGCGCGTCGGTTAAGACCTCCTATTCTACCGGTTTCACCTGTTGAAAATGGAGGGAAATTGTAGTGATGCATAAAACGCTTTTTTGATTCTTGTACTTCCATATTGTCTACGACTTGCGCTTCTCCGGGACCACCTAGGGTGAGTGCTGAAAGTACATGGGTGCCACCACGATAAAAGATACCTGATCCGTGGAGTATTGGTGAAATGCCTCCTGCTTTGGCAAACAGTGGTCTGATTTCATCAAATGCTCTTCCGTCTGGGCGCTCATTGTTTTCAATTGCTTCTCTGTGGAGGAGTTCGTCTACTTTTTCTTCAAAGTATTCATCAGCTTGTGTAGTGTTTGCCTCGGGCTCGTTTTCGCTCACGAGCTTCATCCATGTACTTTTGAGTTCACTGATATGAGATTTACCTGGTTCTCCAGTAAAGATTGATTTTTTAAATATTGGTTCGATATGTGTGTTCCAAAGTATGGCAAGTGTTGCAGGTATTTCTGGTTTTGTAACAACCTTCTTTTCTTTGCCTATTTCTGCAATAATTTCTTTTTGCCACGCCTGGATTTTTTCGATTTCTTCAGAAGCCTTTGTGAGTCCTCGTGTAAGGATATCTTCAGAAACTTCTTTTCCGCCAACCTCTATCATGTTGATGTTGCCGTCTTTACCACACGCGAGGAGATCAAGTGTAAATTCACTATCGGCTCGATAGGTGTAGGTAGGATTTATAGTGAATTCACCGCTCCCGTTTTGTGTACCAAGGCGTACTGCGCTCACCGGTCCATGCCATGGAATGTCAGATGTTCCGAGGGCGAGCGATGCTGCAATAACACCAAGTACATCAGGATCATCCTCGTCTATTGAAAGCACCGTAAGAATCACTTGAATGTCATGCCGGATGTATTGATCAAAAAGTGGTCTGATTGTTCTATCAATAATGCGACCAGATAATACCGCTTCATCAGTCGGTTTCCCTTCTCTTCTCACAAAGCGTGAACCTAAAATTTTTCCGGATGCGTAAAATTTTTCTTCATAATCAACAGTGAGGGGCATGTAGTTAGCACTCCCAGGGTTTTTACTCATGACAGCCGTACACAATACAGTTGTATGGCCGTAAGAGAGCATAACTGAACCGTTCGCTTGATCAGCAATATCGTTAAACTCTGCCGTCAGTGTCTTTCCGGCAAGTTCTAGTGAGTATGTTTTTTTCTGCATAATCGTAGGGACCTTGTGGTCCGATTATGGTTACGTACAGGTTCTAAGTCTGCAAAAGCAAACCTATGTACCTGAACATAACCTCTGTTAATACAAACAGACTAGCAGAAAAATTGTTAAATAAAAAATGAGACAAAAGGGTGCCGCGCGTATGGTGTTGCGCGGCTTAGGCAAGGAGGTTGCTAAGGCCAAGTGACCCTGCAAGCTTTTGCCTGATAAATGTTTTAGTGGCTATCGCATCGGATCGATGACCTGATGAAAGTGAGTCATCAATTTCATCAAGGAGCTTCTCCACTTTTTCTTTTGCTTCTTCAGCCGTTATTGTTTTTTCGTGGAGTTCCAAACGGATACGATATGCTCGTTGAAGCAGGGTCATTGTTCCCTCCTGCGAGCAGGAACGCTCTGATTCCATTATATCATTTTCTATTTCCTGAGCAGGTATCGTTTTGTCTCTAGATCAAGATCAAAGAAGTCGTCACAACTCTCTTTGAGGCGCATTGAGGTTGATTTACCGAAAGATACCACTTCTACCTGACATCCTTGGTTCATTTGAAGATAATGAACGAGTGGCACAAAGTCACCATCACCAGAAACAATTATCACTGTATCGAGTTTTGGACTCATTGCGATAGCATCAACTGCGATACCTACATCCCAGTCTCCTTTCTTTGCACCTCCGGCAAATACTTGCAGGTCTTTCACTTTTGTCTCAATCCCCGCCTTTTCGAGTGCCTCGAAGAAACTCGTCTCTTCCCCGCTCTCTGTTTTTACTACATATGCAAGTGCGCGAACGAGCGCACGGTTGCCTACGGCGTCTTTGAGCACTTGTCCAAAGTTAACCTTTGAATTGTATAAATTTTTTGCGCTATGGTAGAGATTTTGTGTATCTATAAAAATACCAACACGCTGTTCTTTATGTTTAATAACTGGCATAAAAATGTTATGTGTTTTGCAGAGCAAAACTTATCCTATAAAAATCGAAAGAGAACCTATATATAGTATCAAACTGTAAAAAGGTTTATCTCACAGATTCCTGTGAGATAAACGAGAGAGTTATTTGAGTCCGAGCTTTTTGATGAGTGCTCCAAAGCGTTTAGGACTTTTCTTTTCCAAGTATTTCAAATGTTTTCGGCGGTCCGCCACCATCTGAAGAAGACCTCGGCGAGAATGCACGTCCTTCTTGTTCTTTTGGAGGTGTTTAGTGAGGCTTGTGATCTTTTCACTTAAAACAGATACCTGTACTTCAGGAGATCCTGTATCAGTATCGTGTGTCCGAGATTCGGAAATAACCTTTGTTTTCTTTGTTTTTGAAAGCATATAAATGATTCTGACCCCAGTCGGGGACGTCTTTCGACAGGCAAACGATAGCACAGAGCCTTATTTTTTGCAAGATTTTAGGAAAGATCAACCACTGCTTACAGATTAGTTTGTTTATGTGTGTTCATACATGTTTTCCGACACTTCCCTTTGCTATAATTAAAGAAATAGCTATGTCTAAAACACTCGAACAATTAAAAAGAGAGTTTCTCGAGTATGTTGAAATTGAAAAAGGTAGATCTCTCAAGACGGTCGAGAACTATGACAGATACCTTACACGATTTTTGAATCAGACTGCTGTTACAAAGCCGAAAGATATTACCGCAGATGTGATTCGAGAGTTTCGCTTGTGGCTCAATAGGCAAAAAGCTCGGAGTGGAGCACTCTCTGAAACTTTGAAGAAGAAAACACAGAATTACTACCTGATCGCACTCCGTTCTTTTTTGAAATATTTGATGAAACGAGAAATCGCCTCCCTTCCTCCGGACCAAATAGAGCTCGCCAAGGTGGGAGACCGGTCGCTCGATCTGATTACTGTCGATGAGTTGACGCGCCTCCTCAGTGCGCCAGAAGGAGATGATGTAAAAACACTACGAGATCGTGCAATTCTTGAGCTCCTCTTCTCTACTGGGCTTCGTGTTTCTGAGCTTTGTTCTTTGCCGAGAGATCTAGACTTGTCAGAAGATGATGTATCTGTTCGTGGAAAGGGAGATAAGGTGCGCGTAGTCTTTATGTCTGAGCGTGCACGTATTGCGGTCAAAGATTATCTTGCAAAACGAAAAGATATGAGCGACGCACTCTTTGTGGCGCTTGATAAAAAAAGTGGCAAAGAACCGGGGAAAATAACGTCGCGATCAGTTGAGCGTATTGTAAAATTTTATGGAGTTAAAGCTGGCATTTCTAAAAAAGTAACACCGCACGTCATTCGTCACTCATTTGCGACAGACTTGCTTTCAAATGGTGCTGATTTACGTTCTGTACAAGCTCTTTTGGGTCATGCGCATATTGGTACAACCCAGATATATACTCATGTGACGGATACGCACTTGCGCTCAGTGCATAAACAATTTCATGGTGCTAAACGTAAAGATTAGTATTTAGTAACTAGTAAATAGAGAATAGATGCACGCCCCATGGGGCGCGCATCTATCTAAGTACCAAGTACTAGTACTAAGTACTAATCTCACATTACATCGATGCACCCATACTTGATGCTTCTGCGCGTGAACCCTTTGCTTCGCAATTTTTGCAAAGACTCTTGTGGTTTACGATCTCAACGATTGCTGAGAGACCCACTAGAATATATACGATGGTTGCGAGACCTGCAGGGATAATATTGCCGATTCCCCAATCAAATGCTTCAAGCCCCCAATTGAGACCGCCGATAATAAGGAGGATGAATGCGATTTTGTGTAGTCCTTTCATAATACATGATTAAGCTATTAAACATATGTATTATATCGTGTTTCTAAAAAGTGAACTTGCATTATACACAGCATGGTATAGTGGAGCGGATGAAATCAGGGCTCAAGATTTATTCATGGAACGTAAATGGCATCAGGGCGGTCCACAGAAAAGGCATTTTTACGAATTTTATAGAAGAACATACGCCAGACATCCTCTGTCTCCAAGAGACTAAGGCACATGAACATCAAAGCGAGGTTGATTTGCCTGAGTATGAGGAGTATTGGAATTCTGCTGAAAAAGCGGGATATAGTGGTACGGCAATATTTACAAAGATCAAACCTCTGAGCGTTATCCTCGGGCTCCCAGAGGATATCTGTAAAAAGTACAAGCTTGATGCCGACGGGTATGGTGACCCAAACAAAGAAGGCAGAGTAATTACTCTCGAGTTTAGCGATTTTTATGTGGTATGCGTCTACACACCAAATTCTAAAGGAGATCTCTCTCGCCTACCCTTGCGCCACAAACAATGGGATCCGGCTTTTCTCGAATATATAAAGGATTTAAAAAAGAACAAGCCTGTTATTTTCTGTGGTGATCTCAACGTGGCACATACTGAAGATGATTTAGCTAATCCTAAGCAAAACGAAGGTGAACACGGTTTTACCAAGGAAGAACGTGAAGGAATAGATAATATTGTAAAAGCAGGCTTTGTAGATAGTTTTAGACACTTTACACCTCACGGAAATGGATTTTATACCTGGTGGACACATTGGCAGAAATCACGTGAACGCAATGTGGGCTGGAGAATAGACTACTTTTTTGTAGACAAGAGGATTATGTCTAAGGTTTTAAAGGCAAAGATTCATCCTGATGTTATGGGTTCTGACCACTGCCCTGTTTCAATCGAGTTGCTTCTGAAATAGAACCACCAAAATTGCCTTATATGCGAGGCGCCAGCGAGTATTGCGACTAAGATGTAGTTGAGTGCCACTTCGCGGAAGCAAACGGAGCTGGCAACAAAGCAGATGAAGTTATTTTGGTGGTTTCTAATAAACAAACCGCCCAAGTAGGCGGTGGAGTTCGCTCACTTCGGCGGTTGAGAAACTGTGAAAGAAGCGCCGAGCATGAAGGCCGTTACGTCGGGTGGGTTGACGTCGCATTCTCAAAATAAATTGATGCTTAGTGGGGACGCATTACCTGACTCCCCAACGCTCATACCAGGATTCTTTCTGGGCTTGCCCAAAAAAACAAAACAGAACACGTAGAGCACAGTGGTTCCCTTGCTCTACTTGGTGGGCACGAACTTCAAAGAACAGTGCGAATATGATTGGCTAATTTTTTGCCTCTCAAATCCGCAAACGACACAGGACTTATGAGGCAAATCATTTTCGCGTCTGAAGATAGTGTATATCTATAAAAGACAATTGCAAAGAAAATAGTTGTGGACAAGTGTCTTTTATAATCTTATTGGACAAAATGTTTTTTCTTTATGTCCGAAACTTGCTGTTCTTGTATGTCTTCTTTTGTCTTTTTTGCTTTCTCCCCTACTTCTTTGAGTTCTTTATCAGTAAGTTTGTTGAGTTCGCGTATTCTCTGTTCCAAGTATTTTTCGGTATTTAGTAGTGGGTTGTCTAGTACTTCTTCGAGCAGTGCATGCAGAAGCCAGCCTATACGAGGTCCTGGTTTGATATCAAGAATCTCTATAATCTTACTTCCGTCTATCTTGAGCATCTCAACTGAAATAGGGTCAGACATCACTTCTTCTATCATGGCGTGGTACTTGCGGAGTCTGTACGGACTTTCTTTTGGTCTACCGGTGCCAATACGATCGCATGCGCGGACATCCATCAGCTTCCAGATTCTATCTTTTCCTACATTTCTCACCATTCGACGTACTGCAGAGAGTGAAATTTGTTCGGTGTCTGAGAAAAACATGTGCCAGCGTACGAGTTTTACTACATCCTCAGTTAAATTCTTTGGAAATTTGAGTCTTTCCATTATTTTTTCAGTCATTTTAGCTCCGATGACCTCATGACCATGAAATGTCCAATCTTTTTTACCTTCATCAAACCTGCGAGAGCGTGGTTTTCCTATGTCGTGGAAAAGTGCTGAGAGCCTAACCTCTATCGGGTAGTCTTTTTGGGCTGCGTGTTCTACGGTGCGTAGTAAATGCTCCCACACGGTGTATGCATGGGCTTGATTCTGTGCAATACCTACACCTTCTTCGAGTTCAGGGATGATTACGGTAAGAAGCCCAAGCTTTTGCATGAGTGCGAGGCCTTCATCGGGTCGCGGAGACTTGATGATACGAATGAACTCATCTCTAACACGTTCAGCAGATATTTCTTTCAAAAGCGATGCTTTTTCAGAAATTGCGGTCATGGTCTCATAGTCGATAGCAAATTGAAGCTCGGTAAAGAGTCGCACTGCTCGCATGATGCGCAAACCGTCTTCTTCGAAGCGATCTTGAGGCTTTCCAACGGTGCGAAGTGTTTTTTCTGCAATATCCCCTACGCCGTTCCATGGATCAGTCAGTCGATGCTCTTTAAGGTCATAAGCAATAGCATTTATAGTGAAATCTCTGCGTTTAAGGTCCTCATCGAGGGTCTTGCTCCACTCGATGTTGTCAGGCCTTCGATGATCAGAATACGTACTTTCTTTTCGGTATGGCGTAATTTCAATGACCTTAAGGGATTCATCGTTTGATTCTGTGACAACACCAACCGTTCCAAAGTCATTTTCATAAAATGTCTCAGGAAATAAGGAAATTATATTTTCAGGTGTTGCATTGGTTGTTAAATCCCAGTCTTTTGGCGCTCTGCCTATAAGCACATCACGAACACAGCCACCCACAAGGTGTGCATCATAGCCATTTTTAATAAGAGTATTCCCTACCTCATGGATAACTGAGGGAATATCACTGCTTTTGATTTGAGGAGTATTCACAAAGCTCATTGTAATATGGCTTTTGATTTTAAGCCATATTAGAGGTACACTACCTACGTTCTACATGCTTCCGTGGTGAAATGGATATCACAACGGTCTTCGGAACCGTCGTTGGGGGTTCGAATCCCTCCGGAAGCACATAAAATAAAGGAATCGGCCCCGAAAGGGGTCGATGACTTTTATTTTACTGCATCCGTGTGATTCGAAAGTGAGTGTCGCAGTTTCCGGTGAGCACGCCGGACGACACGAGCGTGGTCAGGCGGAACGAGGAGCGACGGCGACGAGTGAGCGCTTGACCGAATCCCTCCGGAAGCATCAGACGGCGTCTTTCATGTTGCCTAAAGTCGCCAAACAGATATAATACACAAGTTCATTATGTGTATACGCGGGTATGGTTTAGTGGTAGAACACATCCTTGCCAAGGATGAGTCGGGAGTTCGATTCTCCCTACCCGCACATAAAATCACTTGGACCGTAATGCGAAAGCGTTGCGGTCTTAGTGTTTTACTGCGGTAGGAGAATCGAAAGCCGGAGTGCGCGAAGCCGACCGTAGGTCGTGCACGAGTCGGGTGAGAAGCGAATACATGGAGCTTCGCAAGACCTTTTCAGCTCGATTCCGAGAGAGCAAAAAGGTGTACTGATCCTGTAAGGATCGCAACCTCCGTTGTGAAGATAAATCCAGCACTTATGTATAAGTGCTGGATTTATCGAAACAGGAGTTGTGACCGATTCTCCCTACCCGCATATTAATACAAACAGCTGGTAAAACCGACTGTTTGTATTTGTTACACACGAAACATCGTCTTATTATAAAAGCCAAAATACTGTAAAAGCCTATTTTTTAGTACATTTTTTGACAAATGTCCCCTATTTATCCCCCATAATCCTTATTTTTAGCCAAAACTGTGGATAACATTGGGGAATGTGTGAAAAAGACATTTGATATTTTGTCCAATGTATAGAGTCATTTTACTAGAATATGGCCTAAAATAATGACTTTTTGTACTTTAGATATATTTTATACGTTTCACGTGAAACTATATATAAAGTTTCTTGTGAAATAATCTGGAAAGAAAAATAGATAAGCGCTAGCACCTTACAAAGGTTCAACCTTTGTAAGAGTAAAAGGTTCTAATTGTGTATAATGATAGACATACGTTTCTGATGAAACTTATGTTTAGGCCTAAGAATAAGGTTGGAATAATAGGTGAGGAGACAGCAGCTGCGTTTCTGATGAAACACGGTTTTAAAGTGTTAAACCGTAACTATTGGAAGAAATGGGGAGAGATAGATATTGTGGCAAAAAAAGACAGTAAACTGAGGTTTATTGAGGTTAAGACCGTTTCTTGTGAAAACCTGAGTCGCGTACTTGCGGGAGGGAATGGTTTTAAACCAGAAGATAATATTCACCCGTGGAAACTAAAGAAAATGAGTCGTACTATAGAATCATATCTTGTGGAAAATGGGGTTACTAAGGATGAGTGGCAGATTGATACAGTGGCTGTGTTTATTGAAGAGAGAAGTAGGCAGGCAAAAATAAGGATGATTGAGAATATTGTCTTTTAGATTTTAATAAAAGACAATATAAACAGCTAGTAAATTAGCTACTTTCATGTATTATGTGTCAGCGACGATATTGTTTTTCAATTAAATAAACGGGGCGTCCGCCCAAGGCGGATAAATTCAATGGCGTACATGTGCGCCGCTAGCGATGAGCTCCAGGGCAAGATGATATTGTGCGCGAAAAACTAAATAATAACGGGGCGTGGTGTAACGGCTAACATGCTTGATTTGGGATCAAGTGACTCCGGGTTCGAATCCCGGCGCCCCGATTGAACGTAGTGAAAGAGGGTCGAGTAAAGCAACTGTTTGCTTTACGACCGGGATTCGAAAGGCGGAGCCATGTTTTGTGAGCACACAAAACAGGCGAGCCAGGGTCGTGAAATTTTACGAGTGACGGCGAGTAAAATATTCCTGACCGAATCCCGGCGCCCCGATAAAATACCGAGGGATTTTAGGCGTTGGGATTCGAACCGGAAGGGGGAGTGGAATCAAACATAATCTTCATTATGTTTGATCCGGTCTCTGCGAAGCAGAGAATTGCCGTTGATGAGTGACAACGAATCAGGCAATAGGCAAGGAGTTTCCCGTGGAGGAAGGATTCGGAAAACTGTGGGTTTTCAAGGCGTTCGTAGTCCCGGCCCGCCTGCTAGCGCCTGAAGCCGCAGGTAATGGCGGGCAGGCGCCCCGATTGAACGAAGTGTGTTTTATCGAATGAGATATACAAAGGTTGAACCTTTGTAATAAAACCTTTGTAATAAAATTATGTCTAATCTTTCATTCAAACGAACAAAGGAAGATTTTGTGTGCGAGCATTGCGGTTTTTCTGTAAAGGGAAGTGGATATACCAATCATTGCCCCAAGTGTTTATGGAGCAAACATGTTGATATATTTCCGGGAGACAGGAAAGAGAGTTGTCAGGGACTTATGAGGCCTGTAAGAGGGGAACAAATAGAGGGAGAGTGGTGTGTGATCCAAAAGTGTGAGAAATGTGGTAGAGAGTGGAATAATAGGCTTGTAGAAGGGGATAATTTTGATGTTCTCGTTGAATTATCTAAAGAGCAGTACTAAATTGCCGATACGTCTTTTCTTTGATAGCATTTGTGTGCTTTAGAGCGGATTAACTTGCGGGCATGCCTCGCCTAGTCTGCTCTGAGTAGACTAGGCGGGTATAGTTTAGTGGTAGAATGACTGTCTTCCAAACAGTAGACGGGAGTTCGATTCTCCCTACCCGCACATTAATACAAAAACACCCAAGTACTTGGGTGTTTTTGTATTAAATAGGATCGGGTAGAGCAAACAAACTGCTTTGTTTGCGTGGAGAATCGAAAGCCGGAGTGCGCGAAGCCGACCGTAGGTCGTGCACGAGTCGGGTGAGAAGCGAATACATGGAGCTTCGCAAGACCTTTTCAGCTCGATTCCGAGAGAGCAAAAAGGTGTACTGATCCTGTAAGGATCGCAACCTCCGTTGTGAAGATTAATCGAAACAGGAGTTGTGACCGATTCTCCCTACAAATTTGAAAACCGATTTTGCTATACTAAATTAATGACCAGGTTTACTTATATAGGATCATCATATCTTTTTCTAATTAAAGATAATAAAATTCTTTTACAAAGAAGATTTCAAACTGGATTTCAAGATGGAAATTATGGGGTGCCGGCAGGACATTTAGATGGCAATGAAACTGCTCGAGAGGGTTGTATTCGGGAAATAAAAGAAGAGATTGGTATAGATTTAACCCGGACGATCTCCATGTGGTTCACGTGATGCATAGAAAATCAGATATAGATGAAAGAATAGATTTTTTTATGACAACAAATACATATGCTGGAGAAATTAAAAATTGTGAACCTCACAAGTGTGATGATTTGGATTGGTTTGATTTAGATAATTTACCTGAAAACGTAGTTGATTATGTAAAAGTTGCCATCGAACACTATAAAAACAATACTTTTTATTCTGAATTTGGCTGGTAAGCAAAAACCACCGGATATCCGGTGGTTTTTGCTTGAGAGAAACCTAACCTTACTTAACAGCGTCCTTAAATCCTTTAGCTGCGCGGAATTTTGGAACGCGCATCGCTGGAACACTGACCATTTCACCAGTTCGTGGGTTACGCGCCTGGCGAGCTGCACGCATCTTTGCAGAGAAAATACCTAGACCTGCAATAGAAACTTCGTCCCCCTTCTTGAGAGTGCTGATGATAGAATCGATGATTGTTTCTACAGCTTGTTCAGCTGAAGCTTTTGTTCCACCGATTTTCTCGTGAACAGCCTCTATGAGAGCTTGTTTGTTCATAAAATATAGTTTTTATGATTTGTAATTTCACCCGCCTGCCAACGACTGGATCGTAGGCAATGACGGGCAGGCGACCTGGTTTTCATGCTATGCGGCTTCTCCACATGAGCACTTGTGTGCAAAACCCTACTGAGAGCTCCGCAAGCACAGCGTGATTCCCGAATCCCATTATATAGTAACGTATTTTCGGTGCAACATATTGACTTTAGATAGTTTGTAGGTTGTAGTTGTTAGGTAATGGGTAATTATGTATGGAAAGATGGAAGAAGAAAAGATTAAAAGCACGATATTAGCTTAAAGTAAGAGACCAGAATGCGGCGCCGTAGGCGCCGCATTATAATCTTTCCATCTTTTCTTTTTGCTTCTTTACTTTGTATTGGTCTATCGGGCGAATTCTACAATTCTGTTTTCGCGGATCATTACAACCTTGATTTCGCCCGGGTATTTGAGGTCACTTTCGATTTTGAGCGCTATATCGCGGGCTAGTTGCTTTGCTTCAAGATCACTCACGTCATTTGGATTTACAAATACTCGGATTTCACGTCCTGCTTGGATGGCGTACGATTTTTCAATACCCGTAAAGCCATTTGCGATTGCTTCAAGTTCTGCAAGTCGTTTCAAATAGTTTTCTACAGAATCACGACGCGCACCAGGGCGACTGCCAGAAATGGCATCTGCTACCTGTACAATCACCGACTCAACAGTTTCATAAGGGTATTCTTCATGATGAGCCTGCATGGCTTTCACAACAGCTTCGTCTACGCCAAACTTTTGCAAGATTCTACGACCGATTTCTACGTGCGTACCAGCAACTTCGTGGTCGAGTGCTTTTCCAATGTCATGGACGAGTGCACCCGCTTTTGCGACGGCGACGTTTGCACCAAGTTCTTCTGCGATAAGGCCGGCAATGTGAGACATTTCAACAGAGTGTTGCAACACGTTTTGACCGTAGCTTGTGCGGAAGTAGAGGCGACCAAGAATAGCAATAAGACGAGGGTCAAAATTGTAAATGCCACATTCGTATGCCGCTTGTTCTCCTTTTTCTTTAATAATATTAGCGATTTCTTCCTTTGCTTTTGCCGCTACTTCTTCGATGCGTGCTGGTTGAATGCGCCCATCGAGTATGAGGTTTTCGAGGGCAACACGTGCAACTTGTCTTCGTACGGGGTCAAAGGATGAAATAGTGATAGTTCCTGGCGTATCGTCGACAATCACCTCAACTCCCGTTGCACGTTCAAAGGCTTTAATGTTGCGGCCTTCCTTGCCGATAATTTTTCCTTTAATCTCGTCGTTTGGAATAGTGACAGAAGTAGACATGATGTCTTGGGCTACACTATTTCCATATCGGTGAATGGAAGTTGTAAGGATTTCTTGCGCACGCCTGTCGAGCTTTTCTTTTCCGACAGCTTCAAGTTTTTGCATGCGCACCGCGATATCTTCTTCTGATTGTTTTTCAACTATCTGCAAGAGCTCTTCCTTTGCTTCGTCGCTCGTTAGTTTTGCAACTTTTTCGAGTTCGAGCTGTCGGTCTTTGACCAGTCCCTCAGCTTTTTCTTTGATAGCTTTAATTTCGGCTATCTTTTCTTTGATAGCTTCTGCTTCGCTGTCTATATCAAGCTGTCTATGGTCGAGGAGTTCCTCTTTCTTTATAAGGCGATCTTCGGTCTTTTTGATCGCGTTTTCTTTTTCTTTTATTTCGTTTCGGGCTTCGTCGAGAGCTTTCTTTGCTTCTTCTTCTGCTTCGGCAACTATTTTGTTTGCTTCATCTTTGGCTTCAAGCATCATCTGCTTGATCTTGAGTTCAACAGAACCCTTTTTACCAAGAGAAACAAGCCAGCGGAGGAAGTAACCAAGGATTCCTCCTACTAGTGCCGCAAACCCCGCTAAAATAAATGCGAGTGTTAGTGACATGGTTGTTAGGGGACCAGGCGTACCACGTTTGATCTGTCTTGAAAGAAGTGTCTATTCGGAAGGGAGGTTCAGTCAAAATTCCAATTCAAGAAAAAACGAGTGGCGAGCGAGTTCCAATATTAAAGAGTGAATAAATATCCGAAAAAAATGGCTGGTGTAGGTATGTGTCAGGTCTGTCGAGTCGGCCATTCTGTCTATTGAGGTGAGCCGTCAATCTGCGGACCAAATCACTATACAATAGTTTTTTAAGGAATGCCAGTTGAGCCAAGTTTGAATAGCTCCGCAACTTCACTAGCTGAAATTACCCACAGGTCTGACCTGTGGGTAACCATGCAATAGTTTTTTGAAAAAAACTAATTTACACTTCTGATGAAAACTTATTTGACAATATTATTTTTTTAGGTTAAAATCTAATGCAGGAGGAATGTGTATGTCCGAAAGGGAAAAAGCTGCCTTGCGAGAAGTGCTTGGATATATCGAACGAGAGGGTATTCAGGTTCTGGAAAACGCTTGCACCAGGACCGGTCTTACCACTATCGACTTTTGGCGGAAGCTTGCACAGGCCGATTTTGTTCCGCGACATCAGTTTGGTAATCTGTTTACTCGTTGGCGCGACCAGTTCTAACGGCGCGCAGAGTGAGGGACGGACGTGGCGCGCGCGACTGGAAACAGTCGCGCGCTTTTGTATGGACAAAAAGTCAAGGATTCCTCCTCGACTTTTTGTGTGTATCTATTGGCTAAACTCTAGTCTCTAGTGGCTATTTCAATACCTTATCTACAACCCCGTATTTAACTGCTTCTTCTGCATCCATGTAAAAGTCTCGATCTGAATCCTTTTGGATTTGTTCAATCGGTTGACCGGTGTTTTCTGCAAGCATCTTGTTCAAACGCTCTTTAAGTTTCAATATTTGGCGTGCACTAATTTCAATATCTGACGCTTGACCTCCTAGTCCATCCATAAGTGGTTGGTGAATCATAATTTCACTGTTTGGCAAAGCATATCGCTTACCTTTTTTACCTGCTGAAAGTAAAAGGGAACCCATACTTGCTGCCATGCCAATACATACGGTAGATACATCGTTCTTGATGTGGTTCATAGTATCAAGGATGGCAAAACCGGCTGTCACTGATCCACCTGGTGAATTGATGTACAAAGAAATATCCTTTTTTGGGTTTTCACGCTCGAGAAATAAAAGCTGGGCAACGACAAGATCGGCAACCTGATTGTCTATTGGACCGCCTAAAAAGATGATATTTTCCTTAAGCAGGCGTGAGTAAATGTCGTACGCTCGCTCTCCTTGAGGTGATTTTTCTATAACTGTTGGAATAAGCATAAATTGGGTAGTTAGGTATCGGGTACTAGGTAATAGTATGATACGGGATGAAGTATAGCATAACAACACAAAATCTGCTAGAGTAAAGGTGTATTTTTGTATGTATATGTATCCTCTACACCCTACCACCTATAACCTACTACCTAATCCATGAGATTGCATAGATTTTATATTGAAGAGCCGATTGAGGGTGATGAGGTGGTTATTACAGATAAGAACCTCGTTCACCAATGGAAGAATGTGTTTCGGTATCAAGTAGGAACACAGGTGATTTTATTTGATAATTCAGGCTTTGAATTCAAGGCTATGATTAATCTAATTTCAAGCAGGGAAGCGGTTTGTGAGATTATCTCTCGACGCAAAGGCTTGGTTCCTGATAGGGAACTATGGTTGTTTCTCGCGCTTATTAAAAAAGATCGGTTTGAGATGGCGGTGGAAAAAGCGACGGAGCTCGGCATTTCGCACATTGTTCCGGTCAAAGCACTTCGTAGTACACCAATGAAAGTAAACAAGGAACGTCTAGAGCACATTGTACGTGAAGCGAGTGAACAATGTGGAAGAAGTGATGCACCTATTATTCATGAGACAGTTTCTCTTGCAGAGGCTTACGATATGTTAGAAGTGGAGAGTTTGCCGGCTATTATGTTTGATCCAAGTGGTGAACCGCTTGAAACTCTGCCTGTAAACGCGTACGACAGAGGCGCTCTGTTTATCGGGCCCGAGGGAGGATGGGATAAAACTGAAATCGAAGAAAGCAATGCGAAAGTTTTTTCTCTAGGAAACTTTATTCTCCGTGCAGAAACTGCAGTTGTTGCGGTACTTGCCCAGTTTTTATAAAAGAAAAGACGCTACGAGAAATACATTAGCGTCTTCTGGATGTGTGGCGTTCTATGACCAAGATCAGGTCTTTTATGTCAGTCCCTAAGAACTCGCTTGCAAGGTTGTCCGCACTGATGAAGAAACTTTGCCTTAGTACATCAGCATCATGCGGTTTTCGCATAAATCCACGATAGGATTTCTTGCATAGATGATGTGCCAGACTTTGAATACTCCATCCGTGCATCGGATTGTGTTGCATGCGACGGAGCGCGCAAAGTCGTCTTGCATCAGTAAACTCATCATCGAGAGGAAATACGAGCGAGTAAAAGCTTCCCTCGATGTGCGTGAATGTATAGCGTTCAAAGTAAAAGCTTCCCACGGATCTCCACCTCCGGTATAGAAGATATGTTATATGCGATATCTGTCAATGTTGCCACGAGAAAACGCCACTCAGCCAGATAGTCGAGTGGCGCGCGTTTCAAACCGTGTTTCAAGTGCGTGTAGTAGTGCTTCGACCTGCTTCTCGTCTGAGCATCGTACGTAGAGTGTGCGTGACGCACCGTCTTTTTTATATTCACCCCAATCATGTACTGGAGTAAACATTGGGAATCCTGCACTCAGCAAATCCTTTCGAACTAGCTTTGGCAGTTGTCTCAGTGTCGGTTCTGATCCCCCAGAGAGCGTGAATGTGATGTGGTGATCAGGCGACTCTCTTCCTTGTGGTGGTGTATAGGTCAGTTTCAAGAGAATTCCTCCACGAAGGAACATAATCTTCAGCGAGAGTTTTGTCAACTACTCCGGCTTTTTAGTGAGCAGCTTCACCACTCCCTCATTTATGAGAGTGGTTTCCACGTAAATACGAGCACGCTCCGGATCGGCATCTTTATAAAGATCGGTGAGTTTTTTAACTTCTGCTTCAACAATGTTTTGGTCAGGGGTAATATTTTCTTTCTTTGCTATCTCATTCATGACGAGTTGCAGTTTCGCACGTTTTTCTGCGCCGACTCGCCATTCAGTGCGAATATCTTCTTCGGTCTTTTTTATTTCTTTGAGGTAGTCTTCAAATGAAACACCAGCACGTGCTACGTCGTCTTTGAGGCCACCGATCATTTTGGCAAGTTCACTTTCTACAAGTACGTTTGGTATCTCTGCTTTGGTTTTATCTATAATTTCATCAAAAAGAGCTATACGATTTTTTTCTTCATCTTTCATCTCTTTCTCTTTGGCGATATTTTTCTTTATCTGCTCTTTGAGTTCATCCACCGTCTTAAATGGCCCCATGAGTGCGGCAAATGTGTCATCAAGAATAGGTAAGTTTTCTTCCTTACTAAAGTCGGGATGGTTTCCATGATCTTTTTCATCTGGATGTGCCTGGTGCCAATCTGAATGCGCTTTGCCTTTGCGAATTTCAAGGAGTACGTCGTTTATTTCTTTCTCGCTTGCACTGTAGACACCCCCACCGTGTTCTTTGTAGTGTTTGTCGGCAATTTTTTTATAGTCGGGAAGAGTGACTTCCGGTACGACTGCGGTGCGGAGTGTTGCGAGGAGCGGATTGCCCCATGCGAGCTTTGTTATTTGTATCCTTGGGTAGCCGATCGCGTCGATTTTTTCATCTATCAAAATGTGTGGGTACGCAGACTGGAGCGCGCGTTCTGCTGTTTCTTTGAGAAGTGTTGCGTCACCGACGTGTTTTGCAACCACGTCTTTAGGTGCTTTGCCTTTGCGAAATCCGTCTATTTCAAGTGTTTTAGAAAGTGTTTCAAGTACGTTTTCCTTGAGTGAGCCGAGCGTCTCGCCACTTATAGTTACAGAAATTTCTACTTCCGCGTTTGGAAGCTTTTTAATCTCTGCTTTTTCGTATGTTTTAGCTGTATCCATAGTGCTGTAGGGTAGCGATAAATAATAAAAAATGCAAACGAGATACCCGCGACCGAGGTGGTCGCGGGTAATCAGTTTGCGTGGGTTCAAGGAATGAGGGGATAACGAAGCGTAACCGCCTCAGTTTCTGTTTCCACATGCTGTGGAATTTCTGGCTCACATTCACACAAGATGAATCCATTCGCCAAGTCCTCTTCTGTCGAGATGGGTTTGGTCGAATATTCAATCTTGGCCATTACGCCATAAATTCCGAAGTCGGGGTAATATGGGGCGCGGAGCCTAACAACCCTGAATCGATCCCACTCGGAAGGCACTGGACTCGATATCAGTTGCAGGTCAAGCGCGCGCATCGCAACGTCGACCTTGCTGAAGATGACAATCTGCGCGTGCAGTTCTGCGCTGGTAGATTCTTCTCGCAGAAGCCGAATTATCTTTTCGTTCTCGACCGCGAGGGCGTATGCACTCACATAGCGTTTTTCTGGGTTGTCTGTGCGTGTCCCGAGCCAGTTCAACAGAGAATGAGTTTCACGCCTCGCTTCATCTAATCGTGCGTTTGTTTTGGCCATAGCCCTCCTTTTCGTGTCAGAATTTCTGATTTTAATAATACATAAAAAATACATTTTGTCAAAAATACACCTCAGATGAGGTGTATTTTAGTTTTGTTGTAGGAGAGGTGTTTACTCTGCTTGAAACTCTGCATCAAGTTCGGCTTCAAGGTTTGAAAGTTCGGTGCTGAGTTCCGCTTCAAGGGAACTCAAATCTTCCTCGGTTGATCCAATTGCTTCAATATTTTCTTGTTCTGCATTTTCTGCACGCTGACCCCAGAAGTAGAGTACGCCGAGCAGGAGCACAAGAATAATAATTATGATGCCAATAACTGGTCCCACTTTTGATCCTTCGCCATTATCCATGGGAAGCGGGGAAGTATTTGGACCATTTTGGTTCATTTCATTTTCCATAATTTGATGTGTTAGCTAATAAAATTATGAATTGTCATCGTCACTATCATCATTTGTGTCATCGCTATTATTGTCGTCGTCATTTGAGTCATCATCATTTGAATCGTCGTCACTTGAAGAATCGTCGTCGGAATCATCATCGCTATCGTCGCTATCATCATTTTGAGAGTTGACACTTTTTACTGAACGAACGGCCGCAACGATATGCGCGTGAGCTTCCTTGAGTTCATCGTGAATCGACTTGATTTCAGTGCGAATATTTTTGATTGTATCAGGTGTAGATGTCGCATTGCCGAGATCGTCTGCCAAGTCTGTGAGTCCAGCAATACTGGTACGAGCCACTGCAAGAGAATCCTTTGCGAGTTCAAGCTCTGTTTCTGCGGTATCAGTTATCACACGTCCATTTAGTCTCGCGAGGCGCTCCTCGATTCGGAGAATGATGTCGTCCATGTGATCAGCAATACGAGTGAAGCGCTCTTGTACTCGTTCGATAAAGTCTAGTGCGCGCTCTTGTCTGCTGACTTCACGTTCAGCTCTGCGCTCTTCAACTCCTGCTCTGATCGCGTCAACTTGTGCTTCTCGCTCTGTCTTAATCGCATCGCGATTTTCTTTTACTTGCTCAAGTCGTTCTTCGCGCTGTGTTTTGATTGCGTCGCGACGCGATTCGATTTCTTCGTCTGTAGGTTGGGTGCTCGTAGTGGTTTGAGCAAAAGCGGGTATAGAACCCGCTAACACGGCTACACCGAGTGCTCCGAGAGCTATATAGTGTTTAGATTTCATAATTATATTAAATACGTTTGCTATAAGATAATAAAAAACTTTATGTAGAATCCATCTCGAAATGGGTTCTCTGAAATCCATTATACACTCCTCACACCTTCGCACATATTGTGTTGTTCACAATAAAACCCTCGGGTCTCCGAGGGTTTTATTTAAATCTATTTATTAAACTTCTCTTTATATAGCTGCTTTCCTCTTTCAAATGCAGCTTGTGCCTCTGTGGCACCCTTGAATCCTTTCACTTCCACTTCTTTGTTCTGTAGTTTTTTATATGTTGAGTAGAAGTGCTCAATTTCTTTAAGTGTGTGCGGGTTGATGTCGCCCAGATCTTTTACATCATCCCAGCGTGGATCATCAACTGGTACGGCAATCACTTTATCATCTGGATCGCCTCCATCAATCATGTTCATGAGTGCGACTGGTCGTACGCGAACGAGAATACCGGGTACGAGTGGATATGTCGTAAGTAGTGTTACATCGACAGCATCGCCGTCATCCCACAATGTTTGCGGAATAAATCCGTAATCAAATGGAAAATCCTGTGCTGAATGTGCCACACGATCGAGAGCAATTAAACCTGTCTCTTTATCGATCTCGTATTTGTTTTTTGATCCCTTTGGAATTTCGATAATTGTATTGATCTTATCGCTCGTTCCTGGATCAATGTCGTGCCATAAATTTGCCATAGGTGGTAGTTGTTAGGTGGTAGGTAGTAGTAATAAGCAGAATAATATCATTATTCCGTTTTAGCTTCCTCAGGAGTTTCCTCATCGGAAGAATTTTCAGAAGGTGTTGTCGCTGATTCTTCGTCAGTAACTTCAACAAGTTCTGGAGCACCTTCTTCTTCTGGTGCGTTATTTGTTGCAGGCGCAACATTGTCTTCAACAACCACTTTGTTTTCGTCGGCAGAAGCGAGACTTTCCCCAGCAATAGATTTGATATCGATTTTCCAGCCGGTAAGTTTAGCAGCGAGACGTACATTCTGTCCTCCGCGACCAATAGCGAGAGATTGTTGATCTTCGCTCACTTCTACAACTGCACGCTTGTCGTCTTCGTATACGGTGACACTCACTGCTTCAGCAGGGGAGATGGCTTCAGCAATATATTCTGCCGGATCCTCTGACCACTCAACGATATCAATCTTTTCTCCGCCAAGCTCGCTCATGACGGTCAGTACGCGAACACCGCGTTGACCAACCATAGATCCAACAGGATCAATGTGAGGATCGTTTGTGGTAACTGCGATTTTTGTTCGGCTACCTGCTTCGCGCGCAATCGCCTTTATTTCAACCGTGCCATTTTTGATTTCTGGCGCTTCTGCTTCAAAGAGTTTTTCAATAAAGCGAGGATGACTGCGAGAGAGTTTAATAAAGGTGCCGCGATGGGTCTCTTCTACACGATAGAGGTATGCGCGGATGCGTTCACCTTGTTCGTATCGCTCTCCGCGGATTTGTTCTTCAAATGGAATAATACCCACGGTTCGTCCGATATCAACAAAAATTGTTCCTCGTTCAATGCGTTGTACTGTGCCGGAAATGATTTCACCTTCGCGGTTGCCGAATTCTGCGAGCACAGAAACTTTCTCTGCTTCACGGATTTTTTGCATAATGACCTGTTTTGCAGTCTGAGATGCGATACGTCCAAAATCACTCTTCATTTCAAGAGGGAAGACCATTTCATCGCCAACAGTCACATCTTTTTTAATAAGCTGTGCATTTTTGATAAGAATGTGTTTTTCAGGATCAAAGACGATTTTTGTTTCGAGCGCATCTTCGTTGTTAGACTCCTTAAATTCTTTGTATTCTTCTTCGGTAACGAGTTGGTCTTCGTCCACGACGATTTTTACTTGTTCAAAATTTACACCTCCGGAATTTAAATCAAAGGTTGCACGGACAATTTGTCCGCGTTTTCCGTATTCTTTTTTATATGCAGTAGCAAGGGCCATTTCAATGGCTTCTATCACTTTTTCTTTTGGAATACCGCGTTCTTCTTCAAGTTCGCCGAGCACTGCATGTATTACTTTTAGATCAAACATGATGATACGAATTATACGAATGGGAACGAATGTTACGAATGGCTACGAATATCCACGAATCCCATTTTATTTAATAATAATACCCGCCACGCGGGCGAGTTCCTGTACGAGACTAATCTATCATGGTTGAAGGGAAAAGTCAAATTCTTTTTTTAGTAACTTGTTTTCATCTAAATTTCATATAGTGCGTATATACTTGTGTATGGTGGAGCGGACCAAGCTTGTACTGTGCCGCTTCGGAGACCGCTTCCGACAAAAGTTAGGTCCTCCACGTCACGCAATGTGACAGTCCGCTCCCCGCTCTTTCACGCCGACCCTCTTTTTGGGTCGGTTATTTTTTTATTTTTATTCTTATTCACAAAAAATCAGAAATAAAAAAGCACTCACTGATATAATTGAAGACACATGTATAACAATCGTGAGATTATTAATTTTCTCTCTGAGTCAGGACTGGTATCGCGCGACATATTGCGTGATGCGCGGAGTGATGCTGAGCGGATGGGAAGAGATGTTGCGACACTCTTGGTGCAACGCGGAGCGCTTTCGTATGATGAATTGCGAAAAATTCAGAGTAGGTTGTACGGCATAAAGTTTGTAGACCTTTCTCAAAAGAAAATTCCATATGACATGCTTGTTCGAATTCCTGAGCCAGTTGCACGCAAGCACAACACGATTATGTTTGATGCAGATGATGATGTGGTGCATATCGCTCTGCTTGATCTTGATGCGGTTCCTGTGCTACGCAACATATACAGTGGTCCTGAAAAACAAATTCTCTATTTTACAAACGAGGATGCGATGAGAAAGACCTTGAAACAATATCAGCGTGAGCTTACTAATCGCTATGGTGAAACTATACGTCGTGAAGCGGGACTGATTGCGCATACCGCACATGATGAATCATTTGTATCTGAAAAAGCTGTCGACCATATTTCAGTTATCAAAATCGTAGATACACTCTTGAGCCATGCAATGTTGGCAAATGCATCATATATTCACATTGAATCGCTTTTTGGCGACGTGACGGTACGGTATCGATTGGGTGGCAAACTCTATGATGCTATGGTGTTGCCTCACTATGTTCATGCACCACTACTTGCTCGCATAAAAATGCTTGCTGGTGCTGATCCGAAAATAACGCACGCTGTTCAATATGGCAGCTTTGCTATGACTACAGATGCCGACCTGCCTGTGCAGACAGGCGAAACACAATTTCATGTAGCTATACAACCGACTCTGAATGGAGAAAAGGCAGTCATACGAGTGTTGGGAGAGCGGTCTGCTGGCTTTATGTTGGAAAGTTTGGGATTTTCTCCACGCGGACTCGATTTGGTCCATCATGCGCTCAAACAAAAAAATGGTCTGATTTTGGTGACCGGTCCGGAAAATTCTGGCAAGAGTACGTGCTTATATACAATGCTCGATTCTCTTATTTCACCCCAGAGGAGTGTGGGGACGATTGAAAATCCTATTGAGTACGATGTTCGGGGTGTTACGCAGATGAAGGTGAGTGAGCGCACCGGTGTTACCTTTGCCTCTGGCATTAAAACACTCGCGCAGAATGATACTGACGTCATCATGGTGGGTGATTTGGACAAAGCAGAAACAATGCAGGCTGCACTGCATGCAGGAGCTCTCAAGGCACTTGTACTTGGTGGTTTTACGTCTCGTGGCGCAGGACATGCACTCTCTGCAGTAGCGACAATGGCAGACAATCCGTCTTTGGTTGCAAGCACTATTGATCTGGTTGTGAGTTCACGACTCATTAAAACGATCGGTAAAGATAAAACACAGTATTTCTTGAGCGATGCGGAGGTGAAGAAAATTGAAAAAGTGATTGATGTTACAAATTTTCTACAGACACTTAAGGATGAAGGTGTTATTCCCGATAACATAAAAAGTGTGCAAGATATCCCATTTTATAAAGAAGGCAGGGAAGGATATGTGGGGCAGACCGGTGTGTACGAAGTAATGCCGATGACAAGAACTGTTCAGGATTTGGTACTGAAGGGCGGCAAGGCGCGCGCAATAGATGAAGAGGCTCGTAAATCAGGCATGCTCAGCTTCTTTGAAGAAGGTCTCCGCAAAGCAGTCCTCGGTACGACGACGCTTGAAGAAGTCTTCAAGATTCACGAATAAGAGAACTCCCACACAGTCTAAAAAGAAGGCGTGGTATACTTTTTATATGCCTATAAATAGTCCTAAAACTCTTGTTGTTGCTAACTGGAAGATGTATCTCACTTCCCTGAAAGATGCAGAATCGCTCGTTTCGGAAGTGAAGAAAATAATGAAACATAAGAAAAAAGTTGAAGTGGTGTTGTGTCCGGCTGCTCCACACTTGGTTGATGTCGCATACGAAATAAAGCGAATAAAAACTATTTCTCTAGGGAGCCAAGATATGTCATGGCAAGAGAAGGGGGCACAAACAGGACAAATTTCTCCACTCATGTTGCAGGATGTAGGGGCGACATACGCCATATTGGGTCATTCTGAGGTGCGTGCACTCGGAGAGACTGATGAAATGGTAAATAAAAAAGTGCGCACTGCTCTTGCGCAAAAAATTACACCTATTGTATGTATTGGTGAGCAGGAACGGGATGAAAACGGGTTTTATTTGGGGTTTATTCAAAAGCAAGTTGAAGCGGCGCTTGCAGGTGTTTCTAAAAAAGATTATCAAAGTGTTATTTTTGCGTACGAACCGATTTGGGCGATTGGAAAGTCTGCAGCACAAGCGGTGACACCACACAATCTTCATGAAATGTCTCTCTATATAAAGAAAGTTATTTCTGATCTTTCGTCAAAAATAATCGGCATGAATGTCAAAGTGTTGTATGGCGGTTCTGTTGAGGGAGAAAATGCGGGAGCGCTCTTGTCTGATGGTGGCGTCGACGGGTTTTTAGTGGGGCACGCAAGCGTTGAACCAAAAGAATTCAAAGAAATTGTAAATAGAGCTGAGACAACCGAAACACTTATTTCAACTCTGAATTAACATGAAATCCCGTTAGAGATCGCGGACGCTAAAAATTATTATTTATGTTAAACGGTACTAAAAAACTATTAGTAGATAATCGAGAGGATCAAGGATTTCTGTCCGCGTCCTATCTCTAACGGGATGAAATATCTTCGCGATCTTACAAAAGAAGATCTCATAGGGAAGCGCGTGCTACTCCGTGCTGATTTTAATGTACCCATGAAAGATGGTGAGGTGGTGGGGGACTTTCGCATCTTGAAAACATTGCCAACGATAGAATTTTTACGGGACATGGGTGCACGTATTGTGATCGCGAGTCATGTTGGTGGAGAAAATGGAAAATCACTCGCACCAGTTTCTACATATCTTTCAAAATATACAGACATTGTGTTTGCTCCAGACATGCGAAGTCCAGAGACGAGGCATGTTGTAGACACTATGCTCGATGGAGATGCGGTTCTGTTTGAAAATCTGCGAAACGATCCGGGAGAAAAAGGGAACAGTAAACAGTTTGCAGAATTTCTTGCATCATTTGCGGACATCTATGTAAACGATGCATTTGCTGTGTCACATAGGGAGCATGCATCTATTGTCGGCGTGCCAACATTGTTGCCGTCATACGCAGGACTTTTGATGGAGGAAGAAATAAAGATGCTCACAAAAGTTTTGAATCCACCGCACCCCCTTCTCTTTATTTTGGGTGGCGCAAAGTTTGATACGAAATTGCCGCTCTTAAAAAAGTTTTTGAAAATTGCAGATTACATTTTTATTGGTGGAGCACTCGCGCACAACGTGCTGCAAAAACGTGGGTTTCAAGTCGGTAAGTCGACTATTTCTGATGGCGTATTCGATATGACAGATCTCGTGATGAGTGACAAAGTTTTTGTGCCAACAGAAGTGGTAACCATGAACGGTGACGAAATTTCTGTAAAACGAATGGACCAGATGTTTACCGATGAAAAAATTGTAGACGCAGGAGAGGGGACACTTGCAAATATAAAAGTACTTTTAGATAAATCTGCGTTTGTGTTGTGGAACGGACCACTCGGATTTTACGAAGGAGGATTTGATGATGGAACTCATAAGCTTGCGCAAATGATTTCGGAAGCGAAAGCTGATTCGCTTGTTGGCGGTGGAGACACCTTGACTTCAATACATAAAATGGGGGTTGAAGAAGGGTTTGAAAATATTTCAACAGGAGGTGGTGCGATGCTCGATTTTCTTGTAAACGAAACGTTGCCAGGAATTGAAGCGCTGCAAGCTTCTTGTGCCAGATAAGTTTATCATCCTATCCTTACACCTTTTACGCCCAATACCTTTTATTTTACAGACTACATACGATAATATATTGCTATAGCATAATATAATCGTATATCGGGATGAGTGGACAAGACGAAAGAGGTTGGTGATACGTAAGGGACCTATGAAAAATAATAAAAGGAAAATAAAATATTCTGATCTTCAAAAAATAATTCTTGAGACCGTAGCAGTAGCGGGAGTACTGAGTGCTGCTCTGATTGCGCCGAATGCCATCGGTGCAATGGCTCGGTTGGGCATGATTCCTAAACGAAGACAGACTGAGTATACTCGCTCTTCAGCAAGCATGTTGGTTAAGAAAGGACTTCTTTTTTATGACGGCAGCAGATACAGGCTGACACCCAAAGGAGAACATACTTTACAACGTTGGCAGCTCGCTGACTTTGCATTACAGAAACCAAAGAAATGGGATAAGAAATGGCGTGTGATAATTTTTGATATTCCTGAAAAAATGAAAAAGGTTAGAAATCATGTAACGTTTTTGTTTCGTCGAATAGGCTTCGTGCGCTTGCAGGACAGTGTGTGGGTCTATCCGTATAATTGTGAGGATATTGTTACGTTACTTAAGACTGATCTTAAGGTAGGCAAGTACATGTTGCAGCTTCTTGTTGATGAAATTGAAAATGATAAACACCTTCGTGAAGAATTTGATCTCCTGTAAGCTACAGAAGCCTACCTATACGTTTATTCTATGCTATAGCATAGAATAAACGTATAGGTGAAATACTGAAGATGATCATGCTTGGGTAGACAGTAGGTTGTAGCGAGTAGAGTGTAGTAAATGGGAGGAAGAGAAGGGTGAATAGGAATTGGGGGCGCATACATAATTGCACAATAAAAATTCAGAGCCTTGCATGCAATCCTTGTACACGAGGTTTTACTAAGGACTGATGACTATAGACTGCTACAAATTTTCTCCGCATTTGTTTCAAAATCTTTCGGGTCTCCCGAGACTTCTTTGTTGGGATAAATCCAAATGTGTGCATGAGGAACTTCGTCACCTACAATACGTGAAAGTATCCAGTCGGTATCAAATGCTTTTCGTTGTGCTTGCGCAATGTTTCTTACGACTTCAAAATATTCTCCAACATTTGGAACATCCCACACCCAACGATAATGTTCTTTTGGAATAACTTGTACATGTCCGGGGGACTGAGGATTGATATCTAAAAATGCGAGAAATTTTTCGTCCTCATATACCTTGTGAGTCGGAATATCACCAGAAACTATTTTGCAAAAAATACAATCAGTTTGTGTCATACCAAGATGATATCATAACTACTGATGAAGAAAGTATTAGTCCGCGAAACACCTACAGATGCAGAGCGAAACACCATTGGTAGTTACACTGAACTCGTTTCAGACCTTCTGTTTCATCGAGGAATACGGAGTCGAGAAGAAGCAGAAAAATTTCTGGGTCCCGACTACGACACGCATAGACACGATCCATATCTGCTCCCTGATATGACGCGTGCAGTCGAGAGATTTTTAAAAGCGATCAAAAACAATGAGCGCATCGGCATCTTTTCTGATTATGATGCTGATGGTATTCCGGGCGCCGTCATGTTTCAGGACTTCATGGAGCGCATTTCTTATGGTCGTTTCAATATTTATATTCCACACCGACATGATGAAGGGTATGGACTCAATCGTGATGCAATAGATGAACTCAAAGAAAAAGGTGTGACACTCTTGATTACGATTGACTGTGGCATTCGTGATCATGAACATGTTGCGTATGCAAACTCTTTTGGCATCGATGTTATTGTGACTGATCATCATGAACAAGATGAAACACTTCCCGATGCGTACGCGGTTGTTAATCCAAAGAGAAAAGATTCGACCTATCCGTTTGCCGGACTTTGTGGAACAGGAGTAGCGTTTAAATTTATTGAAGCAATTTTAATACGAGATCGACTAGGACTTCCGGAAGGGCATGAAAAGTGGTTGCTCGATATGGTTGGACTCGCAACACTTTCAGACATGGTTCCGCTTGTTGATGAGAATAGAGTGTTTGCTTCCTATGGGTTACACGTACTTCGCAAAACTCCACGTCCGGGTTTGCAAACACTGTATAAAAATTTGAAACTGCCAACGAGAAATCTTTCAGAAGACGATATTGGTTTTATGGTAACCCCTCGTATCAATGCGGCTTCGCGCATGAGTCATCCTGATGATGCATTTTATTTGCTTGCCACAAAAGATCTGACCGATGCACGCGAAAGAGCACTTCATATTGAATCGATAAATAATGAACGAAAAGGACTGGTTGCGTCGATTGTAAAAGAAACAAAAAAGCGTTTGAAGAAGCGTGACGTGCAAGACGTGATTGTTATTGGCGATCCGCTATGGAAACCATCAGTACTCGGACTCGTTGCAGGAAAACTCGCGGAAGAATTTTCACGGCCGGCATTTGTTTGGGGCAGAGAAGGAGGAGATGTGATCAAGGGTTCGTGTCGGACCGCAAACGGTATTAGTGTTGTCGACATCATGGAAAACGCTAGAGAAATTTTCATGGACTTTGGAGGGCATAAAGAAGCAGGAGGTTTTTCAATACACACAGAAAAAATTTTTGATGCAGAAAAAGTTTTAATACATGCACTTACAAAACTGAAACAAGAAAAAAAGGAAGAGGTGATATATGCAGACAGATATTTATTGCTTGATGAAGTGCATCCAAGGACGGTGAAAGATTTATTACAGCTCGCACCCTTTGGTGTCGGAAATGAGAAACCTCTTTTTTTGTTGGAGAACGTAAAACCAATTTCTCTCAAACAATTTGGAAAAGAAAAAAATCATTTAGAAATTTCTTTTAGGACGAGCGATATGAGAACGGTGCGAGCGATTGGATTTTTTATGACGCTCGATTCTCTTTCAAAAAAAGTTTCTGTGGGAGAAGCTGTACATGTACTCGCACATCTCGAAGAATCTTTTTGGAATGGCAGAAGCGAAACACGATTGAGGATTATTGATTGTGTATAAACTGCTCTGTTATTGAGAATAATTCATCCTGAGCTTTTCTCTCTTCGAATAGATGTCCCGTGTTTTTAATAATGTGTATCTCTGATCTCTTTTTGTTTTTAATTTTTGAGAAATATTTTTTTGCATCAATATCAGCGCTGTGTCGTGCAGCAATGATGCATGTAGGAATATTAAGTTTAGAAAAATTTTTTAGAATGTCTGTTTCTATAAGACTGTTATAAAATTTTTTGTTTAGTCTTAGTCCAGTTCCTTTTTCCGTGTAAACTCGTTGTTGTTTATTAATAATGAATTCTTGTTCCATAATCTGTTTTGGCCAAGGTAACAGACTTTGATCCCATAACACGAGTCTTATTTTATTTTTGTAGTTGTTAAATTTTTCCAAGAATAGGATGGAGATAATTGCTCCGAAACTGTGTCCAATCAATATAATGTGAGAATATGATTGACTAAAGTGATCTATGATATGTTTGAGTTCAGTTGTATATACATCAAAATCCATTACTTCCAACTGTAGTGCATCTATTCTGTACGGATTTTTTCTGTTATTACAGAAATTTAAACGCAATACAGAAAAACCATGCTTATAAAAGTATTGCGTAGTTTTAATGTTTAAATTGAAATTTTCACCACCACAATATCCACTCATTACGATGATGAGCGCGTCAGCTTCTTTGTTTTGTCTAACGTTTCCATAAATAAACTTTGTGTTATTTGTTTTTGATTTGATTTTGAATTTCATAGGATTTATTTTACCCCGACACGGTTCTTAACCATGTCGGGGTATGTCGGCGAAAGTCGAGGGCTAGAAGTCAAACTCGCCGTTGCGGACGCCTTCGGTGAACGTCTTCCACTCGTCGAGAGTGAATGACGTCGTGACCTTGTTGAGATCTTCGGAATTGCGTACCTCGACGGTTCTGTTCTGGTGCCTGACCGATACGCAGGTATGCCGATTGGTGATGTGGGTTCCGCCGGGAGTTTTGAACCCCTCCTCGTCGGCCCACTGACCATTGGGTTGCTGTGTGAACATGAGACCGTTGCCGAAACGTACTCGTTGAGACATCTCCCACCTCTCCATGTTAAGGGTTGCTGTGTATGTAACGAGTGCTCACTCGTTTTCTGAACGCCATATTACATAAGAAATATTATGTGTCAATATTAAATTTATATAATGGCAGAAGCGAAACTCGATTGAGGATTATTGATTGTGTATAAAAAAAGAAAAGAGGCGAGCCTGTGAGGACTCGCCCTTTTCGGAAGGCCGCCAGCGGAAGTGTTGAACTTCATGGCTGGCCTCCGTGCAGCATAAGGGGGAATGTGTACCCTGCGATGCGTACCTCTCCGGATACGTCACCGATAATCTCAGTGGGCACCAAGACATTCACTTGCATGAGTCCTGGCATGACCTCGCCGATCCAAAGTACCTGGGCATTCAAGCCAGCGATCGTGACCTCCGTTGGAGCTTCGGCGTCAAAGCCGGTACCCCAGAGGTTGATTGCGACAGGTGTCGATTGTGCGATCGGCCGTTCCTTTGTGGCGACGTAGAATGGATCATTGTTGGTCACGATGACTTCCAACTTTCCCTCCGCGTTTTTCATCTGGAACAGGCCGGGTGCATAACGCGCCACTTTGATGCTTGTCGATGCCTGGGTTCGCACATACCCAAATTCGTTCTGGTGAACGACCTCGAGCAATGCCGTTCCTACTGGTGTGCTCCTCGGCATCAAGAAGTTTAGAAGGCTGTCCGAAAGATACGAGACGTTTGCTTCGTATCCGTTTACGAGAACTTTCACCTCATCGGTCTCTCGACCGGGTATCAGGTTCTTACCGAAAAGGGATGTCCACGCATTTGGCGCTAGATCATGGGCGAACGACGCTGCGTTGACGACGCCGTCTCGTGTGAACACTGGTTTTCGTTTCTTCGGGATAATCAGGATGCCCGAAGTTATCTCAGCGACGTTGGAAATGTTCCTGCGCAGTGGTACTGCGATGAAATCTGTGCTTGAGACGGGCAGGCCGATTGATTCAACTTGGTGTGAGTCAATCCGGTCTCCGCTTTTGAGCAACACAGAATCATCTTCAAGGATGATTGAGTGCGGTCCGTTTGTCGGGAATAGGGTCACTCCCGTGATGTCCCACTGGATACTCTTGTCCTCGAGCAAGAGGCCGGTTGGTCGGTTGTTCACGAACGGTGCATTCACAATACTCGTGAGAGACGGTTTTGTGAATGCGTCCGACGCCAAGATTTCACCGCGCGGAGCGAAGCTCGCATGGGTGAGGCCTCCACGATCGGCATTAGTGAAAGGGTTTTTGAGCGTGCTGTAGAGCACTATGTTTCCCGACGAACGGACGTTGTCGGTTTCCAGAAACCGACCAGTCTTGGTTTTGGTCCAGTTCCCAAAAAGTGGTGTCACCACTTTTGTTTCGAGATCTGTTTGTAGGAGCCAGATCTCGCTGTCGCTGTGCCATCCTAGGGAGAGCATGCGTCTACCGGAAATGCTCGGTAGTTTAGTCGCACGGTCGTCAAAGCCGAATGTGTCTGTGTGCATGACGAACGTGACGACGTTTGGATTGTCGGAGTTGAGCAGGTAGAGGCCTGCAATACCACCGATAGTTGCGATCACAAATCGGCGAGACGGGTCCATTTCGTCTACCATGAAATGGTAGATAGACCCGATCCGTCCGAGATTGGTATCTGTGCCGGCACTTAGTACTGGTGTTTGAGTGTGAGTTTCAAGATCGATTCTCACGATCTCACTCGCATCTTCTGCCTGGTACCACAGGCCGTCGTCCAGACATTGCATATGGACGACTGATGTTTTTTCGTCCCGGACTTTCGTCCGGTCGGTTTGGTCGGGATTCATGAGATAGATCCGACCCCAGTGTACGTCGCCAGGCTTGGTCGGCGTATCAAAGTACGCCAGACAATTGCCGGAAGGCGAGACGGAGACACCGAACGCAGTGCGTTCTGATGTCCAGACGATGTGCGCGCTTCCTTTATCATATTCGTCTACGAGCGTGGCGCTTGGAGACGGTATGACAAGGAAGGCGAGTAGGGTAAGCGCAATACAAATGCGCATAGAGAGAGTTCCTCCTTAGCTGTTAAGGTACAGCTAAACAAATCATATAATATTTTTTAAAAAAGTAAAGGTATATGTGTCTACGCAAAGACACTTGACAAATACGTAAATATACTATATATAGTAGTTAGATGTTTTTCCTCAATACGGGGAGAACTGTCTACTATTTGTATAGCGTATAGTTCTCCCCGGTGGCGGGGAAAGGAGAATCAGATGCAGAACATCATGTTGGCGCTGTGCGCCGTTCTTTTCACTTTCCCCGCGTTCGCGGGTGAGAATTCTAAGGAGGATGGCCGTCAGTCGGTGCTCCTCATCGCTGGCTATGACGGCACGATCCGTGCTGTTCAGGATACCATCCCCTTCAGGGGGGATGGGATTATTGATCTCCGAGACGAAGAGTCGCTCGGGGTCAGTGCCGCATTTCCGCCCCAGATGGCGCCATTCTTCGCCTTTACTGACCTTGCGGTCGGTGGCGACGGAGTGATTGTCGCGTCGGATATAACGAACAAGTATCTGGTTCTCCAGGACTTGTTCGAGGAGCGTCCGGACAGGCAGACATGGCTCCTCGCTCTGCGAGAAGAGCCGTGGAGCGTGCTGGTGCGAGGAGAGACGATTGTATACGGCATGCGATATGCTCCTCCAGGGCAAGCACCGTATGTGGTGGGATACCTCGAGACGGATCGTACCGAGAGTAACTTGTTGCTCAATCGGTATGTCGCGTCCGGTAACAAGCCGTTTCCGACGGCTTGTACGGCGCTCGAATCCCGTATCGACGGATCCGTGCTCTGTCTCGATACGGACATCACGGGTTCGCCCCGCAACGGGCGCTTGTGGCTTATTCCAGGGTCTATCCTTTGCAGTACATGCTTAGGAGATCCGGTGATGATCTACGAGTCGCCTCGACTTGTGTCAATGGCGGTGGACGAGGACAATCAAGTCTTCGTTGCACTTTCGGAGACCGGGATGGCGCAAGCCGAAATTCGGCGTCTGGATGTCGACCTGCGGAGCAGGTCCATCATCAACCAGTACACTGTTGCCGTGGGCAACCTCCTCCACCTTGACCCGCAGATGGCGAACGCCTTCGTATTCGATGAGGTGCAGGCGTACATCGGGGTCAATTGGTTTGAACCGGACGGCAGTCAGCTTCGAAAAGCTGTCGTTCGGGTTGACAGAATGACGGGCGACCAGTCCCTCTATGTTTCTCCCGACGTTGTCGGGACGAATAATCCCATCGCTCTTGTGTTCTGGCCGTAAGTACGGCTCAGAGAATGCAGGAGCAATAAGGACCAAAGCTACGTGCTGCGGTCCTTTTTGCTTTTATCCACATCGATTTTTAAATAAAAACTAAGGATTTGAAATTACAATGTATAATTTCTGTATAGTTATTGGATTTGATTCCTATTTATTTAAATGCATATAAAAAAAATAAAATCTGTATACACATTTTTCTCTAATTCGCATAAGGAGTTAGTTATAGTTGGAGTTTGTGTACTCATGCTCGTGTCGTCTATTTGGATCAGCCGAAATTCTAATACTTTAAAATTGGTCTCACTTGCTGATGCTGCTCCGCTGTCTTGTAATGATTCAAGTATTTTTTTTCATGCGCAAGATTTTCATAATTCTGCTCATTGGAATACCTACATGGCATGTGCTATTGTTGCTGAATTCGATTCTAATGATGTTGGCAATCCGTCATACATAAATTCACCTTGCTATTCATTTTTCTTACGTAACATCGGAGATTTTTATTATACATGCCAAGAACAAATCGATGATGGTAATCCTAATCCAACATATAGCTATGGATATACCATGCAACAGAGGACGTGTCAGGATGCTCCTCATAGTCTTTTATGTTATGCCTGCACCTATGCACTTGTTGGAGTAATAGGTTGTGATGATTCAGGTAGTGGTGGTAGTGGTCCAACCGTTGACTTGGTAGCAAATCCTGCTTCTGTTAACTCGGGAGGCAGCTCAACGCTCACCTGGACTGTTTCAAATGCAACATCATGTTCTGCAAATGCAACGCCAGCATCTGCTACGTGGTCTGGCAACAAGTCATTTACCGGAGGTACACAATCTACGGGAGCAGTTAGCGCGAATACGACATATACAATCACGTGTAGCAATGCAAATGGTAGTGCATCAGACTCTGCAACCGTAACAGTTGGTGGTGCGATGGCGAATTTTGATCTCCTCGGAGGAGTAACAAGTCCGTACACTCAATCAGTGACAGGTAACAATCCGCTCAATGGTGTGGACGCACAATTTAACGTAAGCATTACCTCTGGCTGTGCCGCATCATGTAGTTTTGATGGTTTTGGAAATAATATATGTAACTATCAATGTAGTCGTCTAGACTACCAACTACGATGTAATGCTTCTGATAGTTGGAGTACTCTTTATACACAATTTGATCCTGAAAACAGTGTGAATTATAATCGCACATTCACCAATAGATGTAACTATACGGCCGATTCTCAAATGCAGGGTCGAGTTGTTATTACAAAAACCTCCCCAACGAATTCTGTAGCTACATTTGAAGACAGTGTGCCTGTTAATGTTATGACACCTCCCGGTGCGTCATGTACACCATCAACCCAGACAGTGGCAACAGGTCAGTCAGTCACTGTTATTGGCTCACCGAGCGGTGAGGCACCAGTGTCGTGTAGTTATGCAGGGGGTGGCACACCTGCAACAAGTGCGTCATGTAGTCCGTTTACAACGACGTACAATACTACGGGAACTAAAACCATTACATTTACAGTAAATGCAGCAAATGGTCCGGCAAGTTGTCAGTCGACAGTGAATGTAGTTGCCACGGTTCCGCCAGACGCTACTCTTTACACAGCAATAGGAACAACAACGCCTTACACCCGCTCGCTTTCTGGAGATGATCCTATTAATAATGTCGATGCATCTTTGGCGGCAAATATATTATCTGGCTGTGGATCATCTGCTGATGCAAATATAAATAAGTGTTCTGTTCGATATCGTCTTGACTGTACAAGAAACGGGACATGGGAAGGGGATTTTACGTACAGCAATGTATCAAATGAACCAAAGGGGTATTTGTTTGATAACACGTGTTCATACTCTGGCGCAGGAACATATTATCTACGAGGACAAATTACGGTTACTAAAAATTCTGACCCTACTGCAGTCAAAGTGGTGACAGAAGATATTCCAATATTTGTCGTTGATCCTAATGATCCAAATAACAATGCAAGTGCCTCGTGTGATCCAAGTAGTATCTCTATTCAAACAAATCAGCAGGTGACTATTGATGGTAATGTGGGTGGCAATGGTCCTACTTGTTCATGGAGTGGTGGAGGTACGCCGGCAACGAGTAATTCATGTAGTCCCTTCCAAACAACATTTACATCATCTGCAGGTTCTCCAAGAACGATCACACTTAATGTTACTGCTGCTAATGGAAGTACGGCACAGTGTACTGCAAACGTTACTGTTACTGATCCTCCGCCAGTCGATATCTTTCCTCTCGATGCGGTCAGAAATGGGCAAGGAACTATTACGAGCGACATTCCGGGCATTAATTGTGGAGGAACCTGTAGGGGAAATTATGACGAAGGAACGACAGTGGTGCTCACGGCGATGCCGGCAGATGGGTGGAGTTTTATAGAATGGGAATGGGACGATACTCCCCCGGGCTGTTCAAGTGTTTTGAATAATACATGCACAGTTGAGGTCAACGGTCCGCGAGAAGTCACTGCTAAATTTAGACCGAACACGCTGTACGAAGAATTCTAGATACGAATATTAAACAAAGATACACGAATAGCTGCGAATAATACGATCCAGAAGTAGAGAGGTCATAAATTTTTAAAAAGTTAGAGAGTTTCTGTTTGTAAGTTTTGATGAAAACAGTCCGCCGTACGGCGGACTGTTTTTGATGTTCTATATTTTGTATAATGAGGCTTACTACATAATTGAGATAGCGTATGAAAACACTTGGTATATTATTGCTTCTTGTCATTATTATAGGGGGAATTTTTTGGATCGGGACTCGTGATAACACACCTGTTCCAAATGGAGATAGTCTCCCGGTAGAAACAGGTGAAGAAGTTTCTGGAACATCAGTTCCGGTAGATGTTGCCAATAGTAGACTCACTTGGACAGGAAGAAGAAATCTTATTCCTGGCTATGTAGACAGCGGAATCATCCCTTTCAAGAGTGGCAATGTGATAACCATTGATGGAGAAGTTGTTGGAGGAGAGTTTATATTTAATGTTGCACAAATCCAAACTGAATCTACAAGCAACGAGAATGGTGCAATCGATAGGCTCACAGAACATCTTCGTTCAGACGATTTCTTTAATGTCGAAGTGTACCCAGAAGCACGTTTTGCAGTTACAAAAGTAGAACCCCGATCCGATCTTGTTGCAGAAAATGCAACACATTTAGTGACAGGGAACCTGACACTTAAAGATGTTACAGCACCTGTATCATTGCCTGCACGGATTGTAAGGCTAGAGGATGGTACGATTACAGTTCTCGCCATGTTCGATATCGATCGCACCAAGTGGAATATCCGGTATGGTTCTGGATCATTCTTTGATAACTTGGGTGACAGTGTTATTGATGATATGGTGACCCTGAACGTTTCTTTGGTAACTGTGGCACAATAGTGTGTATTATTAGAATCTAAGTTAGATACTATGGAATTGATTAAAATTACGATCGACCTTTTGTTGCAGCTTAACTATGTGGCTGTACTTGTGGCAACGATCGTTATGTTTGTGGTGGGATTTCTTTGGTACGGTCCGATTTTTGGGCGTCTCTGGATGAAGTACATGGGCATTAATCCAGAAGAGGCAAAAAATATATCTCAAAAAGAGATGATTCCTGCATACGTGGTGAATTTTGTTGGAAATTTTGTAGAAGTAACGTTTTTGCTGTTCTTTACATTTCTCGCTGCGACGCAATTTTGGCACATGGCACTGATGCTGTGGATCGGATTCATGCTCTTTAATGAGATGGGTGCGGTATTTTGGATGAAAAAACCTTGGGGATTTTTCTTTATCAATTCGGGATATCGATTGGTGAGCTTGCTTATCGCTGGTTTTGTTTTGGGACTATTTTTCTAGCACATAATCAAATTACCGTGAGGAAAAGAAAAACACTCATTTTGAGTGTTTTTCTTTTCCTCACTATCCCCACTCAGTTCTCTAAAACAGCCATACACAATGCTAAAATTACTCCATCGAGGCACTCCCTCGAGTATTTTGCGTAAGATACATGAACACTCACATCCGTAGTACACTCAAGAAAACAATCGCGCTCTCGATTGCTCTCATCCTCACCCTTGATCTCGGTGGTTCATACCTTGTTGCAACCGCAGAAAGTAAGGCATCCCTTACGACCTATACTCCGCAAACCGTAGAAACCACTGAAACCACAGACAGTGCATACAGTTGGTCATCACTCACCAACGCACTTGATATCACCGTGCCACACGGAGCAGATCTTGCACGCTTCACTACAAAAAACTCAGCCTATCTCTCACTCGGTACCAGTACCGATACACTTGTTACTGAAGAGGTAGTAGAGGAAGAAGCACAAACACCACCAACTCCTCAAGCGGGAGGCGGAGGAGGAGCGCCTGCTACTACACCAGCGGAAACACTTACAGAGGAAGATGAATCAATTGGTGAGTCCTCTACATCTACACCAGAGGTACTAGAAGAAGTGGTAGATGAACAGGCAACCACCACTCCTCCTCTCTTAGAGGAAGAAGCACAAACATCAGAGGTAGCAACTACTACACCTGAGATAGGTGAAGAAGTGGAGAAAGAAGCCATACCTACTGAAGCAGAAGAAGAAACATTAGAAGAAGAATCAGAAGAAGGAGAGGTAGAGGAACAAGATACAGAGAGGGAACACCCAACACCGCCAGCTCCCGAACAGGTAGCTGATACACCAGCAGCAGACGTCGTTGCCGATACTCCTGCAGCACCAGAACCAGAAACCGTAGAGACGAGCTCTCTCTTCCCAGGTCTCACCACCATCTCACTCTTCTCATCTCTCGCCGAGTCTCTTAAGAGAAACACCGTACTCCTTACTGCCACAGGAACTGAATCAGGAGCAGTATCTCTTTCATACACCAACACGCCACACCTCATCTTCTCTCACTTCACCTCGAAAAAGGATGACCTCCGCTTTAAAGACGCCACCCTCTATCTTTCACTCGGAGGCACCGCTATTCCTGGTGCCACACTCTCTGTTGCATACTCAACTGATGGTAAAACGTGGACTACTGCCGAGACTCTGTCTTTTGATACGGGCCTCTCCAACAAAACAAATGGAGACTACATCGCCGTCACTCTCACAGACATAAACTCTCAAGACACACTCGCATCACTCAAAGTCCGTCTCTCATACACCCTCCCTGATGGTGCAACCATCCCTCTCAACACAGACGCACTGCTCTATGTAGATGGTCTTCGTATCGAAACAACCTCAGAAGGACAAATCCTTGATCCAGAACTCACCCTCTTCCCGAAACAACAAGAACTGATTGAAACAAGAACCCCTGAAGAACAAGCTTTAGCTCGTCTCCACTACGCCAACCGTATCTTTGAACTCTTAAAGACAGGGGATGCCAGTGAACCGTTCCACATACTCAACCAAAAGTTCTTGGAAGAATCTCCCTTAGAGCTCTCTCTCGTAGGAGCAGCTACCACGAGTGAAGCTATCCTCACTGATGAAGGAGAGGTGATATACAAAGATGTCTATCCAGCCACTGACTTTATCTATAAACCAACAGAAACCGGACTTAAAGAAGAGATTCTCCTCAAAGAACCAATCCATCCAGGAGCATTCACCTATCTCTTAAATCTTGATGCCTTTGAATACGAACAGACAGCTCTTAATGAAATCGTCGTCTACCAAAAAGGCTATCTCGGCAACCCACTCAAAAAACTCTACACCATTAGTGCTCCCTATATGGAAGACGCACTCGGAGAGCGAAGTGAAAACCTTTCTTTCCAGATAGACGGTAATGAAGTCACCCTTATCCCCGATGCTACATTCCTCGGCACTGCAGCATACCCTGTCCTCATCGACCCTACGGTAGACATTGAAGTACTCACCACCTACCAGCACCCGCTTACCGGAGAGAACTGGGTCGTAGACTTTGCCACTGTTGGAGAGAGTGATCTCTATATCAAACCAAGAAACCAACAAACCATTGATGAAATAGAATTTGTCTCATTAGTCTGTGACGGAGAAGAGAGAATCCCTGATATCCAATCTGGAGAAGTACTCTACTATCCTAATTGGAGCTGTGACGGAATCGGAACCGTGACGCACTTGATCAACCAAGAAGGAGGTCACATCTTAGACTTCTACTTTGGAGGAGGGGAAGAAGAAGTAGTGATGGACACTGCCTTTAACGGTACCGTCACCTGGGATGGTGGAGGTGCTACCAACAACTGGTCTGAGTGTGCGAACTGGAGCAGTAACCTCTGCCCCACAACCGCTGATGATGTGGTCTTTGATGGCACGAGTACCAAGGATGCGACACTTGATACCGCGACGACGGTGCGAAACTTCAATATTAATGCGGGATATACCGGGACAGTGACGCAGGGTGATGGGAATAATTTGACGTTAACAGGTTCCTTTACCCAGGCGGCTGGTACGTTTAGGGGAGGGGCGGCGACGACGACGCATCAAAATAGTTCTATTTCTAAAACAGGTGGTACATATATAGCTGCTTCAACAACAGAATTTACAGGTAGCTCTTTCCCTGTGGGCGGTTACTATAATATTACAGCAACAGGAGGCATTACATTTGAGGATGTGTATTGTAATCGACCAAGTTACGGTCAAGGGTCAGGAGCTAATACGAACATCACAGTAACCGGTGACATGGTTATTGGTACTGGTTGTCAGGTTGGCTCGAATGCATCAACGGGGGGTTGGTATGTACGAGGAGATGTCACGCAGCTTATTACAGGTACCCTCGGTACCATGCGATTATATTTTGATGGATCTTCAGCATCACAAACATATTCTATTCCGGCGGGAGCCAGTGGTGCACATGTTGTTTTTGATTCATCTGATGATATAAATGATACGATTTCTCTAGGAGGTGATAACGTTACTCTTTATGGTTTAACGTTGCAGTCTGCATTTGCCGATACATTTTCATTTACCAATCCGTCAAACTATACAATTAAAATTGGTAGCAGTGATTTAAATATTCAAACAGGTACAACATTTCAGGGTGGTCCATATCTACTTGAGTTTGTAGATGGTGAAATTACAAATAACGGAACATTTACAGCTCCTTCAACTACGCGATTTTCTGGTAGTGCTTTTCAGTCAGGAGGGCATATTATCTACTCGACAACCACTCCTATTACATTTGAGGATGTGGAATTTACACGAACAAGTACAGCACAGGCTTTTTATTTAGGTACTGATGTCATTGCGACTGGGGATGTAACTCTTTCGGGCGCTGGTGGAATAGCTGGTTCAGGTGTTGAGCAACCTACGGAACATTTGTATGCTCGTGGAAATATAACACAGGCAAGCAGTTTTACAGCAACTGGTCAAGATGTAAATATTGTGTTTGATAATGCCTCTGTTGCACAGACATATACGATAAATGGTGGTGTAGGACCAATTTTGTTACTAGATTCTTCTGATGATGTGAATGATACGGTGACCATCAATGCTGCCACAGGATTCCGCGGACTGAGGATTGCCACAGCGTATGGAGACACATTTTCTTTTAATAATCCTTCTGCATACGACATCACGATTTATGGAAGAGACCTCAGGATAGATACTGGCGCGGGATTTCTAGGTGGAACAGGCACGACAACATTTTCTAATGCGGATGTATTTATCGGAGGTAACTTCACTGCCGCTTCTACGACTGTGTATGATGTAACGTCATTTCAAAGCGGTAATTACAATATTTATGCATCTTCAACACAGATTGTGTTTGATAAATTAACTATTTCCGGTAGCAGAGGTGTTGAGATAGAAACAGCCAGTTTGGGCGTTGTTGCCACGGGGACAATGTCTGTCATTGGGACTGCAGCAGTGCTCACTAATGGCGCAAATTCAACATGGGAACCACGGGGCGATGTCGTCATATCGTCAACAGGTTCACATACAGGGAGGATGTTGTTTACCGGTTCGTCTACATCTGGCAAGGCAACACAGACATTTAACTTAACAGGGGCAACGGCAAGTTATGACGGAGACATCACCATCAACAAATCAGAAGGAGAAGTGAAGCTACTCTCAGCGCTTGATATGGACGCCTCAAGTCAGGACCTCGTCATCACCGAAGGAACACTTAACCTCAATGGAAAAAATCTTAATGTCGATGGCACAAGCGGTACCTTTACTGTTGCTGATGGTGCAACCTTTAAGCTCCAAGGAGGCGAAACGATTGTTACGAACGCTACGTACCCTTCGTTTGCAAGCGGTTCGACACTTATGTTTACTGGAGATGGTGATGGTGCTTCGGACACATACACTATGGATACTGATTGGGTACTTACAAATGCAAACGTTACGGTCAATATGACAGATGCTGGAGATACGTTGAACGGAGATCTTGTATTCTCGAGCGAATTTACCACACCGGTTCTTGAGGCATATTGGGATGCTGATGAAGCCTCGGGTACGACACTCACTGATGAATCAGGAAATGGGCGCAACGTAACACTTTCTGCTTCGGTTGATGTGGTTGCGGGACAGTATAGCAATGCACGTAATTTTGTGGGAGGGGACTCTGGAACATTTACAGCAATTTCTGTGCCTACGGCGTACTCACTTTCTTATTGGACAGAATTTCCGGTTGGTTCGGGAAACAGAACTCCATTTGCTAAATCAGGGGGTACGTATCACCATTTACTTTATAGTAATGGTGTTATTGGAGTTTATAACGGAGGATATGCGTTAACTTCTTATGATACAGATGCGCTTTCTGGTTGGCACCATGTTGCAGTTGTCGCATCCGGAAGTCAGACTGAATTTTTTATTGATGGTGTATCGGTAGGAACTGTGAATTCCCGAGTTTCTCAAGACCTTTCTATTATTGGTAACTATGCTGTCGGCGGAAACCAAGACGCAGGAAAGATGGATGAAATTCGTATTTACTCAACAGCTCTTAACAGCCAGCAGATTCAAGCTCTCTATAACGATAATAATGAAAATAATTTTCCAGCGGAACCAGGAGATGTCGATGTTGTAGATTTCACCCTCCAATCCGGCACCTTCACCGCACCTTCAACCACCATGACGGTCGCAGGCAACTTCACCCACTCCTCCGGCACCTTCACTCCAAACGGAGGAACCATCTCTCTTGATGGAACGAGTCAAACCATCTCTGGTAACACCACCTTCTACAACCTCTCCAAAACAGTTACTGCTGCAGACACGCTCACTTATACAGCAGGCACCAGACAAACCGTCACAAACGCTTGGACCATGACCGGTACCTCTGGCAACGTCCTCACACTCCAATCATCCTCCTCGGGGACACAGTGGGAAATAGACCCTCAAAACCTCTACACCCTTGAGTATCTCTCCGTAAGCGATTCCAATAACGTGAATGCCACCGAGCTCTCTATTAACGAAAGCATTGTAACGAACAGTGGCAACAACACCAACTGGGGCTTTAACAACTTGCCAACTGCAGGAAGCCTTGGCCCTACCGCATATACCAATGGCTCGTGGGGCAATGATAATACGCCAACGCTAACCTTCACCACCTCAGACGCTGATGTTGAAAACGTCAAGTACCACCTTCTCATTGATGACTCATCAGACTTCTCCTCTCCTGTGGTGAATTACACAAGTGCTCTCGCTACCCAAGGTGCACAGTCTTTCACCGTCGGCCAAGCTGCAGGCAGTGGTACTTACACGACAGGCTCAAGTGGCCAAACGCTCTCAACCGGCTCATACTACTGGAGAGCTTCAGCAACAGACGCTTCAGGTGGCTCTGGTGCAACCACGACCGCCAACTCTGGAGCCGTAGCCTTCCGTATAGACACCACGGCACCCACTGCGGGAACTGCAGCCACCTCATCTATCACGGCAACCACGACAACCGTCACTATTTCAGGTGCTTCGGATGCGGACTCCGGTCTTTCGGCTACACCATACAATTTCCACGATCAAACCGAAGATAACTACTCAGGAGCACAAAGTGCAACGAGCTACCAATTCACCGGCCTCGTCCCAGACACCGAATATGTCTTTGATGTAGGGGTCACTGATACCGCAGGTAATAGTGCCACCTCATCAACCGTCACTGATAGAACACTCGCCCTTACCCCAACTTCACCCACAGCCACTGCCAACTCAGACACAGCCATCACCTTCTCATGGAGTGGTGGTACCAACCCACCAACCGTAAGCTACTATCCGGTAAACATCACGAGCTCAACCACTCCCGGCTGGATCTCTGCTAAAACCTACCAATTCACCGGACTGACCTGCGAAACCGCCTACCAATTTGAAGTAAAAGCACGTAATTCAGACAACAGAGAAACCGCAACAACCACCAGAGTCTCTAGAACCACGAGTTCATGTACACCAGCCGAAGAAGGTGGTGGAGGGAGCAGTGAATCAGGAGGAGGTAGTGGTGGGTCTGGAGGCAGCTCGGGTGGTAGTGAAGGTGGCTCATCATCACCAACGATCACCTACACCCAAACAACACAAACACCAGTAGATACATCGCTCCAAACCTTCACGATTACGAGTGACACCTTTGCATCAACCGATAGCACTACGGTCGTCTCTGAAAACCGTGTTCTCTATCTTACCTTTGAACCGCCTGCAGGTACGCAGTACGTCATCATCGCTAACAACCCAGACTTTGAAGGGGGAGAATATTTCCTCTATTCACCAGACTTTGCCGTGCAATGGAATGTCTGTAAAGCAGCAGACGGCACCCTGCTCCCAGACTCACAATGTGCCCGTAACCTCGAATACAATGTCTACATCAAGTTCGTAAACGAGCAAGGTCTTGAATCAACTATCACGACCCAGCGAGTCTTCCTCTATGATCCAATCTTGCCTGATGAATACTTTGAGTTTCCCGAACAAAACATCATCGTAAACACACTTGAACAGCGTCGGGTAGTAACAAAGGTAGAATTCCCCTTTGACGATCCTTTTACGGATAAAACCGGTATCCGTACCAGAAACACGTTTGGCACCATCACCAATAATATTGTGCCTGGCTACAAAAACATTGTCTCAGAAATACCCGCACCATTTGTTAATTCGGCACAGCGATACAAAGCAGCACTCAAAGCAAGCTACAACATCACCTTCAATGTGGTAGGTACGGTTACAAAATATGTGACCCGTGTGGTAAACAATCCTTTTGTCTACATTAAAGACAATGTAACGATCAACACCTACTATGAAGGCGTATTGAATGGGTATGAAAAAACGGCACACTCCTTCAACAAAACCACCCTCACCCGCTTCACCTGGCTCTTTGGGAATAAGATCAACAATGCACGAGGTACCAGAACTGGTGAAGGAGAAACCGGAGGAGGAACTCCAACTAATCCAGGAGAAGAAATCGGTGGTGGTGAGACTGGTGGTGGCACACCATCAAATCCTGAAGGAGAAACCGGTGGTGGCACACCACCAGGTGAAGAACCAACCGAACCGGGTACACAACCACCAAGCACCAACCCAATCGTAAATGGAGGCACTAACACTAACGAAGCAGTTCGTGAGGTGGTCTATGGTATCACCAACAATCTCAATATCACCAACAAACACGTGCAAGATGCTGCAACTGTAGCAGTAGTCTTAGCTCCCGGTCTCCTTGCTCTCCAGCAAACACTTGCATTCGCACTCTTTGCCGGATCCTTTGCGTGGGCAGACCTCCTTTGGCTCCTCATCCGCTGGCTCCATGACCTCGCAACCTTCTTCCACATGAGAAACAAGCGACGCACCTGGGGCTATGTCTATGATGCCAAAACTAAAATGCCACTGGAACCAGTACTTGTTGAACTCATTGATGCAGAAACCGGTAGAGTAATCGACCGATCCGTCACCGACCAAACCGGACAGTTTGGCTTCATCCCACGTGTAGGCCACTTCCGTATTGAAGCGAGAAAAGCCAACTACGCCTTTCCATCACAGAAGATAACCGGCACCAAAGACGGAGCCTATGACCACATCTATCATGGAGAAACCTTTACCGTGGTTGATACCAACAAGATCGTAGCTCCCAACATTCCAATGGATGTAACTGCACAAGACCAGGGACAACTCCTTAAAGGTCTCTATCTCAAACTCCACCTTATCGAACATCACATCGGGCACCACGTCGCTACCATCATGTTCTGGACAGGCTTCCTCATTGTCTCTGCCAACCTCATGATTGCACTCACCCCCCTTAATATCATCATCTTTGGTTTCTATATTGTGCTCGTAGCCTACCGCTACATTAAACTCGGCACCCGTCTCTGGGGACACCTCATTAACATCCCAGAACTACCACACGGTACTGATCTTATCCTTGAACTCACCCACAAAAAAGCACCTGATCTCTTACTGGCTCGTGCTAAAGCACAACCAGATGGCAAGTTCTTCCTCAAAGTGATTGAAGAGGGGACGTATACGTTGACGGTAAAAGCAGTACATGCAGGCAAAGAGAGCATACTCCTGCGAGAGGAGGTGGGTATCAGTAAAGACTTGGTGCTTAATTATGATGTGTTTCTTGGATAATATTGCGCAATCTAGAACTTTCTGATTAGATGCATGTCTGTGAATATCAGTGAAATTGTACAGACACTCAAGGCAGACAATAATAATATAGTCTGTATGCCATCTGATACGGTATACGGACTTTTTGCATGTGCATTCAATAGGCAGGCAGTTGAAAGACTATATGAAGTGAAAGGGAGAGATGAGAATAAACCTTTTATAATATTGCTTGCCTCTAAAGAAGAGTTGGAAAAATTTGGCGTGACAAATCTGTCAGAGGTGGCACAAAAAATATTGCAGACGTATACTCCTGGATCGGTTACATTTATTGTAGAAGTGCAATCACCAGAATTTGAATACCTTAAACGTAATGGTAAGACACTCGCTTTTCGTATACCAGATGATGAGACACTGCAGTCTATTTTGAAGGAAACCGGACCGCTGGTTGCACCTTCAGCAAATCCACAAGGTCTAGCGACAGCTAGAAATATTGAAGAAGCAAAAGCGTATTTTAGAGAAACGGTTAACCTCTATGTTGATGGCGGAGATGTTAAGGGAGAGCCGTCTACGATCGTGGATGTTTCAGAGGAGAAGCTAAAGATTGTCAGACAAGGTAAAATACATATCAATTTATGATACTACTCGATGGAAGAATGGTGCGAGACAAGATAAAAGAAGCGCTTAAGAAAAAAGTTGTGTCTTTAGATTTTGTTCCAAAACTTCTCATTATTGATGTTGGCGGATATAAAGAGACGCTGGCCTATGTAAATCAAAAGAAAATATTTGGTGACAGTATCGGTGTTGCAGTAGATCATAAAATTTTTACAGAGGACGCTGGTGAAGATGCAGTTGTTGCATGCGTTGAAGAAGCAAATACTGATCCGGAAGTGCTCGGTATCATTGTGCAGCTGCCTTTGCCAGACGGGTATGATGAACAGAAAATTTTAGATACAGTTGTACCTCAAAAAGATATTGATGGGCTGACGACGTTTAATATGACAGCACTCTACGAAGGAAAGAAACCTTATTTTGTGCCGGCAACTGCACGCGGAGTTATGGAATTGCTAGATTTTTACACCATTACGACCCAAGGCAAGGCCGTGATTATTGGTTCCTCAAATCTTACCGGTAGACCTATTGCGAAACTGCTCGAGAATAAAGGGATGAATGTTGTGGTCTGTGATAGTGAAACAAAAGACATTGAGGTGGTGGCACGTGATGCAGATATATTGGTGTCAGCAACAGGAGTGCCTCATTTGGTGAATAGAAATTTTGTAAAGACGGGTCAAGTTATTATCGATGTGGGATATGCGCTCAAACCTGCCCGCCAATCGCCTGATGGCGGAAGCCTAATGGTAGGCGGGGAAGAGAACGAGGTGTTGAAAGTATATGGTGATGTGGATTTTGAGGATGTGAAAGATGTTATCTCGGCGATCACACCTGTACCAGGCGGAGTGGGACCGATGACTGTGGCTGGCTTGTTTGAGAATTTGTTAAGCACAGTAAAATAGTTTTTAAACTTGAATATCTTTTGTATACTGTTGCGCGGAGGAATTCTTCGTGGAAGGACGAAACAGAAGTGGTAGGCGCTACTATTTTGCCGTACCGATGGCTACGACACATTCTCTATCTGGTCGTAGGGAAGTTGTGTTGCATGGAACACAACTATCGTCGACAGTTCGCATAGATCCTGATCAGTTGCGGAAGGATCGGCGAGCCATTGTTGAATGCCGTGTACTTTCGCCAGAAGAGTTGGTTGCCATAATGCCACCGGATGAGTTCACGGACTAACCAAGAAACAGGGCTCGGCGCGTAACGCGCCGAGCCATCTTGTTTTTATAGCTAAACCGTGATTTCATCACGGTTGCTCGAACATACTCATGCATGTTTTAGAGGAAATGTTAGAATGGAAACGAATTTATTAACTAACACATACAAACATGTTTGTAGAAAAATACGGGGAGGAAATCAAAAAGTTGCTAAAAGCAGGCCTTATTCTATTTTGGATTTTAGGACTCTTTTTTGCGCTTCTCATTCTCTCTGAACTTAAAGAGTATACATATATCGGTGATGGAGTGTATCCTGCAAAAACAGTCAGTGTTTCTGGTATGGGTGAGGTGTACGCAGTACCGGATATTGGCCAGTTTACCTTTACGGTACACGAAAGAGCAGGAACAGTTGCTGAGGCACAACAGAATGCTGCTGAAAAAGCGCAGGCTGCAATAGACGCACTTATGGCAGCAGGTGTCGCAGAAAATGATATTAAAACTGAAAATTATTCAGTTGGACCACGATATGAATACCAAGAGGTTATTTGTGTACGTTTCCCATGTCCAAGTCAGCAGACCCTTGTAGGGTACGAGGTGTACCAAACTTTTTCAGTTAAGGTTCGTGATCTAGAGCAATCTGGAAGTTTGATCAATACAGTGACTGAGGCAGGCGCAACACAGGTAAGTAGTCTTTCATTTACAATTGATGATATTGAGTCAGTGAAAGCGGAAGCACGAGCTCTTGCAATTGAACAGGCTAAGGTGAAGGCTGATGTTTTGGAAGATGATCTCGGGGTGCGTCTTGGTAAAATAGTCGGATACTACGAAAATGAATATCCGATGCCGTATTATGATAAGGCATACGGACTGGGCGGTGATGTGGTAATGTCTGAAGCACGCATTGCCCCACCAGCTCCAACAGGGGAAAACAAGATCACGTCTCAAATTACATTGATGTTTGAGATCAGGTAGGTAATAGGTACCAAGTGTCAGGTACTAGGAAAGCCGCTGAATCAAAGGCGGCTTTTCTGATGCTTAGTACAAGGTATACAAGGGTGCCCCTTGTATTTTTATGTGTGGTGTAATTTGTGAGGCGGGGAGACTGTTTTTGGTGCTAAAATGCGAGCCTTTTCTTTTGATAT
>Ga0210057_1000897_pt1 | contig 47553 bp, 48 predicted proteins | sample CryGeyCG2114_010_2_FD_183968 | JGI IMG/M metagenome (GOLD analysis project Ga0210057, IMG submission 183968) | Groundwater microbial communities from aquifer - Crystal Geyser CG10_big_fil_rev_8/21/14_0.10 (SPAdes) (version 2) | ecosystem: Environmental > Aquatic > Deep subsurface > Groundwater ...
CAATTACTGCACCACACTCGCTTGTCGCGCAATCGCGACAAGCCATAATTCCCACAAAACCAGCACTTTTTACCATGTTCAAACATGGCAGAACCAACAACCATAAAGGTAAAAACAACAAAAAAAACAGTTAAATTGCTCCGTTTTTTACCCAATCAACATAAATTATAACTTCTTTTCAACAGGGACTAATGATTCAGCTTATGTTTTTGGATTAATTGCAGCAGATGGTTGTCTTAATAGTAGGGAAAAACGATACAGTGTAGAAATAAGCAGTAAAGACAAATCAATGCTTGAAAATGTTGGTAAACTAATGGAGTTTACAAAACCAGTTGAAAAATCAAGAAGAACATTCAGACTCAGAATTGATAATCCAGTTATTTATCAAGATTTATTGGATAAAGGACTTACCCCTAGAAAAAGTAAAACTTTGAAATTTCCAGAAATGCCAGAAGAATTTCAAGAACACTTTATTAGAGGTTTTTTTGACGGAGATGGGAGTGTCTTCAAACTTAAAGATGGTAGAGTAGTAGTAAAATTCACTTGCTGGAACCCTACTTTCCTAATAAAATTACAAGATTTATTAAGCCAAAAAATAGGAGTTAGGAACAAAAAAATCCACGATAACTCAATTGTTTATTACACGCTGGAAGCACCAAAGGTTTTAGAACTTTTGTACCAGAATTCTAATAAAGAAACAAGATTAGATAGAAAGTATAAGCGATATGTAAAATACACAGGTGATGACAATTCGAGGAATAATTCTAGCAGGTGGATTCGGAACACGATTAAGACCCTTGACTCAGGTCGTGAACAAGCATCTTCTTCCAATCTATGACAAACCAATGATATTTTACCCAATAGAAACATTAAAGCAAGCAGGAATTAAGGACATTTTAGTAATAACTGGCACAGAACATGCAGGAGCAATATTCAATCTTTTAGGTTCAGGAAAAGATTTCGGTGTTAATTTTACTTTCAGGGTTCAGGATGAGGCGGGCGGTTTGCCCCAGGCTATTGGATTGGCAAAAGGGTTTGTTGGCGACGACAAATTTGTTTCAATTAACGGGGATAATATTTTGTTTGAAAACATAAAGCCGTTTGTGGAAGAATTTGAAAAAGGAACAGAAAAATCAAGAATTCTGATTTACAAAACAACAAAAGAAGAAGCGGCAAAGGCAGGGGTTGCTGTTCTGAAAGGAGAGGATGTTGTAGAGGTAATTGAAAAGCCGGAGAACCCGCCAACTAATTGGGTTGCAATCGGCGTTTACATGTACACGCCTGATGTATTTGATGTTATTAAAAATTTGAAACCAAGTTCACGTGGTGAACTTGAAATATCAGATTTACACAACCATTACATTAAGCAAAAATCGTTGAAGGCATCAAAGCTCAAGAATAAATGGTTAGATGCGGGCTCTTTTGATGAATTGCTGCGCGTGAACAGAATGGTCGGCGGAGAGTATTAAAAATAAGCTCATTTCTTTTGTGCTATTATAAGTATTCCTTCTCTCATAGATGACGGCAATAGCTTATTTAACACATCCCTAATTTTGCCATATGTAGAATCGCTCCCCGTAGCCTGCGAGACAGAATAAGAATAACCTTTAACCGAAAGGAGCCTGAACTCGAATATTTTTTCAATAAGCTCTTTTAGTTCTCCAGCAGTGAAAATGGATTTATGAAGGTTTTCATTCCAAAGTTTACCCGGCTCATTTATTTTGAGAAGCGGGTTTCCGAGAGTGTACCTTGATGCGTGGTAGTTTGAAAATGCCCACCCTAATAACAAAAAGAACCGATTAAAAATATTCGCAAGATTCGGGGTTGTTATGACAAGGATACCATTTTTTTTAAGCACCCTTTTTGATTCACTGATTATGTTAGTTGGCTCTATTAAGTGTTCTATTATGTCAAGCAGCAGTATCATGTCCACTGAATTGTTTGCATACGGCAGTTTTCCGCGTCAAACTTAACTGGAGTTGGAACACCTTTTAGGTGCCCATTATAATTGTTAAGTGTATGTATAGATGTCTTTGGAAAAAATTTGTAAAAGAACTCAAAAGATTCCTTATTCCCCCCTATATCAAGACAAACTTTTGGCGTTGCTGTTTTTGAGGATAAAAAAGATTTTATATGAATCAATTTTTGCGGTCCGGTAATGGTATATGCCATGGTTAAATGTTTAGTAAAAATGAATAAAAAGAGATATTGTATTTTTTTAAAACAGAGCAGATTAAAATATCTGCTTGGGTTTTGTACCAGAAGCCCTTTATAAATAAAAAATTAGGAGTTATAAAGCAGATTAAACATACAAAAAGAGAGAATTAACATTAGTTAATGATTATAAAGAGATTAAAGCTAAGAGTTTAAGGTTGATGAAAATGAAAGTTTTGATGTTAAGTCCGCCATTCCTGTTCAGGTTTTCAAGGACAAGCAGAAGCCCGGCAATTTCAAAAGGGGGGTGCGTTTATTATCCTATTTGGATGGGTTATGCTACGGGTATTTTGGAGCAGGCTGGACATGAGGTGAAACTTATTGATGCGCCTGCAAATGGCATGACGAATGATGATGTCATTGCGCTTGTGAAGGAATGGAAACCGGAATTAATGGTACTTGATACAGTAACTGCTTCTTTCAAGAATGATGTGAAGGTGCTTGAGGCATTAAAGAAAGTAAATCCGAATTCATTTGCAATTATGGTTGGCACGCATGTTGGCGCTTTGCCTGAAGAAAGCCTGCTTGCTTCCCAAAAAATTGATGCTGTTGCACGCGGGGAATATGATTACATTATAAGGGACCTTGCAGAGACATTGGAAAAAAATAAGCCGCTTGAAGGTGTTCTTGGAATAACTTACCGGGATAAGGATGGCAAAGTTAAGTTTACTGCAAACACACCTCCGCTTGAAACGGAGGATCTTGACGCAATGCCTTTTGTAAGCGATGTGTACAACAGGCATTTGAAGGTAAAGGATTATTTTTACCCTTCAGTTTTGTTTCCTGAAGTTACAATTATTACTGGCAGAGGATGCAAATTCAGGTGCACTTTCTGCAAGTTCCCGCAGACACTTACAGGCCACAGTTACAGGGCAAGGTCGCCGAAAAATGTGGTTGATGAATTTGAATGGATTTCAAAAAACCTTCCTTATGTGAAGGACATCATGATTGAGGATGATACTCTTACACAAGATAAAGAAAGAATGATTGAGATTTGTAAAGAAATTGAAAATAGAAATCTGAAAGTTACATGGACATGCAATGCAAGGGCTGATGTTGATCTTGAAACAATGAAGTGGATGAAAAAAACAGGATGCAGATTGCTTTGCGTGGGCTTTGAAAGTTCAAGCCAGGAAATCCTGAATAACATTAAGAAAGGGACAAGGATTGAAAAAATTGAACAATTCATGAAGGACACAAAAAATGCAAATATTCTTGTGCACGGCTGCTTTATGCTTGGCAATAGAGGAGAAACAAAGGAGACAATAAAGCAGACAGTTGAGTGGGCAAAGAAACTTGATCCTGATACGGCACAATTTTTTCCACTAATGCTTTATCCCGGAACCGAAGCATATAAGTGGGCAGATGAAAATAATTTCCTCAAGACAAGGAACTGGGAGGAATGGCTTACACCTGAAGGAACCCATAACACGCTTCTCAGCACAGATAAACTTACAGCAAAGGAGCTTGTGGAAGGATGTGACTGGGGAAGAAAGGAATTTTACATGAGGCCTTCGTACATTTTAGGCAGACTGAGACTTGCGCTTACACAACCAAGAGAAACAAGAAGGCTGCTGATGGGCGGAAGGACTTTCATGAAATATCTTTTTGATGTTGATTTCTGGAAGAAGAGTGCGGCAATGAAGCAGGTTAAGGATGAAAAGAACCTTGCATCAGAGCAAAGCGAAAAAGACGAACCGATTGAGCAACATGGAGATGTTGCAAAGAAACCTATTTTCAAAATCAGCCAATAGGCAATGATGAGGTTGCTGCAGAAGTTATGCGGGGAAAATAACACGAATTTTGGCTTTCAAGGCCGTCACAGCAAACCTGAAAGAATTCCAAGCTTTCTCTGACTCTTTTGTTCCTAAAACAATTCCAATCTTCAAATTAATACAGCCCAAAAGGGTACAAAGTAACCGCCTTCACAGCTTGCAACATACCTGCCAAACGGAAACCAATTCACGTTATAGTCACAGATTAGCTCGCCTGTTTCCCTGTCAATTGTTCCATCTATATGGGCCCTTTCTTGAAATACCTTATCATGAATAACCTTGTCATTGAGCCATGGTGCCCAGGCAAACAAACCCAAAGTCAACACCAATATTATTAGCACAATTTTTGGTTTCAGCATTTGCATCATCTTTTATTTATAAAGAACAAAACCTCTTTATAAAGAAATAAGGGGGCGGTTTTGGCTTTGTTCCGTGCCGATGTTTGCTTCGTTCTTGAACGTGAGAGCAACAATTTTAATGTGAATTATTTATATTCTATTTACAAAATGGAGGCCAGAACAAGGGTTAAAGCGGGCGTCATAACCCACCAAAATTCAAACAGTAATGAGGTGAAAGCCAATTTCAGCAGGGTGTTAATGACGTAAAGAGGGATTAATACCCTTTGGTTGTAAAAAACTTTTAGGAATAAAATGAGTATTTGGAAAGAAACAAAAATTACCATTAATAGAGGCAGTTGGAATGACCAGAACACTTTCGAGACATATTATACTTTTTTGAATCAATCAATAGCCCCTATAATTAAAGAATTAAGAGAACAGAAATTAATTGATTGATATCACTTTGTCGCCCACAATACGTTAGACCTTCGCCTTTTAATCAAAGATTGAAAGGAGCAAGAAACCAATGGCATTCTCAATAAATATGTTAAGCAAGAAAAAATTGATTGTCAGCATATGATGAAAGCAGAACAGACTTGTTGGCAGCCCTTGAGATTATGTAATAACAATAGTAATATAACCCATATTGAATCATAAACGACGCATATTTAAATTATTTAAGTCTCTATATTTGTAGGTGGTTTTGAATGAACGTGATTTTGAGAGGCAGGACCAAGGAGATAGTGGAAACTCTTGTTAAAGAGGGTTATGCTAATTCTCAGTCTGAAGCTGTAAGGCTGGCAATCGTTGATTTTGGCCAACATCACTTGAACGAAGTGGAAATGGTTAACAGAAAGCTTGACATAATAGACCAAGACATTAAAGCGGGAAAGAGAAAATTGCTTACTCCTGATGAAGCCCTTGGCAGTTATGCAAAATACTTGAAGTGATTGTTATTTACAAAGCCGCTTATGATGAGGATTGGGCAAAATACTTTAACAACTTGGATAATATAGTCAAGGAACGAATTGCAAAGAAAATTCAAAAAATTCTTGATTTTCCAAGGAAACGGCATTTAAGCCAAAAAGCAAAATTTTTTGTTGATGAAGTTGGACAGTTCAGAATCCTTTACCGTGTCTTTGATGAAATAAATGAAGTCAGGTTCTATTTTGTCGGTAGCCACAAAGAATATGAAAAATGGTACAAGTCATTTAAGTAAATATTTGGGAAAAACCCTCGCCGGGTTTAATGACAGATCATATGTTCCTACGGTAAAAGCAGTTTATCTGCAACTCACAGGAAATGGGGCGACTTTTGTACCAAAACCAATATTTAAATTCATTTTACAATTCATTAGTCTAACTGGTTTTTATGCATAGGGTTGAATTTGCACTGCAAAATTTAAAGGGAAAAATTCTTGATGTTGGTTATAGCGTCGGCACTATCCACGAGCTTTTCAGGGAAACATTCGGAAAGGAAAACCTTTATGGAGTTGACATTGAAACCGAAAAGGATACGGAGCATTACAAAAAATCCAGCGCCGAGAGAATTCCATTTAATGATTCAATGTTTGATTCGTGCTTTGCAGGAGAGCTTATAGAGCATGTTGAGAAACCTGAGCCTTTTGTAAAGGAAGTTGCAAGAACACTAAAAAATGGAGGCGTGTTTATTCTCACAACCCCGAACAGGAAGAGCCTTATTAATAGAGTTTTCAAATCATACGAAACACCCATTCACATAAGTCTTTTTAATTACCCTCAGCTTGAGGCACTTTTGAAAAAAAATGGTTTTGAGGTTGAGAAATTTTACTGCCAGCCTTACAATGATGAGAACTGTTATGGAAGCAGGAACAAGTGGAGCTTTATATTCAGGAAAGCGCTTCATTATTTGCTTCCGCGTTCATTGCAGGAACAGATGATTGTGAAGGCGGTTAAAGTGAAATAAAATGGCTGAAAAAAATCAAATAATTGATGCAGCGGTAATTGTTCCAGCATACAACTCCGAAAAAACTATTTCTGAATGCATTATTGCACTGAAAAATCAGACTTATCGTGGAAATTTTGAAATAATTGTTGTTGATGATGGTTCAAAAGACGCAACTGCAAAAATTGCACAGGAAAACGGAGCAAAAGTTTTTTCCCAGAAAAATGCGGGACCTGCAAAAGCAAGAAATAGGGGTGCAAGAAATTCTATTGGAAAGATTTTATTGTTCACTGATGCTGATTGTAAGCCTGAAAAAAATTGGCTTGAGGAAATGCTGAAACCATTTATTGATAAAAAAATTGTCGGAGTGCAAGGAGTATACAAAACTAAACAGCAAGGGGTTGTTGCAAGGTTCAATCAGATTGAAATTGAACAGAGATATGAAAAAATGAAAAAGTCCAAGGCAATTGACTGGATTGGTTCTTACTCTGCGGCATATAGGCGCGAGGATTTTTTTGGGACAAATGGTTTTGATGAATCTTTTCCAAAAGCTTCAGGAGAGGATCCTGAGTTAAGTTATAAACTTGCAAAATCAGGGAAAAAACTGTTATTCAACCCAAGCGCAATTGTTTATCATGTACACCCTGATTCATTATGGAAGTACCTTAAAGTGAAGTATTTTAGGGCTTATTACAGGATTCTTCTTTATTCAAAGCACACTGACAAGATTGTGAGTGATTCTTATACTACTGGCGCCATAAAATTCCAGGTTTTTGCGGCGTTCGCGGGTCTTGTACTGGTGATTGCAACAGTACCGCTGGCATTTGCAGGTTACTTTGAGTTAGCAGTACTTGCAGGAATCATTTCAACAATTATAGCAGGCCTTGGATTGCTTAGCACACTTGAATTCACATTCTATGCATGGCCAAAGGATAAAGGGGTTGCAATTGCGTCTCTTTTGATTATACCCCTGAGGACAATTGCGTTCCAGATTGGAATGGTTTTCGGCACAATTAAATTCAAGATTTTGAAGTGATGCAAAATGAAAATCACCATGGTTACAAACAATTTTTACCCTTGCATCGGTGGCGTTGAGAGGGTTATAGAGGACATCAGCAAAAAGCTTATTGAACGAGGACATGAAGTAAAAGTAATCTGTCTTGACACCTGTGCAAATTCAAAAAAGAAACTCAAAATAAATGAAAAATTAGGCAAAATAAAAATTGAAAGAATACCTTATTTTGATTTTAAATATTACAAAATAGCATTAGGGGCATTGGGTAAAGTCAGAGAGGCAGACATTATTCATGTGCATGGCATAGGATTTTTTTCTGATTTTCTTATTGCAACAAAATTCATCCACAAAAAACCAGTTGTTGTTTCAACCCACGGGGGAATTTTCCACACAAAAAAAATTGCACTTGTGAAAAACTTTTATTTCAATATTATTCAGAGATTCATGCTGAGATTTGCAGATTCTGTTATAGCAGTAAGCAAAAATGACCTTGAATTATTCAATAAAATTTCAAAAAAAAATATACTGATAGAAAACGGAGTGAATGTTGAGGCTTTTTCCTCAGGAAAAAAAGAAAAAAATACTTTTCTTTTTCTTGGCAGGTTTTCAAAAAACAAGCGTGTCGAACTGCTTTTTGATTCTTTTGCTTTACTGAAGAATAAAATTAACTTCACGCTTTTCATTGCAGGAACTGATTGGGAAAATCTTCTTGACAGTTACAAAAGAAAATGTGAAGCGCTAGGCATTGTAAAAAATGTTAAATTTATTCTGAATCCAAATGATGAAAAAACAAAGGAACTTTATGCAAAATCAGAGTACTTTGTTTCGGCTTCGAGGTATGAGGGATTCGGGATTGCGTTGGTAGAGGCAATGGCTTCCGGTTGCATAGGAATTGTGCAGAAAAACACAGGATTTGCAAATATTCTTGGCAGTAAAAATAAGGGTTATTTTGTGGATTTTGAAAAAAATGAAAAGGCGGCAAATGATATAAAAGAAATAATTTCTACGGAAAAAAAGGATGTCATTAAAGAAGCCAGGAAAAAAGCAGGAAGTTTTTCTTGGGATAGCAGAATTGACAAATTAGAAAAAATTTACAGGGAATTGATTTGAGACCATTAAATGAAATTTTCAGGTATGCTGCAGTAATTTCCGGGAACAATATGCTCACATCAGGAATAAACTTTGGAACATTTCTTATAATGATTAATGCGCTCGGAACTTACGGGTTTGGCTTGTTTACGCTTGCAATGTCAATAGTTTCCTTCGCAACTTTTTTCATTGATGCGGGATTCAGCAAGGTTGTTGTTTCTGATGTGACAAAGGATATTGGCGAGGGCAAGGAAAATGAGGCGTCTGGGCTTTTTCAGGAGTATTCTTTTTTTGTTGCAGGTCTGATGGCAGTAATATCCATTATTGTATTTTTAATGTCGGGATATATTGCAGATTATTTTCAGAAAGACATACTGCTTCTTGTGCAATTAATTTCAGGAGTAATTTTCCTCAGCGGAGTCAGAAATATTTACACAGTGTTTTTCCAGGTTGTGGCGGATTTTGAAAAATATGCGCTTTTGCTTTTTGGTGAAGCATTGGCAAAACTTGTTTTTATTTATACCTTGCTTGAAATGTATGGTAATACGGTGGAAAGCATTTTTATTGCGACAATAATCGCAGGTGCTCTTACTCTTGCAGTATTTTTATTTCTGCTTCCAAAAAAATCAATTGAGCTTTTCAGGGCAAAGGGCGAGAAAGGCCTTTTCGTTAAAATGCTGAAAGGTCATGGAAAATGGACTGCTGTATTTTCACAGTTAAGGAGCATTGAAAATGGCATCCCTGTTTGGATTGTCGAATATTTCCTTGGATTAAATTCGGTCGGGGTTTACGGTGCATTGATTAAAGTTCAGACTCTTGCAATAAGGGTTTTTGAGCCGCTTGAAACAATATTTTTCCCGTTGGTAAGCAGGTACGGGAAATTTGATGATTCACGGAAAATAATTTTCAGGGCAACAAAGTACATTTTTTATCTTTCAATACCAATGGTGCTCGGAATGATAATTTTTGCAGAAACCATTCTGGAATTTATTTTAGGTGGAGGATTTTCAGGGTATGCAAATGCATTCAGGATTCTGCTTTTGACTGTTTTTACATTCATTTTAAATATTCCTATGAAGCCACTTTTTTTTAACCTCAAGGCACAGAAAACACTTACATTTATTTCCGCTGCAATACTTGCGTCCACCATTATTTTTGGATCAGTTCTTACAATGCAGTTCGGAATTTTTGGAATTGCATTAAATCATGTGTTGACACCTACAATTGAAGTGTTTATGAAAAGTAAATTAATAAAAAAGATAAGCAAATCAACTTATTCAATAAAAGAAATTATTTTGCCCGATAAAGCCGATATTGATCTTGTGAAAAAAATAATTAAAAATCCAAAAACAATATTTGGTGATGCTGAATGAAAGCAATTATCCTTACACCTTACGCGGAACCTGAAAAGGGCGCCTGTGTTGTAAGAGTAAATGGAACAAGGGATTATTTTAGAAGCAAATCATTGGAAGTTGAAGTGCTTGCACCGGAAAGGGGCACTTTTAGGAGCACTAGAACTGTTGCACGGTATAAAGGAATTTTAAGCATGATGTTAAAGGTTATGAAAAGCAATGCTGATTTTGTTATCGGAACATCGCCTCCGATAACCCATAATTTTTTTGCTTTGCTTTCGGCAAAATTATCAGGAAAAAAATTTTTGCTTGATGCAAAAGACCCGTTCACAAAAGTGGTTGCAATTCTTGAACCTGAAAAGGCAAAAACATTCAAATTCAAAATTTACCGTTTTATGGAATCTTTTACCCATAAATTTTCCGATGCTGTAATTTTTCTGAATCAGCCTTACCTTGATGAGGCTGTAAAAGATTTTTCTTTTTCTCGGGAAAATGCTTTCCTTGCACCTAATGGCAGCGATACAAAGCGGATTTTTTTCAGCAAAAGCGAAAGAAGCAAAATGAGAAAAAAATTTGGATTTGGCGATGATTTTGTATTAATATATGTCGGCGGAACAGGGGATAAGGATCTTACTGGTTTTGCGGAAAAAAGTTTTCCTGTACTTGCAAAAAGCAATGTAAGGGTAATTTTTATCACGAGTTATACAGGTTCAAGAGGAGAAGAGGAAATTATTTCAGGCATAAAAACAAGGCTGAAAAATAATGGGGTATTGGATAAAACTGTGTTTTTGAGGAACATTCCTTTTACGGAACTTTATAAATATTTTTCCGCGGCAGATGCCGGCCTTGTAGCCTATCCGGATGCGGCAATGCAGATTCTCGGGGCAAAAGTATTCGATTACATTGCAGCGGGGTTACCGGTGTGCGCAAAGGCACCTGATGCGAATACAGTGCAAAAAGAATTTATTGAAAAAAATTCAATTGGATTTCAGAAAAGCGATTGGGATTCATTCAATAAAGAATTTTTAAAAAATTTTGTAAAATTTAATTATCCAAGAGACAGGATAAGGAAAATCGCGGAAAATAATTCAAGGGAAAAAGGATGCGAAGTAGTTTACAAAAAAGCCATGCAGCTTTCGGGAAGGAATTCGGAATGAACGGCATTACTGTGCATATGATGATTAGAAACGAGGAGGAATTCATAAGGCAGGCAATTGAATCGGTACTGCCTGTCGCTGAAGAGGTGATTGTTTTTGATACTGGTTCAACAGACAATACTGCTGCAATTGTAAAAGGAATAAAAAGCGAAAAAATCATGTTTTTTGAGAAAGGAAAATCCGAACCCAAGAGGCTTGTAGAACTGAGAAATGAAATGATTTCTCTCACAAAAACAGAATGGTTCATGGTGATAGACGGCGATGAGATAATTATGCCGCAAGCAATGGAAAAAATACTTTCTGAACTCGAGGCACTGCCAAAAAACGTGTGCAGGGTGGAACTTACTATGAGGGATTTTGTTAAAGACAGGTTTCTTGTTGCAAGGGACAGGAAAATGGGGAAGCTCTGGAGAACAAACCGCATTGTTTTTTTGGGAACCTATCCTTTTGAGTATGGCGCAGTAAAATCCGATCAGCAAAAAAATCTGGCGGAATTTTCCGAAGGAAATCTAAGCAGTATTGTTGTTTCATACCATATGTGTTTTTTCAGGCGTTCATCAAGGGATGCTGATGTGGAAATCGGAAGGCACTGGAGAAAACTTCCTTTTCCTGTGCTTCCTTTTTTCGGACCATGGCCAGACGGAATGCCAGGGAAAAGCAATGTGCTGTTTGCATTAATGAAACTGCCTTTCTATAACTGTGTGGCATTTTACCAGAAATTTTTTCATAGAAAAGAACAGACAAAAAATGCCAAGGCAATTTAATTTAGTTATAAAAAGAAGAAATTTTTTCAGCAACATAACTTATCTGCTCTTTTGTGATTCCTACGAACATCGGAAGTGAAATGCTTTCAGCGCAGAGTTTTTCAGCAACAGGAAAATCGCCCTGAGCATAACCAAGTGAAGAGTATCCTTTCTGCAGGTGCAAGGGAGCAGGAAAGTTTATTGTTGTGCCAATATTATTTTTGAATAAATATTTTTCAAGTTCATCTCTTTTCTCGGCTTTGATTGTATAAAGGTGGAAAACGTGTTTTGAGTGAGCAGGAGCTTCGGGTATTTTTACCTGCATTATTCCTGAAAGTTCTTTTGTGTATATTGCGGCAGCCTTTGCACGGGAATCATTCCATGAATCAATAAGCCTGAGTTTTGGGCGAAGTATTGCGGCCTGTATTTCATCAAGCCTGCTGTTCCACCCGATGTATTTGTAATCGTATTTTTTTACCTGCCCGTGAACACGCAGATGCCTCAGCTTGTCAAGATATTCAGGTTTGTTTACAAAAACCATTCCGCCATCTCCATAACCCCCGAGGTTTTTTGTTGGATAAAAACTTGTTGCGGAAAGTTCTCCGAATGACCCGCATTTTTTCTCTTTGTATTCGGAACCGAATGCCTGAGCGCAGTCCTCCACAACAAACAAATCGGCATCTTTTGCAAGGGATATTATTTTTTCCATGTCCGCGGGCAAACCAAACAGGTGCACAGGAAGAATCGCTTTTGTTTTTTTGGTTATTTTTTCCCTGATTTTTTCTGGCGAAATATTAAATGTTTCATAATTGACATCCGCAAAAACGGGTTTTGCGCCCACGTGGAAAATTGCCTCAACATTGGCGGCCATTGTGAATGGGGTTGTGATGACTTCATCCCCTTTGCCTATTCCAAGGGCGGCAAGGGCTAATTTTATCGCATCTGTCCCGTTTGCAACACCAACAGCATTCGGAATGCCCAGATATTCAGCGGCTTCTTTTTCAAATGCTGTTACATTTTTTCCCAGGATTAAGTCGCCTGAATCAATTACCTCAGTAAATACTGAGATCATTTTTTCGCGAAGCGGTTTTTCCTGTATGCTCAAATCAACTCTTGGAACGCCGGTAATTTTCATAAAAGCCACAGCCATAAATGCATAATTCATTTTTGAAGAGGCAAAGAAACTGTTTTGGAATTTTCTTTGCTGGATTTATAGATTGCAAGCGCAACTTCCACCGATTTTCTTGCTTCAGGCGCAGTCATTTCCATTTTTCCGCTATGTTGGAGTTCGCGAAGAATTTCTTTGTAAACATCAAGATGATTTGGCACTGAACCCTCATAAAGACCTTTTTCATAAATGTTGGGTCCAAGACCGCGGGGTATTTCAGGCTTCTTGTTGCCTTCAACATTCCAATAGTCAATTGTCTGCAATGCTTTCCCGCCAAGTTTTACCGTTCCTTTGGAACCCATTACGGTGAAGGAACATTCGAAGTTTTTGTCGTAGGTCATTACATTTATTTCAATCTGTCCAAGCGCATTGTTTTTGAATTTGAGGAGCGCGGATGCATAATCCTCGATTTCAAGTTTCGGGTACCTGATATGGTCTGCCCTGCCAATGACTTCCCTGACGTCGCCTATTAGCCATTGCATTATGTCAAGGTAATGTATTCCCTGATTTAGAAGAGTGCCGCCCGCAATTTTTTTGTTGCCGTACCATTTTTTGTCAAAGTAATCCTCTGGCCTGAACCATCTTACAACAAGATTGCAGGCAAGTATTTTTCCAAGCGCGCCGGAATCTATTGCGTTCTTCAGCGCATAAACACTTGGATTGTAACGGACCTGATGCACAACAAAAATCTTTTTGCCTGTTTTTTTACCAACTGCAATAAGTTTGTCAATGGATTCCAAAGTGATGCCTACTGGCTTTTCAGTAAGCACGTCCTTTCCGGAATTAAGCACTTCGATTGAAATATCAGTATGTGTGGATATAGGCGTGCATATTGCAACAAGAGAAATGTCTTTTCTTTCGAAAAGTTTTTTGTTGTCGGTATAATAAGGAACATTATTTTCCTTGCCTGCCTTTTCTGCGGCAGCAGGATCACTGTCAGAAACCGCCTTCAGTTCAAGGTCATTTAATTCTTTTATTGCATTGAAGTGCCTCGCGGATATTTCTCCACAGCCAATCAAACCTATGCCTATTTTTTCCAATACATCACCTCAGTTAAACAATTTTTTTCGTGAGCTCTATTCCGTAATTATTTTTTGATTCCAAAAATTTATAGCCAGTTATGTCAAAGCCGGATTTTATGGAAAGTATGAGCTTTCCCCTGTACTTATTGAATGTCATAGTGGTTATTTCAACATAGCCTTTTTGCTTTGCAAAGGATTCAAATTCAGCAAGCAATGCCTCCCCGATTCCCATGCGCCTTTTGGTTTCCATGACCCCGAAAAGCCATATGTGCATGCTTTGGCCTTCTCCATAACCTGAAATGAAACCTATTTTTTGGCCTGATTCAACGGCAAAAAAGGCAACAAAATCCTTCATTTTGGACTTGGTTTTGAAGTTGCTTTTCTGCAGGGTATAATTAGCCAGACATTTTTCAGCAAGTACCTTTAGGGAATCAAAATCCCCATTTCCTGCCTCTATTTTAACCATAACACCAATATATTAATGTCATGGGCTTTTTAAAGAAGGTTTTGGTTCAAAAATGGCGCCAAAAGCATGAAAAACCAGTTTTATAAAATTAAATCACCAATAAATATAGTGAATGTAGGCAATAAAAAAACAATGATATAAAGCATATTTTGGAAAAAGGACAGAGCGGAATGAATAGCGCAAAAACTGAATTTGTAAAGTTTGTGGTTGTAGGAGTTGGGGCAACAATAGTAAATTACGCTGTTTTTCTTTTGCTTCTTTATGGCGCGGGCATTGATTATATCGTCGCATCTGCAGCAGGTTACCTTGTTGGAGTCCTTGTCGGATTTACATTCAACAAGAAGTTCACATTCAGTTCAGGGGAAAGGGCGCTTCCTGAACTGGCAAAATATTTTTCGATTTACCTTATTTCACTTTTCCTCGGGCTTAGTGTTCTTGGTTTCCTTGTGAAGCACCTTGGGATTGCCGCTGCGATAGCAAATATCCTTGTAATAGGCATTACAACCTGCACAAATTTTTTGGGTTCAAAGTTTTTTACATTCAAAAAAATCGAATTTCCAAAAATTTTTACAACAAAATTTTTCATTGTCATTCTTGTCATGAAAATAATTGCGTCTTTTCTTTTTGCATCGGATTTTTTGCTTGACGGCACAATCCCTTTTGCGAATTATTTTGTCACATCCGGATTTGCAGATCCGTACCAGCATTTTTTGGACATTGGACTTGTGAAAGCTTTCCCTTACTCAACAACAATGCTTGCTGTTGTTTCCGCGCCTTTTTTCCTTTTCTCTTTCCTTCCTGAATCAATTTTCGGGAACATTCATTTCCAGATGTTCCTTGCAAGAATCCCCTTAATTATTGCGGATATCGGAATTTTTTTCATCCTCCTGAAACTGCTGAAAACAAGGGAAAAAGATGTGCTTATACATTATTGGGCATCTCCAATAATATTTTACATAAGTTATTTCCACGGACAGCTTGACGCCATCCCGACATTTCTGCTTTTGCTCTCGGTTTATCTCCTTATTACTGAAAAATATTTGTGGTCTGGAATTGTTCTTGGCGTTTCACTTGCGGCAAAGGCAAACATTTTCGTTGCCGTGCCTTTCATTTTCATTTACCTCTGACCTGAAGATCTCCGGGAATATGTTCAATGGGTGGATTATTTTTCAAATAAAAGAAAAAGTTATCCTAAAGGAATCGAAGATTTCACCCTTTTGATTCCGATGGCCGGAAAGGGCCAAAGGTTTGTTGATGAAGGTTACAAAACACCAAAACCACTTATAGAGGTTGGCGGAAAGCCGATGTTTATGCACGCAGTTGAGTCATTTCCAAAAGCAAAGGAATATGTTTTTATATGCCGCAAGGAGCATGAGGACATGTATGGAATTGGTAAGGAGATAAAAAAATGGATTCCCAAGGCAAAAATTATTGTAGCAGAAAAAGATACCCGCGGGCAGGCCGATTCCTGCATGCTTGCCGAAAATGCAATTGATTCGGAATCCGGATTGATTATAACTGCCTGTGACAGCAGGATAATATGGGAACAGGAAAAATTCCAGGACCTTGTAAAACAGAACCCTGAATGCATTATATGGACATTCAGAAACAACCCTGCGGTGAAAAGGAAACCTGAGTCATATGCGTATGTAAAAGTATCAGGAAATGCGGCAAAGTTTGTTTCGTGCAAAAAAACGATTTCGGAAAATCCGATGAATGATCATGGTGTAACGGGCACGTTTTATTTCAGAAAAGCGGGAAAGTTTTTTGACGGAGCCAGGGATATGGTCAGAAAAGAAATAATGGCAAATAATGAATTTTACGCGGATACCGTTCCAAATGAGCTTATTGACAAGGGACTTGATGTACGCGTGTTTGATGCAAAACAATATGTTGTGTTCGGAACTCCCGCAGATTTAAAGGTTTACAATTACTGGGAAAATTATTTTGAATCAAATGGTGAAAAAAAATGAATCCTATTCTTTCAGTAGTGGTTCCTTGTTTTAATGAGAAAAATAACCTTGAAAAACTTGCGCTGGAGTTTGCAAATGCGATAAAAGGAAAAAATGTTGAAGTAATTCTTGTTGACAACGGTTCTACTGATGGCTCAATTGAAGAAATCCGGAAACTGGAAAAAAAATACAGCTTCATAAAGGATGTAAGATTGGAAAAAAATACAGGGTATGGATTTGGAATTTATTCGGGGCTGAAAGAAACTAAAGGTGAATTTGTCGCGTGGACCCATGCCGATCTTCAGACTCCGCCTAAAGATGTGATTAAGGCACTTGAAATTGCACAGCTACATAATGACTATGAAAATATTTTTGTGAAAGGGAGAAGAACAGGAAGACCGTTTTTTGACGCATTTTTTTCTTTTGGAATGGTCGTGTTCTGCAGTATTGTTCTTGGCAAATGGCTTTCGGAGATAAATGCCCAACCGAACCTTTTCCATAAGAGTTTTCTTGCAAAGATGTCAAATCCGCCAAATGATTTTTCATTTGACCTTTACGCATTTTATATTGCAAAAATGGAAAAAATGAGAATAATCAGGATTCCTGTTGTATTCGGAAAGAGACTGGAGGGGGAATCAAGCTGGAATTCTGGAATTGCGGCCAAAATGAAATTCATTAAAAGGACAATAAACTTTACAATTAAACTGAGAAAATCTTTAGGTGAAGAATATGCTGAAAGTGGCCCACAGGATTAACACATTAAAAGGACTTGCAGAAGTCCCGGCAGAATATGGTGTTGAAGTAGATTTGCGCAATGACGGGAAAAAAATTATACTTAACCATGACCCGTTTTCAGGAGGAGCACTTTTCGAGGATTTCTGTAAAAACTATAGGCATGCACTTTTGCTTTTGAACATTAAAACCGAGGGAATTGAACATGAGGTTCTCAGGATTGTAAAAAAATTTGGAATAAAAAACTATTTTTTTCTGGACCTCACTTTTCCCACAATACTGAAACTTTCAGAAGAGGGGGAAAAAAACATTGCAGTAAGATTTTCTGAGTATGAGCCTATTGAAAATGCGCTGGCGCTTAAAGGAAAAGTTAAATGGATATGGATAGACACATTCACAAAATTGCCTCTCACACCGCAAAGTTACAGGAAAATTAAGAAATTTGAACTTAAAATTTTTGTTGTTGGCCCTGACAGGTGGAACAGGTTCAATGACATTGAAAAAGTTAAGGGATATTTTGCAAAAAACAGAATGAATATTGATGCTGTAATGAGCGAACTTTCTCTGCTGGAAAAGTGGGACTGATGGTTGTTGTGAAAGCTGTTCTTTTGGATCTTGACGACACAGTATATGCTTACAGAATATGCAAGGATTATGCGATGAAGGCTTGTCTTGCGAAAATATCAAAAAAATACGGCATTGAAAAATCTGAAGCAAAAAGGTATTTTTCTTACGCGAGGGAAATGGTGAAAAAAAATGCTGGAAATACAGGGGCTTCGCATTCAAGGCTTCTTTATTTCAAAAATCTCACTGAAGCAATCGAAGGCAGGACAAATGGTTCATTTTCTCTTGCCCTTGATGAATTGTTCTGGAAAAAATATTTGCCAAAAATGAAGTTAAGGGACGGGGCAATGGATTTTATTAAAGCGTGCAGAAAAAGCAAAGTCAAAGTGTGCATTGTCACAAACCTTACCACCCAAATACAGCTTGAAAAACTGAAAAAGCTCGGCATTGCGGATTTTGTTGATTTTGTGGTGACATCAGAGGAAGCGGGCGCAGAAAAACCGAACCTGAAAATAATGGAACTCGCCCTTGAAAAAACAGGCGTAAAAAAGAACCATGTGATTTTTGCAGGAGATGAGGATGATTCTGAAGCTGCACGTGCATTCGGGATAAATTTTTTTGACGCAAAAAAACATGGTTTTTCTGATATTATTGAAAAAATAAAAAAAAATGAATCAGGTGAAAAACATTGAAACCGCATTCCATGATTTTTTTCGCATTTCTTATTTTGGTTCCGGCAATCATGATTTTGCCCGATGTTCTTACCATTGTGAATGCCGGAACTGATTTTTACCCGTTCCACCTCATTGGTACGCCCATTAAAACACTTGACTTTACTTTTTATTCATCCATTGTTCAAAGGGTTTCTGAAAGCGGGTGGGTTTTTGAAACACAGGTTTATGAATTGGCGGGAAACACTCTTTCACGGGAATGGCTTCCATTCCTTATTGGAGGAGCATTTGAAAGGATATTTGGAATTTATTGGGAAATTATAATCAAGATTTTTGGCACTGTGGCTGTTTTTCTTTCGGCATGGGAAATCATTGGCAGGTGGGTGCAGAACAATGCCAAACGTACTGTATTGGCTGGTTTTTTCACGTTCTTTCCAACTGTTTTCGGGGTATTGAGCATTTCTCCGCTTGATTTTGTTGCAAAAACATGGACATTTCTCGGAAGCAGTGTACTTTTTTTGAATCGGTTTCATTCTCCCGTAACAACATTGCCTTTTTTTCTTCTTGCAATTTATTTTGCATTGAATGCGTTTGAAAAGAATGACAAAAAACAGAGTGTTATTGCGGGTGTCGCTGCGGGTCTGCTTTTTTACACATACTTTTATTACATTGCTTTCTTCTTTGGGATTCTTGCTTTGCTTATTTTTGAGGCACTAAAAAACAAAAAGTTTGCCCTCCCTGAAAAAACAGCAATCATGATTGGATCGGCTTTCATTGTCGGATTGCCTTATTTTATTGTAATGGCAGTGAATGCATTTTCTGGGATAAGTGCTGATATGGTATTGAGGCTTGGGCTTGCAGAAGTAAGCAGACCATATTATTATCTTCCGACAATAAAATATCTGCTCTTAGTTGCGGCTGCTTTTTTGGTTTCAAAAAAGGCAAGTGCAGAAAAAGTTTTTTTTGCGGGAATAATTCTGGCGGGAATTATAGGAATGAATATCCAGATTGTTACAGGAATAAACCTGCAGTTCATACACTGGCAGCAGCAGGTTGTTGATCCGGTGGCATTCCTTTTGGTTCTTGCATTGGCAAGGGAATGGCTTAACGGAAAACTCAAAATCCCCGCCTATTCAACCAGGCTAAAGCTGAACCCTGAACTGCTGAATTATGCATGGACAATTGCAGCGGTTTTTGTTTTGGTGTTTGCGGTGAACGTGCAATCAAAGGAATTTATGAAAAAATGCGATTCGGCATCTATTTTCGGAGGATGCGAGCCATACAAAATAAGCAAAGGAGAAAAAGAAGCCTTTGAATGGCTGAAAAATTCGGCGGCAAAAGATGATGTGGTGCTTGCCTTAAGCGCGGAAACAAATGCAAGGATAAGTGCGGATACAGGATTGTATGTTTTTTACCCGAATGGTTTTCTTACAACCGCAAGCAATTCAGAAATTGAAAAAAGGATGGGTTTTGCATACAAATTTTATGGAGTTGATGAGGAAACATTTTCTTACCTTCTGACTCCTGAAGCTGAAACTCTTCCAGTACATAAAGTTACTCAGCCAATTGAAAATGAACATGATAGGCTGCTTGCAGAAAAATCTCTTTTGGCTAATTACCCTTTCCACTTTCTTTACCATGCAACTGGATTATGGCAGGAAAAAAAATTCAATAATGCACTCTCCGGCTGGTCTGATGAAATACAAAGCAAAATAAGGAAAGCCGGTTATGAGGGGAATAACTTTTTTTATCCCAAAGGTACTGCTGATAGGATAATTAACGAGTATCTGAATTCTGATTCCACCAGCCCTTCAGGAAAACTTGATTTTATTTGGGTTGGCGCTTATGAAAGGCAAATAGGGAAAATGACCGGTTTCGAAAAATTTCTTGAAAAAAAATTCGATAATGGAGAAATTCAGATTTACCGATTTATAGCTCAATGAGTTATGGAAATCCATTTTTTTCTGAACGTTTCAAATGAAAACTTATTTTTAAAATCAGTTTTTGGTTTGGATTCCTCTGCCAATAAAGCTGAGTAAAATGTTTTTTCAATATCTTTTTTGCGATGGCAGATGAAAATATTGGGGGATTCGAGCTCCGGCGCTATGCCTGTATTCAGGGTAACAATTTTCTTCCCGCAGGAAAGAGCCTCTATTGTTACAAATCCGAAACCCTCAAACCGCGATGGAAACAAAACAAGGTCCGATGCATTGTAAAATAAAGGCAAATCAGAGTGTTTTTGCGGAGTTATTACAACAAGATTTTTCAGAGTTGATTCAAATGATCTTGATAGGATACAATTGAATGTTATTTCCGGATTTTTTATTGCAAGTTTTTGCATAATATCAAAACCTTTGGCATATTCCGGTCGGCCGACAAACAAAACATTAACGCCCTTCCACCCAAGTTTTTCCTTTGAATTTTCCTTGGCAAGCGGGAAAAACAGAGAAGTGTCAACAGGAGGGTGAATTATTTCAGCATCGATGCCAAAAAAGCGCTTTATGTTTGAGGCGGTTGATTCTGAATTGGCTACAACTGCTTTTGCTTTTTTTGCGGCAATTTTTTCATACATATTGTAAATGAATCTCAAACGGTAAAAATCAGGATTCGTTTTTGGAACGGCGGATTCGGCAAATGCTGCATATGTGCCATGACATATATTAATCTGGTTTTTGGTTTTCAAATTCCAGCAGAACATCCCGTTTGAAAAAATATCCGCATCTGGAAAGTTCTTTTCCGCATATTTTCCAAGTAATTCAGCCCGCTTTGGTTCTCTGAAAAACGGAAACGAAACATCTCCAAGCTCGTTTTTAAGAGAATGATAATCAAGTTTTTTCACATCCGGAAAAACCTGTTCAAGGTATTGTGCATAAAGCTCAACTCCGCCTTTCACTTCTCCAAGACCGGCATGCGACAGGAATAATTTCATTTTCTCACCATAAAAAGCAGGGCGTCGAATAACCCATAAACTAGATAAAACGGATATAAAAAATATTTTATCAAAGTTAGAACAGCAAAAAGATAAGCGTCATACAAAGTAGTGACAAATGTTTCGGTGTTGAAAATCTTTTTGTAAACTAATCCAGAACAAAGAAAAATAAACAAATCAAATCCAATTGTTACAATTGCGCCATACTCAAAAAATAATATCCCGGATATAGGGATTATAATCCCCACACCAATACTCTTCAACCAATCTTTAGCAACAGATTTTTTAGAAAAATTAAAAAACTTCCAACCATGCCTAAAAAGCATTATCCATTCATTTTTCAGAAAGGAAAGATATCTTAATGTTGAAAGCGGAGAATCATTTCTTAGCGGGTGGTGTATTATAGCATTGGATGCAAAAACTATTTTTCCGAATTTCATTGCCCTGAACGCAAAATCAGTATCCTCACGCCAGAAATTCATTTTTTCATCATACCTGCCTGCTTTTTCGATTATATTCTTGAGGTAAGCCGAGTTGGCACCAATGTAAAGTCCGCCCTGAAGGTTTTCAGGGGCATTGGTGAAAAGTTTTCTTGGAAAATCGGTTGTTATTTTTCCTTCAACACCAACAACACCTGAAACAAAAGCAGCATTTATTTCTTTTACCCATTGCGGAGAAGCGATAACATCATTGTCGGTAAATGCGACAATTTTGGCGGTTGCGTTTTTTGCGCCAAGGTTTCTGCCGGCAGAAAGGCCTGAGGGTTTTTGCCGAAGATATTTTAGGTTTGGAAAAACTTTTTTCTTTTCCAGTACAAGAGATTTGAGATTTTCTTTTGCTGAACCGTCATCAACAATAATTATCTCGTAATTTTGTTTGGGAAAATTCTGCGCAATAAGAGCATCAACTGATCTGCCAAGTAGTTCTCTTTTCTCCCTGCTTACAATTACAATTGAAATTTCTATTGCCATTAGCCAAGCCACCGGTATATTCTTATTGTTCCGTTTTCAAGGTTTTCGTAAACAAGGTCCAATTCGCTTTCGTGGGCAATTATGAAATCCACAAGCATCTGCCTTTCCGAAAGGTTTGTTTGTTCTCTAAGGCTTTCCCTGCCTATTCTGTTCCCATAAAAAACCTCAAGGATATAAGTGCCATTTCCTTTCAGAGAATCAACTGAAATGTTTTCTGGGTTACCTGCAAGCTGCTGTTTCAGGTTTATGTTGTAATATTTCCTGTCACCGAAAAGATTTTTCTGGAAATAAATGCAGTCATCCGAACTGCCTATAATGGTTGATCCAATAGGAGTATTTTCATAAATAGTGGATAGAACTTCCTTTCTTGAGTCCACTAAAGCTGAATGGGTTGAGGATAACAGCAATGCACCTGAAAACAAAGTTAACAAAATAAATCCAATAAAAATTGGTTTGTGTTTTTCAAAAAACCCGAGTTTATTTTTAAGTGAATCCGCAATGCCTGAAAGGAAAATTGAATAAGGAATTATGAGCAAACCAATCAGCGGAATTAAATAGCGCAGGCGCGGAACAATTGATGATTCTAAAGAGAACTCAAAAGCAAGGAATTCGGTGAAAGTTGCATTTAATATAAAATAAAATAAGATGAGAAGAGAATATTCTTTTTTCAGTGGAAATTTTTTCAGAAGAAAAGGCGAAGCAAGAAGAATCGGGTATACCAAAAGCAGAATAATTGCATAAATTAAGATATCAAAATCAAATACCCCTGCAATAAGACGAGAAAGCATCCCTGCTCCGCTGCCATAGCCGGTTTCAACTGCGCCTCCATAGGCAAGGGAATTGAAAATGAGTATCAAAAGTCCTATTGGTGCGGCGCCTGCCATGATTTTCAGACCCTTTTTGAAATCACCTAAAAATGCTGGAACTGCAAACGCAATAAGCGCAAATATCGCATCATATCTCACAAGAACCGCAAGTCCAAAAAATAAGCCTGAAAGGAAATGGTCCCGCGTATTTTTTGAAGTGTAAAAATAAAGTCCGGCAAGGAGCCCTGTAAGAACAAGCAGTTCGGCAAATAATGTTCTTGATGCCCATAAGAATGCGGGGTAAAAAAGATAAAGAACTGAATATAATGGATTTACTGAAAATCTTTTAAGGAGAAGAATTATAAGAAAAAAATTTATCAGATGGATTATAAGGCCTGAAAACATTACCCCGATTAAACCAAACCATGTAAATGGAATAAGAAAAATTGATTTTCCTATAAACTGACTCGCAATGTAACCTTGGTCCGAAAAAAGATTTGACCGGCAGGCATATCCGGAATCTTCAACAGCTATTGAACCACCCTGTATCAGGAAAGAATTTTTTACATAAGTATGTTCATCAATTGAGACAAACATACCTGGAAAAAAAATGAGCTGTATAATTACAAATGCAATTGCTGTTGCAATCAGCAGTTTGTTGTTTCCGGAAAGATTAGTTAGGAAATCAGGCAATTTTACCACTCAAAAACATTAAATATGCTATAAATCTAGTGATTTTGGGCATATAAATAAGGATTGGTACAAAAAGGAACAGCCAGTATAAAATGCCCCAAATTTGCATATTTTGGAAAATTAACCCAATTTGGCATAAACCAAAAGGGTCTTTTCGGCAATAGTTTCCCAGGAATATTTTTCCTTTAATTTAGCCGAATCGGATGACAGTTTTTTTAATGCACCTGGGTTTGTAAAAATATCAGTTAGTTTTGAGGCAAAATCTGAAGTATTGCCTGATTCAAATACGGCAGCTTTGTCCAAAACAAGATCCGGGAGACCGCCTACATCTGAAACAAGAAGCGGCTTTTCAAATGCAAGTGCAATATTTCCAGGTCCGCTTTGGGCAGCAAATTCACGATAAGGCAATACAACCAGATCAGCGGCAGTGAAATAATATTTAACATCTGAAGAAGGAACATAATCCAAAAAAAGTTTTTTGTCTTCAATTCCTGCAAGTTCTGCTTTTATGTACTGCTGCAAATCCTTATCCCATGGTTTTCCTGCAATAATAAGATACAAATCTGAAAGTTCATTACTGGTTTTTTTGAATGCGTCAATGATATCTTCTGCCCCTTTGTATTTTCTGAGGTTTCCGAAAACAAGAATAACTTTTTTTGCCATTGGAATTCCGAGTTTTTTTCTTGCCGTTTCTTTTGTGATGGTAGAATCAAAGTACAGAGAGTATATCCCATGCGGCACTATATTTATTTTGCCTGATGGAATGCTAAATAGTGTTTCGAGTTGCTGTTTATTTTTTTTTGTGTGAACAATAAATTCAGTTGGCACAAAAAAAAGAATCTTCGATAACAATACATCAAAAAAACCGGATTCGTGTCCGACGACATTGTGTATTGTGCAGACAACTTTTTTCCCCGTAATTTTTGCAGTCAGGGCAATTGTGAAAAAAACAGGAAAAAGAAAATACGTCCACCAATGAAAATGCAATATCTTTCCTTTTGCAAGACCGCAGGCAACCCAGCTGAAAGGATTATACCAGGCAAGCGTATCCCGAATAATGACATTCTTTCCTTCTGGACGCTTGAAAACAGGGTCATTTTCTCTTGTGCTTCCGCCTTTGTAAAGGAATTCTGGGTAAATGCTTTTGAAATTATAAAACGCTACTGGAATTTTTTTTGCAAGAGCTTCTGTTTGTTGAATACAATAATCGCTTACACCCTTTATTGGAGGCAGTGTTCCGACTAAAATTATGCCTTGTGGATTTTTTTTATTCATGAATAAAATTCCTTTATTTTTTCAGAAACAAAATTAACCTGCTCATGGGTTATTCCGACAAACATTGGAATTGAAATTGATTTTTCGCAAAGCCACTCGGCATTTGGATAATTACCTTTTTTTCCAATACCTGAAAATGCTTCTTGCATATGAAGGGGAGCAGGATAATTAATTGTTGTTCCTATGCTGTTTTTTTCAAGATGTTTTTTTAATAAATCTCTTTTTTCGGTTTTAAGGGTATATAGATGAAAAATATGTTTGACATTTTTCGGGACAACTGGAATGGTTATTTCAGGAACATCTGAAAGTTCTTCTTTATACCATTCAGCTGCTTTTATGCGGTAATTATTCCATTCATCAATATGTTTGAGTTTTATCAGGAGTATTGCAGCCTGTATTTCATCAAGTCTGCTATTCCAACCAAGATATTTGTAAGTGTATTGTTCTTTTTGCCCGTGAAATCTTAGAAGTCTGAGTTTTTCGGATAATTCAATGGTATTAGAATAAATTATTCCCCCATCGCCATAACAGCCAAGGTTTTTTGTTGGATAGAAACTGTTTCCTGAAAGTTCTCCGAATGACCCGCATTTTTTCCCTTTATATTCGGCACCAAATGCCTGCGCGCAGTCCTCAATAAAGGGAAGATTATTGTTATCAGCTGTTTTTTTTATTTTGCCGATTTCTGCAGGGCACCCGAATAAATGCACAGGGAGAATTGCTTTTGTTTTTTTTGTTATTTTCTCCTCAATTAAATCAGGAGAAATATTGAATGTTTCTTTGTCAACATCGGCAAAAACAGGTTTTGCTCCAAGAAGTAATAATGCCTCAACATTTGCGCCAAAGGTAAATGGGGTTGTAATAACTTCATCACCTTTTCCGATACCTAATGCGACCAATGAGAGTTTCAGTGCATCTGTGCCATTTGCTACTGCAACAGACTCTGGCACGCCGATATAGTTAGCGGTTTGTTTTTCTAAATCTGCAACATTTTTACCCATGATAAGATGATAAGAATCAATCACTTCAGAAATTGCCGTCATTATTTCTTCTTTAAGGGGTTTTTCCTGAAAGGCTAGATCAACGCGTGGAACATTCATAAAAAAATCACATCCAATAAAATACCTATTAACTAATTTAAATCATTTTTTGGTACAAAGCAAGGTTATGCCTGGAGAAAAAAAACGCGGAAAAACACTTGAAAGCAGCCCGAGTTTTAGGTGAATTAAAGGAAGTCTGAATGCCCATTTCCAAGAATAATCAGTTACAACAAAACCTTTTTCAGCAACATATTGAGCAAGTTTTTTTGAGGTAAAAAACCTTAGGTGGGGATTATTCAGTTCAGTGGATTTTTCGTACCACCTTGTTTTTAGAATGCCTTTTCCAAACAATAAGGAAGTTAAATCAAAAAAATTGAATTCATTTGGAACATGAAGGAGCAGAGTTCCGCCTTTTTTTGTTATTCTTGCAAGTTCATTCAGAAGGAGCTCCGCAGAGAAAATGAATTCAAGCACGTCCTTGCAGATAACTAAATCAAATTCGTTGTCCTTAAACGGGAGTTTTTTTTCAAGATCAACTAATTTTGTTATGATTCCTTTTTTTGCAACAATTACAAGTGAAGCATTATTTGAATCTATTCCTATGCACGCATTATTTTTAATGAATTTTTCGAGAAGAATCCCCGTTCCGCAGCCAACATCGAGTATTTTTTTCCCGATAAGATTTGGCGTAATCGAATTGAAATCAGCAAGGTTTTTTCTTGTCCCTTCATCGCTAACTTTAATATATTTGTCATAATCAACCGGCATAATATCCATCAATCTGAATGCCAAAACAAGTTTAAAACGCTCTGTAAAGCACTGTAAAACAACCTTGTACCAAAAAAGTATATAAATCAGCGGAAGAGTGATTTAATATGAAAGTTATAATAATTTGTCCAAGGACACCTAGGCTTTATTATGGCGGGCTTGAAAATCTGACACTTAAAATTGCGGAAAAAACCGCGGAGCTTGGAAGCAAAGCTGAAATTTTCTGCACATCCAAAAATCCAAAAGATAGTAAAATCGGAAAAATAAATATAAAGGAATTCCCTGCATTTTCACCAAATGAAAGTTATTATTTTTCACTCCAGCTTTATAACGCACTGAAAAAATCTGATGCCGATGTTATCCACTCAATCGGTTACAATAATTTGCTTACTCTTCTTGGGCTTATTGCAAAAAAGAAAAGCCAAAAATTTGTTCTTTCACTTAATATTGGGGGCGAACCGCCTTTATTCAGAAAAATTCTTCATTTGTTTTATAATCCTCTTGTGAATTTTTTTGCGGATCGAATTGATAAAGTAATATGTGTAACACAACAGGAATTTGAGTTATTCAGAAAGAAGCTTCGCGTTCCTGAAGAAAAATTCAGTATAGTTCAGACAGGCATTGATATTGAAAAAATAAAGGAGGTAAAGGCAGGGAAAAAAGGAAATTATATAATATCTCCTGGGCGCTTTGTGAAAATAAAAAATTTCCACCATCTTATACCTGCATTTGCAATTGTCGCAAAGAAAATTCCAGATATAAAATTGCTGCTTATTGGTTCTGGGCCAATGGAAAATCAACTGAAAAAACAGGCAACTGATCTTGGCATAAAGAACAGGGTTATTTTTGAACCACCTGTGCCAATGGAAAAAATGTCTGAGGTCCATAAAAAAATCAAGGAATCAAGGATGGTTGTTCTTCTGACAGATTCGGGATATGAGGGAATAATGGGTTTTGAGTCAATTGCATGCAATGTTCCTGTGCTTTTTGCGGACAGCAAAAATATCACAGAATCGGTGAAAAAAGGCTATGCTCAGGCAGTAAGTAATCCTGAAAATCATGAGGAGGTTGCGGAAAAAATGATTACTATTCTGAATAATCCTGAACATTTCACTCCAAAAAACTCGAAAATACTTTCATGGGCTGAGGTAACGGAAAAAACGTATAACATTTATAAGGACATTTTTATTGAGAATAAATAGGTTTTATGAATAATAAAAAATACCGGACACTTGACAAATGCAGGGTGTGCGGAAAAAGTGATTTTCGGGAATACCTCGATTTGAATATGGTTCCTCTTGCCAATAATCTTGTGACTGAAAGCACCCTGAAAAACGAGGAAAAATTTCCACTTAAAGTCATTTACTGCAATAATTGTTCACTTTCACAACTCAGCATAATAGTTGACCCTGATATTTTATTCAGAAACTATGTGTACAGGTCATCAATTTCAAATTATTTTAAGAACCATTGCAAAGCAATTGCTGAAGAGCTTAATGGGAGTCCGTTAAGCAAAGACGATCTTGTGATTGATATTGCGAGCAATGATGGTTGCATGCTTCAGGAATTCAAAAAAATCGGCAACAGGGTTATTGGGGTGGATCCGGCTATTAACCTTGCAAAGATTGCGAATGAAAATGGAATTGAAACAATTCCTGAATATTGGGACCCGGTTCTTGCAGAACAAATTGCCGAAAAATACGGGAAGGCAAAGGTAATTATTGCAGTGAATGTGTTTGCGCATATAAATGATCTTCATTCAATGCTCAAAGGAATAAAAACTACGCTTGCTGATAAAGGTTATTTCATAATTGAATCGCCACATCTGCAAAGTCTTATTGAAAAAACCGAATTTGACACAATATACCATGAGCATCTTTCTTATCTCCTGATAAAGCCGATAAAAATTTTGGCGGAAACCCATGGGTTAAGGGTTGCGAAAGTAAAAAAATCCGAAATACACGGCGGCTCGATAAGGGTTTACCTTGAAAAAAAAGAAGACCCTGATACAAGCGATGGTTCAGTCCAAGAAGCTCTTGCAGAAGAAGAGAATGCAGGATTACATTCAAGCGAAACTTATCTTGAGTTTGGAAAACAGGTTGAAAAAATAAAAAATAATTTAAATGCGCTGCTTAACAAACTAAAAAACGAAGGCAAAATCATCGCGGCTTATGGGGCTTCAGCAAAAGGAAATACGCTTCTCAATTACTGCAAAGTAAACAAAGAAACTATACAGTATATTTTTGATGATACTCCTGAAAAGCAGGGCAAACTTTACCCTGGTGTACACATACCAATCCTTGCAGGAAGTGAATTGATGGAAAAAAAGCCAGATTATCTTTTGCTCTTGGCATGGAACTTTGCGAAGGAGATAATTGAAAAAACAAATGAGTATCAAAAAGACGGCGGGAAATACATAGTTCCGATACCTGATGTAACGATTATTGATTAAATTGGAGGAAGAAAAAATGGATGTAAAAAAGCCTGGAAAAGGAGAAGAAATAATTATCAAAGCTCAATACCCTTATTCTGATGAACGCGGAACCATGGATTATCATGTAATGGATGAGCCTATAAACTGGGTTGGAACACTTCATACAAAAAAAGGGTCTGTTAGGGCAAATCATTATCACCCTGAACAGGAGCAGAAGCTTTTGCTTGTTTCAGGAAAATGTGTAAGCGTATACAAGGATCTTTCTGATGAAAAAAGTGAAATACAATATCAGCTTGTTGTACCCGGAGATCTTGTTATAACAGCATCTAATGTTGCACATGCTGTTGTTTATCTGGAAGACTGTATACAAATAAATCTTGTTCACGGCGAAAGGATTCCTGACAATTACGGGAAGCACACAGTTTATTATGAACTTGTAAAAAAAGATGAAATAAAAAAGTATATGGATCTGTACAAAAACAAATAATCAGTTTTTTTGCCTTTTTGCAAGCGCGGGAATATACGATGGAGTAAGGCAAAGATATTTTTTACCTTTTGATTCTCCATGATTCATGAATGCCGCAACATCGGAAATTGTTTCTGAATAATAAACAGTAAAATCCGTATCTCTATAAACTGAAGGGTGTGTTTGCACAAGTGTTTTTGTGAGATCATCATAATGGACAGTTTTTGCATGGCTCCAGAAAAGCTCGTCATCGGGTTTTCTGCCGTCGCATCCGATGACGTTTATTTTATTTACTGCAGCAGAAGCAATTGGAAGCATGTAACCTACCAAGCTATTGTTTGAAAGGTTGAGGTAAAAATTTTCAGGCGTTGGTATATTTGGACCTGCAAAAAGTTTCATCGGAAGCGCAACCAATTTTTTTTCAATATTAGGATAATGATCAAGAAGCAAAGGCAGAATGTCGAACCTTATGAGTCCATACATGGACCCGAATTTTTCCATTAATTGTTTCCGGAATGATGCCGCATAAATTGATGCACCCATATGATAAATAAAATCCCCGAAAACTATTGCCTTTGGCTTTATGCGGGCCATAAGTGAATCATCGTTTATCATTGTGTTTGTCACTATGCTGAAGCCTGCGGAAAAATCAAAATTTTTTGCATTTATAACTGAAGGCCCTGTTCCAAAAACATACGCCTCCTTAGATTTCCCTGCTTCAGCAATGAGGTTTTTGAAATTTTTTTGGGATTGTTCCAGCATTGCCAAAAGTTTTGATTTTGGGATTGTCTGGTTTCTGAGCCAAATGTAATTTCTTGCTTCGGTTACAAGAAAGTAATTCGGATCTACTACCCATATTTTGTCAAGATTGAAAATAAATCCAGGAACAGAATAAAAAGAATTAAAATCCCATAAAAGGATTGCATCTGAACCTGAGGCAATTTTATTCAGAGAATTTTTATCTGCTGGAACTATTTTAATCCTGTTATTTTTTTTGATGAAATTTTCCTGTGATTCAGGGGAATAAAGTTTTGCAAAATCTGTTTTTTTATATAAGAATTTTTCCACAGGAATTGTAAGAACGGCTTCACTTGAGCTTTTTTCAGGGAAGTACCAGTTGGCTCTGTTGAGAATATCTGAAAGGGAATTTATTTCTGTGATAAGCGGAAAATAAACCAGATTTTTGATCTGCTTTTTTCCCTTCAGAAAAACACAGCTTTCGCGGGCGGCTCTAAAAAAAAGGTCAAGAGCTCTTCTTCTGATTCTATTCAAAGACATGCTGAATCCCGATTAGAACTGACCGCCATTGACATCAACAATGGAGCCAGTCATGTAACTTGCGTCATCCGATGCAAGGAAAAAAATCACGTTTGCTATTTCGGAAGGGTTTGCAATCCTGCCAAGAGGAATTGATTCATTGAGTTTTTTTTCTTTTTCAGGAGTAAGGACACTCATTAACATTGGAGTGTAGGTTTGTGAAGGGGCAATGCAATTAACGTTTATTCCAAACAGCCCGAGTTCCTGTGAAAGCTGTCTTGTGAAACCGATTACGCCTGCTTTTGCGGTTACATAATGCACGCCTGAAAATTTGCTTTTATCGCGCCCGGCTATTGAAGAAACATTTACTATTTTCCCATACTTTTGTTTTTTCATTGATAACAACACCGATTTTGCCACTATGAACATGCTTGTAAGGTTAGCGTCCATTATCTGGTGCCACTCTTTAAGAGAAAGGGAATCCATTTTTGTGGGTTTCACAACACCCGCGCAATTCACAAGGATATCAATTTTTTTATGTTTTTTCAAAATGCTTTTTACAATAGCAGCAACTTTTTTTTCTTTGGTTATATCGCATTTTGAAGAGTAACATTGGAAACCGTTTTTTTTCAGCGAATTCACCTGTGCCTGTGAGCCTGATCTTGAGACAAAATAGGTTATGGCTCCTGCTTTTGTGAATTTTTCCGCAGTTGCAAGGCCTATTCCTTTTGATGCGCCTGTTACAATTGCTATTTTTCCTTCCATTGCATTCATTTTAGTCACTTCTTAAGATAAATGTGCGGCATGTCCCTTGCGCCGTGGGCAAGTCTTATGCCGGGCTCATCAGTAGTACAAAGTATTTTGTGCGGCGTTCCTTTTGGCAGGAAAACTACGTCGTTTTTCTTTGTGTGGATTGTTTTTTCTGTGCCGTCCTTTTGTCTTATATGCCAATCAAATCCGCCTTCAAGAACTATCCACCATTCATCTTTGGTGGTGTGGAAGTGGAATCTGCAGCCCTCTTTTTTGCTCTGACATATGACCGCGACCTGATCCGAATCTGAATAAATTAAAAGGTATGACCAGGGTGGTTTTCCCATTTTTTTCTTTATATCATCAAGGTTCACCAGCTGCTGATTTTTTTCTAAACCATTGAATTTTGAAACTCCGTCGCCTCCCATTACCCTTTCAACGTTGGCATCAATGAACATTACATTGTCATTGTAATAAAATGTCGGCCTATTTTTGAATGTGTGCCTCATTGCAAGGTACGCTTCAACAAGGTAAAGGTCTTCCCAGTTATCTATATCAAGACCCTCTGTTTTTGGAATCAGGAAAATCCCTTTGTTGCCTATGAATGTGGGGCCTTCTTCGGAAGGATTGTCCCTTTCATATGATTCCACAAAGCTTTTTGTTATCCATCCTGTGAGCGCCCAGCTTGTTAATTGTATCGGTGGCAGACTTTGTGTCGGAACTTTTATTCGCGGATTGAAATTCACAGGTTTTCCATCGACATACGTTTCAATGTGTTCTTCAGTAACGGAAAAAAGAACATCGTGTTTTTCTGAAACCATTTTTTCAGTAAATGCTTTAAGCGTTTCCGGCGTCAATAGGGGAGATGTTGTGTGAACAAGAAAAGTATAATCCGCGCCTGTTGCTTTCATAAAATCATAAAGAAAATGATCATGGGTCTGGCATCTGTCTTTTGCGCATTGTCTTGATTTATTTTTCATTTCGCATTTTGTTCCGCCATGCTTTGGACTGCGATTGTAAAATTTTACTCCGGCATCTTCAGCGACTTTCCTGAAAATTTCATGCTCGGAATTAATGTAAATTTCGTCAAACGCGCCAGAATTTTTGCAGGCATCAACCACATAATTTACAAGAAGCCTGCCGTTGACAAGGATAAGGTTTTTGTCTTTTACCCTGGTACTGCCGAGGGTCATTGGAATTAAAGCTATTTTTGAGGGCATTGAAAAAAACTCCGGAAATGTACTGAATACATGATAGCTTCACCACCTTTAAAAACTTATTCGGAAAACGTGTTTTGGCGGTTGTACCAAAAATCAGGAAGGCTGGGAAAAGGGTAATATATGGGAAAACATTAACCTTTTTGGTGAACTTATTTTGAAACTTAATATAGCGCTTATAGGTACATCGTTTTTTTACACCATAAATCGGGTGGCACTGAAACTGTTTGAGGTGCTTTCATTATGGATACTTGTTTTTTTGCTGCCTAAAGAGGACATAGCGCTTATAGGAATTTCCGTTGGTTTTATTTCCATTCTTAACATACTTAACCTTTCGCCGTACAGGAGGATATTCAAGAGCTATGAGCAGATTAAAGACAGACTCAATGACCATGTTTCAGCATACATTCTTTTCTGGGGTTTAAAATCAATAGCAATGTTTCTGCTGGCAATAATAGCAGGAATCTTCTACATAACTATTGGTTATCCGCAGGAACTTTTCATCGTACTTAATGGCCTTGTGCTTGCATACCTTTTTGGAAATCTCCAATTGCTTATGCAGGAAGTTTTCTTTGTTAAATTTAAACAAAAAACCGCAACATTGTTCAACGTGCTTTCAATGATTGTTTTCCTTGCCTCGCTTTTATTACTTGTACTTTATCCAAGCGTGGAATTTTACGTAACACTTATTGTGCTTAAGGCAGTGATTACTGCAGCAGGATTCATCGTGCTTTCAAAAACAGATATAGGTTTTATTTTTTCTGTTTCAAGGGATGCGAAGAAACTTGTGGAGGACGCAATTAGGGAGTTCGCGATTTATGATCATGTAATCGGTGCTTCAATTGAACTGGTGAGCAAGGTGTTTCTTTTTGTGCTTGGCTTTTTTGTGGTTAAGGCTGTTGTCGGAGATTACACGATTGCACTTTCGCTTGTAAACTTCCTGACATTTTTCCCGTTGATAATTTATCGTACCACAATGCTGGCTATTACAAGAACATCAACTGTTGAGGGACTTGAAAAAGTGTTGTCTGCATTCACAAAATACGCAGTAATTTTTTCAGCAATACAATATGTTGTCTTTCTTCTTGTACTTAAGTTCATAATCAATAATGTAGTACATGATGGAGTTGGTGACATCTGGATTTATGCCGCAATGCTTGGTTTGGGAGTAACTGTTTTCAGTGCGGGTCAGCCAATACATGCAGTTGCGCTTCTGCGTGCCGACATCTCAGAATATTTTAATAAAATAATCCTGCCAATAACGGGAATTGCGGTTGTTGGATATGTGATTGCAGCATATTTTTCACAACCAATTTTTACAGGGGTAATTTTTATTTCAGCGGCTATTATAATCAATGTGCTCGCTTATTTGCACATTAAAAAGCACGCAAAAGTCAGGATAAGAAAGCAGTTCATTTACCCTGAGGAAAAGGAGGCTATAAGGCATTTGCTTGCAAAAATAGGCGTCGTAGAAAAAAATAAGGCTTGAACCAATATACTTTTAACTGTTAAAAACTATTATTGAAAGAAGGATTATTATGCTGGAATTCGCAAAGAAAATTGCTGTACAGGCAGGAAAAAAACACATCATGGCTTTTAATAGGCACAAATTCAAAGTTAATTATAAATCCAAATTTAATCCGGTAACAAAGCAGGATAAAAGCGTTGAAACCTATCTCCAGAGAAGCATTTCAGAAAAATATCCTTCACATGGAATTATAGGCGAAGAGGGCACAAGCAAAAAGGGAACAAATGGATTTACTTGGGTTATTGATCCACTTGACGGCACAATAAATTTTATCCGGGGGTTTCCTTATTTTACAGTTTCAATTGGAATAATGAAAAATGATAAACCTCATATTGGAGTCATTTACAACCCAGTCTCTAAGGAATTGTTTTATGCAGAGCGCGGAGAGGGTGCTTTTATGAACAATTCAAAAATTCATGTGAGCAAAACTTTTAACATTGGTGAAGCATATTTTTCCACAGGATTCAGATACAAAAGAGGAAAAGGATTTATAAATCCTTTGAAAAAAATTAGGACTGTTCTTGAAAAATCCATGGTAGTAAGAAGGACAGGATCTGCTTCAATGGATTTATGCAATGTTGCAAAAGGCACTTTTGATGGTTTTTTCATGTATGATTCAAAAAAATGGGATGTGCTTGCAGGAGTCACAATAGTAAAGGAGGCCGGTGGGAAATTCGATTTAAAAGATAAACAAAGAGAAAATAATGTAGATGTTATTGCAACAAACAGCAGACTTAACGGACAACTGAAAAAAATATTGGGGTGGACATAATGGCACAGAAAAAAAAATTCAAATTGTATATAACGGATTATTTCAGAAGGAATATAAAACTTGATCCAAAACTTCTTGGAAAGGACATTGAAGTTAAATTATTACAGCAACCGGATGAAAAAAAACTTTTTCCTGAAATAGAGGATGCTGATGCACTCATAGTTGACAAGACACTCATAACAGCATACACCCTTGAAAAATTGACGAAGTGCAAAATCATTGCAAGGTTTGGAATTGGATATGATAATGTGGATATAAAATCCGCTGGAAAAAATGGAATCTATGTGTGCAATTGTCCTGATTTTTGCCACGAGGAAGTTGCAGATCATGCAGTAGGTTTGATGCTTTCAATGACAAGAAACATTGTTGGTTATAATAACGGGTTGCTTAAGGGAGACAAAAGCAAATGGAGGCCTTTTGGACTCGCATCTACAAAAAGATTAAGGGATAAAACAATCGGTCTGATAGGATTAGGAAGAATAGGCAAGGAGGTTGCAAAGCGCCTTCAGGGGTTCAGAGTCAAAGTACTTTTTTATGATCCTAATGTGTCGGCAATTACTGGAAATGATTATGGTGCAATAAAGGCAAATAGTGTTGAGGAGCTTGCCTCAAAATCAGATATAGTGAGTTTCCACTTGCCTTTGAATCCTGAAACAAAGGTAATGGCAAATGACAACTTTTTTTCAAACCTGAAAAAAGGAGCATACCTTATCAATACCTCGAGGGGCGGCATACTTGATACAAAGGCATTGCTCAGGGCAATGAAAAAAGGCATTGTTGAAAAGGCCGCATTGGATGTACTTGAGGAAGAACCGATAAACTTTGATGAACCACTCATAAAAAAATGGCTCGCGGATGAAAAGCTCCAGAGCCATTTGATACTTACTCCTCATGTGGCATTTTATTCACCGGAATCAACTGAGGAGATACAGGGAAAAATACTCAAAAATATTCATCTCGCATTCGCTGGAAAACAACCGATTAACTGTGTGAATCTGGACCATTACAGGAAAAATAAAGATAAATGAAGCAAATAAAAAAATAAAGGAAAAAAAAAATCAGTTTGATTTGTTTTTTCTTGTTGTGTAAAGGATTTTTTCCTGTATTTTTCTGTTGCGTTTTATCATTTCCGCAACAAGACCCATTATCAAAACCTGGACGCCTACCACAAGAAGCATTGAGCTGAGTATTGCTGTTGGAAGGTAAGGTGTAACAAGACCTGTATTATAAAAATGAACTATTACTCTAAATCCAAAGGCAAGTGCAAGCAGGCACATCAATGAACCTATTGTCACAAATACGCGCAAGGGTTTGTAGCTGATGTAAGTTTCCACAACAGTGAAGCCTGCTTTTTTTGCGTAAATGAAAACGTTTGAAATTAATCTGCTTTTTCCTGTGCGCTTTCTGAAATCAACAGGAACTTCTTTAATAACGAGTTTTTTTTCCCATGCCTCAAGAATGGTTTCCTGTGTGTAAGTATAATCGGAAAAAACATTAATCTTGAGCGCGGCATCCCTTGAAAATGCCCTGAATCCCGTTTGTGCATCGCTTATGTTCATGCCTGTAAGGAATGAAACCATTAGTGACATTGCCATGTTGCCCCAGTATTTTTGCATTGGCATATCCTCAATTTTTCCCTTGAATCTGGAACCAAGAACTATGTCTGCTTCGCCCTTCAACACTGGGTCAATAACAGCAGGAATTTGCCTCTGATCATACTGGAAATCGGCATCGGTGTTCACAATTATGTCAGCGTCCATGTCAAGCGCCATTTCAAGTGCCCTTGAAAAGGTAAAAGCAAGGCCCTTGTTGGATGAATTTTTTACAACTTTGGCGCCCTTTGAAATTGCAACTTTTGAAGTAGAATCTTTTGAACCGTCATCAACTACGAGCACTTCAATTTTGTCAATGCCGGAAATCTTTTTTGGAATTTCATCAAGTACTTTTCCGAGGGTTTTTTCCTCATTATAAGCTGGTATTGTAACAACAAGTTTCATGGTGAATCACTAATGAATTTCAATAAAATAAACCTTTCCCTACCAAAAAAAATCAATTAAAATCATTTATTTGCCCTATACCAGTGAAGAAAATTCTCAATGCCTTTTTCAATGCCTGTTTTTGGTGAATATCCAAGGATTTTTTTTGCCTTGGAAGTATCAGAGAATGTTTCGAAAACATCCGCCGAATTCGGTTCGGCGAACTTTTTCACCGATTTTTTTCCAAGCAAATTTTCAATTACTTCAACAAGATGATTTACTGTTACTGTTCTTGAACAACCTAAATTAAAAACATTGAATCCTGAATCCATGGAAAGGGATGATATTATGCCGCTTACTGTATCATCAATATAAGTGAAGTCCCTTTTCTGTGTGCCGTCGCCAAAAATAGTAATTGGTTTATTTTCCATTATTGCTTTTGAAAATTTGTAAACAGCCATATCATGTCTGCCCCTTGGGCCATAAACGCTGAAAAACCTGAGCACGTTGACAGGAAGCCCGTAAAGATGGTAAAATGAATAGGCAATTGCCTCCATAGAAACCTTCGAGGAAGCATAAAAGCTAAGCGGCGTATTTGTCGGCATAAGCTCATTGGAAGGCGTTGGATTGATACCATAAACGCTTGAGGTGGATGCAAGTGCAATGCTTTTCACCTTTTCCTCAAGGCCAAGGCGGAGTATTTTGTATGTTCCTATAATATTTGTTTCAAAATAAAGTTCAGGATAAATCGTTGAATCCCTTACGCCTGCTTTTGCGGCAAGATGGACAATGTGCGTTATATTTTTTCCTTTCAGCTTGGAGAGTTTTTTTTCGTCAAGTATGCTGCCTTTAATCAGGGTTGCATTCGGGCGTCCAAAAATTTGTTCGTTTTTTTTGTATGTTTCTTTCGGATAATAGCCGGAAAAATCATCAATACCTATAACTTCATGCCCTTCATCAAGGAGCGTTTCGCATAAATTTGTGCCAATGAAACCACAGGCGCCTGTAACAAGAACTTTCATTTTGTCTTTTTGAATCATTGGAAATGCCCCTTATACCAGGCGTATGTTTTTTCAAGGCCTTTTTCAAGGGAATACATTGGTTCCCAGCCAAGCACTTTTTTTGCAAGAGAAATATCAGCAAGTGTCTGATGGGCATCGCCGACAATTCTGCCCTTGCTTACAGGCGCAAGAGATTTTCCTGAAATTTTTTCCACCATTTTCAGAACTTCAATAAGAGAATGATTTTTTCCTGTACCTATGTTAATGGAAAGCCTATTTGCTTTGCCTGATTTTTGCATTGCAAATTCAAATGCGTCAACAACATCCTGAACATAGGTAAAATCCCTGAGTATTTCACCTGAACCGAATATTTCAGGGCTGGTTCCTTTCACAGCACACGCCATAAAATTCGCAACAACACCGCCTCTTGAAATGGATTGTCTTGGACCATACACATTGAACGGTCTTAAGGAAACAGCATCAAAACCGTAATTTTCTGAATACATGTTGCAGTACTTTTCACCCATGAGTTTTGAAAGACCGTATGGATTTGATGGATTCTGCGGTTCGCTTTCTTTTTGTGGCGCGGCTGCATGGTCGCCGTAAACAGCAGAGCTTGAGGCAAAAATCACTTTTTTAATATTATTTGCCCTTGCGGCCTCAAGCACATTGATTGTGCCCTCAACATTCACCCTGTTTGTTGCATTCGGATCCAAAACCGATTGCCTTGTGGAACTCATTCCCGCAAGATGCATAATGCAGTCAAATCCACTCAAAACACCAATAAGTTTTTTTGATTCAAGAATATCACAAACAATAACTTCAGCAGATGAAAAAGAAGGAGAAATTCCCTGTACTGTTTTTTTGCCCCTGTCAATGCTAGCAACTTCATGCCCTGACCCGACAAGTCGCTCTATTAGATGGCTGCCAATAAAACCAGTGCCACCAGTAACCGCTATTCGCATCAATAAACCCAAATAAGTTTATTTGAACTCATTTTTAATTTAATTGGTTCAAAACAGGGTTTTCAGGCAGATTATGGTTGCACCAAAAAGGGATAAAAGCAACCAAAACAATATAGTATAAATCATAAAATAGCGGGAATTTTTCAATGAAAAATATTACTTTCATAATATTAGGTGCCACGGGCGATCTTGCGAACAGCAGGATTTTTCCCGCAATACACAGAATCGCGTGCTCGGAAAATAGCCCAAAAAAAATTGCGGTGATAGGCGTTGCAAGAAAACCGATGACTGATGAATCTTTCAGGGATCTTTTTGGAAAAAGCACAGGTAATCCCACAGGGAAAAAATGGAAAGAACTGAGGAGTAGAATTTATTATTTTCAGACCGATTTCGATACTGATTTTGGATTTGAAGAACTTGGAAGCAAGATTTCTGAGATAGAAAGAACCCACAGCATAGACAGTGTTAGACTCTTTTACCTAGCAACGCTTCCGGAACACTTTGAAAGTATTGCCAGAAACCTGAAAAAATTTTGCATGAAAAAAACAGGGCGTAAAATGGTTATTGTGGAAAAACCTTTCGGGCAGAACAAAAAAACCGCTGTGGAAATTGAACTTGAAATAAAAAAATGTTTTGCTGAAAACGAAATTTTCAGGGCGGACCATTACTTGGCAAAACCGATACTGCAGAAATTTGCTTTCCCTGATAAAGAAATCCTGAAGATGAAGAAACTCCTCAATAAAGAAAATGTGGATCATGTGCAGATAAATATTCTCGAAAATTCAGGGATAGGAAAAAGAGGAAATTTCTTTGACCGCACAGGAACAGTAAGGGATGTTGGCCAGAACCATTTGATGCAAATGCTTTCAATCATTGCAATGAACCCGCCAAAAAATAAAATGGATATTGCACAGGAAAAAACAGATGTTCTTAATGCAGTGAGCGGCATAAAAAGCGAAAATATCATATTTGGACAGTATGATGAGTACCAACAGGAAAATGGTATTTCCCTGAAATCGAAAACCGAAACTTTTTTCTCAGCCAAAATTTTCATTGATAACAAGCGCTGGCAAGGAGTGCCTTTCTTTCTGCGGGCAGGAAAGCACATGGGGGGGAAACTGGTGTCAATTTATGTAAAATTTAAGCAATCAAAAAAAAACCTGCCAGACTCAATAATAATTCAGGTGCATCCAAAAAGCGGGATTTTCACAATACAAAGAAACAAGGAAAATGGCGCAAGCAACACGGCAAAAATCCATGGTCCTGAAACAGGCATTGAGGAAGAATATGAATTTCTCATCAAAGAGGCAATCAGCGGCAGCAAAAAAATTTTCCTGAACATGGAAGAAATTGAAAAATCATGGAAAATAATTGACAAAATACGCGAAAAAAAATCAGTGGTTTTTACCTACAAAAAAGGCTCTTTTGGCCCTGAAAAAGCCCTAACGCTGATTGAGAATACTGGAAGAAATTGGTTCAATAAAATTCTTTGAACTTTTAAAATAACCGATAGCTCAGATAATATGACAAATTATTTTTCTTCGGTTTCAGCGGTATTGCTTAGATAAACAAAACCACCAACAAATCCAACAGATAAATAAGCTACAAAATAGTACAATAAAGAAAATGCAAATGCTTGTTCAAAAACTACCCCTATTAAACCAAATAAAGTTATGCTGGCAAGCTCTCTGGTGCCAAGACCCCCGATGTTTATTGGCAAAATATCGGTAAGTATTATGAGAGGCAGCATAATGAAAAACCAATATAGCCCTAAATTCATTCCAATCGAAAGAGAAATTAAATATGCAGCAAATATTGATGCAATCCACGCAATGACCCCCAGAGCAGCACTTTTTGCAACTGTTTTTTTATCGGATTTAAAAAGTTGAATTGAATCAAAAATATTTTCTGCTCCTTTTGTTACCTGCCTTGCAAATCCAAGTTTTTCAAAAATCCCAGAAAACAACTTAACAATTATTTTTCCTGTTTTTTTCCGGCTTATAAAATATACCCCTAAAACAAAAATCAAACCAAGCAGCAGAATTATTGCAATGAATTCCACGCCTATGCCTGCAACACTAGCAAACAAGATTGCAGAAATTAAACTAGCGGAAAGAAGTATCCCTATGTCGATGAGACGATCCAGAAAAACGCTTGTAACAGAAAAAGCAAGCCCTGTTTTTTGTCTAATATACTTAGCCCTTACAAAATCACCTAATCTGCCTGGAGTTATAATACTAAAAAAAAATCCGATTAAAAAAAATTTTACTGCACTAATAAGCGGGAGTTCTTGACGCAGACCGACAATTATTTTCCATTTAACTGATTTGAGAAAAACTACAATAACTGTCATGGCAAGCGAGAGAATAAGATATATGGGATTTACTGAAATAAAAATTTGGATTAATTGGCCTGTATTAACAGACCAAAGGAGAAATGCAATAATCGCTACTCCAAGCACCATGAAAAAAAGTCTTTTAAAGTCCATTACAAGAAGTATTTTTTAGTGAAATGCTTATATTATTGTTCTTCTGTAATTTTAGTAGTATTTTACGGGGTTTTTGATTTGATTGATAAATTAAATAATTTTTCAATTATTTTTTCAGCCGGATTTTTTTTCACACTAATTTTTTTCAGCACAATAACAATAATCTCAGGCATATTAGGAATGATATGGCTTAACTCATTTGCAGTATTGGTAATTTCTTTTGTAGTTACCTGTTTTTTTTTCACCAATTTTGAATTACAAAATATAAAAATTTCGCCATGGATTTCAGTTCTTTCTTTAATTGCATTTATAATGCTAATTTACCCTGTTTTAATAATAACCCCTTTTTTTCCTGCAAGTGCAGATGCAATAACAAGCACAGTAGTACGCATATTGGGGGATCAAATACCTTCTACAATGGCTCCTTTTACGGAACTTGATCTTGGCTACCAGATTGGTTTCCCGCTTCTTGTGAATGTTTTCTCTGATTTATTCAATTTTATGCCGGATTATTTATGGGCTTGGATTTTATCCGCTTTTTTTGGAGTTGCCCAACTTATAGGAATTTATCTTTTTACTTCAGAGTATTTTTCCGACAAATTAGCAGGTACATGGGCGGCAATTCTTTTTTTGGGATCAAAACTTGTGTTTGAAAACCATTATGTCGGAGAATACTCTTGGGAAGCCGCAACAGCTTTGATGATTTTTTCTTTTTATTTTATCTTAAAGAAAAATAATGCATTCATTTTTACATTGCCTGTTTTTGTTTCCATGCACCCGGCAGTTGCACTCAATGCGATTATACTTTCCCCATTAATCATTCCGAAAATGGATTTGAAAATAATAACAAAAATAGTTGTATCCATGGCACTTGCTTTTCCCGCACTTTTAATTAATTATCTTCCAATTGCAATTAATTTATTATCAGGATCTATTTCGTCCGGAGAATCTCCCCACGGAATTTTGTACTACCTTTCTATATTACCGCCATGGATTGGGCTTGTTCCTATAAGTGTGTTCATGCTCCTCGTATTATTCTTTTTTATGAAACGAATAGTATTTTCAACTAAATTAATTATAGTAATTGCAACAACAACCATTGGATTCGCCGCATACCTTATTTTTGGCCAGCTTTCAATCATGCTTGTAGGAAGAGTTGTAGAAGTAATCAGTATCGGAATTATTGTTTCTGCAGGGTATATGCTTTCAAGCATAAAACTGGATAAAAAAAAATCCAAAGCAATTGCTTTTACCGTCCTGCTTTTAGTTCTTGTTGTTTTTTCATCATCTTCAATCTTAAATCATTATAGATCCGGTTCAAAAATATCCCCTGATGAGGCTGCATTTGCAATTGAATTTAAAAATTTTGACCCTGAACTTGAACCGGTTCTTTTCCTTTCACAAAACCCTGGAAAAATAGCAGAGTTTTCGAACAAAATCCCTTACACAATAGGTTCTGCACATACAATCAGCTTGGTGAAATTACTTTATTATGGAAATGTAACTGAAGTTATTTCTAACAGATACAAGAATCGAGAAGAAATATTGAACGGGTGTATTGAATGTATAGATAACCTAAACGTAAAATATGTCGTGGTTAATAAAGAATACACCGAAATAAAACCAACTTACAAAGAAATTTTTTCATCGGGAAAATTTTCAGTTTATTATAAAGAGTAATTAATTGAACTGTGTTTTGTTGCCCTGAATAATTTAGCTTTTTCAGAAAGCGTATCTTTTGATTCTTTTTCCCATGGCCAACGCTGATTATTTTGATTATACCAATCAACTGTTTTTTTCAATCCGTCTTCAAATGAAACCTTAGGCTCCCACCCGGTTAACTTATGCAATTTAAAATAACTCGCATGTAATTTTTCAACATCAAGAGGGCGCAAACGGCTTTTTTCAATTTCAATCTGAACTGAATCATGGCCCATTATTTTAGCAAGCATTTCAGCAATTTCACGAATCGAATAATGTTCTCCGTAACCTGAATTAAATACTTGCCCTTCAGCACTTTTATGTTTAATTAACTCAATGGCTGCTCTTGCTGCATCTTTAACATAAGTAAAATCACGGAGAGCCCCTATATTTCCAAGATGCAATTTGTTTGATTTAGAAAGTTGAGTAATCAGCTCAGGAATAATATAGGGGTGTGTTTCTCTTGGCCCGAAAACATTAAATTGACGCAAAATGATTACAGGAATTTTCTGTTCATGGTAAAGGGTAAAACATAAACGATCAGATGCAAGTTTGGCAACAGCATAAGTAGATTGGGGATATAAGTGATGGTGCTCATCCATCGGCATTTGGCGGCCGGTCCCATAAACTTCAGAAGTGGAATATTGTATTAACCTTGTTACCCCTGCTTTTTTACACGCCATTAAAATATTTAATACGCCATTAGCATTGATATCAAAAAAATCTTCAGGCCGATCATAACACTCCGGAATGTATGGCATTGCAGCAAGATTAAAAACAAATTCAATTTTATGTTTAATCAATAATTCAAAAAGAGCAGGATCTCGAATATCCCCTTCTAGGATAGTTATTGAATCCTGCACCTCTTCTAAATTGGCTTTTTGACCGCTCAAAAAATTATCTAAAACAATAACATTAGCCTTATCATTTAAAAGTTCCCTCACAAGAGTAGATCCGATAAAACCTGCGCCCCCAGTTACCAAAACATTCTTGCCGGCTAAATCCACCAAAAAACACCCATCATAGATACTAATTTCACTTTTGTTTTTAAAGGTATAGCTAAACTTCTACCTGTTTTTTTTAGGGCCTAAATCATAACCATAATTTATTATTATTTTTATTAATTAATACATAAATGAGTCGATTTTTAATAACTGGGATGGATGGAGCAATAGCGCCATATGTTGCTGAATTTGTTCGGTTAAACAATACACAAGTGATAGGAACTACCAGAAGCGGAAAAATCAGAAATCCGATTTTTAAAAAAATTCCTTGTATTGCATGTGATATTACAAATTTTAAAGCAGTAAAAAAAATTATATCCGAAAAAAACCCTGATGTGGTTATTAATTTTGCCGCAATTTCTACCCTTGCTCAAAGTTGGGAAAATCCAGCCAGCACTATGGCCACTAATACAGGAGGAACATTGAACTTTTTAGAGTCTCTTAGGCAGCTAAAGTCAGATGCATTATTTATAGCAGTAGGTAGCAGAGAGGAATATGGAAATGTTCCAATCAACCGCCTTCCAATAACTGAAAATGAATGCCTTAATCCGGTTAATCCTTATGGTGTTGCAAAAGCAGCAGCAGATCAATTAGCAAAACAATATTATGAAAAATATGAACTTCAAACTATTTGCACGAGATTATTTAATCAGACAGGGCCTATTTGGCCGGAACGCTTTGTTGATTCAAATTGGTGCAAACAAATAGCCCTAATCGAAACAGGAAAAAACAAACCTGAAATTAAAACGGGAGACTTAAATTCGGTTCGTGATTTTACTGATTGTAGGGATATTGCTAAAGCATATTGGGCGCTTTCAGAAAAAGGGAAAATAGGACAGGCATATAATATTTGCTCAGGAAAGAAAGTCATTATGAAAAATATGCTTGATCAGTTACTTTCAGCTTCAAAAATCAAAATAAAAATAAAAAAAGACCCTTCACGAATTTTTAAAGATCAGATTCGCGAAGCTTGGGGAGACAACTCAAAATTACAGCAACACACGGGGTGGAAACCTAAGATTGCACTAAAAACTACACATGAAGAATTATTAGATTATTGGCACAAAATATGCAAGTAGGGAGCACCATGGAGTTATCTGTTATTTTACCGACTTACAATGAACGTGAAAATATTGAAGCGGTTATTTTAGAACTTGAATCATTTTTTTCAAAAAAAGAAACTTTTGAAATTATTGTAATTGATGACTCCTCGCCAGATAAAACTGCAGAAGCAGTACAAAAAATGCAAAAACGTTTTTCAAATCTAATATTAATCAAGGATCAGCCAAAAGAGGGGATAGGAAGGGCACTTGAAAAAGGATATGACAGAGCAAGGGGAAATTGGTTACTGTCAATGGATGCTGACCGTGCTTTTTTGACAAAAGATCTTGAACGTATTATTTCAGAGCGCAAAAACGGGTTTGATTTTATTGTTGGATCCAAATATGCACAAGATTCAAATTATGTAAAAAATTCATTTATTTCATGGGTGCGCAGCAAAATAAGCGAATGGGGAAATTTGTACATAAATTTAGTAAGTGGCGTTCCGTTAAAAGATTTTTCCATGAACTTTCGACTGTTAAAAAAAGAGGTGTGGAAAAACATTAAACCAAAAGACAAAGAAAATTTTTTCCTCGTTGAAATGATTGTACAGGCGCAATATAAAAAATACAGGATAAAAGAATTAGGTGTTTCTCTAATCCCGCGTAGTTTTGGCGTATCAAAAACTCAGGTCGGAAAACAGATGGGAAAATTTCTGCTAAAGTCAACTGCCTTGTTGTTGAAACGGATAGCAAGGTGATTACTTGGTTGTTTTTATAAAAGCATACTTTGTAAGTTTTATATTAAAAAAGGAAAAAGAGATGCAATGAATTCAAAAGTAACAAAAATTGAAAAGTGCAGGGTATGCGAAAATACCGGTCTTACACCGATTCTTTCATTAGGCGAACAGTTTGTTTCGGATTTTATAAACAATGAAAAAGAACAGGGTATACGGGCACCTTTGGAACTTGTTTTATGTGATTCCTCTACTGGAGGATGCGGACTTTTACAGTTAAAACATTCTGTAACTGCTGAAACAATGTACAAACAATATTGGTACCAATCAGGAATTAATAAAACTATGCAAGAAGCATTAGCGGATATTGTCAATAAAGCACAGCAATTTGTAAATTTAAAAAAAAATGATTTAGTATTAGACATAGGATGTAATGATGGAACATTATTGCGTGCTTATAAACAAACTGGATTAAATTTAATTGGTTTTGATCCTGCAACTAACCTGATACCCCTAGCTCGTAAAGGCACTACAAAAATTATAAACGATTTTTTCAATGCGCCTGCATTTCAAAAAGAATTTGGATCAAAAAAAGCAAAAATCATCACCAGCATAGCAATGTTTTATGATTTAAATGACCCGAATACATTTGTTTCAGATATTAGTAAAATATTGGACGAAAACGGGATTTGGATAATACAAATGAGTTACCTGCATGATATGATAAATCAAAATGCATTTGACAACATTTGTCACGAACATTTGGAATATTATTCGCTTTTTTCATTAGAAAATCTTCTCAAACGCCATAATTTACAAGTAGTGGATGTAGAAAAAAATGATGTGAACGGCGGCAGTTTTAGAATATACATCGCACATGAAAAAAATTCAACTTCAATTGAACTTCAAAATTCTAAAAATAATGTTTCTGCAATGCGCGAATATGAAAAAAAAATAGGCGCCAATGAAAGAGAATTTTACAATTCATTTGCAAACCGTATTTTGCAACTTAAAGTTAAAACAGTTGCATTTATAAAAAAAGAAATTGAAAATAAAAAAACCGTCTGGGTGTATGGCGCATCTACTAAAGGAAATGTATTACTGCAATATTATGGGTTAGATAATAAACTAATTGTTGGAGCAGCCGAACGTAATCCGGATAAATATGGCAAAATGACAGTTGGAACACACATACCTATTGTTTCAGAAAAAGAAGCAAGAGAACAAAACCCGGATTATTTTCTATTGCTTCCCTGGCATTTTTTAAATAATTTTTTAGAAAGGGAACAGGCATTTTTGGAAGCAGGGGGTAAATTTATAGTGCCTCTTCCAAAAGCAAAAGTTATAAGTTCAAAAAACGAAATATTCATTTAAAAAAATCAATTGTTTTCTTCAATCCATTTTCAAGAGAAATTTTTGGCACCCATGCAAGTTTTTCGCGTGCAAGTGAAATGTCCGGAAGCCTTCTTTCAGGATCATCCACAGGAAGACCCTTAAAGGAAATTTTTGATTTGCTTTTGGTAAGTGAAATAATTTTCTGTGCAAGTTCGAGGATTG
>Ga0210057_1000898_pt1 | contig 47429 bp, 48 predicted proteins | sample CryGeyCG2114_010_2_FD_183968 | JGI IMG/M metagenome (GOLD analysis project Ga0210057, IMG submission 183968) | Groundwater microbial communities from aquifer - Crystal Geyser CG10_big_fil_rev_8/21/14_0.10 (SPAdes) (version 2) | ecosystem: Environmental > Aquatic > Deep subsurface > Groundwater ...
GGAACGTTGTGGCGGAATCGCTCGCTTCGCTCGCGACTCCGCACAACTGCCGGATCAGTAATAATAAACACCCGCCCATTTTTTATGAGCGGGTCGTAAAAAAGCTGCCATTTACTCAAACCTCACAGTCCGAGTTCTTGCTTGAGCGCGTTTAGGTGCGGTGTCCCCTTTGGAGCAACATAGTCTTCCTTTCTCAGTTGAAAGCCACATTGCTTGCATGGTGGCAACGTATCCGTTAACCACAACCGCAGAGACTCTTTGACGCGCTTGTGCGGCTTGTTATTATGGCCGCACCGTGGACACGTAATCAATATAGCGCGAGTAACAACCATAGTTTGCCTCCTGCGAAAAAGTTAAAAATCCAAACATCTGGTTGAAATGTAATTTCTACATACCACAAACAATAGAACTTGTCAAGGTTAACAACATTATGGCATTTATTTCTGAAATGGTATGGTATACATGCTGTACGCATACGTTAATTGCAAATAAACTCATGACATCCCTCTTGTAAAGTAAACTGTTTTATAACCACATGGACGAAGTTGAACTCAAATTCCTAAACATCAACCCCGAAGAAATCCAAAAAAAATTGGAGGCGCTTGGGGCCGTGAAAAAATTTGACGCGGACACGCAGTCATACGCTTTTCATGACGACGGATTTTCGCCGTCAGACTCAACCCAGAAATCTCTGCGCGTCCGGAAGATAGGCGGCAAATCATACATGACCTTCAAAGCGCCGTCAAAAGGTGTTGACGCCACCAACCGCGAGGAAACAGAAATCGAGGTGTCGGATTTTGAGGCGGCAGTGAGCGTCTTGGAGCATATTGGTTTTGAAAAAGGCGATCTGTTTGAAAAGCGCCGCACGCACTACGAACTGCCGGACGCGCACTTTGAGCTGGACACGGTCGCAGACATTCCGACATACCTTGAGATTGAGACCCACTCCGAGGAAGATATGCGCGTAATGTGCGGAAAGTTGGGGCTCGATATGGCAGACGGCAAAAAAGGGACTATTTTCGAAATCCTTCCGGAAAAATTTAAAGGCACGAATTACTAACCGGGCATTATGGAACCAATCATCAAGCAACTCGAAGAACACGTCAGGAATTTTTTTCACAACGACAGCAGCGGGCACGACATTCATCACCTGGAACGCGTCCTGAATCTTTCCCTGCACCTCCAGGAAAAAGAAGGCGGCGACCGAACCATCATCGCGGTTGCGGCGTTTCTGCACGACGTGCATCGCATTATACAGAATGAAACAAAAAAATTCTGTTCGCCAAAAGATTCATTGCCGAAAGTAAAAGAAATTTTGGACACGACCGACCTTTCGGATGAACAGAAAGAAAAAATCCTTCACTGCATTGAGTTTCATGAGGAATATAATTTTTCAAGCGCCGGCAAGACGGCCAACGACACAGAAACACTCATTCTGCAGGACGCCGACAATTTGGACGCAATCGGCGCCATCGGCATCGGCCGCACGTTTTCCTACGGCGGTGTGAACGGATACTTGATGTGGGATCCTGAGAAACCGCTCGGCCGCGACGTGTACGACGAAGGTGAGGACGACCCGACCACCGTACACCATATCCACGCGAAGCTCATGAAACTCAAAAACAACATGAACACCAAAACCGCCAAACAGATGGCACAGTCGCGGCACGAGTTTATGGAAACATTCGTTGCTGAATTTTTCAGTGAATGGAAAGGCGAGAAGTGATATGACTGCACTCACCTACTTTGTGCACGGAACCACCACTGACAATGAGCACGATCTTGCGACCGGCTGGGAGCAAGGCGAACTTTCTGAACTGGGCATTCAGCAGGCAAAAGAACTCGGCAAACTTGTTGCAGACAAAAAGTTTGATGTCGTATTCTGTTCTGATTTGAAACGGGCCGTTGATTCCGCGAATCTCGCGTTCGGTGGAACGTATAACATTATTCAGGACAAGCGCCTTCGCGAGGCTGACTACGGAGATTTTACGCTTAAGCCTTCAGACGAATTCAAACCGCGAATGAACGACTATGTGGACACAAAATTCCCAAACGGCGAAAGCTACAAAGATGTCGAAGCGCGGATTGCGGATTTTGTGAAAGACATGAAAAAGAAATACAAGGACAAGCATATTGCCGTTGTGGCGCACCAAGCGCCGCAGCTCGCGCTGGATGTGCTTTTGAAACATAAGACGTGGAGACAGGCAATTAAAGAAGATTGGCGCCACACGAAATTCTGGCAGCCGGGCTGGGAGTATATTATTGAATAATATGGCAGACAATAAGCCACAAGTCGGCATCGGCGTGATTATTGTCAATGAAGACAAAAAGATTCTGGTTGGCAAGCGCAAAAACAGCCTTGCCCCGTATTACTCCATCCCCGGCGGAAAATTTGAAGCCGGAGAAAAGTTCGAAGACTGCGCAATCCGCGAGATAAAAGAAGAGACCGATTTGGATATAGAAAATCCGAAAGTCATCGCAATCACCAATAATCTGGAAACGTACCGAGATGAAGGGACGCACTACATTTCAGTAGTCATGCTCGCCGAAAACTGCGATGGAGAGCCGAAACTCCTGGAGCCGGAAAAGTGCGAAGAGTGGCTTTGGGTTGACCCGAACAGCCTTCCCATGCCGCATTTTGACGCGAGCCGCATGGGAGTCGCGTGCTATTTGAAAAAAACATTCTACGAACCGCCAACAATATGAACCAAATTCCTCAAAACTTTTATCGCACCAGCATCAAAGCGCTCGTGTTGAATGGCGAAAAAAAATTCCTCCTCGCCAAAGAGTCGGACGGCCGATGGGAACTACCTGGCGGCGGCATGGACCACGGCGAAACACCACAGACTTGCCTCGAGCGTGAAATTAAAGAAGAGATGGGGCTTTCGGTCACGTGGGTCAGCAACACACCATCATATTTCTACACGCTCAAGCACAAAGAATATAGATGGGTATCGAATATTCTTTTTGAAACAAAGCTCAAAAATCTAAATTTCACGCCATCAGACGAATGCACCGAATTAGACTTCTTCTCGGCTGAAGAAGCAAAGAGGCTTATCTGCTTGCCAAACATTGATATCTTTCTTACGCTATTTAACCCAAAGAATCACAGTCAGAACTAATAGCTCATTCCAACCAAAAGGAGTGCGTGATGTCGAGCTATCACAGCATAACGGACGATTTTCTACGCAGGAATCCCCCGCCCAACTGCATCACGTGCGGAAAACCAATGATGGCGGTCGATGACCACGGTACGTTCCAGTGCCTGACCTGCGACGTATTCGGCGGCGGACTACACGAACACAGAAGACGCCGCGCAAACTTCACCAAGGTCCCCAACAATGAGGAGTGACCAGCCCAGGGAGTGTACTTGTGACACTCCCTGTTTTTTGTATAGAAAAAGCCGCCGATCGTCTCCGATTGGCGGCTTTGGTGTTGCGTTCAAGCACTCATCTGGCTGGCGACGTGAATGGGCAGCGTGGCTCTGAACTCCCCGACCCACTCGACGGTAATGCGGTAGTACGTGTCGCCGCCGTGCTCGAAGCTGTCGTCCACGGACGTGATCGCATAGAGCCCGGGAGGCTTGCCCGCGTGCGGCGCCATGATGTTGAGCTCCTGCCCGACTTCCGGGAAGAAGTCAAGCTGAATCGCCTGCACAGTCCCGAACGCCAGGAATACAGGCATGCAGTTCTGCAATGACATGTTGTCCTTGGCGAGCAGCAACCAGCGCGCGGCGCCGGTAAACGGCTTCCGTGACGGTTCACTGGGATACTGCGGCAGCTCCTCACCAACACGCGCGAACTTCGTGTAGTCCAGACGGCCAGACCACCGGTAGATGCCCTCTGCCCGGGCAACCTGCGGCGTTACTGCGGCTTTTGAAGGCATAGAGACCTCCTTTGTTGTGTGGTTACGAAACAAACTCCATGACAGCAATGTGCTCATACTCATCCGGAATACTGCTTCGTACCACCGAAAAATGAATCCCGAAAAAAAATCCTTCCGGAACCGATACCCGGACAAGCGTCACTGTATGCTGTTCCAAGTCCGGAAAATCCCGGCGCGCATAGGACAGCAAATCATTCACCTGCTGCAATGTGCATGACGCAGACTGCATCCAAAGAACGCACTGGCGGTCACGCACGCAGTAATTTTTTCTGACGGACACCGTGTACCTCCTTTGCCACAAACGCTTTTACAATGTACGAAGTACGAAATTCATAAAAATATACTAAATTATAACACTTCTGTCAATCTATCCCAATTCCCTAATATCCTCTATTCTGAATTAAGTGCCATGCGTGTAACGCTGTTTTTCTTTCCGTAAACTTCGCAGATCCTATCGCCCGCTCAAGCGGGCTCCAGGATGACACATGAAAAAATTGTCATGCTGGAGGGACCCGCCGAGTCGGCGGGGACCGATAGCATCTCTATCTACACGCCAGCGCAAAGGAGGGAGATATGTATAACAGATTTTATTCTGTGTATATAATGACAAACAAACCTTGTGGCACGCTCTATACCGGCGTTACGAATAACCTTGCGCGTAGGGCTTGGGAGCACAAAAATGGAATCCTCAAGGGATTTACAAAAAGATATAGAATACAACGGCTCGTATATTTTGAAATATACGAAGATGTACATACTGCAATCAAAAGAGAAAAACAAATCAAAAATTTGTTGCGGATAAAAAAGATACAACTAGTCGAGAGCAAAAATCCTGATTGGATAGATTTATACGAAACTATTATTAAGTAATCCTATCGTCCGCCAAAGCGGGCTCGGTCGGACTGACAATGTAAAACAACGTATCACATGCCAACCAAGAAACGAAAAATTTTATTCATCTCCGAACGCCGCGCGGACTACAGCCGCCTGAAGCCGATTATGGCGCGCGTCAAAAAGAGCACAAAGCTTGAGCTCCAACTTTTGATTACCGGCGCGCACCTTTTGAAAGATTTTGGAGAAACGAAAAAAGTCATTGAGGCTGACGGATTCAAGGTGGACGCCACACTGCCGATGTTCACGCCAAAAGACAAAGACACCGGCGCGGACATGGCGCGGGCCATGGGACGCGCGCTCGAAGGCATGCCCGCAATTTTTGAAAAACTCCAGCCGGACGTGGTGTTCTGCGGATTTGATCTCGGCGCGCACCTCGCGGCCGCCATCACCGCAATGCACATGAACATCCACGTGGCGCACATCCAAGGCGGCGAGGTGTCAGGGACGATTGATGAAGTGCTTCGGCACGCGTGCACAAAATTTGCTCACCTTCACTTTGCCGCGACCGATCAAAGCGTAAAGCGGATTATTAAGCTTGGTGAAAATCCAAAATACGTCTACAACGTCGGCAGTCCGAGCCTGAACACCATCCGCTCGATCAACTATCCGTCAAAAAAAACCATCTGCAAAAAATACGAACTCGACCCAGAGAAACAACTTGCCATTTTTCTCCAACATCCCGTAACCACTGAAATTGATTCAGTGGCTGAGGACATTCAAAAGAGCATTACCGCGCTCAGCCATGTGCACAAAAAACATGGCGTCGAAACGCTGGCAGTATACTCAAACAACGACGCCGGCGGAAAACGGATTGTGAAAGCACTGAAGCGATCGGGCATGACCGTGGTTCCGCACGTGGTGTACGAAGACTTTCTGCGCTTAATGAATGTGGCTGACGTACTGGTCGGCAACTCTTCGGCCGGCATCCACGAGGCGCCGTCATTCGGCCTCCCGACCGTGAACATCGGCTCCCGCCAACAGCTCCGCGAACGGGGCAAAAACATAATTGATGTGCCGAATCAAACCTCAAAAATCGAAAAAGCCATTGAGCACTGCCTATTTGACAAAAACCTCATAAATAGGGTAAAATCGGGCGATAACCCGTATGACAACGGGGATACCGCAGCCAAGATTGTAAAGGTTTTAGAGGCTAAAACACTGCCCCCTATTCAAAAAGTCATCACCTATTAACGTATGACCATGGAAGAACAATTCAGTGGAAAAACAATACTCGTCACCGGCGGAACCGGCTCAATCGGATCCGAGCTGGTGGAGCAGGTGTTGTCCTATAACCCTCGCCAGGTGCGCGTCCTCTCAAGAGACGAAGGGCGCCAGTACGAGCTGCTCGAGAAAATGCGCTACCCCCAGAACCTGCGCCTCTTAATCGGCGACATCCGCGACCGTGACCGCATTATGTACGCGTTCAAAGACGTGGATATTGTGTTGCACGCGGCAGCCATGAAGCAGGTTCCGTTGTGCGAATACAACCCGTCGGAAGCGGTGAAGACCAACATCCTCGGCAGCCAAAACGTCATCGAAGCCGCGCTCAAGAACAACGTGAAGAAAGTGATTGCCATTTCAACAGATAAGGCGGTCTATCCCGCGAACGTCATGGGAGTCTCAAAGCTGATGATGGAAAAAATGTTCATCAACGCAAACTGGACTTCCGGCAAATCAGATACCACGTTTTCCTGCGTCAGATTCGGCAACGTGACCTGGGCGCGCGGATCAGTTCTGCCGAACTGGAAAAAGCAGGCTGAGACCGAAGGATCTATCAACGTCACCAATGGAGAGATGACCCGCTTTATGATGTCCATTGAACAGGCGGTGCGGCTCGTCTTAAAAGCGGTTGACCTCACCCAGCTCGGCGAAGTGTTTGTTCTCAAGATGCCCTCGACCACCATCAACGACCTTGCCAAAATGTTTATCGAGAAGTACTACCCGCACAACAACATCAGAATCAACCACACCGGCGCCCGCGCCGGCGACCGGATGCACGAAGAGCTTGTTGATGACGCGGACCGCATCGGCTACATTATGGAAAACGACGAGATGTACGCCTTTGTTCCCAACTTCCTCGAAATCACCGGCTTTATGCATGAACTCCCCCGCTACCCGGGGTTCACCCAGATTCCGAGCCTTAACCGCTACACCTCAGACAAACACCTCAACCCGGAGAAAATAAAAAACATTATCTAACATGTCGCCACATCAGGAGACGCACGCAAACGCGCGCCGCTGCAAATTCTGCGACGGGCAATCACTTGAAGTCGTCCGCAATACCCTGCGTTACGATGTTAAGCGCAATGTACTGAAATGCAATACCTGTTCGTTTGTACAGTTGGAACCGAAAGCCAACGAACAAGAACGCTACGTACAAAGCGACAACTACAAAAACCATTACGGCCCCGTCCCCTACCGTCCAAGCAGTTGCAGGGAAATTTTCGATACCTACCTCTCGTTCCAAAAGGATATTATTAAAGAAATTGAAAGCGTTCTCTCTGATACAAAAAGCATATTAGACATCGGCTGTCAGACCGGCCACTTTCTGCACGCGCTCAAAGGTAGAATCCCAACAAGAATCGGCCTTGAACTGAATGCTGACGACGTCGCCTTCATCCGCGAGACGCTTGATTTTCCGGTGTACGAAAAACCAATCGAGACCGCACATATCACAGAAGCGCCGTTTGACCTTATCACCGCCATTCAGGTGCTTGAACATATTGAAAATGTTGACTCATTCCTCGAGGGCATCGCGCGCAACCTGAAGACCGGCGGACACCTCTACCTCGAAGTGCCAAACATTGACGACGTACTGGTCAGCACGTTCAAAAACAAAACATACGAAGACTTTTTTTATCACGAACCGCACCTCAACTACTTCTCTGTTAAAACACTCGGTGAACTGCTCGCAAAGCACGGCTTTTCCGGTGAACTGCGAACCATACAGCGATACAATGTTTTGAATCACCTGCACTGGATATCCGCACACGGCCCGCAAGGTGATTTCACCGTCGGCAACCAAACACCCATACTCGCTGAACGCGCGCCGCAGGACAAGACTCTGCTCGCAGACGAACTCAACACATTCATCCAAAAAGCGGATGTCGAGTATAAAGCAATTCTTGAAAAACATAACGTCGGAGAAGTAATCATTTTTCTTGGCACTCGAACACATACTTCATGAGCGACTCCAAAAAAAAGCTGTACATCGTTGCCGTGCACCTGGGAAGCGTGCGCTATTTCATGATGCTCGCCGATCGTCTGCGTGAAACATATGATGTCGCGTTCTTAATCACTCCGAAAACAAAAATAAAATGCTCCCCCCTTGAACTTGACTCGATGCGTGCGCTCTGCGCGGAGCATGCTTTTCCAATACGTGAAATAGGAACCGAGCTCAAAAAAACAATACCTGTTCCGCTCGTCGGCACGCTCGCCTACTGGCGCGCCTACCAAAAATCATGCGCGCGGTTTTTTGCGGCGGAGCCGTGTACCGCCATTGTCGCGGACGAAGATACCAACCCGTTCACCAACATCACGCTCCGCGAGGCGGCCCGAGCGGGGGCCGAAGCGCGCGCCATGCAATGGGCGGCGCTAAGCGACCTTGAGCTGTCCTCTGACCAGCGGACAAACATGTTTAAAACATACGGCAACACCGGGCTGTTAAGCCGCGCCTCGTTGCGCATACTCAGAACACTGAGTAATCTCCTGAACATAACTGCCATCAGCGGATATGTCATCGGCCAAGGCAGCGCAGAACGCGTGGGCGTCACCAGCCAGTGGGTCAAAGACATGCTTGTTGCGGCGGGCGTTCCAAAAGACCGCATCCGGATCATCGGCTCAATGGAAGCGCAGGATGCCTATGAGACCCTGCGCGCCGTCAATCAAGACCCCGCGCGGCGAAAAAAGCTTCAAACGCAGCTGCGCGTCAATCCCGCGCAAAAAAACGTGGTCATATTCACGAACACGTTCAGCACGCCCGGCGTGCTCAGCACCATGACCAAGCAGGAACAGTACGAATATTATCGCAAGCTCTTGCAGGATGTGCGCGGCGTACTGCCGAAAGACACGTACGGCATACATTTAAAAATGCACCACCGGGAATCGCGCAGCGATTACGCACCGTTTGCCGAAGAATTCAGTGTGGTGCTCCATGACAAAATGACGGACAATGCCGAACTGGTCGCGCTCTGCGACCTTTACATTGCGCACGGCTCAACCGCAAATCTGGTGCCTATTGCCATGCACAAGGACTGCATTTTCATCAACATCGCACAGGAAATTATTTTTGAGGACGCAAAAGCATTTTTTGGCATTCCTTCATTCGTCCAAACGCACGAATCATTTGTTTCGCTGTTGAATAACTGGAAACATGGATCGCTCGCGCCCCAGTACCAGAAAGCAACAGACGAAAAAAAACCGCTCGAACTAACGCGCGTGTTTCTCAAGTAAGCAAATTAGAAAAACAGAGATTGATACAGTTTTACTGTTTCCTGTGCTGAAGCGCTCCATGTATATTGCTTCGCGCGAGAGAGCCCCCGACGGACCATGTCCGCTGTTTTTTCTTGATCGCGCACTACTGCGGCGACCCCTTCACTAATCGATTCGGGGTTGAACGGATCAACCAATGTCCCGGCGTCCCCCACAATCTCAGGCAGGCTCGATCGGTTCGAGGTCACGATTGGCGCGCCGCTTGCCATTGCTTCAACCAGCGGTATGCCGAACCCTTCCGACGTCGGCGCCATGAGCGTCACCGCGGAACAGGCATACAGCATATTCAAATCAGATGTCTCAATGTACGGCGCGACTATGATATCGTCCGCGTATCCTGATTGCTCGACCGCGCGCCGAACCATTTGTTCATACAAAGGATCATGGCTACTGCCACCACCCATAATCACCAGCGAGTGTGGAAGATTGTACTTCTTTTTTAATATGCCGAACGCCTCAATCTGCCGATGCGCGTTTTTGTGCGGCACCAAACGAGAAACTTGGAGAACATACGGTGAACGAATTTTGTACTGACTAGCCAGACGCGCCTGACCGTTCGCTCGTTCCTGTTCGCCGAACGGCGCATATCCTTCACTACCGCCGTTATACACCGCATACGTCTTATGGTGAGGAATATGATAATAATCAGCAATGCCGTCAGCACTGAACTGCGAAACTCCAATCGCGGCGTCGACATAGCGGTGAAACCAAAGTTTTACCGACCACTCCCAAAAATAATTTGCCGCAGTTCGAAATCGCGGACTTCCCTTCTCGGGCGCGTCATGGAACGTCACCACTGTTTTTTTGGTTTTCAATTTCCAAAAGAATGGATAGAGCTTCGGTCGCGGATAGTGCACCACATCAAACTGTTCAGTATTTTTAAAAAACCATCGCATAAATGAAAACACGCCCGAAAACTTCGGCAGCTTCACGGTTGGAATTTCTATGTGGCGAGCCAAAGAACACACCGGGTGCGTTCCCTTTCCTTCGCGACTGATGAGCACCAGCTCAATTGTGTCTTGGTAGTCGCGCGCGATCAGTTCAATGAATTTCTGCATGTAGAGCGCAGTACCCATTGCTTTGCGGTCAATGTCGTCGACCATGAAGCCGACTTTAAGTTTTGTCTGAGGCATAATCATAGTATACAAAATTTCCGCTAATATATCAATAAAAAAACGGCTCACCACGAATGATGAGCCGTTTGAGCCATTTCCCGATTAGGGAAGGAAGCTCTTGATGAACGAGTACACCCGATCAGTCGCGTCCGAGGGAAGCGTAAACCGGGAATCGAGCACCGCACTGAGCTGCCTGCGGTACTCCGCGTTGTGCAGCAGGCGGATGGTGTCCTGCTCGACTTCCTGCTGGGTGTAGGCGGCCGCACTTCCGTGCCACTCGATGAGCGGGAAGTACGGCTTTCGGTTGCCCCGGCTCTCCAAGAACTGCTGAGAGCTCGGGGTGAGCATGAAGAGCGCCGGAACGCCGAGGAACGCGGCCTTCACCGCAACCGTCGAAAACTGGGTCGCCACGAAGCACGACGCCAGCGCGAGCTCCGACTGGGAAAACGGCGTCTTGATGACGACCCGATCGCGGCCGATGAAATTGCGGACATGCTGCATCCAGGTGTCCGCATCCTCGTCCGCGGGGTGAAAGCCCACAAACAGCACGACCGACGGGTCATCGCGCAACGCCGAAAGAAACGGCGTCGCGCTCTCCTTGAAGTCGATCTGCTTGGTGTGGGTCGGCCAAAAGCAGATCAGACGCTGGTGCTCGCTGATACCGAGTTCGGCCCAGACCGAGAGCGCGATCTCGCGCCCTCGCGGCTTCAGTGCCGCGAACTCGTCGAAGTCGGGCCGGCCCAGCACGTGGATGCGGCTTGCTGACAGCGAGGGGCGGTTGCGGCGGACGATGTCCGAAGCCGACCGGTCCACGACGACCAGATGGTCCGGCTTGATGTCCATGACCGCCGGATCACACGCCGTCGCCCAAAAGTCTTCGCACCAGACCACCGGAATGCCGTGGCGCATGCCATAGTCGGTCGCGCTGTGGAGCAAGTCGTGCGCTTTGCACGTTGCTCCGCACACGATGATCCCCGGCAGCTTGCCTGGCTTGAAGACGCTCTGCACGTCATGAGTGATTCCGGCGCGCTCGAGCACGTTCTTGCCGACTCCGGCCGGATCCGCCAGCACGACACTGGGAACCATTGCCTCAGACCGAAACCGAGTGATAACCGGTGCCAGATACTCGGTGCCGCCGGCATCACTGCACACAAATGCAACGCGATTTCTCATCAAATGCCGTCCTTATGGCTTTGAGTGAAGTGCTTAAAATACAATGAAAAGAACAAAATAATATATAATAAAACGACAAAAAAGTCAATGATAAAGCGGCCTATCCGAGAAGGATAGACCGCTCTGTGTTACGATACCGCCATACGTGATTGCTCGCGCTCAAGGGCGGCGGCAAGCAGCAAAATCGACTCTGTGCAGTCGCCGCAGAACGCTTTGTACCGCACGGCCGAGTGCGGTGAAGCGTTTTCAACCACCTGAAGCGCGGGCGGAAAGCGGAAATCAACCTGCACCCCAACCACCGGCACGCCGTCTTTTGAAGCAAGAAACGGCGGAACAAAAAGCGCATCGAGCCGGTCAGCAGTCCCGTATGACTGGGCGTCATAGTTGAGAAAGTAGCCCGCAACAGCCGTCGTGAACGCAACCGCTCCCAAAAACGCGTCAAGCGTGTAACCGAACCGAGAGGCAACGAGCTCGTTTCCTGTGCGATCGTGTTCTATTCGATGCAACGGAAACGTCTCAAAACTCGCCGGTGTGCGGCTAGGAAACGAAACCATGCCGCGCCCGTCGAGAATCGGTTCTGCAACCAGCGGGACAAAACGCAACAGATCATAGTGCTCGGGTCCAAGGATAAACAGAATCGGATCCTTGAACTTGCTGTGCGAAAGCCCCGCGCAAATAGCTTCCCGAATCAACGGCCCGACTCCGGTCTTCTCAGTCGCTACCACGCGCGCGCCAACAATTTCAAACAACCGCGCAACTGCATCACTACCCGACGCGTTGAGCACCACACACTGCAGACCCCTCTGGCGTGCCACGGCCGCAGTCGTCAGCGCGTAAGAAAAACGCGCGTCGTGATACGTTTCGCAATCAACAACCATCACGAGCGTGACGGAGTGAATCGCTCGCGCGTTCAAAAATCCATCGTACGGCATACAACGCTCCCCTGTTTTATGGTGGATAGTAATTGTAAAGGTCAATAAAGAGCAAGCGGTTAGTACAACAGAAAAACACCCGCTTGTGGGTGCTTTTCTGTATTACCAATAGTGTTCTGCGTGTTGTTTATAAAATGCGACCGCCTTTGAAACTCCATTCTTAAATGATACGCTCGGCTTCCAACCAGTTGCTTCGGTGAGTTTCTTAATGTCTGCTACATAATCACCTGTTTCATTTTTTTCATAATCCTCCGGCCACGCAACATGTTCAACGCTTCCCTGCCCGACCGCTTCAATAACAGTCTCTGCCATGGTTTTGAAACTCATACTCTCCGCTGAACCGACATTATATACCTGTCCCTGTGTGGCTTCAGTCTCAGCGACAGCGATGAGTCCTGAAATCAAATCATCAATGTAGATGTAGTCCCGTATCTGTTCTCCATCGCCGAAAACCTGAATCGGTTTTCCTTCAATCGCCTGACGGATGAACCAACCGACAATGCCGTAGTTGCTGTGGCGCACGTGCTGACGCGGACCGTACGGATTTGGAATACGCACGGACGCTGACGCAATGCCGAAGTTTTGGAAATAGTTTGTAAAATACTTTTCCGCAGTCAGTTTATGAATACCATACAATGAAAGCGGTTCGGTCGCATGCGTTTCAGAAACAGGCGTAATCTCAATTTTTCCATACACCATGCGAGAACTGGTGAACACAATTTTTACTCTCTGATTTTGCTTCCTGCAGGCCTCCAAAAGTATAAGTTTGCTTGTGCAGTTTATTTCCAAATCTTTGAGTGGTTCGTGTTTGCTGTCGAGATATGACACCTGTGCCGCCAGATCGAAAATATAATCCTGGTCGAGCACTGCTTTTTCCATTGCTTCCGCGTCGCGCACATCGGCTTGCACAAAAGTCACCGCATCTTGTATGCCATCAAAATTAAAATTATTCGCTCCATATTCCGGAAGTTGGGCGTCGACAATGGTAACTTGCGCACCGCGCGCCACCAGTTCGCGCGCGAGGTTTGATCCGATGAAACCCATGCCACCGGTAATGAGAACTTTTTTGTTGCGCATGTCAGTCTGCATAGTTAATGGTTTTTCATAATTGCCTCAAGCCGCTTCACATTCTCTTCAATCGAAAATTGGCTCGATGCATCCTGCGCAGCTCGTCCGAACCGGCTCCTTAATCCTGCATCAAGCGCCAATTTTTGTAAAGCGTTCGCGAGCGCATGCACCTCTTTTGGCGGCACAAGGAGGCCGTTTTTTTCGTTCTGTAAGGCTTCATTTGTTCCGGAAACGTCTGTAGCAACAATTGCCCTACCGGCGGCCATAGCCTGTGTAAGAGCCACTGAGAGCCCCTCCCAGAGCGATGGCATGCAAAATACGTCTGTGGCAGACAGAATATCGCTCATATCGCCAATGCCGGCAAGTTGCACCTTTTTACCGAGTCCGCGCTCGACTATCAGCGCCTGAAGTTCCTGCTCAAGCGTTCCTTTGCCAAAAATAAGCACGTGCATATTTTCGGAAATATGCGAGGCCGCTTCAATCAAATATTGATGTCCCTTCTGCTCGATGAGCCGACCGGCCGCAACCACCAGCACCGCTTCTTCCGGAATATGAAAACGTTCGCGCAGTGCTCGTCCGCGATCTTCTGAAATGTGGAGCGTACTCATATCAGCCGCGTTGTGATTAAGCGCAAACTTTGATTCCGAAAGATGTTCCTGCTTCGCGGTAAAGAGCTGCACATCGCTCGCGCCGACAATAATCTTCTCCGTATAGCGCGCCAAAAAACGATCAATCATAATTTGCCACGCGCGTTTATCCGCGTACACGCTGTGTTCGTATGAAAAAATGTGCGGCACACCCGCTGCGTGGGCGGCAGCGCGGACGTAGGTGTTGGTCAAAAACAGATTAGTGACGACTGTATCAAATCTGTGTTCAACCAACAGACGCTTAATCGCATTGAACGCGCGGACGTCGCACATGCCTTTAACCGCCACCGCGTGCTGGTGCGACGATGGAATAATGAGTTGCGGTTGGAGCGTGGTGTCGTCTTCAAGCAGTAAAGTGAGTGTGTGCACCTCATATCCTTTTCTACCCAACTCATTCACCTGATCAACCACGAGCCGCTCCGCGCCTCCTAAAGAAAATTTATTAATAGCAAACAACACCTTCTGCATATTATTTCTTTCGCATAATCATAGTGTACTGCGGGCCGGGGAAAAATCTGCGGAGCGTCTTCTTGAAAGCGGATTCCGACTGCGTCGGCTGACTAGACTGGAGCACAGCAGTTGTGCCGATCTCTTCACGCTGAGAACCGCCTGTGGAGCGCTGCGGCCGCTTCTCTCTTCTGATGGCGCGATAGAGAGTGCCAAGCGCGTAAGAGTGATGCATTCTCGTTTCAATAATTTCAAAACCGGCCTCGCGTACGATGCGTTCCATGGTGCGGACCGGAAACATCCAGAGATGGTGCGGATAATCAAACGCTCTTTTTTTTAGGTATGGATAGAATAGATAATCCGCGCTCTTTGGGTTTGGAAGCTCAACAATGCAATATCCGCCATGTTTAAGCATCTGTTGCATCTTGCGCAGTGCAAGAAACGGATCGGGCATATGTTCAAGCACATGGTACGCGACCACCGCATCAAACGTCGTGCTATTGTACTGCTGTGCAAACTCAGCGATTGTTCCTTTAAAAAGATACAGTCCGTGCTTTTCCTGTGCCGCGTGAACGCCACGCGCAGAAAGCTCAATACCCGACACCTGCCAGCCGTGGTTTCGCGCGAGCGCGAGAAAATCCCCTGCCGCAGCACCGATCTCAAGAAGCGTTCCCCTGGACGCCGGGTGGAGGCGCTTCAAATCCGCAATGCGGTATGCGTAATGCGCGCGAGCGTATGCATCACTCTGGCCCATATAGCCCTCCTGATAGTATGCGACGTCATAGTGTTCCGTCACATCTGGAACCGCGAAGCGCTCCTCAAGCCATATCAGACCGCAGAAACGGCACTGATCATAACACGGCTTGTTTTCGACCGGCGCCACATAGTATTGTTTTGAGCTTTTTGCTCCGCATAGTCTACATGCCATACGTTAGAGCTTTTTCAGTAATTGAGCAAAATCTCTGGCAAATCGTTCAGTGGTAAAGGACTGTTCCGCACGAGCGCGGGCCGCTGCGCCAATCTCTTCTGCTCGCGACGGATTATCAATTAAACTCTGTATAGCCGCGCGCAGAGCGTCTACGCTTTCTGGTTCAACCAATATCGCGTGCTCGTCCTGCGCAACATAATCATAAATGGTTGAACGGTCGCTCGCGATAACCGCCTTGCCGGACATCATAGATTCAAGCAGTACATACTGGCCAGAGCAGTCCGATGCATCCAGATGACTCTCGTCATAAGTTGGAATAACGACGCACGCGGCATGCTCATACATAGTCACCAGATCAACGGGTGTATAAAACGTAATATGCACGTTCTTTGGAATGTCGCTGATGTGTTTGAAATTTCTCGGACTCGCGCCAATATACAGCTCAATCGGGAGATCGCGCACCGCGTCAATCAGTGTCTGATAGTCGCGGCCCATATCTTTTCCCGCGCTGAAAATGTACGGACAATCGACGAGCCGCGGCTGCCCGCGATGCCGGTCAATAAATTCACGATCCACGCCATAGGGGAGATAAAATAATTTTGAAGAATCAAAACCCTGCTCAATTAAAAAATCGCGCTGTGGCGTAGAGGGATTGAAAATGGCCGCGCTTCCACGCAGTGATGCGTCAATAATTTTCCGCTTGATGCCACGCGGATGCCGCTTGAGCAAATTGGTCAAAAACGTATTATAGAGCACCCATTTTGAACGCGCGTTCATCATCAAATACTTGTTCAAAAATACCAGCCCCGGGTTGGTCCCGGAAAAAACAAAATCATATCCGTACGCCGCAAAAAGCGACGGGACGTTTGCTAAATTAAAAGACGCCTTGCGCAACGCTTCGCTCAAGCCGTTTTCAATGTATGACGCGCCAATGCCGTGCGCGGCAAGCCGGTTCAGCCCAACCAGGTAGGTGTCAGGCATTAAGCCTTGCGCATACTTTTCCTCATCCTTTTTTCTCTTTCCAGCAAAAAGATAGAGTATGCGTAACGTATCTGGTGTCATAACTATTCGTATATTCGTTTACTATTCGTATGTGGGCGAACACTCTAGAACATTTTATTTTTCCAGGAATCAGGCGTCTTTTCGTTGATGATTTCAAGATCAATGTGGTACGTAAACGGCTTCGGACCGCGCTCGCGAACGTACGCGACCATCTCCACAATCACGTCACGCAGGCGTTTCTTTGGGTCATAATCTAAGAGCGAGCGAAGTTTATCCGCGGAACAGTTCGCGAGCTTTACTTCCTGCGGACGATCTTTGAGGTAAATCGGATCAAGCTTGAAATCAACCACCTCGGCAATAATCTCCGCGAGTTCATTTATAGTGACAAATTCGTCGTCAGGGCCGATGTTGACGATTTCTCCGAGCACCTTCTCGGACGTTGCCATCTGCTTCAAGGCAACCACGTCGTCTCCGACGTATGAGAAACAACGCTTCTGCTCGCCGTCTCCGTAAATAATCGGCTGCTTACCCTGGAGCATACGGTTGATCATAATGCTCACCACATTGCGGTATGGGTCGTCATACTTCTGCCGCGGTCCGATGATGTTGTGCGGCACCACAATAACCCATTCCATACCGTGCGTCTCCGCGAGATTTTTCAAAAAAAGTTCACCCGCATACTTTCCAATGCCGTACGGATCCTGCGGCAGGGGCGTCATGTCTTCGGTGAACGGAACGGTTTTCTGCGTGCCATAGCGCGCCATGCTGGAACAGTAAACGAATCGCTTTACGCGATTTTGGATTGCGGCTGAAATGGTTGCGACGGTCGCGTCAACAATACTGCGGTTGATGGTGTGCGGACTGAAAACGGAAAGGCCTTCATGGGCGAGCGCGGCACAGTGGTACACCACGTCGCACCCTTTCATCACGCGGCGGATTTCAGCAATATCCGAACAGTCGTACGGGTAAAACTCAACGCCCTCAGGAACATTATCGCGATACCCTCCAATGAAATTATCGCAGCCGACAACCTCAATGCCGTCTGCTAAAAACTGGTCTGCCAAGTGGCTTCCCAAAAAACCTGCAACTCCGGTGATAAAAACTTTTTTCATAATGAGTAGTCGCTAATATACGAATAGCTACGAATATACACATTACTTACGAGGATTGATTATCGGCCTAAACTTAACCCCTTCTTTAGTAAAGTATATAAGCAATGCTAACTCTAAATGCCTTGCCTTAAGATAACCCAATACCTGATGTATATCTACGTAACCAAAACGATGCCTAACTTTTAATTCAACAACAATTTTGTCTTCAACAAGAAAATCATACTGATAGTATCCTATTATTTCGCCTTTATATACAAGCCGCACCCTTTTTTCTTCTTGAAACTGGATACTATTCTTTGCAAGCTCTATCCGAAAAGCTCTCTGATACAGTTTTTCCTTATATCCATAACCGATTTCATTAAATATCGCATATGCAACACCAATGAGACGATAGCTTAATTCCGGATATATGAGCCCCTCCTTCATATTCGCATACTGATTTTAAATTCGCATATTCGCGATTGCTTACTTCTTTGCCCAAAACAACAATGAAAACGAGAAAAGGCTTGGCGACAGGCGCGCCAATGCCCGGTATTTAGGCTGAATAAGTGGGTATATTGTAGCTTTTCTGAAGGTTTTGGACAATAGCCCCAGAAGTTCGGAATAGGCAAAATGGTTAATGTGCGTCGGATCCGCCAGTGAAGAATGCTGTTTTTTCCCAAAAAGGAGCCTAATTCTATTTTTAAGGCTAAACCCGTTCGGTACCGATCCGATCAGAATTCCGTCCTCTTTCAGCAAGCCCTTAATGCGTTCGAGCACTCGTTCCGGGTAATATAAATGCTCCAGGGTCTCAGCGAGCACCACCGCGTCAAAATATCCCTGCGGCAAATCCCACGTGCCTTCATTCAAATCAAGCTGCACGGTCTCAACTTCAGGCAAGCGTTCTTTGAGATACGCGAGCGACGCGCGGTCAATGTCCGCTGCCCACACCTCATTATCTTTCACCAGATATTTTGTCAGTGTGCCGTCGCGGCTTCCGAGATCAATAATTTTTTTTCCGCTCCCGATCGCCTGCTGTAAAAAAGCGGCGCGCTCTTGTTCAAAAAGCGCAAAGCCTCTGCCGCGCCGTTCTAAATTATGCTGTGCGTAGATATTACCGGTTGAGTGCATAGATGTCTATGTATGGGCCGTACCGCTCGCGGCGGTCGTTCCATACATCAAAAAATAAATCGTCTTCGAAAAATTGAGGTACGCTACGATATCCATCATGTTCACCTTCTGGATACAGCCGCTGTACGAGCGTGGTGCGTCCCTTAAAAACGTTGAGCAATTCTTGTGTACGCGCTTTTGAATCGACGCCGTCCATATAGGTACCGACAACGAGGTACGCGGCAGTATTCAGAAGTGCTGAATCGCGCCAGTCAGAATCGTACTGCGTGGCTATCACAGTATAGCGCGGTTTGATGATTGATGCACTATGCTCGCGGATATATATGTCTCGAGTTCGAACACGTCCCGGTACCGCCTCTGTTTTGTACAGAACGCCTTGGTCGCTCGGCAGCAGCCATTGATCAATGTCCGGAATATCGCTCACGAGCACACTCCCATCAGGCACCTCACGTTCTATCCATTTGACTGCCTGTGTTCTGGTGTCGTCACGCAGGAGCAAGGAGGCGTGTACGATACTATGATGCATACGTGGAACAAACAACACGCCAAGTATAACGAAAAGCGCCGCAGAGCGCATTGTACGATTAGAAAACATATTCACAACACGCACGACCCCCCACGAACCGAGCATAATCAAAAACGGAATCGCAGGCAGAATATAATTGACGTTCAAACCTCCGAATACAAACGGCACGCCGAGCAGATAGATAAACGGAAATAGACCCACAAACACAAATTCTGATTTGCGCAAGCACAGATATGCGCACAGTATAACAAACACACCAAGCGCCAGAAGCGCGACATACAGCATATCATGCGCCAAAATAGAGCCGATGAGCTGATAATTCTCCAAAAGCTTCGGCGTATTATCAAAACCCTCGCCCGTTCCTTCGGGAATTACTATCTCAATACCCGTAAAATTGGCAATCGTGTTAAACCCCCTGCCAAACTGGCGCTGCATGCTGTAGGTGTTCGCAAGCGCAAAAAACACCATACATATGATTATCACCAAAACCGCCATTAGTGCGTTGCGGTTTATGCGGGGCGTATGATATTTCTTGTGGGCGGCCCAAAATGCGTACAGTGCCCACGGGATAAGTATGGCGGGAATATACCCCACGCCCCACCCAAGACCGATACAGGCGGCAACACATACACACCAGCGCGTCTGATTCGTTTCATGCAAACGATACAGTCCGTACATCCCGAACACAATAAAAAAAGTAATCGCGCCCCAGATTCTGCCGGCTTGCGCCTCTATAGTGAGCAGCATATCAAACGACGCGAGCGATGCCGCGAGCAGCGCGGCGGAATTTCCAAACATGCGGCGCGCGAACGCATACACGGTCGCAAGAATGCCCATACCGAACGCAATGGAAATCGCGCGCGTAATCAGCACAAAATACCCGCTCTGCAGAATCGCGAACTCCTGGAACCCCGCAACGCCCGAGAATAAGCCGAACGCGATGCCGACGAGACCCCAGAGCGCGATGAACGGGAGCATGAGGTATGGAATGAGCGGCGGCAGGTAGCTGAACGCCAAAAACGGATTCGCCTCGCTGATTATTTTCAACGCGTGCGCGGTATGAATGTACTCATCAACAAAAGACAGATGCGGCACTCCATACCATAATGATGGAATGCGGACCGCAAAACCAACAACCAGTATTATCCCAAAAAGCCAGCGTGGCTGTGTGATGCGCCTGAGTAATGTCATGCGGGTTTCTTAAATACCAATACCGGATTCAACGCTGCCCAAAAAAATGGAGCCCGCGGAATGTATGCCAGACGAAAAATCGGCAAGCCGAATGCTTTTTTCATTTTGTTCGGCGAAAGATAATTCACGTGATCCGGCACGCGATACGGCTTTCGGCGAAGAAAAAAACGGCCGACCGTCCAGAGCACGTCATTCGGAAATGCGATGACAATCAATCCACCCGGCTTGGTGACCCGGATCAGTTCTCTGCACACGCTCTCATACTCATAAATATGCTCAAGCACCTCAACACAACACACGACATCAAACGTATTATCCGCATACGCAAGGTGCTCAATGTCTTGTTTTGAAAAAATGCCGTTTGAAATCCGCGCGGCGGCGCGCTCAAGCGCAATATCTGTAATATCAACACCGTGCAGTTGTGCGTTTGGATGCTTTACTTGGATGGCGTTCAATAAATGACCTTCGCCGCAACCCGCGTCAAGCACTATTGCGACGCCATGCTCGGGAACAAAATCAACAACCGTCTTGAGCCGCTTGTTGTAGACGTATCGGACAATCGGATTGGCACTGTTAAAATTCTCGTCCATCTGATCCGCCTCCATGACAATGTGGTCAGTACGTGCCATGGGCTACTGTTTCTTAATAATGTACGGCCGTTCTTTGGCTGATCTGTTCTTATTGACCAGTTCCGCGAGTACACCCATCAAAATGAATTGGAATCCAATAACCGCCAAAATAGCAATCAAAGTCGGCAGCGGCGTTCTGCTGAAATTGATATGGCCCGCGTATTTCAGCCACATCGCGACTACAAACGTAATAAATCCGAGGAACAGTGAAGCCATGCCGATTCCACCGAAAAAATGCATAGGCCGGCGTTCAAACCGATTGAAAAAATAAAAGAGAATAGCGTTCAAAATTACCTGGATGAACCGTGACGCGCCCGCAAATTTTGAAACGCCGTACTTTCGGTTGCGCACGTTCACCTCTATTTCAGTATACCGTGCGCCGAACAGCGCGAGCTGCACCGGTAGCATGCGCTGCATGTCCTCCTGGTATGAACGGTAGCGCAGATACGACGCGCGGAATGCGCGGATTGACGAGCCGTGGTCTTTGAGCCGAACACCCGTCAGCTTTGAAATCCACCAATTTGCCATAACTGAAGGCAGCTTGCGCGTCAGGAATTGTCCTTTCCAGCGCTTCCGGCGCCAGCCGTTCACCACGTCATACCCCTCCTCCATTTTCGCCGCCAGCTTCCTGATGTCGGACGGATCAACCTGCAGATCCCCGTCCATCACGACCGTTATATCTCCGGCGGCGGCTTCGAATCCCGCGTCAAGCGCGGCGGATTTGCCGTAGTTTTTCGCAAGCGTAATGGCTTGTACGTCCGAAAGCGCGGCAAGCGCTTCTGCCGTGCCGTCAGTCGAACCGTCGTCAACAAAAATAATTTCAGCATCCGGCGCCCACTGCGCGAGGGAGGAAACAAGTTCAGCGTGCAATTCTGTGACACTGTCTTTTTCGTTGTAGACCGGAATGATAATTGAAAGTTTCATAGTTATATGCATGACTGCCAAAATGAAATAAGACGCGCGATGCTCTGCGAATAATTAAAATGTTTCATAACATGCTTGCTGAGTGCCTCGCCTGACCGCCGTGCCTCCTCCTGATGCGTCCACACATATTCCATACGCTTCGCGAGCATATTCGGATTCTTGACTGGCACAAGATACCCGGTATGGTTGTCTTTTAGCAACAGCTGAGCGCCCGCGGTCTCGGTGGCAATCACCGGCTTTCCCGCAGCACCCGCTTCGATGATGACTCGTCCAAAGCTCTCATGGTGCGAGGCAAGCACAAAAAGGTCACACAGGTGATAATAGCACGCGAGCTCGTGCGGTGACACGACGCCCGCGAAATGAACAGCCGACGAGAGTCCCGCGCGAGCGACCGTCTTGCGAACATGGTCTTCATCCGCACCTGAACCGACAACAACCAACTGCGCTGATTTCTGATTTTTTATAAATAATCCGAAAGCCTCGATGAGATCATATATGCCTTTTTGCTTTTCAATGCGCCCGACCGATAAGACAATCGGATGTCCGCCGAACTCGTCCTGCAAAGCGGTACGCAAATCATTAGAACATTGTGAAAATGCCCGCGCGTCAACCGCAACCGGAATAATCTGCGGCACAACGTTGGTGATAGCGCGAGAAATAATATCATCAGCAATTTTCTGATTCACTGCGCGAATTCCGCGCACGCGCTTGAGCACGTATGACGCAAGCCAAAGCAACAACGTTCCTTTGAAGCCATTCGACTTTTTCCACTCAACCCCAAAAAAATCACCGTGCAGATCGATAACAACCGGCTGCGTGGCAGACGATCGGGCGCGCAATGCAATCAAACCAGAGAAAAAAGGATCCTGCGCGGAAATAACATCAACGTCCTTTGCGAAGGTGCGCGCGAGCGATATGGCTCGCAACAGGCGGCTTTGCTTTGTCCGACCGCCGGTACCGAGCACAAGAAGGTTGTTGCTCACCTGCTTGCGAACCGCTGAACCAATCACCAGTACCGTCAGCGATCCCGCGGCGTCAGCGTACGTTTGCATGCGCGCCCGCACATCACCAATCGGTTTTTCCGAAAGCAGTGAAGCATCAAGGCTTATCATGAGTACGCGCATAGATTTACGAAATAATTTCCTGATACACTTCCTCGTACTGCGCCGCAATCCGCTCCCATGAGTACTGCGCCGCGGTGTTTTTCCCTTTTTCAGCGATTGTTTTTCGCAAAGTTTTATTTTTCGCAAGTATATTTATTTTTTCAGCAACGCTTTCAGGATACTCTGATTGCGCGAGCAAACCGTTCTCATTATCTTTAATAAAATCAACAATCCCGCCGACCGGCGTCGCGACAACCGGCAACCCGGCTGACATGGCCTCAATAAACACATTTCCAAATCCTTCGGTGCGCGACGGGCGCACAAACACATCTGCCGCATTGTAGTAGTGCGCCAATGTATTGTGATCAACTTCTCCGGTGAACCTGATGCGTTTTCCATACTTTTTCGCGCGTACCGCGAGCGCGGCGCGTTCTTTCCCGTCTCCGGCAATCACCAGCACCGCACCGTCGTCAATATGAGACATCGCGTCAATCAACACATCAACGCCGTTTTTGCGCACGAGCCGCGACGCGGTCAGAATAACCGTATCCGTATCCTGCGCGCCCCATGAGTCGCGCAGTGTGGTACGCGCCTCAGGATCAATAGGCGCCGAAAAAAGATCCAGACGCGCGCCGTTCGGAATAATTTTTACCTCTTTGTGGTATCCATATTTCCGCGCGCGTTCGGCAAGCCAGCTGCTGATTGCGACAATAACGTCCGCGTTCGTGTATATCTTTCGATACCATGGCAGCCAAAACCAGGTGCGCAGTTTTAGAAAACGATCAGAATCTCCGCTCTGCATGGTTAGGATGTATGGAATAGACGCGCGCCGCTTAAAAAGCATTGCCGCAAGCCCGGCATAGGTTGCCATATACGCGTGCATAAAACCGTATGGCTCTGCCTGATGGTGTTTGTGCGCCATGCCGGCTGCTCTGAACGGATATAGATATTTATCAAGAAAAGAACCTGAACCAAGCCTATAAACGTCTATATTTCCTATTTTTTGGTGTAGCGGGAGCTGCTTATCCAACCGTGCGGTAAACAGCTCAAAATCGAAGTCCTGGAGCCTCTCACAGACTTCTTTGAGGGCTACTTCTGCCCCTCCGATAAACGGATCATAGGTTACTGAGAATAAAGCAACACGTGCTGGAATTGACATACCGTATCAGTAAATAGTATGGTTTAATCATACCAAAAAATTGCTAAAAAACAAGGAAAATCGGACATCTCGGTTTAGGTCTCAATGCAAAAAATCCTCTATATCATTACTCAGTCAGAAATGGGTGGCGCGCAGCGCTATATTTTTGATTTGGCAACAAATCTTCCAAAAAGTCAATATGAGGTACATGTTGCCGCAGGCGGAGACGGAATACTTTTTAAAAACCTTGAACACAAGGGAGTCAGCACTCATGCGCTCCCCCATCTCAAACGGTCAATTAACCCACTTTCGGACCACAAGGCGCGCACGGAAATCGCGTCGCTCATCAAAACACTCCATCCGGATATTGTACACCTGAATAGCAGTAAGGCTGGTGTTTTAGGCAGTAAAGCCGCCAAACGGGCCGGGGTCAAAAAAATTGTATATACGGCGCACGGATTTGTGTTTAATGAGCCGTTACCCGCGTATCTTAAAAAAGCGTACATAAAACTGGAAAGAGACAGCGCCGTGCGCGTGTCGCGCATTATCACCGTATCTGAATACGACAAAAAAACAGGCATTGCTGCCGGCATTCCTGAAGAAAAAATGACGGTAATTCATAATGGCGTAGACCGGAACGCAATGCATTTTCTCGATAGAGAAGAAGCGCGCCTGTCCCTCTTCGGCAGCTCAAACACAAACACGCGCCATTCCTTTCATAATTCCTCAGTTATCATCGGCGCCGTCGCCAACTGCTACCACACTAAAGGCCTTGATGTGTTGATACGCGCCATGGATTCGATTAACGAACGACTGGTGATTATTGGCGACGGGCCAAAACGAAGCGAACTTGAAAAACTGGCACGCAAACACGGACATGGCCATATACATTTTATGGGTTCGCTTGATAACGCAAGCCGGTTTTTGAAAGCCTTTAACCTGTTTGCGCTCCCCTCCCGCAAAGAAGGGCTTCCGTACACATTGCTCGAGGCGCAGGCAGCTGAACTTCCCATTGTCGCGACCACCGTCGGCGGCGTGCCTGAGATGATTAACAATGGTGAAAACGGTTACCTAGTCAGTCCTGACGACTCGAATGCGCTTACTGAAGCTATCCAACAGGCTTTGAAACATCCACTTCCTTCCTCGCTCGATGATGAGTATACGCTCCGCACCATGCTCGCGAAAACAATTGCGGTGTACGAAGAATAAACACCGGCTTTGCGTACATACTATCGTGCCACACCAGCGGCTAATCTGTATAGGTTAGCCGCTGATTGTTGCGCGCGTTCGTTTTTAACGCATAAAACCAAACCGACCCCCGCCGTAATGGCGGGGGTCGGAGGACTAATCCAGTTGGACTAGATCTTGGCTAGAGAACCTTACTTCGTGAGTGTGTACCAATCAGTTGGGAAGGTCTTGACCAAGTAACCGTTGAAGAAGTCAGTTGAGGTCGTGTCGACGGTTGCGTCGTGCGTACCTGCTGAAGCCGAGTTGTCTGACCAGATAAAGTAGTCAAGACTTGCCTGGCTGTTTGCTCCAACGTTCATGCGTGCGTTGGCAATGTTTGCCCACACAACACCGTTGGCTGCGCTTTCAACTGCTGATTCGTTCAAGGTTGCAACGCGAACTGCGACAGAGTCACCAGTTGCTTCAACATCGTTGATAGATGCCTTGATTTCGTAGGTCTTTGTGGTACCTGCGGCAATCAAGAGCTCTTCGTTGGTGGTTGAAGTTGGGTCATACCCGAAGATCATGGTGAATGTGCTGGAAGCGGTGCTGATGCCTGAGGATGATGCAGCTGTACCTGAGCGGTCAGATGCCATGTCCTCTGCAACAGTCGTTCCGTTTGCGGTTGCTGATGCGTTACCGGTGTCAGAGAAGAATCCGACGCCTGTCAAAGCTGATGACGCGCCTGACTCGCGGATGCTGAAGCTCGAAAGCCGCGGTCCTGAGTCAGAGTCATTGTTTGAGAAGGAAACGTCAAAGGTCATCTTCTTGATTGACACGTCTGCGTTTGCGTCAGCCGTAACGCTGAACTTGTAGACAGTCGCAGTGGTGTTCGAGAGAGTTCCGCCAGAACCAACGGTAGCGATGGTTGGCTTGGTCTTGCGGATGACGTGGGTCTTAGTCGTTGAGAGGTCAGTCGCCGCAGCAACGATGTCAGTTGCAGTGATGGTCGAGCCAGACTGCAAACCACGTGCCTCAATCGGGCTCTGGGTGCCGGTGTAGTTCGAATAGTCACCATCAATGATCACCTGGAACTGAGCGTTTGAATCCGTTCCTGCTGCTGAGGTGTTGACGTCACCGCGAATGGTGATGACTGCGTCAGTACCGCGAGCGATGGTAAGCGGAGATGATGAGAGATCGTACTCAAGGAACCCGTTGTAGCTCGTTGAAACCGGATAGCGGCCTGATGAGTCAGTAGCAGCCGCTGTCGGCAAGGTGCCGGCATAGGTGCCATTGACCACGAGGTCGAAGTTCTTCATGAAACCAAGGGTGCTGGTTGCGGTACCGGCGGCTGAAGTAGACGCTGGGGTAGCTGCAACTGAGAACACGAGCTTGGTGACTTCAATGTCTTCTGAGTTGGATGCGGTAAGTTTGAACTTCGCGAGATCAACGTCAGTTGAACCCATAACGAGAGTGGCTGCTTCATTCGTACCCGCATCAACGACAGCGGTCAAGCTACCGGTTGATGACACGTACACATTCTGCAATCCTGCACTCATTGTACCGTTGGCGGACGAGCTGGTGTCGTTGCCGGTCGCCGTAATGGTCGATGGGTAGACGATACCGTCAGTGTCACCGTTCACGGTGTCAAGCTGAGTCTGAGTCGCGCTGTTCTTGAGGTCAGCAAGAATGTTGACCACGAGCTGCTGCGACTTGTTAAGCTTGATTGATGGGCTTGGGTTGAAGTTATAGGTGGTGTCAGCCGTGTCGGTAAGGGTGCCAATCGTCGTACCGATTGCGGTACCGGTGGTGTAGTTACCGTTTGCGTCTGAAGCGCCGCCTGAGGCGAGTCTCAAGTTCTGGAAGGTGTCAGCAAGTGACGAACCAGTAACGGTTGAGACATCGTCGGTCAGGGTAATCTGGGTGATGGTTGTACCTTCACCCGCACCGGCTGTTATCACGAATGAACCGATGACAACACCTGCCTGTCCGGCAACACCGCTCGGGTTTGAAGAGGTTGCATCCTGCACTGAAAGATTTTCAGCGATAAGGAGTGAACCGCTTGAAACGGTCAAGGTGTTTGCGTCAACCGCGGTCGTTGAGATCGAGGTTGAGCTGGACATTGCGCGCGCGTTTGATGAGCCCGCGCCAAGGCTTATTTTGAAGGTGGTGCCTGCGGAGAGATCCGAAGCTGCCGCGTTCTTGACATCAGCCTTGACCTCGAGGGTCTCGGTGGTACCAGAACTGATGACAACGCTCGTACCGTAGGTGAAGTCAGCGTCAAGGTTGGTTGCATCAGCATCGCTGGTTGAACCGACCTGGCTGCCCTTAAAGAAGGTCTTCACATCATTCAAACCGCCGGATGCGTCGGTGGTGACCTTCATGGAACTGATGCGAATATCTTCGCCAGTTGCCTTGAGGTCGAACTTACCGAGCGAAACCGTGGTTGCGCCAGCAGCAACGTTTCCGGTGACGGAATCAGGTGATTTGCTGATGGTCAACGAACCCGAGTTAATCGTGGTGTTGGTTGACGAGGTGTGTGATTCAATAATGCTCCAGGTGTCTGCCTGATTGATCTTGGTGTACACATTGTACTCCGTGTCAAAGACGTTCACGTGGTAGAGCTCCTGAATCTGGAAGTGCATAGTGCGGCTTGAACCGCCGAGTACGTCAACAACGAGGCTTACGTTCTTGGTCTGACCTGACGTAATTGTGTACGGGGTCGCGAAGTTGAACACAATTTCGTCGCTGTCGTTCATTGATGCAACCGGTGAAGCGACATCAACGCCGCCTACCTGAAGGCGGAAGTTTGAGAGATCTGCTTTACCTGCTGAACCGGTCATCGAAATCTTCAAGTAGCGAACTTCCATGTCCTGGTCGCTTGCCGCGAGGCTGAAGCGCCATGCTTCATGGTTTGAGGTGCCCGGGTTCACTGAAGACGCTGCTGACGGTGAAACGTTCGCAACGGTAACGTACCCGAGGTCACCCGCGGTCGCAACGCTCATGGTGTTTCCCTGAACAGGGAACGAACCAGAAACTGAAGCGCCGTCGGTTACGACATCAGATGATGACGCAATCTTGAAGCTGATGGTCTTTCCGCTTCCGGTGTCGTTTGCAAGGTCAGCGCGGAGCGTGACGTACTTGGTCTGGCCGGCCGGAACGGTCACGAGACCGTTGGAGTTGGTGAAAGTAACCACACCGCTGTTGAAAGCAGTGCTTGCTGAAAGCAGGCTACCGCCGAGGCTGTCGCCTTCGTACAGGTACAGGTTGGCGATGTCCGAATCAGCTGAAATACCGCTGCGGGCGAACTTCAAGGTCGTAACCTTGACGGCACCGTCGCTACCTGCGGTCAAAGCGACCTTGGTAAACGGAATGAATGCCTGCGCGCCTGAAGTGGTTGAGGTGCTGTCATCAATGATCGATGCCGCTGCCGGGGTGTCTGATGCAAGCGCAACAGTCAAGCCAGAACCGACAGGACCTGTTGGGGTAGTGGTGGACGGAGCCGACCCTACACCGACCGGAACGGTCAATGATGATTCTTTAACAACAATCTTCGATCCATCAGAGTATGTCTCTGAGGAAGGAATGGTGATAACCGGGATGTTGCTGTAACCGTTCACCTTGATAACGTCAGAAGACGCAAATGCGCGCTTCTGGCCGCTCTGCAAGAGATATACGGTTGACGAGCTAGCATACTTGACCAACGTACCGTTCGGGTGCGTGGTGGTTGAGTTCACCGTTGAACCTGTGCTGTATTTGTCCAAGAAGGACTGTGGCAGCCAGGTGATGTTGTCGTAGTTGTACCCGAGAGTCTCGAATACGTTTGCAGATACAATCGGCAGAAGTGATCCGCTCGATTTAATGTATACTGCTGGCGCTTCAAGTGCTCTGACGAGCGCACCGTCACGGAACTCGACGTCGTTCCCTACGGTGAATCCAGAGATATCTGTGTTGATAACAGTACTGAAGTCTGCTGGGAATCCCCAGGACGAGTACACGTTAGCATGCGGGAATGGGTGAATGGTCACACCATCCGCATCCACAAGATAGACCGCTGAATTACCTGTCGTCTTAATGAGGTCTCCCGCGGCTGCACCAACCGAAACTGGCGCTAATGCGAAGAGGCTCACACTCCAAACGATCGTGGTGATCGTGAGAGCGACGGACAGGACCTTTTTAGAGTGTTTAATAACTTCACTCATGTATTGGTCTCCTTTATATACCCCATAGGCGACCGGCCTAGGAGCTTTGTTTATTATTTGATTAATAAACCTTAATAAATATGGTCATTGCTAGAGCAATCACATCTATACATATTAGTCTCCTAAACAAATATGTATACAAGGGATCGCTCTAAACAACTCCCTTTCAATTAATAGGACGGAATATCGACGTATTCCGTTACAAAACCTATTGAATTACAACGATTAATATAGCATTTATTGCCCTATTGTCAACTATAATTATAACAAATAGGCAAATTTTAGACAACTATGGCTGTGGATATAATGCCGAATATCAGAACAGCAGTGTTTTTATATTGACAAAAGAACAAATAATTACTCTAATTTACTATCATCCTTAATCTGTTCGATAATCCCAATAGAATCAGACACATGTAATTCAGTTTCTTTTACACTAATATTAGTAGTTTGTTCAGTTTCAAACGTATGTTCGATGCTCGTTGGTTGGTTTTCGGTTGATTTTTGCGTTTGTGTCCGTTCTTTGGCAGGTTCTGAAAGTGTTGTTGTCTGCTCTCCAAGAACTTTTCCATCTTCTGACTGTTCTGCGGGCAAAGCATTCTGATCGGTTGATTCACTCTTTTCCTCTTCTGAGGCGGCGTTTGCAGCAGCCTCATCTTCAATAATAGCCTCTACTTTCTTAATCGCTTTAGTGGCGTCTTTTACGATTTGGCTTGTTTCGGTTACTTTCTGAAGCGCTTCTGCAAGTTTTCCGGTTTCCTTGCTCTCAACAATTTTCTTAGCCTCTTCAATGGTCTTTTTTGCAACAACCGGTTTTGTTTTTACTTCTTCCTCAATCTGCTGCTTAATAACCGCCTGCGTACTGGTCGCAATAGACTTCTGTATAGTCGGAAGCAACGTCGGCAGTACCGACGTTTCAGTCAAAGTCTGCATAAGCGTATCAAGATCAGCCTTGATGGTTGATGAAGAATTTTTACTTGCCGGCAATGTGCTCGCGGTCGAACTTGCTGCTGACGGCTTTTTATCAATTTCCTGAGTAATCACCACGGCAACATCTTCAATATGCTGTATCTTCGTTTCAATGCTCTCGATTTTTTTCTGTAATTTATCGAGGGCATCTTCTTTTTTCTTATTGTCAGGAGATTTGACCGCTTCTTTTACGATAGCCACCAAAGATTTCGTGTTGGTTTCATCAACACGCTCAAGCGCCTGATCAATATGATTAATTGATTTTTTGAGAGACGTTGCTTTGTCAGCAGCATCTTTGGTCGCCTCTTTCTTGTCTTTTGCATCCTGCTTGAGCGTAGCTTCCACTGCTTCGTTCTGCTCGATTGTTGTTGCTGTGTCTAAAATCGTTTCTTCGGTTGAACTGCCTTCCTTGGTATTGACCTGCTCCTCAGAAAGCGTTGCCTTCGATGATTCATCAAGAGACGCATCAGTAGCCATTAGAGTGGATTCCTTAGTCTCAGACAATACAGGCTCCTGAGAGGCCGCGGTTGCGCTTGCGGCTTCTACGGTTATCTTTTCCTTAATTTCACGCAAATTTTGCTCTAAAATAAGCGTTTTTTCGTTCACAATTTCAGAAAGCGCCGGCTGCTGTTCCTCTGCTTGTTCAAGGAGATCTTCAACATCCGCGAGGCTCTTATTGAAATTTTTAATCGCCTGGCCGATTTGTTCAGCTGAATCAACACCTTTTCGATCCAAAATTTCAGTTACTTCGTCAAGCCGAGTACTAGCGAACGACATCTCTAAATTCGCCTTCTTTTCTTCAGAGAGCGCCAATCCAACTTGCGCTTTTTCCACGCTCAATTTCACCGGATACAAGCGGTCGCCCGGAATACTGTCCTTTGCCGCGGAAACGGTCGCGAACGAACCCGAAAAGACCACCGCAACAATCAGCGTGGTTATGGCAACCGGTTTGAATGCGACGCCGGACATTTTAAATATATCTCCCAGTTGCGCCATAAAAGAACGCTCAATATAGCTGTTCTTTTTCCACAGATCTGACCGGCGCACAGTCGCGAGCAATTCAGAACGAAGTTCTTGCTTCCATGCATCGCGGGGCATATGACTGTCCCGCGTCTCGCCAGTTAATTTTTTGAATTCCTGAAAACGCATATATTATGATGTGCCCTTGAGCACCTGTTTGAGTGATTTAATTGCTCGATGCAGCGCTACTCTGACCGCGCCCGTTGATTTCTCAACAATAGCCGCGATTTCATTTACTGATAAGTCATCGACGTATCGCAGAGTAATGAGTTCCTGTTCTGCGGGAGTAAGTTGCGTAATGACTTCTTTTAGTCTGCTGACTTCGTCTTTGAGTTCTGCGTGCTCTTCAATCCGTATGGACGTATCTTCAATAGTCTCAGCATGCGATTCATCAAGCGCAACCATTTCTCGTCCATTCTTTCGATAGTGATCAATGACTGCGTTGCGCGCGATGCGATACATCAATGCGCGGACGTTATCCACTTTCTTCTGGTGTGTTGAAAGATACTGCCACAAACGAAGAAATACTTCTGACGCGAGATCTTCCGCTTCTTCAGCGCTTCCTACTCTAAAATATATAAAACGATGAATATCGTTAATATAAACGTCATAGAGCGTGCCGAACGCTTCTTCGTCTCCGGATACAATCCTCGAAACCAGTATATTGTCCTCTTTTTTGCGTCTCATATAGTAAGACGGGATATATCAAAAAATATTACAGAATATGACTATTTTCACCATTTTTGTCTAGTTTACTGATTAGTATACTTGTTTTTTGGTTTATGCGAAATATGCACCAGGTCAAACCGATCTCTCAAAAGATCTATAGATATCAATACAGCGGACAGCCGTTCTGGCGCACACAAAGTGCATAGTTATCCACTTTTTCCTACTAAAATCACCTGAATTAAAAACTAATTTATGTTATACTGTATTCTAGAAGTAATTTACATACCAATTTTGGACTAAAGCTAGTATAAAAATATAAATAAATTATACGCTATTCTGGAAGATATGATTACAGATAAAACAATTCCAATACGAGTATCAGTTTCTGAGGCGGCTCGTCTTTTTGGCGTGTCAGACAGAACAATTCGCTCAGCAATAAAAAAAGATGAGGTGCAGTATGTTGTTGTTCGAGGAAGATATAAGATATCATTTGAAAGCCTTTTGAAGTGGTCGCAAAAATCAACGCGAAGACGAAACCAACGAGACGCTCGCGGTATGGGCCAATATGTCGGCCAATGGAAAATAAAGAATAAAAAATATTCTCCTAATCCGAAGGTGCTCGGTACCGACTGACTATACGTCCTTATTTGATCTTTACAAACAACAGGGGGATCAATGAAAGAAATCAGAAGGCGCACAAAACTGTGGTGGCGCATCAGACCAATTTCCCAGGAGTGGAAAGCCTACGTAGAATCACACCTTGCGCCAAGATGTGTGGATTTGAAAAGACGATTCCCAGCAATTACGGCGAATCACATCACTCTGTTCAGAATGCTTCCGGCAGCCCTCGGGTTCTGGCTCTTTATCACGAGAGGCGCCTCATCTGACGCACCTCTTTACCTATACCTCACTGCCGCGCTTATGGACTTTGCAGATGGCGCGTGGGCACGCGCGAACAATGAAACATCCACCACCGGGAAAATCATTGATCCGGCTGTGGATAAGTGCACGGTAGTTCCCTACCTGTTCGCGGGTGCGCACTTTGGCTTGCTTTCACTGCCCATGGTGCTGCTCATACTTTGCGCGGAAATAGCGTCTACTGCGGCTTATGTTGCGCACATCACCCGGATTCAGAGGGTTGACGGCGCCAACTGGTGGGGCGGGTCAAAGAAGGTGCTCCAGGACACGCTCATTGTCTTTATGCTTGCGTTTCCGACGCATACGCTCTGGGTCGTATTCAACACAATACTCGGCATATCCGGCATACTGTCTGTAATGAGCTGCCACACAAAGCTCAGGCATCTCGTCAAACAGTCTGGCAGAGCGCAAAGTTCTGCCTAAGACCGCCAAAAAGGCCTTACACAACCAGTGTAAGGCCTTTTCACATAATGCAATACTAATGCCAAGGAGTCGAGACAAGTAAAACAGCAATTGCGCTCGCGTACAGCAGAATCTTCTTTATGACTATCTTTTTAGTGACAAGCGCGTCATCAATCATGTATTTTGAAAAATCAAACAGTGCCGCCGCACACAAAGTCAGAAGGAGCGCGAGCGTTGCTTCGGCAAACGGTAGCCACACAAACACTGAAAATCCCTCAAGTACCAACAGGCAAAATACTGCCCAAAGTACGTACTGCCGGCGATGAGTCTCTTCGTGTAAAAATAAAGGTCCGCTCAAAAGTACAAACGCGCCAAGGAATATTAACGCGGCGTGCCACGGATCCCATCCCAGCACAGCCACTAGTCCAAAAGTGATATGCGCCCAAAAAAAACAACCGCCTATGTAGGTCAACAGACGCGCTTGGGTGGTGACGCGCTGTTCGGTGTTGAAAAACTTTGCAACCACTATCACCAAAAGGATTGGAATGACATACTTGACAAGGCCTAAATCAACCCACAAAAGCCACCAAAAAATTCCCGAAAGGAACACAATAATACTCAACGAAGTTACATAGTCCACTTGCTCACGCTGGCGACCTGCGAGAAGCGGAAGCACAAACAGCACACTTTCAACAATACACGCCGCAAAGAGATACGCCAGCCACTGCGGGTTTTGGAGCGCGAATTCCCACGAGCCGAGCAGAAGGAAAAGCGGCAGCCAATAGTACAAAGCGGAATGCATACGACAAAAATTACTGAATAAGCGTATCCAGCATATCACGCTTGAGCTCAAGGGCAAGCGTTCGGTCATGAATACGGATTGATGCTATTGCTGATTCATGCAACTGGGCTTCGAGCGCACTCAGTCTAGGCTGCAGTATGGGCGCCAAAAGCATGTTCACGAGCGGCGCGGGAATCGGAATGCCGCCAACAGAAACATGCGCGACATGCGCGTATACCTGATCGCCATCATAGCCGGCTAACGCGTCAACGCGTATAGTTGTGGTACTGCGCTCAAGCGCCAGTTCAGAAAAAAACTGGATCGTGCCTTCATTGAGCGTCAGTTGCGGATAACGAATCTGTTCAACATCATTCGCTTCTGCAAGATAAAAACGCAGCAGAGCCGTCAATTCTTCTTCATCAAACCGTGCCGTCGGGATTGCCGTTGATTGCGCGAGTAAGAACGGCGTCTTTTGCTTCATAATGTCCGGAAAGGAGAGAGGTGCAATGTCTTCACCCATAACCCGCTCAGGCACATAGGGTTCATAGAGAGCGTTGCTGAGAACCGGAATGTTAACCAGTCCGGCTTTTGCGATGGTAATGCCCGCGCCAAGTCCCAACACCATCAAAAAAAGAAAAGCGATCATTAAAACCACTTTTACACTAAAAAAACCAGCTCTATTGCTATCTGACCAGCTATGTATCTGAACTATGTGCCGCATATACATGCCCTCCTTACGGTAAAGACATAGTATACACGCCATCAACACGAGTAATAAGTATCTCATCTCCGCCAAAGGAACCAACTACAAAAGAGTCTTGGGCCTCATTCCACGCCAATGTCCTGAAATGAGTCGCAACCGACTGTTCAAAAAGCAAAATACTTGCTTCATTAACCACGCGAATCATGCGCTTGGTATGTCCAACATCTTCAGTCAGCAACGCGGTGTCTCTATTGTCTGTACCGCCTTTTTTTGATGCGATTACAATCTCATCACTACCAAGGCTGAAACGCCTGACAGCCTGACCAAGTACCGTGCGTTGCGGCACTGAGGGGAATATACCAATATCAGTTGGAGAAAAATAAAATAGCGCAAGCAACCCACCAAATCCGGCAAGCGTCACACAACCGCCGATGATGCTGAATCGTACAGGTATGGTCATGGTACAGTGAGTTCATTAAAAATCCATGGATAGTGCGTACGAATCTGTTCATACTCATCAACAATATTGTCAATATCCGCCTGCTCGCTCTGTACCAATGTTGAGAGGTGTACTAATTGAAAATGCAAATTTTTATAAATATCAGGCACCGTAATCGCCATAAGCGCCTCGTGTACATTACCCGCTTCCCAGTAGGCGATCGTCTCAGTATGCAACATCCTGTCGATTAGAGACGAAAGCATGCCCGCGGCCGTAAGCGTATATTCGCGATACTCAGAAACGCTCGGCCGATCAGTTGTCGCGCCTTTGACGGGACGCTCAGAAACCGTTGGTTTTGACTCAGCCATTGCAAGCTCTTCAATATAGCGAACGCGTTCAAAAAGAATCAGCACAATACTGACGGCAAAAATCACTATAAAGCCGAAGACGAGATAACTAATCTGTTTTTGTGTTTTTTGGGTAATTTGTTTTTGCACAGTATCTTCATTATACCATATTTTTTATAATCCGCGCACACACTGTTACTTTGGCGCTCGACACGTAAATAACAATCAGTGTCGTCAATTTCCTGACAAAAAATATGGCTAATACAAGTATAAAAACACCATAATCTTCACACTTTGAGAAAGAATCTATTGTCAAAAAACACATTTTATACAATGATAATCGTAATCCTACGTACACCTGATGCATACACAGTACGCCAATTTGTTCGTTTCAAAACTCAGGAGAGCTACCGATGTGCACCATCACGGAATCATTGTCCCGATTTGGAGACAAAGTCTTCAGCATCGGCGGAGCGACCGGAGTGGGCAAGGATACCGTTGCCAAAGCCCTCATCCGAAAACACCCATCACACATCATCTTTTTTCCGCGCAGCACCACGCGCCGAAAACGTGATCGGGAAATTCCCGGGATCGACTACCACTTCATCGACGACGCCACGTTTGCCGAACGGGAACGTCTCGGCTATATGTCCGGCGTTGATGAGCACAAAGGGAGCCGCTACGGACTCGACGTGCAGCTGCTCGCGCAGACCGTTCATCAGATCCACAACGGCCATCGGATCCTGATGATTGGCGGCATCTCGGGTATTGAGCTCAAGAGTCTCATTCCCGACATGACCAACATCTTTCTCGCCGCGAGCATACGCGAGATTGAAACGCGCCTCAGGGAGCGGGAACATGACGGAGCGGTACTGGCCGACCGTCTGCGCTGGGCAGAAGAACAGCTCAAAGAGAGCATGCTCTTTGACCACACGGTCAACAACCCGCAGCAGCACCCCGAAAGCGCGGTCAACGCGATCAGCGTGATCATGCGTCTGTATGATTAGGAAACGACGGCTGATACCACACCAAATATCAGCCGTCTTTTATTTGACTGAATCGGTTTTTTCGTGCACTGTGTACGGTATGGAGCAGGAAATTATATCAGCGGTCGACGAACAGGATACCGTCACCGGAACAACAACCAAGCAAGAAAGCCACGCGCATGGCATTCCGCACCGCGTCGTGGCTGTGTTTGTGCGCAAGGGCGACGAACTGCTGGTAAACACGCGTCACGATACAAAAAACAAAGATCATTCAGTCGGCGGGCATGTCCGCGACAACGAAACGTATATTGATGCCGCAGTACGTGAATGCGCTGAGGAAATTGGATTGTCTGTCGCGCAAGCGGATTTGATTGAAGTTGCGCATTTTTTTCATGATGAAACCCCGCGGACCAAAGGCTTGAAGCATTGGTTTACGCTCTATACAGTAGACGCGCCAGATAATTTTCATCCGATCGCGCAAGAAGGAGAAGTGGACGCCCTGGAATATGAAAACATGCATGCAATCCAGCAGCGTATGCGGGAAAATCCGGAGCAGTTCGCGTATGGTTTTCTCGGCACCATGAACCAGTACCTGGCAAAAAACGACCCGTCTACAACGCCAATTATTTAAAAAATAACGCTGAATGCTTTTGGTAAAACACAACACGTTTGTGTTTTTTGTCGTAAAAAAGCTGACAATTTTTTAGGCTAATATAAGCAATAAATATACTATAAATCACACTGAGTGTAAATATTATATTGACAACTATGTAAACGGTGATACTATGAGCAGGAATAAGAAAATATGGTCGAAAAAACACTCAACAAACTAGGGCTCAATGATAAAGAAACGCGCGTCTATCTCGCGCTTTTAAAGCTTGGGTCGGCGCCGGTCAGAAACATCGCACGCGAGGCAAATATCAACCGCACCACCACCCATGAAATCCTGCACACATTAATTGATGAAGGACTGGTTAGTTTTGTCGACAAAAGCAAACACCGCTACTTCAGCGCGGAATCTCCCGAACACCTCCTCACCGCAATTACTACGCGGCGAAACCGGCTCGACCGGATCCAAAAAGATGTAGAAAGCATTCTGCCGGAACTGAAATCTTTATACGAAAAATCAGAATCAAAGCCAAAAGCAAAATACTTTGAGGGAGAGGTCGGATTGCACGGCATACTTGAAGACGTGCTGCAGACAACAGAGAATACTAAAGATAAAGAATATTACGTCTACTCATCAAGTTCCATCAGAGAGGTGCTCCATAAAGTATTTCCAAATTACAACGAGGAGCGCAGAGCAAAGAAAATAGCAGTCAAAACAATTTCAATCGGGCCGGGCGGTGAACTCCATGGATTGGACGAACGAAAATGGCTGACCAAAGAAGTCGGCGCGCCGACCTACACCATGCTGTACGCCGGCAAAACCGCATTGATTTCACTCGATGACCAGCACGAACCAACCGGCGTCGTGATTGAAGACGCAAACACCTACAAAACCCAACTGATGATTTTTAAAGCCTTATGGGAAAAGATATAGAAAAAAAACAAATACACACCTCGTGCGGTGCCGTTGTGTACCGAACAGGCGCAGAGGGAGTTGCTGTGCTTGCCATGCATCGGACAGCATCAGACTCGTGGCATCTTCCAAAAGGAACGCAGGAGCTCGGCGAAACCCGCGAGCAGACCGCGCAGAGAGAAATTCTCGAAGAAACAGGGTACGCAATCACGCTCGGACCATACTTGGGTATGCTGGAATCAATCATACGCCGCAACGGAGAAATAATCCCAAAAAAAACGCACTACTTTGCCGCAACGCCGACGAGCGAGCGTCCGGAAAAAATCCACGACGCAGAACACGATACCATCTCGTTTGTTGACATACAGACGCTCAAAGAACTACTCACAACAAAACGTGTTGAGGAATACGAGAAAGAATACCTGATGTTGGAAACATTTCTTGCATCAGGCGTCCTTTCTGAAGCCTAAAACACATACAGATCATTGAAAACCAAGGAGTCTTCCATGACCACTTCTAGCCATAAGACATGTGTTGTTGTTGTCGGCAAAAATGAAGCTGAGTCAATCCAGCGAGTCATCAAAGGTACTCAAGATGCGCTCGCCGATATACCTCACTTCATTCTCGCAATCGATGACGGATCTATCGACCAAACCGCCGAAATCGCGCGGGTGCACGCGCACCACGTGATATCGCGCCCAAGCAAAGGTCTCGGCTGGTCAGTCCGCCAAGGATATCACTTCGCGCTTGACCATGGTTTCGATACCATCATCAATATCGACGCCGACGGACAGCACGACCCAGCGCTCCTGCCCAGTATGGTGCAGCATCTCGAAAACGGGACTGATGCAGTCAAATGCTCCCGTTTCCACGAGCACTCAGCAGTTATCGGCGAAACACCCGTTGACCGACTTGAGATGAACCAGCACTTCGCAGAAGTTATCTCCGAGATTACGGGCTGGAACATCACGGACGCGCTCTGCGGGCTCTGGGGCTTCAAGCGCCCAGTGCTCGCGCAGCTCATGCCGCACCTGCGCTTCAAGCACTACGGACTGTGCATCGAGATGCTCATCAAGATGAAGCACCTCGTGCCTGACGTCAGCCTCGTCGAACTGCCACATCCGCGAATCTATCTCTGTGATACCACGCGGCACAAGACGAAGTACACGAGCGACGGCGAAGCGCACCGCAAGCGCCGCTTCGCGCACCACCAGAAACACGTCGCAATCGCACTCGCGCATGTTGAACACATGCGCGCCGCATTACCCGCATAAGCACCTACACCACACAGGGGAGCAACCGAATGGAATGCACCGTCACGCCGCGCGTGTTCAGTATCGGCGGCATCTCAGGAGCGGGAAAAGACAAGGTGAGCCAGACCATTCAAGGACGGTTCGCTAATGTTGTCCGCTTTCCGCGCACTACCACCAGACAAGCTGAGGCCTGGGAAACCGATGGCGTCGACTACTTCTTCGTCACGCCGGAGGTCTTCGCCAATCAAGAGGCGAACAGGGAGCTGGCTGGCATCGAGCGGCACAACGGCGACGCGTACGCCATCAACCACGTTGCGCTCGCGCAGTTCCTCCAGGAACATCCGGACTGCAAGGTTCTGCTCGTCGGCGGCCTCTGCGGCGTCGACTTGAAGTCGGTCATGGAGATGGAGGTGGTCAATATCTTCATCACAGCAACCGATAAAGAAGCCGCGAGGCGCATGCAGCTTCGCGGAGACCGCCCCGAGAAGATCAAGAAACGCCTCGCGTGGATGCCGGAACAGCGCGCGGCCGAAGCACTCTTCGATGTCACCGTCCAAAACGCCGACGGATGCCTCGAAGAAACCGTGATCAGAATCTGCGAGATCATGGGAATACCGGTTCGTGAACTCGTTCAGTAGCTCTCACGTATCGCAAGCGGCTTTTCCTCGCAGGAAAAGCCGCTTTTTTATTGGTTTGAATAATAATCAGTATAGTGTACTGTATAAGCATATGCCGCATACAGAACTACTTGACCTCGTGAATGAAAAAGACGAGGTCGTCGGAACCACCACCAAAGAAGAAAGCCATAAAAAAAGGCTCGCGCACCGGATCGCGGTTGTCTTAGTATTCCGCGATGACTCAGTGTTGGTCAACACACGGCACGACTCAAAGCTGCTTGACCACTCAGTGGGCGGCCATGTGCACAAAGGAGAATCATACAAAGCAGCTGCCGCGCGGGAGGCTCATGAAGAAATAGGCTTGTCGATTACACCCGAAGAGCTCAACCTAGTAGAAACCGTGCTCGTCAGCACGCAACAATATCCAAACATGGTGCACTGGTTTGGTATATTTTCAATCGAGGCGCCTGAATCTTTTGAGCCGTCTCCGCAAGAAGGGGAAGTTGATGCGCTTCACTTTGAACCCATCTCAGAAGTCGAGCATGATATGCGAACACGGCCCCAACGGTATGACGCGGGCTTTTTGGTCTCGCTGAATGCCTATCTCAAACAAACACGGACACAGCACGACGATATTACGTTCTCGAGCTAGCTGCCGACAGTCAAAAGTGTCGTAACCGCCTGATCTAATAATGCGCGTGCGCGAATCTCATCAGGGGATTCCGCATACACGCGAACCAATCCAGGCTCTGTTTTTGACCGCCTGAACCATACCCATCCGTCTTTGTAGCGCACTTTCAGCCCTCCGGTTTCATCACCGGTTTTTTGCAACGCAACAACAGACGAATCAGCAGAAAAAACAGATTCAAGTAAATTTCTAAAATTCGGTTTTGGCCGGGTTTTAACTTTTTGGTTCAACGTGTAAAACCTCGGATAGTTTTGTAAAACCCGCTCAAGCGTAGTACCGTTTTTCACTATGTGTCGCACAATAATCAAACAGGAAAGAAGCCCGTCTCTGCACGTCTGGGGGCTGATGATGCTCCCACCGCTTGAACCCTCTCCACCGACAAGGGATTGATGCTTCTGCATCTCATCCACCACGTTCACCTCCCCTGTTTCAACCTCGTGTATCTGCGCATTATGCTTTTTAGCTATTTCGTGCACCAAGTCGCTGGTCGCATCATTCACCACCACGGTTTGCGATTCCGGATTGTCGGTGGAAGATAAAATTTCATCAACCGCAACAGCAAGCGCGTGCTGACCGGAAACAATCTCCCCGCTGGGCAACACAAACTCAGCACGATCCGCGTCCGCGTCAAACCCGACCGCGAACAACGCGCCTGACTCCCCTATGCGCGGCACGAGCGGCGCGAGTGATTGTGCGGTTGGCTCAATCGCGCGGTTGAATACACCCAACTCGTCATTGACATATACTGCGTCGATGCCTGCCTTCTCAACCGCTTTTTTTATACATGGAATAATCGCGCCGCCCGCACAATCAAACAGTAGTTTGATGTGTGCGTTTTGCATCGCTTTTAATGCGTCATCACCAACTATTGAGGCGACAAAAGAAACATATGCGTCAATATTTTCGTCAGCGCGCTCAACCACTGATCCGCCGGCTGTTTCAGGCATTGTCACTTCGTCGCGCGCGTATGAAATAATTTCTTGCGCATCACCAGCTCCGACTATCGCGCCATCGGCGCGCAATAGTTTCCAGCCATTATATTCAGGTGGATTGTGCGACGCAGTCAGCATAATGCCCGCATCAGCCTGAAAGTGGCGGACCGCGTTCTCGGTCGCGGGCGTTGAAGAAATCCCAATATCAACAATCTGCACACCCGCGCCGCGCAACACCTGCACAAATACATCACGCAGCGCTTTTCCCGATGGCCTGGTATCACGAGCAATGATAATCACCGGATTTTGTATGCGCTGGTCTGCGTGCAGCCAGTGCAAAAAAGCATGCGCATACTGTCGCGCGTGCCTGTCAGTAAGTGATTCGCCGTATATCCCGCGAACTCCGGAAAATGATTCAACAAGCGCGTCCATACTATCCCAGCGCGCTCAAATCCATCTCTTCCCAGTCATCTCCCGCCTCGCGAAACAACTGAACCACGTCGGCGGTCTCAGTATCAGAATACTCTTTTTGGATGCCGACGTTCGTGCCGCCCCGACCAGCATAAAACGTCTTCTCTCCGATGACGCGTGGTTTGGTGTGGCGCGACAGTTTCATAGTGCCAACGGGATTGACGAACACCAGCTCCTCAGTGATCTCGTTTGGCAGCTCGCCTTTCAAAGTTTCGTGCCGAACGACCTCAAATGAGTCTTTTATTTGACCCAAAAGCGCATTCCATTTTTCGTCATTCATATGCTTGTATTCTAGCAAGGATATGGAAGCAGCACCACTATATATGTTAAAATAGGCTAAAAACAAGACATATTGACAATTTATAATAAATATGCTATAATTAATATATTGAGAATGTTCCCCATGCATTCTCAACTCCCCTCTCCTACACACAGGAGAGTGAAGATGAAGGCAATAGCGCTCGTTCTTATCGTCGCAGGTATCATTTTCGTAGGAGGCGAATACGATACCATCCGTGCCCAGATGATCGGCGGACTCGCAGGAGTCACCATGCTCGGTCTCGGCGCACTGATTGCACGACGACGTTTCTAACCCCTCTCCAAAGCCGCAGGTTTCACCACTTGCGGCTTTTCTTTTGTGTTGCTTTTTACGCGCCAATTTGCTACTTTCTCATTATCACAAACACGTTTACTGTCCCAATGGTTTCTTGCTTCGGTTGAGCAATATAACGTATGCACAATTTTGCGCTTGGCCTCGCCGAAAGCGAGTTAAGTGCAGAATTGAGAGGAGCAGGCTCGTTGTAGCGAGCATGCAGAGGATGATGTCAAAATTAACATTTCCCAAATCTTCTGTTGGGCCGAGGCGTACTCGCCGAGGTTAACAGAAGATTTAAAAGGAGTAGGCGCACGAAGAGTGAAGTGGGCGAGCTTCGCTCGCACACGCAACCCGCAGTGCGACTACGACGTCGGGCTGTAGCGCAGTTGGTAGCGCGCGTCGTTCGGGACGACGAGGTCGTGGGTTCAAGTCCCGCCAGCCCGACCAATCAAAACTTTCGGATTTTTCCGCCAGCAAATCCCACGGTTTTTTCAATTCCCAAATACGCAGCGGTGGAGTATACTGGTATCGTATGAGATCAAAGGAGTGGAGGGGAAATCCGATAAAACAATCATGTCGCAGTCTTTTGCATACCATCGGTTTTGCGACAGCGTTTTTTGTTGCGCTGCTTCTCCCCAACTCCAGCCATGCCCAAACCAACATCTTTGCTCCAGGCACGGACATCACCGCACCCACCACGTGGACTGCCGAAGCCGGACCATACGTTATCTCCGGCTGGGGCTGGTTTGATGTGCAGGCGGAATTGACCATAGAGCCGGGCACGGTGATTAAGTTTATCCCCGACCACTTTAATCGCCGCTACAACGGCATCATGGTGTCCGGTGGGGGTAAAATTGTTGCCAATGGCACAAGCGAGAAACCTATTGTTTTTACGTCGTACCTCGACAACACTGTTGGCGGCGATACCAATGGTAATGGCTCCGCCACCACTCCGGCCGGCGGCGACTGGCGGGGGCTGATTTTTGATGGTGACGCCTCGGAACTTTCGCACGTTGAGGTGCGGTATGGAGGCAACATATACGAGTCCTATGGAGCGTTGGAGGCCCGTAACGGCAGTGAGTTAGTGATGTCTGACAGTACAATCCAATACAGCGGCGTTTCGGGTCTGCGCCTGAACGAACCCCTTGCTGTGGATATCTCAAACACCACCATTGCGAACAGCGCTGATTTTGGCTTGTATTCCACGGTTTCCGGCAGTTTAGTTACCTTGCAGAATGTTGCCTTTCGAGATAACACGGATGGCATAGCTACCCTTGGCGCGGACAACACCATCTCTCTTGAAAATCCATCATTCTCCGGTAATGCGCCAGTGGTAGAATTGACGGGCACAAACATCGCCAATGACGCGGTATGGCCTGGTTTTGGGAATAATGCGGCATACGTCATCCGCAATAACATCAACATTGCAGCAGGCAGCGCCTTGACTATTGAAGCCGGAGCAGTCATCAAAGGCGAGAATGGGCAATACTCGGATTCCCGGCTTGAAGTGCTCGGCCGTCTGATAGCGCAAGGAACTGCCGATAATCCGATTATGTTTACGTCATTAAAAGATGATATGGTCGGCGGGGACACGAACAACGATGATGGCAATACCTCCCCTAGTAAAGACGACTGGGGCGGATTGTACTTTGAGAACTCCTCTGGTTCCATTCTGGAACATGTGACGGCGCGCTACGGCGGCAACTATGCGGATGACTTCAACGGCGTATTCTACGCCACCACGGACGACACCATGATTCATCTTAAGAATGCTTTGCTGACTGTCAACGAAGGTGCCGTCGGCATCGCGGATACCGCCATCTACCTAGAGGGCGCGTCCACGCTCACCATGTCCGGCTCCGTGGTGGCAACAACCACGACCGGCATACTCTCCTCTTCATCACTCGGTTCAACAATCTCCGGATCCTCGTTCGCAAACAACACCACGGCCATTAATAATTCCGGCTCTCAGATTGACGCGCGCAACAACTGGTGGGGCTATAATTCCGGTCCTACTCATGCGGACAACCCGGATGGCATTGGTCAGGCAATCACCGGCAATGTGGCGTTTGACCCGTGGACCAAATATCTTGACCCGGTTATCATCGTCCCCGGCATTCTCGGAAGCTGGAACGTGCTCGGGCAGTGGGAACTTGACCCAATTTTGAATACCTACGACAATTTATGGATTGCCATGCAGAATTCGGGCTATGTGGTTGACCAAACCCTGTTCGCGTTCCCGTACAACTGGCGGCTCTCCAATACCTACACCGCTGGTCTACTGAAAGACAAGATTGACGAGATCAAGGGCATCTGCGGATGTGGCAAGGTTGACATTGTGGCTCACTCCATGGGCGGTTTGGTGGCGCGGGCCTACGTGGAGTTGCTGGATTATGAGGATGATATTGACCAGCTGATATTTTTGGGTGTGCCGCATAAAGGGGCGACTAGCTCATATTTGACTTGGGAGGGTGGAGAAGTAGGGCCCGGTGTAAAAGAATTTATTTTTAAAAGAGTACTATCATTAGAAGCTGAAGCAAATGGATATGGCGGTGTATTTGAATACGTGCGCGGTTTGCCAATGGAATCCGTAAAAGAACTGTTGCCTATATATGATTATTTACGCGATAAAGATTCAATGGAGTTACGTATTTATCCCAACGATTACCCAGCTAATTCATTTCTGGAATTAATGAACACAAATAGTCAGCTAGAAAAATTGAATCCTCTGAACATAATTAATGTTATAGCAGAAACAGAACAAGATGAGACAATCAATAATTTGCGAGTTATAGAGGATGAATCAATATTTGGCGAATGGCAACATGGTTTCCCTGAAAATTTTTATAATATTTTTAGCGATCAAGGCCTTGAATTAAGCGAAGGTGACGGAACTGTACCGCAACGAAGTAATCAGTCATTTTTGGGATTGGTTAATAAAGAGCTTGATGTTTGGAGCGAACATCGGGATATGGTCACAGATGCCCAGAGGTTAATTATTGAGAATCTAACGGGCGTTGAGCCAGAAGACGAAGTGAGGCAATGGCTGTTGAAAAAATTTCTATTCGTGCGAGTACACTCTCCAGTTAATTTTCAAGTGATTGCTCCGGATGGCAAGGTTATTGGCAAGAATTTTGAGAGCGGCACATCCGTGAACGAAATAGAGGGAGCGTTCTATTCAGGTTTTGACAGAGACATTGAATTTGCGGTTATTCCGAATCCAATAGACGGAGATTATCAGGTCATGCTCCAAGGCACAGGTGCGGGTGAGTACACGCTGGTGACTGATTACATCTCCGATGAGGAGGAAGTAACCCAAGAAACCATTGGCCAAGCAGTGCCGGAACAGCAAGTGGAATACAACGTTGTGTATTCGTCAGCCAATGCGCAGAACATGAGCGTTGCGCCGACTGACTCCGAGTCCCCACAAACGGTGATTAGCGTTTCTGGAACCAGCACTGGAACAGATGCTTATTTGGAAAGCGCAACAATAACGCTCTCGTCAACAGACAATGACAGCGGCGTGTATAAAATTGAATATAGCATTGACAATGCAGCCACGTGGCAGGCCTATATGTCGTCACTAACACTGGATACTATTGGCGAGTATGTATTTTTGTACCGCGCCACAGACAACGTCGGAAATGTGGAAGCAACGAAAGTAAAAACCATACGCGTTCAGGCCAAACAACAAGGCGCGGTTCCGGTTTACCTTTTTCAGCCATCGCCAGCAAGCAGTGAGCCGGAGCGCCGAGGAACACAAGAGGGCGAGGTACTAGGTGAATCCACGAAACAAGACACGCAACATTACACCGATAGCGACATTCTGTCAGCCCTTGCGGACGGCAATCTTGAAACATTGCTTGACTATCTAGGCATTGAACGGAATATGACGCTTGAAAAAGCTGTGGCCGGACGGTACGGCTCCGGTTTGCCGCTTGAACAAAAGGAACTGGTAAACTTCATTGCCTATGGCACCAAGAGCACCCAAACGCTCGGCATGGGCGAACGCGCAGGGGTTTTGCATTCTTACCGGGAAGCGTTTGGTTCAATCCCACAAGCGCAAGATGACTGGCTGGATGTCATAAATATTGCAAACGGGACAGCACCCGTCCGGCGTAGTTCCTCGGCGGAACAGAGAGCCGCTGAATCATTCAAGAGGATATACGGCCGCAGACCAAATATAGAGCAAGAAAACGACAAATATGGTATTCTGACTATTGCGTACGGGTTGCGACCGGAACAAAGAAACCTAGAGAAAGAGGCCACAGCAATCAAAAAGTTTGTTGATATCTATAGTGCTTTTCCTCATTCCACGTTTGATTGGGATGTAATTCGTAATATAGCATATTCATCTATTCAATAAACGAAACTATATGGGTAATAAACAAAAAAGTGTGTTGCTGTTTTTTGTAGTAATAGTTGTCTTGGCA
>Ga0210057_1000899_pt1 | contig 47409 bp, 30 predicted proteins | sample CryGeyCG2114_010_2_FD_183968 | JGI IMG/M metagenome (GOLD analysis project Ga0210057, IMG submission 183968) | Groundwater microbial communities from aquifer - Crystal Geyser CG10_big_fil_rev_8/21/14_0.10 (SPAdes) (version 2) | ecosystem: Environmental > Aquatic > Deep subsurface > Groundwater ...
ATTACGGACTTTCTAATGGGATAAATCCCGTACGAAATTACGCTTATACTGCGCACGACCACCAAGTTGACAGAAATATTTGTTTTGGAAATTTCATACGGGATAAATAAACGCGGGATTAGTTTAGTGGCAGAATGGCTGCTTCCCAAGCAGCAGGTACGAGTTCGATTCTCGTATCCCGCACAAAATTTCATTTTCGGCATACTTTTCACGAATTTCCCCTTTATTCCCAATGGTTTTGGAAGGTTTTAACCGGCATGTTTTTGGGGAATAAAATCCAATACGCCACCCCCTCCTTCGCATAAAACTACGGAAGGACACCGCATGTGGCGTATTGGATTTTATTTAGGACTGCGATTAGAAAAAAATTTGATACTCCCGATGAAATGAAAAAACTCAAATGGGATCCGGTATGGAAATACTGGTTTGAAAAAATGGGAGTCTTAGAAAATAAAAAACGTTCCGGTTTCACCGGAACGTTTTAATTTTTTATAGATCGGATTTTAAAGCGCTCCCGATAAAATACATTTGGCAAAATATTTTATCATGAAAACTTCTCCACCAAACCTTTCTCAATAACATAAAGACAAATTTCCTTGGCGCCCTGTTGGGTGTAACCAAATTTCTTTACCAGATTATTGAGCATAACAACAACATACTCTTTCAGACGCGTATCAAAAGTTTTAAATTCGGGCGTATTAAAAGATTTGATCGCTTCGCGAAAATTCGGATTCTTGATAAACGGATGTAAAACCTTTTCTTTCAAATTTTTAACATAAGCCCCCTGAAGTTCTTTATATAGATCCGAGCCTGTTAGGTGGTCCCTTTCTTTTGCGATAGCAACCGCGTATTTCTTTTGTACTTCATAGGCAAACCTAAGAGTCTCTTCATTAGACATATCCCGGCCGCAAATTCGACTAGCCATCAATTTAAAGAATAAAATAGAAACCTCTATCTCTTCGCCCGTAAATGGACATTTTATCTTTGCCCCCAGTTCGTAATTTACCGCGTAAAGATAATTTAAGACATCCCTGGATATCTGATCTTTGTTATAAGAATACAAGGATTCTTTCATTTCATTCAAAACCGCGTACTCATAAGAACCTACAAGGGACCCTAAAAATTTCTTGGGTATATATTCATCCCGTTGGTCTCTCCCTATTCGATGCTTGAAGAAGTCTTCAATATTTTCCATATTAATCAAGTTTGTTCTGGTGCTATAACGGCTAAAAAATTCGCTAAAAAGAGACACGGAATCCCTTCCGGAGAAACCCTCCCTCCCTTCAACCTCTCCTTCAGCTATCAGCGCTCGCCGGATCGGGGCAGTAAATTTTTTTCGGTCTTCTTCGGACAGCCAATTGGGAATAATCCCCGCGTAAATGGACATTCGCAGAATCAATCCATCCTCATCGCAATATTTCTTGTATTTCTCGATATCCGGGATCCATTCTTTAAGCGGTTTACATACTTTGTTCATGCGGGATGAAATTATAACCCGGGCGAAATTTTCGAGAACTCTCGGCAAAAAACGCCCCACAACCTGGGCTCCAAATATGCTCCGGTAGATGTCTACTTCGGTATCCGACTCAAGCACATAAGGGATCTTGTTATACTGTATCCTCCCCTGGAAAGACTCCATTTGATTATCCGTAATCACCTCTTTGTCTTCGGGATTCATCAACGCGAAGAAGAGAGAATTAACCTGTTCTTCCACGTCATCAACTTTATGTACTCCCTCGCTGATCACGTTGTGAAGCTCAAGAAGACGTTCTTCGTTATGCCCTTTTACATCCATTAATACATGTATGCCGTTATTTGTTCTGGCGAGCGATGAATATACGTATTTAACCCGAGAAACTCCGAAAAGTTTATTAAGTTTTTCCTGCAAGGGCTCATTTGTAAAAATCTCACCCAAAGGCTTTCCGTCGCTGGCTACCCATGCCGCTCGGTCACCCGGATTATATATACTTATCCCCTCTCCCAATCTCCTGTCAAAATTATAGGCTCTGGCTTTGAGCATCTTGAATACTTTATCAGCAGAACCCAGCTTATCCAAGCACGCTTCAAATATAGACTTGCACACCGTGCAAACCTCTCCGGTTAATACCCACTCATATTCTTTATTCTTAAAAATTTTTGAATTTATCTCCGTTTTATCCGGAAACAAACGCCTCAAAAAATCTCTGCGATTTTCCTTTGGAATCATGAGTATCGGGTAGTCGTGGCTCGGACACGGGATCACGAGTTTTTGATCTTCACCGGCGCTTTTGGAAAAAAAACTCGTATCAATTTCCCAAAGCACTTCGTAGATCCGCCCATTTCTCGTATTGGTATATTCGACAAAAGTTTTAAGAAGATTGTTTAGAAAAGTGCTTTTCCCGCACCCCGAGGGTCCCTCATAGGCATAAATACGATTTTGCTGGAAACCTCTCCGCAGGCTCTCTATCTGCCGTATAAAACGATTGGCAAAAAGACGGTCGGCAAAAAAGGGGTTATCCGAGATGGACAAAAGCCGTGAACAGTCATATTTTATAAAACCGATGGATTCGGGATCGCAAGGAGAGTCGTCTTCCCCCTCGCCAACATAGTGCTTGACCATGTCGTAAAACAACTGAAAGATATTCCTTAATACGCGTTCGGGGTCTTCAGAAACAAGCTTTAAATAATCTTCAAAATCCAAAACTACCCGTCTTTCTTTTTTACTTATCTCGGAACGCAAATACTCCAAGGCATCATCCATGCCGGTCATATTCATCCTCCTTATTTTTCCACCGAAGGCGGATCAGCCTCTGGCTGAAATGTCAAGGCGCTGAAATCTAATATAAAATTATCATAAACCATTAAAATCGGCAAACTCGATCTTATATTTTGAATTAGATCCAAATATAAAAAAAACACGTTTTTAAAAACGTGTTTTAGATATTATCTCCTACTCATCAATCAGAATACTTTTCTTCTGACCCAAGCTCTAAAGATAAAACCTTTTTGGTAACTTCCTTATTTTTACATATATAAAGAACTCGTATTTTTTTATACTTGGGATTATTAGCTTGATCGAACCATCGTTCTGTTGGCTGGTCTTCCTCATACTCGGTTGTCTCAAGCTGTACCGGACGGCCCCATAAATATCCGAGTCCTATAAGCACCTGCTTAATGTGTCTGCGATAAAGCGATCGGCCTTCATAAACATGGTTAAGATGCAGCCTGCCGTCTTTTGTGTCAAAATCGATCACAGGCGGATGGTAGAGCATCCGATTGAAGTGTTTGCGGTAATCTTTCCCGCTTTTCGTCTTAATATAAACTTCAGCCGTGTCCCATTTTTCACGACTGGGCCGTACACCGATAACGAATAATTTATATTTATCAACAAACTCCTGAAAATCTTCATCGGAGAGAAAATTAACCAGCATATGATCATCAAAATATTTTCTTGCTTCCAAAATGGCTTTTTTTTTGAATTCACTGCCGAGATTCCGGTCATATTTATCGCGCTCACTTATTCCCTTGAGCAATTGATACTCCGGCGAAAGTTTGCCTTTTGAAGCAAGCTCTTCTATGAATTCAAATAAATGTTTGCCGGTGGCATAAGGATTTATTCCTATTCTAGGGTCAAGAATAACCCCCGAATTAACCCGGGCAAAGTCCGTTTCGTGACTGCTTATTGTCGGGTCGGTTACGAAAAGCTTTTCATGCCAGAAACTCGCCCATCCTTCATTGGAAATTTTTGTCCGCATCTGCGCCTGAAAATATAAGGATGTCCGCCGAACAACCTGCATAACATCCTTCATCCATTTATTGTCCGCCTTATTCAAAAAACTCGAACGCTCCATCAGGTATTCAAGAAGGTCTTTGGGCTTGCGTTTTCGTTCTTTTTCAGACCACTTCTTCAACACATCATTAAATTCAGGAAATTTGCTTCTAAAAGTGTCGTCTCCAAAGAATGCGGTCTCACAATCTTTTTTACCAAACTCTCTCAAATTACGATTATAACGCTCTAATTCGTCGTAATAGAACTCATGCTTAACCCTTTCGGCCTCACATTGGCTTTTTAAGAATTCCCCGAAATAAAAATTCACTTTCTCCGAAAAAAAACCGAATATTTCCGGATGGTCTTCCCGATCCCGTATCTCCAATTCTTTGTGATACCCGACAAGGTTATCTATAGCTCGCGTAAATTCGATAACATAATCAACCCAACGTTTTTTTTCTCCGAGCTCGGAGCGGATCCTGTTTAAGAGACGCCTATCAGCCAAAGCCACCCCGCAAAAATCATCATCCCAAGTATTTCGGAAAAATACGTTATTCTGGAAAAAATCGATATGCCCCAAGACATGATAAAAGATCATCACATTCAACCAATCAGCGTTATCCTGATTATAAAATGAAACCGGGGGTTTGGTGTTTATGACCGTCTCATAAGGATTGTTGGGGTGCGCGCTATACATCCATCGATTATGGTGGACCTCAACATCATGCACCCAATAATCGTAAAGAGTAGGAATCATCACCATAGGCTTAAGCTCAAGCATGTCTTGATTTGTCACAATATATTCAAGAGTATTGTCCGGAAAAATCAAACCGGCTTCTTTGGCTTTCACTTTGCATGCTTCCATCTTACTTTTCATTTCTTGATCAAGCAGATTCATCTTTTTTTCTCCTCTACCTAGCCCTATTCTTAAGCAATAAGATTTTTAAGCGCTTCGATGTTCATCTCATCAGACACGTTGCTGTATGACGGCATAACGTGCATACGGAAAACATCTTGACGCTCCAAAATTCCGCCTTTTTCAATGTATTGCTCAAATGTCGTTTTTTGGTTTTGCGCGGAATAATACGGATGTTTAAAAAGCGTAACACCCATACGGCTCGCGTAACCCAATATCTTATTAAGCTCGGGAAGAGCTTGCTCGCCCTGAGAATCAAAGTCGTCACCGTCAGTGCCCTGGAAAACATAAATATTATAATTGCTTTCAAGACCCTCACTTTCAATTGTTTCGTTGATCTTTTTATATCCCGAAGCAATAAGTGTCCCGCCGAAGGAGTCGAGACTGAAATATTCTCTGGCGTTGACTTCTTTGGCCACATAATCATGAACAAAAAATCTAGCCAACACCCTTTTTTCGTACTGGACCAAAAGCCAAGAATAGATCATCAAATGCTGGGATACCAATGCTCTCGTCGGCTCTCCCGACATTGATCCTGAATAATCGCGCATAAAACACGCCACAGCCTGGGCTTTCCAAACCCGTTCCCGGGAAAGAACCCTAAATGTTTTATCTCCCGGACTGACAACCATTTTCCCGGTATCAAGGTGGTCTTTATCAACCCTACCAAGAATCAAATTGGTTTTAACCATACACTTAAGCGTCTCTTTTTTATCCAAAACCTGGCCCGATCCTTTGTGGCGGTCGGTAAGATCGTAAGTATATTCGTCGGTCGGAACTTTTTTTACTTTATCCTTAAGGTTCGGGAGTTGAAACCTTTCGGTAAGATTTTTACCGAAATCATACACTTCTTCTTCAAGCGAATGATCGGCCTCTCCTTCTCCCGAATCGGGTCCTTGGCCTTCTTGGCCATCCCCGTCACCATCACCTTCTCCGCCGCCGTCACTAATAGGCACCTGACCTATTACGTCACCTACTTCTCCGTCGCCGTGCCCGATAGTTTCATCGATATCCGTTTCGTCAGAACTATCGGAGGCCAATGCTTTGAGCTCAATATTTTTCGGCTCAAATTGGCTGTGGACCAACTTTTCCTCGTCAACATAAGGCACGCTGATCACTTTGTTGTTGGCTGTCAAAATCTTTCTAAATTTTATTTTCGGGGCAAAGCCGTCATTCTTCCTTTCTTTATTCCGATTTAAAAGATCCTGCATAGATTCGAGTGAAACGCTCAAGCCAGCAAGTATTTGTTTTTGCCAATAACTAAACTTTTTAAAAACCGCGCTTTTGAGAGCTAATTTATTACCAACCCTATCAAGAAACGTCAAGTATTTCATATCCATCTTACTCTCCTTTTTGGAAATGAACTTTTTTACTGATATTATTGTACATCCATCCGCACAATATTGGAAGCATGATATTGGAAGCATGATATATATAAAAAGGCCCTTCTAAAAAGAAGGGCCCCTTATGTTTAACTTTCATCAACCTTTTCACAAAAGTATTCGATTGTCTTTTGAGCACAGGTTGGACAATAACCCAATTTCTTGAACATCGTCTCGATTATGCGGTTGTAAATCCGCACATTTTCGGAATTAGCGCGATTTGCCAACGCCCCAACCAAGCTTGCCGCCCCGGCCACATCGGATTCAAGCCGAACGTCGGTGACCGCTTTAACCAGAGCTTCGTTGTCCATAAAATCATAATCGGGTTCCGTAGAAATTTTTTGACCGTATATCTTACGAATAGTCGTACGGAAAGCCTCTCTCCGTTCTTTTGTCGAAAGACCAAGACGAGTCTCAACGCTATCAATATAACGTTCATCTATCTTGATCGGCGTCATTTCATGGGTACGCGGATCACGATAACGCCAAATTTTATCGGGACCCAGTTGATCGGAGTCTGAACCGATAACCATATTAACGTAAGCAAGAACATCTTTACGGATGGCATCGGGATCTTCGCGATAAGCATTAAAAATGGATGTCTTTATGGCGACGCGATAAAGTTTCTTGGCGACATCCAAGTCTTTCATGAATTTCTCGCGGTCAACCGCTTCCGTGATATAATCGAGGATTTCCCGCTCGGTCGCCTTAAAACAATCACGGGCAAAAAGACAATTGCCTTCGTGAGTTTCCGGCATGGAGAGCATTATCTGAAAAATTCTTCCAAGACCACGGTGGCCAATTCCTTTTTGCCCCCAACGCTTGGTGACATCAGGACTGGCGTTTAGCATTTCTTTTATTTCGGCGAGGGTTTTGACATTTTTTTCACCGGCGGTCTCGCCTGCCTCCAATTTCATCATTTCGACCGGAGTCAGTTTATCGTTATGCGGAAGCCGAGTTAAAGTCACGGCAACCGAAACAGCGTAATTCAAATTAGGATCTTCGTGAAGATTTTCGCCGGTCACCGAGACCTTCTGTTCGCTACCAATCGAATATTTGGTCAATTCCTGCTGAAGTTTATAATCGGTATTATGTGAAACATAGCAGATCCGGCAACGATCTTTGATCGGCGCCTCTTCTTTTTCGGCAGTAAAGCGATTGTATTCCCAATTGTTTGAAGTCGCAATTATCAAAGTGTCGATCGGCCAACGATAGCCGTCAAGCTCGATGGTGCGATTCTGGATGACCTGAAGATAAATCTGTACCAGGTCCTTCTTATTCTTGAAAAGCTCATCCGAGAAATGAATACCACCACCACCCACGCGAGCAATAGCGCCGCGTCGGATGTTGTATTTATAAGGGTTGGAAGTATCGGTAAGATTCAGAAGCCTGCTTAAGTCCTCTTCTCCGAGCAAGTCTGTGGCTGAAGATGTGATCTTATCGCGCGCCGAATACTTACCGGTAACGGTCCCTAAGCTCTCGGCTATGGGCACCGGGACAATTTTTATGAATTTAAGCATCCTATCCAGATCGCCGTCGCAATAATTGCGAACATCGGATAAAACAAATTCGGTACATGCTCCTAAAGGACGGTGATTATTGTAAAGCCGCTCAATTTTTTTATCAACAAAACCGGCTTTGCTCAAATACTCTTTAGACATATCGCCGGATCCAAACAAATTCATCGCGAGGATCATCGGATCTTCAAAGGTTTGGGATTGAACCACTTTGATGTTGCCGTAAAGCCCCAGCTTATCCATATTCACAAACTCAAAAGTGTACCTTTTATTCTCCGGTAAGGAAATAAATTGCCGATATTTTAAGCACAAATATTCAACAAAAAATGTTTTTCCGTTACCCGGCTCACCAACGAGCACAAAAGCCATCTCCTGGGAAGACCCGCCTTCGCCGGCATCTTTCACAAAGTTAACAAGATCATTTATCTCGTCAAACCATCCGATGATATGCTTTTTTCCTGTACGGAAAAAAGCAAATTCGAACGCGGTTCGTCCCGCTCGTACGCCCTTTTTAACTCCAGCCCCCAAGATCATCCGGGATACGCTTTGCGCGGAATTTTCAAAATTTCTCCGGCCACTTAAAACTTCGGCCAGGTGAAATCCAAGCTGTTCGTTGTCTCGAATTTCCATCACGCGCCTCCTTTCAAAATTGAATTTCTATATTATATAAAAATGTCAAAATACAGGAATCACTTTAATTTTACATATTTATAATAAACACTGTCAAATGTGATAATATTAAACCATATTATAGATATTAATGAACAATTAGAAGAATATTTCCCCCTAACCGCGAGACAAAGGGCGGGGTTTAAAAAACTCGGAATATCGACCATCCGTGACCTTTTATGGCACTTTCCCTCAAGATATAAAAATTATGGGACTAATAAAAAAATATCCGGCCTCGCCGCGGGAGAAGAGGTGAGTATTTTCGCGCGAGTAACCAAAATAAAAGCGGAAAAAACTTGGCGAAAAAAGATCAATTTGGCGGAGGCAACGGTAACGGACGGTACCGGAAATATCAGACTGGTATGGTTTAACCAACCTTACATTGCGAAAATTCTTTCGGGATATTCTTCTTATGTTTTTTCGGGCAAGATCGGACTCGATAAAAAAGGTCTTTATATGGCAAACCCAGAATATGAGATTGCCGAGGAGATGCCCGGAAAAAATATTTTTTCGGTCTACCCTGAAACTTATGGCATCACCTCAAGATGGCTCCAATTTAACATCCAAAAAATACTTAGATTGATAAAAAGCGGGGAAATAAAAATTGACGAGCCAATACCTGAAAACATTTTAAAAAAATACCATTTACCGCGCGCCGATCGAGCGATCACCCATATCCACGATCCGATTGACGAAAAAAAATCGGAAGCCGCGAGAAAACGATTCGCGTTCGAAGAAATATTTTACATCCAGCTCACCCGAACACGAGAACGGATTAACAGGTCTTCCAAACCTTCGTTCAAATTGAAAGAAGCGGTCGAAAATGTAAAAGAATTTATATCCACTCTCCCGTTCCGGCTGACCAACGCCCAAAGAAAAGCAATATTCATCACCCTAAAAGACATGGAAAAGCCCAAACCAATGGCGCGCCTTCTTGAAGGAGACGTCGGTTCGGGAAAAACGGCGGTAGCGGCAGCAAATATTTTCAGCGTCATAAAACAAGACTACCAAACCGCATTCATGGCTCCAACCGAAGTGCTCGCGCGCCAACATTACAAAGAACTAATAGAGCTTCTAAAAAAATACAGGATTAAGATCGCGCTTATAACTTCTTCAGAATGCCGCAAATTTCCATCAAAAGCGTTCGCGGGACAAGATACCCATATTTCCAAGAGCCAGCTTTTAAAATGGGTGAGGTCTGGAGAAATATCGGTCGTGGTAGGAACGCATTCACTCATCCAAAAAGACATAAAGTTCAAAAACCTTGCTCTTGCTATTGTCGATGAACAGCACCGCTTCGGCATAAACCAGCGCGCGGCAATCGTTTCGAGAAAAACCGTCCCGCACTTTCTATCTATGACCGCAACCCCGATTCCCAGAACGCTTGCTCTTACCATATACGGAGACCTTGACCTGACGATTCTTGATGAAATGCCCCCCGGTAGAAAAAAAATCATAACGACTACCGTCTCACCCAAAGAAAGAAATAAAGCTTATGAAAAAATGCGCGAAGAGATAAAAAAAGGAAGGCAGGCATACGTAGTATGCCCCAGAATAAATCCGGCTGACCCCGAAAAACAAAAATATTCCTTCAGCCCCGCGATGGATATGAAAACGGTAAAGGAGGAGGCAGAAAAATTATCAAAACAAATATTCCCCGAATTCAGCGTGGGTATGCTCCATGGACAGATGCTCCCGAAAGAAAAAGAAAAGGTCATGGAAAATTTCCGAAAAGGAGAAATACGGATACTTGTCGCGACATCCATCATTGAGGTCGGAGTGAACGTGGCGAACGCGACGATCATCATGATAGAAGGAGCCGAAAGATTCGGACTCGCGCAACTTCACCAATTAAGGGGACGAGTACTAAGGAGTAACCACCAGCCCTATTGTTTTATATTTACCGAAAAGTCTAGCGAGCGGACTAAAGGACGTCTCAAGGCCCTTATTTCCGCGAATAACGGATTTGAGCTTGCCGAATACGACCTGCTTCACCGCGGGCCGGGCGAGCTCACCGGAACAAAACAGTGGGGGATTTCGGATGTCGGCATGGATGCGTTAAAAAATATAAAAATGGTAGAGGCGGCCAGAGCTGAGGCCCAAAACCTTCTTAAAGAAGACTTTGAATTAAAAAAATATCCTTTGCTTGAAGAAAGGATAAGAGAGTCGGCAATAATACACTTGGAATGAGCGTACTGATTACTTTAATGTAAAATGTAAATATCTCAACCCGAGGACTGATCCCTCGGACGTACCGGCACGGGCTAAGCCGCCTCCGGCGGAGAATTTTTTAATTTTGAATTTATTTGCCTCCCCTTCGGCGTCACCCAAAATCCCAGCGGCTTCCCTAACATCAACCTCGTCTGGGCATCCACCCCGGGGATCGACCCAAAAAATATTATCGTCACCGGAATTAATATCCATTGTAATATCATACCTACCCATTTGTAGCATTTTTTATCTTGCGGGCGCGGAGGTAAAAGAGAGGAGGAAATTATGGCAGACCATATCAACCCGAGCATGGCAATGGTCATAAGGGTTCTGGTAATACGCGGAAGATTGTAAGAAAGAAGCATGGTGTTAAATTGCTCACCCCCAAGAAAAAGAGGAAGCCACCCCAAAATAAAAATTAGAATGGGATTTGTGGCGAGCGACCAAAAACCCTCAATTTGAAAAGCTATATAACTTATCTTCTTCTTGAGCGGGAAATTCTTATTCTTATAGAGCCCGAACAAAAGATAGGGAATGTTCTCCACGCCCCATGTCCACCTGCGCTGTTGTTTATAGACTTGTTTGGCGGTATGAAAAGAATTTTTACCGATATTAGCATCAAGAAACACGGGATAAGACAAGGGTATCACTTTGTAGTCGCTATTGTAAAAAAGAAGGGCATTCCAAAATATCCTTGAATCCTCCGAAACGATGTTTCTCTGCCAAAAACCCACCTCAACGAGCATTTTGAAGCTCATAGAATGCGAGGAAAAGGTGGTCAGTCTCTCCGGACGCTCCTGTTGCATCATCTGCCAAAAAGTTCCCGACGTGGCCACAACTCTTGAAAGGGCCGGGGCCCGCCAGATATTATTATTATAAATCGGTATTGGCTGATAAGAAGAACGGTGTGGTTTTTCCGCGGTAAGAAAATGATACGCAAGACATAAAAAATACTGGGGATACACTTGCGTATCTATATCAAAAGAAGATGTTAATATATTTTCATAAAAAATAAGATCCCTGTCTATTATTTCTTCTTTTACGCGACGGGCGGCCCAGGTAACATTCGAACCCTTCCCGGGTATTTCCCCCTCAAGACCATCGGGATGAAAAGTTATTAGAAATTTTCCGAATTTTTTTTCGTATCTCTTTCTGATTTCTTCCGAAACTCGCCGGGCGTCCTCACCCGCCCTTTCCTCCATGGCGAGCACTATAATCATTTTTTCTTTGGGCCATTTTGTCAAAAGCATCGCCTCAAAAGTTTCGGAGAGCAAGTCAGTCGGCTCTTTATAAACCGGAAGAATGACCAACTGCCAAAGGTGATCCCATTTTAGATTTTTCATTCTTTCTTCCCAGTCGGTATTTATATTTTTTAAAAGATGTTTCCAATTCGCCCGAAGATGAAGCGAAAAATAAAAAGTTTTTATCAACCAATAAAGATCAAAGAGTATGATGAATATAGCCACTCCCACCGGCCAAGCATACGAAAAAAATATAACCCCCAATAAGGTGGACCACGTTAAAATTCCGGGGAGCATCTCAAAAGAGCGGTAGATCCACCGGTCCCTGCCCTCTAGATCCAAATGCGAGCCGACATGTAGATAATCAGGGATCATATATTTAAATATATCACGATCTTTCTTTTAATACCCTTGATACCGTTTTCCCCCAAGAAGAAAGAGGTTTATAAATAAGAAGAGCGATTGCCTTATCTTTTGAATATCCTTTATTCATCAAGCGTTCAAATGACCCTATAGCGTCCTTTAACAACTGTTTATATTCGTCCCCGTAAACCTTATCAACGGCGGCCGGAGCAAACTCTCCGACATAACATCCGTAAACCTTATCGGAAAACCAAAGTTTCATCATAAGCTTGTCATCGGCCAAATAATTATAAGAGCCGCGCGGATCTGTTAATATTTTTAAAATTTGTTCCGGAGTCCACCCACCTCCTTTGAAAAATGAGAATATCTCATTTTTCGCCCTATTTTCGGCGCCAGCTCGCCTTTGCCTTAAAAATTTTTTTACTATCCTCTCTTTTTTTTCATCGGTTTGCGCCTCTTTAAGATTAATACGAAAACTACGCTCAATAAATTTTTCAGATACAAATCTTTTAAGGTCCACTGCTTCAAAAATATTTTGAAAAGCGTGTTCTTTTTCGTGAGCGTGCGTCCTCTTAAAATCAGAAAATTTTTTGAATCTATATCCGAATTTTCCGGAATTTTCGGCTATAATCGAACCCTCCAACCCCGGGATTAATGAAGTTTTTATGCTGACCCCTCTGGAAAAACCGGCAACAGATTTATCAATAGACGACACTTCTTCTTTTTTCAAAAACTTCTGGCTGTAAATAAATGTGTAATCGTCAAAATTTTGACATCTAAAATAAAAAGTTACCGGGCCCTCATGAACCTCAACTTCCCCTTCAGACGGCCTCCCAAAAACGGCATTAAATAAGTCTTTATCATTGGGGTAACGCCGGCGCACCTCTTTGATCTTTTTATGTTTTTTTTCATACTCTAAAAGGATATGGGCCGCAAACTTTTTTTGTTCAGAGTTCATCCCGAATTTGGAGCCGACCTGGAGGATCTTTAAGAAAAAATCTTCAATAGGAGCATCCGGATCTTTATTTATGGCCACAATAATCTCTTCTTGTAATCCGGCTAATCCTTCCATTTGAAAAGCAAGCTTTTCTTTGAATTCTTTTAATTTTTGAGGCCTTTCCTTTTTTGGAGCTTTAAGAATTTCTCCGACATCTGTTTCCGGATAAAAAACCTCTCCCTCCGCTATAGGAAAATTATTCTCTTCGTTCTTCTTACCGTCGGCGTTCTCGGAAAATTTCTTCTTCTCTTCAAACAAAATTACCAAGTCATCTTTGCTTGGCAACGCTTCGGGTAATGCATTCGGCTTCTCCTCTTTTTGAGACCTGCTTTCAAGATCCTTAAAAGACTCCATAATGTTTTTATTTTTTCCAATCCTCAATAATGATCCTTTTCTTTTTTTGATCGATCCTTAACTGCAATTTTTGACGATTTTTCCAGCGCCAAAGACGGACGACATCTACGGGAATCGTGATAGCGTAGCTCTTACCGCCTGAAGTTTTTGAAAGCGAGCGAACATTTTTATCCTGTATTTTTCGTCTCGACATGTATTTATAATAATTAATCCTTGGATTAATTCAAGGATTAATTCAAGGATTAATTCAAGGATTCTTTGTTTGTTATAAAAAACCGTGTTTTGGCGCGCCCGCCAGGACTTGCCTCTCCCTTTAGTCAAGGCGCTCAATTTTCTATCCACGCTTTGCGTGGAGAAAATTGGCGCCTTCGGTTCAAGTCCCGCCACCAAATTCAACCGCAAATTTTTAAGCGATATAAAATTATAAAATACCACGCAAAAGTTTGTAGTGGGCATGCCAGGACTTGAACCTGGAACCAAGCGTGTATAAGACGCTCGCTCTGCCAATTGAGCTACATGCCCCTAAATAATTCGACTTTACTGAATTATAGGACGATCACCCTACCTAAAACAGGATAACCCAACAGTCAAAATAAATATTAAATACAAATCAAATATTTATCAATCCCGCGTATAATTCGTGGCCGAATTATACACGGGATAAAATACGAACTAAGCCGGAACTTGTTTAGTCTTAAGCCCAAAAGATTTCAAAAGTTTGTTGAAATTCTCACGCTCAATAGTTTCTTCTTTTATTAATTTTTGAGCAATGGCCTCTAAAACATCCTTGTGTTTTTTTAATATCTCCAAGGCCTGTTTTAGGGCGCGCTTCATAAATCCACTCACTTCCCCGTCAACCAAAGCGGCTATACTTTCGGAATAATCCTTTTCATGAGAGCTGAACTCTTTCCCTAAAAATATATATTCCTCACGCGAACCGAACGCAACCGGACCTATTTTATCCGACATGCCGAAACGGGTAACCATACTTCGGGCAATATCGGTCGCGTTCCTTAGGTCGTTGGAAGCTCCGGTGGTAAGTTCATTGAATATAAATTTTTCGGAAGCATATCCGCCGAGAGCAACCGCGAGTTCGTTCAAAAAATGCGACTTGGAAAAAAGCCGGCGATCCTCGGAAGGTAATTTTAAAGTATAACCCCCGGCGCGACCTCTTGAAATAATCGTAACCTTGTGTACGGGATCAACCTCTGGCAAAACCGCCGCCACCAGGGCATGCCCGGCTTCGTGATAGGCGGTTATCTTTTTTTCTGCCTCAGAAAGTATATGGCTTTTACGCTCCGGGCCCAAGAGAACTTTTTCGATTGAAGAGAAAAGATCTGCCATTGTGATATTTTTCCTGTCGTGTCTGGCGACCAATATTGCCGACTCATTCACCAAGTTCTGGAGATCCGCTCCCGAAAATCCCGGAGTTCTTTCGGCAACTCTCCGCAAATTAACATCTTCCGAGAACGGTTTCCCTCGCGCGTGAATCTTAAGTATCTGCTCACGTTCATTTATATCTGGGAGATCGAGAACCACGCGTCGGTCAAATCTTCCCGGACGCAGGAGAGCCGGATCCAAAACATCGGGCCGGTTGGTCGCCGCCATCACTATAACCGCTTCATGCGGCTCAAAACCGTCCAACTCAACCAAAATTTGATTCAGCGTCTGTTCTCTTTCGTCGTGTCCTCCGCCAAGACCCGCGCCACGGTGGCGTCCAATCGCGTCTATCTCATCGATAAATATGATAGCCGGAGAAGATTTTTTTGCCATCTTGAACAAATCCCTTACGCGAGAGGCGCCGACACCTACGAACATTTCAACGAATTCGGAGGCCGAAAGATAGAAAAAAGGAACGCCCGCCTCGCCCGCAACCGCGCGGGCAAGTAAAGTTTTTCCGGTACCCGGCGCGCCCATAAGCAAAACTCCCTTGGGTATTCTCGCCCCGATAGCAATGAACTTAGAAGGACTTTTTAAAAATTGGACGATCTCTATAAGCTCATCTTTGGCCTCTTTCACCCCAGCTACATCTTTAAAAGTTACCTGTTCTTTTTTATTATCGGGAAGTATCACCCGGGCTTTGGATTGACCGAAAGTGAAAGCCTGTAAATTAGCCCGCTGGACGTTTCGAGCGGCAATCCAGAAAAATAAACCTATAAGCAAAAGCGGCAGAAGAAAGGGAAGAAGCGCCCCAAGCCAGAACATGAATCCTGTCGGACCGGTAACGCTGATGGCCACTTTTTCAAACTGTTCTTTGGCTACTCCGTAATTAATCAAGGTTTCCGAAAGAGGGGCTTCGGATTCTTTTTTCGTTATCTGCTTGGTTCCATCAATAAGCACTATATTAAGATCGTCCCCGGATATGACTATTTCGCGTACCTGACCGGAATTAATCCCGGAAACCAACTCAGAGAGAGAAATTTCTTTCGGCTCATCTGGCTGTGAGGAAAAAAGAGACCACGTCATGGCTAAAACGAATAAAATGGCGAATGCTGCTAAAATGTTTTTAGTAAATAATTTCATTAGTTTTAAAAATTAAATTTATAATGAAATTTATTATGCCTCATAATAAATTTGAAGTATGCCGACAGTGAATAATTTATAATTATAATATATTTTACCCTAAACGTCCAGATTTTGCACACTCTTTGCCTGTGACTGGATAAAGGTTTTTCTCGGAGCTACTTCCGCGCCCATAAGAATATCAAATATCCGGTTGGCTGCTCCAGCATCCTCAACTATAACCCTTTTTAAGATGCGCGCCTCCGGATTCATCGTTGTATCCCATAATTGATTCGGGTTCATTTCACCCAATCCTTTATACCGCTGAACAACGATCCCTTTTATCTTATCTCCTTCTTCATTAATTTCTTCTGAATCTTTGGTTTCTGTTTTGATTTTTTTGGCTTCTTTTTTACCTTTTGCGTCTTTCTCAAATTGTTTAAGTATATTTTCCTTTTCCTGCTCGGAATATGCGTATTGGGCATCCTTTCCTTTCTGAATGCGATATAAGGGCGGGGTGGCAATATAGAGATAACCTTTACTTATAACTACGGGAAAATATCGGTAAAACAAAGTTAAAAGCAAAGTGCGGATGTGGGCGCCGTCAACATCGGCATCAGTAGCAATAATAATTCTGTGGTAACGAAGCTTATCCTCGTTAAATTCAGCCCCGATAGCGGCGCCCATCGCGATTATCAGGTTTTTTATTTCTTTTGAAGCGAGCATTTTATCTATTCTCGCGCGCTCCACGTTCAATATCTTTCCTCTTAAAGGAAGGATGGCTTGGAATTTACGATCGCGTCCCGATTTTGCGGAACCGCCCGCGGAATCACCCTCCACCAGGAACAACTCCGAATCTTCCGGATCACGCGACTGACAGTCGGCAAGCTTCCCGGGAAGAGTCAGGCCGTCGAGCGCTCCCTTGCGAAGGATCGTCTCTTTGGCGGCTTTCGCGGCCTTACGCGCTTTTAAAGCAAGTGAAACTTTTTCAATTATCGCGCGGGCATCTTGAGGATGTTCCTCTAAATACGCGCTGAAACTTTCGGCAAAGACACTTTCGACGGCGCTCCTCGCCTCAACGTTCCCAAGCTTGGCTTTGGTTTGTCCCTCAAACTGCGCCTCTCTTAATTTTATCGATACGACGGCGGTCAGACCTTCGCGCACATCATCCCCCGTAAAATTATCTTCATCGGCTTTAATAAAATTATTTTTTCTCGCGTAATCATTAAGGGTCCTGGTAAGAGCAGTCCTAAAACCGGTAATATGCATCCCACCCTCGGGCGTATAAATATTATTCGCAAAACCCATTTCGCGCGTGGTTAGGTCTTCAACGTATTGCAAAGCAACCTCTACGGAAATTTTATCCGCTTCTTTTTCGCTATAAAAAATAACCTCATGCTTGGGCTCAACATAACGATTTAAATGTCTAACGAAAGACTTTATACCTCCATCAAAATAAAATGAGTGAGTCGTATGGAGCGAACCGTTTTCTTCCCGCTGATCAAGCGCCGTAATCCTGATAGATTTGGTAAGATATGCCTGTTGGCGCATTCTTTCTAAAATACGGGGCCATTCTAATTTAATCTCTTTGAAAATTTCCGCGTCAGGTTCAAAAGTAACGGCGGTGCCGGTACCTTTGCATACCCCGACTTTTTTTACCGCGCCCTTAGGCTTGCCTCGCGAATATTCTTGGACCCACTGAACGTTATCCCGACAGACGCGCGCTTCAAGCCATATTGAAAGGGCGTTAACAACAGAAACTCCGACACCATGAAGGCCACCGGCAACTTTGTAAGACTCCCCTCCGAATTTACCACCGGCATGAAGAGTTGTCATAACGGTCTCAAGGGCGGATTTTTTGGTCTGAGCGTGTTTTTCAACCGGAATGCCCCTTCCGTCATCCACCACTCTTATTCTATTACGCGGTAGTAGAGTCACCGAAATATTTTTTGCGTATCCCGCCATCGCCTCATCAATCGCGTTGTCAACCACCTCCCAAATAAGATGGTGAAGGCCGTCAGGGCCGGTAGAACCGATATACATTCCGGGACGCTTTCTTACCGGATCAAGCCCTTCAAGAACATAAATATCCTTGGCGGTATACCCATTAACCTTTTTGGAGGCGGGCATCTTAGGGTCTTTGGGTTTTGGTTTATTTAATTTTTTATTTTCTTCTGCCACGGTTTCTTTTTTTGATTTTTTTTGTTTTGCCATATTGTTTTATTTCCTCACTTCCCATGAAGGGTCGGAGTTTTCAAGCGCTTTAATAATTTTATCCATGACCTTTTTTACTTCCTCATCCGAAAGAGTTTTATCATGCGACTGGAACACAAATTTAAAGGCGAGATTTTTCTTTCCTTCGGGGACTTCTTCTCCTTCGTAAATATCAAAAAGATCCACATCAACCAAAAGCTGGCCTCCGATATTTTCTATAATATCCTGCACATTTACAATCTTAGTTTCTGCGGGAACGAATAACGCGAGATCGCGCATGACCGCGGGATAGCGCGATATCGGGCGATATTCTTTTTCGGACTCTATTTCCGAAAGTAAAACCGATAAATTCAATTCACATATACTTACCGATCCTTTCAACTTAAGCGAATCTCTGATGTCGGGATGAATCTCACCCACTATACCTAAAATTTTATTACCGCGCTTTATTTCGGCAAAACGATAAGGATGAAGCATATAAGCAATACCTCCGGTCACCTCATCCGGTGTCTGGAAACTATCATCATACCAAACATCGTTTAAGCCCAATGATTCGAAGAACGCGTCAATACGTCCTTTCATTTCCAAAAACGACTCTTCATCTTTAATACGATTACCCACAGCAAAAGCGATGTGACTACGTTCAAGGTCGGGCGTATCTTTGGCCGGTTTTAACTCCGGCTTTCTATAAACACGGCCTATCTCAAAAAACATCGGGTTATCCGCGTATTTAAGCGCCTCCGACAACCCCATCAATATGGATGGAGTAAGTTTGGGACGGAGATATTTATATTCAGAACGGGAAGGATTTTTAAGCTCCAAAACATTTTTGCGCGCATCAAGCGAAAGAAGGGACAGCTCTTTCTCGCCCACGAACGAATAAAGCCTAACTTCATCAAAACCGACGGATCTAGCCATGTCCCGTATCTTTTCACGAAAAAAAATATCTTGATCTATTTTTGCCGAAACCACCTCCCCGCGGGCGCGCACCGGCTTTATTTTTTTATAACCATAAATACGCCCGACCTCCTCGATCAGGTCTTCTTCTATTTCAATATCTTTGCGAACGCTCGGAACTTCAACCACCCAATTTTTTATTTTTGGCTTGATCCCAAAACCCAACCCGGTAAAAATATTTTTTATTTCGTCGTCAGGAATATTGGCGCCCAAAACACTCCTGGCTTTGTCGGACGAAAAAATAATTTGTTTTATCTCCGGAAACTTGTGACCAATGGAGAGGGCTCCGGAATAAATACGGCCTTCGGCAATTTTTTGTATCAAAACCGCAAGCTCGTCGATTGCCTTTTTTGAAAGATTAGGATCAAGCCCAGCCCCGAATCTTCGCGAAGAATCGGTAATGAGATTTAAACGCTGGGAGGTGCTCCTGATCCGCCCCCTACTAAAAGTGGCTGACTCTAAAACTATTATTTTGGTTTTTTGATCCACCTCCGGACGCTTGCCTCCCTTGATTCCGGCGATTGCGATAGCTGATTTATCGTCTGCGATAACGATGTCTTCGACACTAAGCTTATACTGCTCCTTATCAAGCGACAAAAAATGCTCCTCCTTTTTTGCTCCTCTAACGGTTATCAGCTTTTTTGACTTTCTTTTTGAAACCAATTTATCGTAATCAAAAACATGCAAAGGCTGGCCGGTATCGAGCATAACGTAATTTGCGGCATCCACTATATTATTGATGGAATTAATTCCGATTGCCTCCAGTCTCATTCTTAACCATTTCGGAGATGTACCGACTTTAATATTATCCAGTACCCGCGCATTATATAAAACGCACCCCTTGTCGGTAATCTTAATTTCTATCGCGTCCTTCGTTGTTACCTCGGCACTTTCTACCAGGCGGGGCTCTTTATCTTTAAATTTTAAACCGGCTATCGCGGATATTTCTTTCGCAAGCCCACGGTGGCCAGAACAATCAGAAATGCGATTCGGTAAAATATCTATATCAAAAATAAAATCATCCCCTTCTTTTTGGATGCTCTCAACTTCAAAAGCGTGCATTTCCAAAAGATCCACGACACTCGACGGCTTCGGGATATTGGAAATACGCTCTTTAAGCCACTTATAACTAAATTTCATAATGTTATTTTAGAAAATTTAAAATTGTTTTAAAAAACGCGGATCGGACGAATGAAGCAATCTTATATCGGAGATCTTATATTTCATCATGCAAAGACGATCTACCCCGAAACCGAAAGCAAAACCCCGCCAATGCTTGGGGTTAAGACCGGAATTTTTAAAAACGTTCGGGTGGACCATTCCGGCGCCCGCAACCTCAAGCCATCTTTTTGAGCCGGGAAATTTTAAGTCTATTTCAAAACTCGGTTCGGTAAAAGGAAAAAAGCTCGGGCGAAGACGAATATTTATTTTTTCTTTTCCGCCCCGGCCAGAAGCTGGTCCGCCCTTGACGGAAAAGGCTGATCCACCTCCGGAGGAGAAAAATTTTTCAAAAAAGACCTGAATTATCTCTTTAAAATTGGCGACCGAAATTTCTTTATCAACCATAAGCCCTTCAACCTGGTAAAATTCAATATCATGGGTTGCGTCACTCGCATCATTGCGGAACACTTTTCCCGGAACGATAATTCTCAAGGGCGGTTGGTTTTTTCCCATAAAACGTATCTGTACGGGGGAGGTGTGTGTCCGGAGTAATAATTTTTCTTTAATGGCGGATTTTTTATCCTGTCTTAGCCAAAAAGTATCCCACAAATCACGCGCCGGATGATCGGACGGAATATTCAACGCGTCAAAGTTATACCATTCGGTCTCAATTTCGGGACCGACGACCGCGTCAAATCCCAAACTGTGAAAAATGGACGTTATCTCGCGGAGCGACGCAGTCAAAGGATGAAGGTGGCCTTGGGCGGTCTTGATCCCCGGACGGGAAATATCTATCCACTCTTTTTTTAAACGGGCGTTCAGCTCTTTCTTTCTTAGATCATATCTTTTTTCTCCAATAGATGTTTCGAGTTTTACGCGGAGAGTATTGGCCTTGGGTCCCAATTCCCGGCGCTTCTTTTCGGAAAGATCTTTAAGTCCGCGCAAAACGGAAGTAAGAGTTCCTTTTCTGCCTAAAAATTTTATCTCAACATCACGCAAAACCGCTTCATCAGCGGCTTCAATTATTGCTTTTTCGGCTTCTTTTTCGAGTTTCTTTAAATCCTGCACAATTTATCCCGTTAGAAATTTTCGTGGTTTTAAACCGGTATTATTGTTAATGGAACAGCATCTACGCAGCGCAAAATGACAAGATTGTTTCTAACTGGGATACATACATATTAGCTTAAAAGTAAGCCTAATACAAGAGAAAAAAGCGTTTTTTTATGTCAAAAAATAAATTATTTCTCAAACTCCCCCCATTTATGATGTAAATTGAAATAGTACTTTTATCTACGATCGTACATTAAAGTCTTAAAACGAGACTACGGACGGGCAAAGCCCTCCTACGCTAAAGCTTCGGAGGGTAAGCAGTAATTAAATGGGTAGTTTCCCACATTACAAGATGATACAAATATACGAATGAGTACGAATTATACTAATGAATACGAATGTTTAGATATTCGTATCTATTCGTATCATTAGTAAAATTAATATATTAGTATCGTTCTATTTCTTAAACGCTTGCAAGTTCCAGTATCCGTATGTCTTTCCCGGTTGAGGGGCGCATGTTGAATCCCGGCATCCGCATTTCCAAGTTGAACCCGTCCAGTTGCAGATGTAGGCGACGGCGTAATTGGTGTTGGCTAGTTCTGTTGAGGTAAAGTTGGTGGTGTTTGAAGCGTTACCCACGCACCAGACGCTTGAGACAAGATTTGAACAGGAAAAGGTTGTCAATTGCCAGGCATTATTTTTCCAGATGTATCCTTTGTTGTATATGTATTGAGTGGTAGCCCCATTGCCTATTTGAAGGTCAACATAGGTTGAACCGCAGAAAACTTTGAATAGCAGTTCTTTGGCGGTGGAGAGGACGTTGTAAGAGGCGCCGAAGCCTGCGGGTACCGCGGTTGAGGAGGAGAGAAGATCGCAGGCGGGAATTGCGTTGGGATTATAACCAATAGGCCTGGCGGTGGATGACGTTGTCAGCGTCACAGGAATGACCCGAAGGGCATCGTAGGTCTGTCCGCATTCGTTTGATCCGGAAAATGTCATGTAGAGATTTTTTCCATCCGAACTCATCCATTTTTGGGGAAAAGAGAGATTGAACTTGAAGCAAGAATCTCTCCAGGTATTTATGCCTGTCGTATAATAAGCAACAGTTGTCCATGGCCCCCATGGATTGGGTGCGTCAAAAAGACCCCAGGAACCATCAGCGCGTCCATAGGTACCACCCGCAAAATTATGACTCACGGTCAGCAAATATCTGTTCAATCCGGGCACATATGAAATCATCGCTCCCCAGCCGAGAGCGCTGGAATCGTAAAAAATAGATCTTTTTTGCCAAGGATCCGACGTCCATGTCGCATTACCGCTCCCGTCCAGTCCCGCAAAATACCGGTAGCTGCTTTTGGTCATGATCTGACTTTTTGGGACTCGCGACAAATAAAGATCGTGTGTTATGTCATTTGAGGAATCCATTACTCCATAAATATAACCGTCGGACGGCCCATTACTATAGCCGGGACCGCGTTCAATAAACGCAGGCATCACTTCCCCGTTGGCGGAATTAAAATCCCAAAGATTATCATCCCATAGTCCGCCATTAGATTGATACCACGTTTTTCCGTAATCGGTTGATTTTAATATTTTATATTTGGTCCAGACGTCTTGTTGGGTTACCCCCATATATAAAGTGTTCCCAACGGCAATCATGCCGATAGGCTTTCCCTGCGGATGGGTATTTGAAGGAGCCCATCTTCCTCCGCAAAAAATATCCGAGCCAGACCAATTGCTACCCGAACCGGTTATTTTTGAAATCCCAATATACGGCTTGTCCCCCTGGCACAGGCCAGACGTCTCACCGCCAAAGCCCCAGCCATCTCCCCAGCCGGCATAAATATTCCCGTCATTTGCCCAGGTATTAATCCAGAGGTCGCTGCCAATCGCTGCAGCCGGTTGAATATTTCCCCAACTGATGCCTGTTATCACACTGCTTGGTGGATATGGTGCGGCAAAAGCATCCGGAATAAAAACAAACATTGTTATCAACAACGAAATTAATAAGAAAATATTTTTTCTCATATTTAAAAAATTAATTATTAATACCCGACTATTTTTAAATTATACCACTAATATATATATATATTAAAAATCTCCTTGTGGATTAAATTCGCGAGAATAAATTTAATTGAGCGCCCGTCCCCGCTTTAAGTTGGATGACTTAACCTCCTTCGTTCCGGTCACGCCGAAAATGCGGACAGGCAAGGATTTCTGCCCGCTCCGGCTTTCAAATCCCAATGAGCGAGCGATAGGCCTTCTTCGTTCCGGCCACGCCGGAACTATGGATGGCTAAGGATTTTTTGCTCGCATCCGATCGCAAACCGGGGCGCTACACTCAACAGGGCGATGGGATTTAGTCACGCATAAATTTCCTGACGGAAATTTTGCGCGACCCCGCCTCGCGGTGCTCTCCTTTCGCTTCGCTCAAACTCGCACATCGCTCCGGGTTTCAAATCCCAACGAGAGCATACGATGGGATTTTTTCTCCCCCAGCGCTCGGCACGTCTTTCAGACAGGCCTCGCGCTTCCTCCGAAACCCGGGTTTCCAAAAAAGCAAAGCAGTTTGCTTTTTTGGAATACCCTTCAAATCCCATCATACCGCGCGTACAAATTAACTAAAAAATACCGATCCATAGGTCGGTATTTTTTAGTTAATGCGCGGGCGATGGGATTTGAACCCACGACCTACCGCGTGACAGGCGGTCGCTCTAACCGGGCTGAGCTACGCCCGCTCTCCTTTATTCCGCTTACAGTGGAATTTCGGAAGAGCAAATAGCTATAAATAAACCTCTCCTTGTCCTTATAAGGTTTCACTTACAGCGGGACGGAAGAGGAAGCTACGCTCGCATAATTGTTTATCTTACCAATTATTTTTTAAAATTTCCATAGCCGTCAAATAAAAAAGGGTAAAAGTAATCCCAAGCATTGGGGTCTTTTTTTTATTAAAAAATCGTGATAATATCATACTTAAAGCCAGCGTAGTTCAACGGTTAGAACAAGGGACTCATAAGCCCTGGACAGAGGTTCGACTCCTCTCGCTGGCATTATAAAAAGAACAATATGGCGAAGCCATGTTGTTCTTTTTTTTATAATTTTGAAGGAGAGGAGTCGAAAGCCGGACCGAGTCCCGGTTACACCGGGATGAGGGAGGCGGGGTCGCGAGCCCAAAAATTAAGGAGTCCCGGTGCAACCGGGACGACTATAATTTTTGAGGACTTGTGACCGACTCCTCTCGCTGGCATTATAAAAAGAACAATATGGCGAAGCCATGTTGTTCTTTTTTTTATAATTTTGAAGGAGAGGAGTCGAAAGCCGGACCGAGTCCTGATGGTATTAAATAAAAAAACAATGGACAGACCACCGTTTTTTTATTTAATCGATCCGAATTCTTTTATTTTTTATTATTCTCCACCACCGGTTCGGGAGCCGGAGGTAATTTCTCCATAGCGATATCTATTTCACAAACCCCGGAGACGCAGGCAAGCTCTTTTGAACCGGCGGTCTGATCATCTTTTTCGTATGCCACTATCTGCGAAAAGTCCACCTTGGGCATTTTCGCCAAAAGTTCGTTGTATTTTCCCTCGGTTACCTCTTCGTAAGGCGCGAGCTTATAGACATGATCGTTTCTGGGCAAAAACGATAAACCGCCAAGGATTTCCCAATTCTTATACAACCAATCCGCCGCCTCCAACCATTCATGATCACCAACCGATATGGTAACCGAAGGATTGTGTTCGGTATAATTTTCTTTTACTTTTTTCCAATATTCCAACTGTTCAATCGCCGTAAATTCATTTCGCGTCCTTGCTTTCTGGGGCGCTTTGACCGGAAATTCCAAAACATAGGTCGTAGCCGAACTTTCGGATTGCCCGACTTCAGGCCAATATGGAAACTTCTGGTCTTTAAGCATGCTAAAAAGAGGATCGGTCGCCGATATCCTTATCCGACGAATGTAATATTTCGAGTGACGAGGATGCATTCCGGATGCCGCGTCAACCAATTGAGAAACCGTCCCCGAAGGTTTTACACAAGTGATACAGGTAGATTCGTTTATGCCGAAACGTTTTGCGTAAATACGATTTATTCTAAGCGACTCGTTACGCAGTTCTCTTAAAATTTCGGGCTTTTGAGACTCAGGTGAATCCCATTGCCCGGTAACCGATACCCCGAGCAAACGTTCTTCTTCGCAGTTTTTCTTCCATTCTTTTGAAATGTATGGAAAATCGGTAAGGGTGGCCTGATAGGTCCCCAAAATCGTAGCCAAACGGACCTTACGCAGAAGCGTCTCCCGGGTGTCTTCTTCTCTGGCGACAACCTCGGCCAGATTACAAAATTGTTTTGATCTTAAAACTATTTCCCCGCAAGGGTTAGTTCCGCTCGTCCCATGATGGTCTTTAAAAACCTTCCAACGCCTTTCGGGTAATTGGGCTTTGAGTCCTTTTCGGTTAAAAATCCCCCGCTCACCGGTACCGCTTTTAGCAAGAGACAGCCATTCCTCCATAAATTGGGTTGTTGACGGCTTTTCATTATAAGCCGCGGAATTATTGGCCATTGAACGTTGAGGTTGGGTCAAATAAAATTGCCCGGTTTTGGCGTGGCGCATTTCGTCATCATCAAGATCAGAAAGAGAAATCAAGGCGCTTCGTCTCACACCTCCCATCACCACCACCTCGCCGACCTTACAAATAATATCGTGTACATCCAAGTTTGAAAGACGACGTCCTTGTTTTGCTAAAATTTTATTCCTCGAAAAATCAAGTAGCGCCTTAAGAGGTTCCGGACCCGAGCTCCTTCCTCCCATAGTCTTGAGCCTTGCGCCCGCCGGACGAAGAAGAGAATAATCAAAAGAGATATCGTCTCCTTCAAACCACGTCTTAAGACCGAGCGTTAAAGTATCACCCCACCCCTCTTTTGAATCCTCAATAATATATACCGGCAATTTATTTCCGGTTTGCCTTTTTATGATCGGGAGTTGTTGAACGGTTTGAGTCTCCACCGAAAAACCGACGCCCGTTCCGCACATCAATAAATACATAATGTCGGCAAAATCTCTCAATTTATTTGGGGCGATAAAAGAACAGTTATAAGCGGCTACATGAGTAAATTTAGCCGCTCTGCCCGCTGACCATAAAAGACGCATGGACGGCATTATCTCCTGTTTTAGTATGGCGCTCCTTATTTCTTCGTACTCTTCTTCTTTCAGCTTGTCGGCGATGTTTTCTTTCATAAAATCGATATAGCGCCCGACCGTTTCGGTCCAAGTTTCTCTGCGGTCTTCATCATCCATCCATCTGGAATAGGTGCGGTAATAAATAAACTCGGCAAGTTCGTTCCGGAAATATTTTTTACTGTCTTCAGCTAATTTTTTTACATGTTCGGGGACAAATTTGCTTTTTTCGCGTATTTCGGCGCGTTCGTGGCGATAAAGAATATATCCTTTCGCGGTTTTAGGGAAATCCATTACTATAAGCGCCTCCTCTACAATATCCTGTATCTCCTCAATGCTCGGCGTCCCCCCTTTCGGGTATTTTTTAAAAAGCCCTCGGACGACCCTGTCGGTAATCCTTAAAGGATCACGGTCAAGATTGCCCTCGTTCATCGCGCGCATGGCGCGTAAAATAGCGCTCGCGATCCTTGTTTTGTCGAAGGGAACCACACGCCCATCGCGTTTGCGAACGGACGTTATAAAAATGGAGCTTTTAGATTGCATGGACTAAAAATTTAAAATCAGTAATTAATATTATCATTATACCTCATACTCCAAAAATAAAATGTGGATAAAAAAATATCCCGCGATATGTGGAATAAAAACAACCCAAAATAAAGAAAAAACCTAAATTCTCCTGGACTTTCTTAAGAAAGCGGGTATCGATGAATCCCAGTCATCGTCAGACCCCTCCTTTTGAACATCTTCCTGTTTGTCTTCAAAGTTTTTTCTAATTACGTGCTCGTGATGAGATACGGTAATGGGCGGTATCGGCAAGGTTTGGATATTGGAAAATATTTTATTAGTTTCTTTTTCGGCAAAACCGGTCGCGATGACCGTTATTTTCATCTCGTTTTTACGAAGAGTGTCGTCAAATATAGCCCCGAAAATTATTCTCGCGCTCTTGTCAACGGATTCGGTTATGATCCTGGCGGCATCTTGGACCTCCCACATGGTCATGTCGCGGTTCCCCGATATCGCGAACAAAACGCCCTTAGCCCCTCCTATCGAAAATCCAAGAAGAGGAGAATTGATGGCTTGTCTAGCTGCTGCTTCTGCCCGTTTTTCACCTTGGGCCGACCCCAAACCTATAAAAGCCGTCCCTGCGTTCTGCATTACAGCCTTCACATCCGCGAAATCAACGTTAATAATACCCGGCAACAAAATTATGTCCGTTATCCCGGCAACCGCCTGGCGAAGTACGTCATCACACATAGAAAATGCCGAAAGAAACGGGGTGTCTTTACTCGATATTTCAAGCAAACGGTCATTAGGAATCACTATCATCGCATCCACCGAACCGCGAAGACGATCAAGACCATCTTCGGCAATTCGCATACGCTCCGCCCCCTCAAATGAAAAGGGCTTGGTAACGACCGCGACCGTCAAAGATCCTTGGGTCTTTGCTATTTCAGCAACAACAGGACCGCTACCCGTCCCGGTGCCTCCTCCGAAACCGCAAGTTACAAAGACCATATCAGCTCCCTTTAATGTTTCTTGAATTGAGGCTCTTGATTCTTCCGCGGCTTGCCGTCCTATCTCCGGATTCATACCCGCGCCAAGTCCTCTGGTAATATTCTTACCTATGTGAATCTTTTTTCTCGCGCTCGTCTGATGAAGGTCCTGGACATCGGTGTTAAGAGCGATAAATTCAATCCCCTTTAATTTTGACTTAACCATTCGATGCACCGCGTTTGAACCGGAACCGCCCACGCCGACAACTTTGATATTGGCAAAAATCTCCAATTCTTTATTGGTGTTCGCTGATCTGGATTTTGATTTTGATTTTGGTTTAGACATCACGATACTTACAGAATCAGAATAAATTAATTCTTAATTGTTGTAAATCCTTTTAAAAAACCGCAAAAATTCTATGGAAGAAAAATTTTAAACCACCGTTTTAGTAAGCCTAATCCTATCGGGCCAAATCCTTCTATTCCCGCCTTTTTTTGGTCTTGAGCTAAAAGACAAAGGCCAATAACAACTGATCGGGAGTGGTCAAAATCATCATTTTTTAAGCCCCCCGATACGCTAAGAGACCCCAATTGCGCCGGAAGAGCAAGTATTTTTTTGGCTGCTTCATGAATACGGTATAATTTTGCGCCCCCCCCCGTAAGAACAACTCCGGCCGGAAGCAAGCGATGACGCCCGACCTGCTTTAAATGCTTGCCGACAATTTGAAAAACATTGGACAGCCTGTCCGATATAATATCATCAAGACGTTTTTTATCGGGACCCTGAAACCCGCCGTGAGAACATTTCATTTTTTCGGCATGATCAAGCGGTATTTTTAGTTCAATTGCAATATCGTTGGTTATGGATGCCGACCCTACAGGGAAAGACCCCACAACATAGGGCACGCCCTGTTCAAAAATGACTGTGGACATATTCTCCGCGCCTATATCCAAAAGCATAACGCCGACTTCTTGTTGGCGTTTTGATAATATCGCGCGCGAGGACGCTATGGGTGAGGCAATTATTTTTTCAATCTCAACACCGGCCTTCTCGGCGCATTTGATGAGATTATTATAATTCTGCGTAAAAGCTGTAATAAAAAGGACTTCGGCCTCCAACCGTGAACCAATAAGCCCCACTGGATCATCCGTAGGAAATGAATTATCTATCCTATAACCAATCGGGTATCGGTCAAGAACCACTTTATTATTAAAAGGAAGAAGGGTGGCATAACTTGCCTCAAGAACTCTCTTAACGTCATTATCATCTATTTCGCGTCCCGTGCCCGCGATAACGATATTCCCCTTGGAGATGCTTGAGCTTAAACCGGTCCCACCGAAAGAAAAAAACGCTCCTCTCACGGTAACGCCCGACATCCTTTCGGCGCGTAAAACAGACTCTTTCAGGGCAACAGTGGCCGCGTCAACATCAACAATACTCCCCTTTCTTACTCCACTGGAAACAGACTTTCCGACACCCAAAACCCGCAATTGATCTTTGGTTTTGTCCCACTCGGCCACCATTGTTTGTATTTGATGGGTGCCGATATCAATACCGGTTAAAATATTACGAATCATATTTTAATAATAAACAAAAAATGAAAAAAACAATAGGAAAAGCGTCTTTTTGAGAAAGTTCCAAAATTCAAAATTAAAAGTTTAAACCAAGATCAAATTCCAAATTTAATTTATTTCTTTGGATTTTGGATTTGATTTAGAATTTGAATATTTACATTATAATACCCCTATCTCCTCAACCCAATAGTCCTCTTTCTTTTCCATTAAACGAGATTGCTTAGCATCCTTATGATTATATCCCTTAAGATGCAAAAGAGAATGGACGTATAAAAATAAAAGTCTTTCTTTATAGGGGACCCCGAGATCTTTTGCCTCCATCCTAATGCGGGGCATATTCAATATTATTTCGCCGGAATCGGCTCCATAAATAAAAGAGAGGACGTTAGCCTCTTTTTTATGTTTAGATAATCGCCGGACTCTGGCCATTTCTTTGTCCCCCACCAAAGCAAGGCTTAAATTATATTTTTTACCGAGAATGATGTCCTTTATGCCCTCCCATCGCAACCCGTGATCGGATCTGGTTTTGTTCGTTATCTCAAAAGGCATAGCTTAAAGTTTGCCCAATTTATCCCGAAGTATTGCCGATATCCGGTCGCCGGAAGCTTTCCCTTTGAGCACCGGCATTATAGCCTTCATAGCCTTCCCAAAATCCTCGGATCCTGATGCTCCCGATTCCCTTAATCCCTCTTCTACAATCCTCGAAATTTCCTGGTCGGAAATTTCAGGAGGAAGATACGCGGTGAGTATCTCCAATTCCTTCGCTTCCTTCTCTGCGAGGTCAAGGCGTTCGCCTTTTTTAAATTCTTCTATGGAATCTTTCCTTTTTTTGACCTCGTAACGCATAACTTCCAAAACCTCCTCATCGGCAAGACCGTCTTCTTTTTTACGCAGATCAATCTCTTTATTTTTAACTGCGCTCATTAACATTCTCAATACGGACAGGCGCAAACTATCCTTCGCCCGCATAGCATCCTTTATATCGCTTTCTATTTTTTCCTTGAGCATATTATTTTACCTAATTTTTTAAGAAGTTTATTTTTTTTGTATTTTTCGATCTTTTTAATGGTCCGGTTTTTGAGCTTTACTTTGGAATCGGGACGATTATGGAACTGGATGGATCGGGCGTGCCTCAATACGCTTGATTGCTGTATTTTGCGGCTAAAACGGCGCATTAAAGACATGGGCGTTTCCGACTCCCTTCTTTTGACCTCTATTACCGGTTTTTTCCCTTCATTCATAATTTATTTAATTTAATTTATTTATCGGTCCAACCTCCGAGAAGATGCAGGTGTAAGTGGTCCACAAGCTGTCCTCCTTCCCGACCGACATTAAAAACAAGTTTATAGCCCTTAAGTCCCTGGCTATCGGCAACGTCCTTGGCTTTTAGAATCATCCCTCCCAACAGTTCTTCGTCTTCATCTTTTGTCTCTATAACGGATGCTATATGTTTTTTGGGAACAATCAATAGATGCACGGGAGCCGAGGGCTTTATGTCCTTAAAGACCATTATTTTTTCGTCCTCATCAATAACGTCGGCGGATTGCTGTCCGGATGTTATTTTGCAAAAAATACAATCATCCATTATAGCTTAAAAATTTATTTATTTTCAAGCGGACTAAGTGAAACGAAAGAGCAAAGCCGAGGTTCTTTCATTTACGAGCGGGCGCTGAAAACAAAGGAGTTAATACTTTTTATTCTTTTTTAATTTTTTAAAATAGTCAATAAGCTTCGACTGATCTATGGTTTCCTGCGCACCGGAAGCCATATCGCGAACAATTATGGTTCCGTCAATCGCTTCTTTTTGTCCGAGGATCAAGGCGTATTGGACCTTCAGGTTATTGGTAATTCTTAACTGATTTTTGAGGCTGTCTTTAGCCAAGGCGGATGCAACGGACATTTTGGCTTTACGAAATTCTTCAAGCAAAACAAGGCTTTGCTGTTTGCCTTGGGGGCCCAACTGTATCAGGAATATTTTAGGATGCGTTTCTTTAATAATCTGTATCTTTGATTTTATAATTATTTCCACAAGACGATCGATTCCCAGGGCGCCCCCGACTCCGGCTATTTTTTTAGGGCTCAAGGTACCCGATAGCTGGTCGTATCTGCCTCCCGAACCAATGGCCAGCTTCAACGGAGCCGCTCTTTCAGGAACTATCATCGGAGGAGGTTCTTCTGTCGGTACTTCTTGAGGCGGAAAAGTTTTTACCGATTCTTCTTCCAAATCGGTGTTAATAATCGGAGCTTTTTTCGGCTCTTCCAGCGGAACGGGCGGGTTATAAAAAATTTCAAATACCGTGCGGGTATAATAATCAAGCCCCCGGACAAGATGATGGTCCAGAAAATAAGGTATCTGAAGCTTGTCTAAAAATTCAAACACTTCACGGAAATGCTTACGACAGGCATCACAAGCATATTCAATCATCTGCGGGGCGTCTTTTTTGAGCTCAATGCATTTTTCTTCAACGCAATCAAGTAGGCGCAGGGGATTTGTTTTAAGGCGCTTTTTACAATCTTTACACAAATAATTGACTTTACGCCGATAATAATTCAAAAGTTCTTTACGATATATGGGGCGGCATTCCTGGTCTCCCAAAGTATTAATATGAACGGTAAACTGCCCCAAGCCAAGCTCCTCAAGAATAAGCGTCATCACGCGAATCACAATAGCATCGGCTATAGCGTCCTCCTCTCCTATCATCTCAAGTCCGAATTGCCCGAATTCTCTGAATCTTCCGCGTTGCGGAGACTCGTGCCGAAAAAAAGACCCGGAATAATAAAGCATCACCGGCTGGGGGAGGGCGTTCATACCATGCTGTAAATAACTCCTCATTATCGGGATCGTACCCTCGGGACGGAGAGACAAATGATCTCCTCCTCGGGTCCGAAAACTATACATCTGTTTTTCAACTATATCGGTAAATTCGCCTACCGGAGTAAAGAGCTCGGTTTTTTCGAGGTGCGGGGTCCTTATTTGGCGGAAACCGTAATAAGAGGCTATTTCTTTAGCCTTAGTTTCAATAAATTCCCAATTTTTTGCCTCATCGGAAAGTATGTCTCTTGTCCCCTTGGGCGTGTGGAGTAATTCTTTTTTAATTTTAATTTTTGGCATAGATCAATTTATTTATTTGAAGCCGCGCCAGGCAAATAATCAATTTCATTTATCGGCCATAAACGCGCGAGAGCTCGGCCGACGATCAAATCTTCGGGTAAAGACCCCCATGAGCGGGAATCGGAACTAAAACGCCTGTTATCTCCCATTACAAAATATTCATCCAAGCCGAGAGCCCAAACGCCATCGGGCAGGGTAAACTCCTCTCCTATATAAGACTCATCCAGGGCTTTGGGATTTCCTTCTTCTTTATCATAAATAAGAACTCTCCCCTCTTTGATCACTACCGTTTCTCCCGGCAGGCCTATGACCCTTTTTATAAAAAATTTGGAAGTATCCTCGGGAAATTTAAATACTATGACCTCACCCCGTTCGGGAGTACGTAAAAAATTATATGAAAATTCGTCGATTATCAAATAATCGGCATTTTCAAAAGTAGGATACATGGACGTTCCTTTTATAATGAAGGGTTGCGCGACATAAACCCTAATCGGGATAACAATAAAAGCCACGATGGCAATAAATTTAATTATCTCCCATTTAGCTCCACCTGCGTATTTTTTATAAAAATCAAACATTATCTTCCTAAAATATACTATTTTTGAGCAAAAATCAAGTTAGTACGCTCTCTCCCCACCCTACTATCAATAAAAAAAGACGCTTTCGCGTCTTATGGCTTATGGAAAAGTATTACAAAAAACAATGGAAATCCGAATAAAACTAATAGGTATTAAAAAAAATAACAACCCGAACCCAAACAAACTATCACCTATAAAGATAAAGCAAAGAAAGCCCCCTAATAAAATTACTAAACTTCCGCCAATGCCACCTACTATAAAATAAGATACCGGATAGCACTTACGCCACTTTTCAAAAAACCCATATCGGCCTTCCTCTAGAATATTCTGATGAAAACTTAACACATAAAAATTGAAAGGGTAACGCCCTTATGCTAAATTAAACTTATGTATACGATAATGGGTCTGGGCAACCCCGGCAAAGATTATGAAAATACGAGACACAATGCCGGAAGGATGGCGACCCAAACAATTGCCCGCATAAATAAATTCTCCAAATGGGAAAATGACAAAAAAAGGACGGCGCTTAAAGCGGGGGGCTTTATCGCGAAAGAAAAAGTAACGGCGCTTCTCCCGGAAACCTATATGAATAAATCCGGAAAGTCGGCACTAGGCCTTAAACCCAAGACATTTATCATCATCCACGACGACCTGGATCTGACCATGGGAAGATTCAAAATAACTTTCGGGCGCAACTCCGGAGGGCATAAAGGGCTTGAATCGGTAATGCGCGCGCTCAAAACAAAAGATTTTATCCGGATCCGTGTCGGAATTTCACCCAAAAAAAAACCTCCGGCCGATAAGATCTCTGATTTTATCCTGAAAAAGTTTACCCCCAACGAATTATTGATGCTCAAAAAAGTTTTTAAAAATATCTCAAAAGCGGTGGAAGTGATGATTGGCGAAAATCTTCAAAAAGCGATGAGTTTATACAACTAAACTCAAAGTTAAGATTTAATTTGTTTTTTTAGATCTTGGGTTTGATTTTAAATTTGAATTTTGAAATTTATATCTTAGATCTCGTTCTTCAGATCACGGGTGTGAAATTTATTCGCGGAAAGAAAGAGAAGAGCAACAGCCGCCGCGAGAATAAAACTTACCCGAAAAAAGACGCCCTCCGGAAAAAAATACGATAAAAACATCAGAACCGGTAAAAATACTACCCGCGAAAGATGATAAATAATCTCTCGGCTCCAAACAAAAAGCGTGAGATGCTTAACCGAACGCGCGATCTTGTAATATTGGCTCCCCCACGAAACCATGATCGCCCCGCGCGCCAAATGACTCAAAAAGTGCGTCCCGACCACCCCGGCAACGCCCGATACAAATGACCTTAATATCCAAATAAAAGAATGGGCATAGGTGGCAAGCGAAAGAACTTTGCGCCTTCTCCCGACATCGGACAAGTATCCAATTAAATAATTTGCCAAGGCCGAGACCAAAAGACCGGCCGATATTATCCCTCCGAATTTTTCGATACTGCCAACGGCAATAAAAATAAAAATGGGCCAAATTATTATATCCACCATTTTTTCCATAGCAAAACCGGCCCCCGAAAGATTGAACGAAAAAAGAGTTTTATTTTTTAAAAACTTAAAAACTTCTTTTGGATTAAGACGCGACGACAAATTTCTCGGACGGATGAACAAAAGGGGGAAAACCACAAAAAAAGAAATAAATATTCCTATAGTAAAAGTGTCCACAAATCCGAAAATAGTTATTAATACCCCTCCAATGAACGGACTCAAAAACTGCGAAATGGAGCCTATTATATGGCGCACCCCAAGTTCTCTTCCTATATATCCATCATCGAGTGACGCGGTAAAACTTATGTGGTAACCCACATTAAAAAAAAGCATGCTTAGAGCAACAAACGCCGGCAATATGTAAAAAAGGTACGGAAGATCCTTAATAAAACCCAGTCCATAATAATGAACAGCCATTAAAGGAACGCTTAAAAGCATTAGGGTCCTGTCGCTTAATTTTTTGAACGCACCCATGAACAAAACAGACAGGATCACGAAGAAAAAAGACAAAATAAAATAAAAAAGAAGTATCCGCCAAAGCGCGAAGCCCAGGTTATAAAAATAAATAGGGACAAAAACACTGATAAGGCCTTCGGCGAAATATAAAATTCCGAGAGCGGCGTAAAGATAATCAACTTCTTTATTCAACAAAAATCCCAAACGTTGGCGATCAATAAGCATACTATTACTCTATAGCATAACCGCAAAATATTGAACTTTACTCTTATATCAAATATACTAATTGGGTTCTGGGAGAAAAAAAAGAAAAACAATTAAATATTTTGCTTATCGCCGGGCTTACCCCATCATTTCTGGAAAAGCCTTTTTCGTGGTGGAAGCACAATGAACATGAAATTATCCGTAAAAGAGCAGTTAATCCTTTTTGGGGAAGAAATACCGCGATCTTAAGAAAAGACGAACTTATAAAACAAAGCGAGTTTTTAAGAAAATTAGATGAACTTGGGTATCAAAAAACTCCAGGCATTGCGCGCAAGGGAACATTTAAACATCTCGGATCCGACATAATAGTTTTTGCGATAAACAAAGAGTCGCCGATTATAATGGAATTCACGGGTAATACCGTAACCGATATTCATGAGCATCTTCTGGTTGAACAGGAAAAAACTTTCCCGACCAAAAGCGATACTGCTTTAAAATTCTCCGCCGGAGATTACATTGTCCATCTGGATCACGGCATCGGAATATTCAAAGAAGAAAAAGACGGGTATTTGATAATTAATTATGCCGGACCTAAAAATTCAGGACCCGACCGCCTGCTGGTCCCGCTTAATCAATCCTCAAGGGTGTCGGCTTATTTGGGCCTGCGCACGCCTCCAGTTCATCGGCTGGGCACCCATCTGTGGCAAAACACCAAGAAAAAAGCCGAGGAAGATATTATTAAATTCGCTAAATATTTATCCGCGCTATACAAAAAAAGAAGCGTCGTTACCCGCCCGCCCTATTTTGCGGATGAGGCAGAAAAAGAAGTCTGGGAAAATTTCGACTTTGAAGAAACATCCGATCAAAAAAAGGCGCTTGAAGAAATTTTCAAAGACATGTCGGGAGCCCGACCGTCCGAAAGGGTTCTTGCGGGCGACGTTGGCTTCGGAAAAACAGAGGTGGCAATGCGCGCGATCCTGCGCGCAATACTAAACGGCAAACAAACGGCTTTACTTTGCCCGACCACTGTGCTAGCCGACCAGCATACCGAACTTTTTCGCAAGCGCTTTGAGAAACTTCCGGTGAAAGTAGAACGGCTGACGCGGCTCGAATCGGAACGAAAGATAAAAGAAATAAAACGGGGCCTCGCTTTGGGTGAGATAGATCTGGTCATCGGCACGCACAAGATCCTTCAGAAGAACGTGGATATCAAAAGATTGGGGCTTCTTGTAATAGATGAGGAGCAAAAATTCGGGGTCAAGCATAAAGAAACATTAAAAGAGAAATATCCCGATATAGACATACTTTATTTATCGGCCACCCCCATACCGCGCACTATAGCATTTTGCCTTGCCGGCATTAGGCCTATTTCCCAACTAAAAGAGGCGCCGCGCGGTCGCAAGGCACCTCTTACGTATGTTTTACCCTTCTCGGAGCAAATTATCAAGAACGCCCTTGATTTCGAAAAAAAGCGCGGAGGCCAGTCATATTATCTAGCCAACCGCATCCATTACATCCCCAAAATACTGGAACGTCTCGACAAAATAGTTCCCGAACTAAAAAAAGGCGTTATCCACGGACGACTTCACGAAAAAGAAATAGTAAAAGTAATGCGCGAGTTTCGCGAAGGAGAACTCGACGTCCTTATATCAACCACGATAATCGAGAACGGACTTGATATTTCTTCGGTAAACACTCTCATCACGGAAAACTCCGCTCTACTCGGACTCGCGCAAGCCCACCAATTGAGAGGGCGTATCGGTAGGTCTTATGAGCAAAGCTATTGTTATTTTTTATACCCCTCGGGACGCCTCACGCCGGAAGGAGAAAAACGCCTGGAAACGCTTGAAGAATATTCTTATCTCGGCGCGGGATTCGATATCGCGAAAAGAGATTTTGAAATAAGGGGCGCCGGAAACATTCTCGGAAAAGAACAATCCGGGGTTCTGAATAAAATAGGATGGAATTTATATTTTGAGACGCTTAACCTGGCAATCGAGGAATTTGAAGATTAGATTATCCCTGCAACACTCGGTGTTGCAGGTATATGCAACACCGATTGTGCATAGATAAAAAACACGTTTTAAAATTAGTTTAAAACGTGTTTTTTATTTTAAATAAAATTATTTTTTTAACTCTTGGATTCTTTCTCGTCCCCCAAATATGACAGCGTCATCTTCCTTTCATCGGCATCAAAAAGCGTAATTTGGAAAGGATAGGTTTTTCCGATCTCAATTTTTGATTTCATCGCTTTTTCGTCCTCAAATTCGGAAATGTGGGCAAGTCCCGCGACTCCCTCCTCAACCGAAACCAAAGCGCCGTATCTTGAAAATCTGATCACAACACCCTCAACAATGTCTCCTTTCTTATATTTATCTTTTACCTCCTGCCACGGGTCGGGCTTGAGCGCTTTTGCCGACAGGGAGAATTTACCGTTCTTAATACTTATTATTTTTACTTTGACCTTATCGCCAACCTTAAAAAGCTGATTGGGGTCGTCAACCAATCCCCAGTCAAGTTCGGAAATATGTGCCAATCCTTCGAGGCCTTCTTCAATCTTTATAAATACTCCGAAATCAACCACTCCGGCCACTTCTCCTTCGACGGTGTCCCCGATATTGTATTTTGAAATAATACCCTTCATCTCTTCGGTCTCGGCTCCTTTTTCTGAAAAAATAAATTTGCCTTCTTTCTGGTCAACCGAGATGATGGTGACGGTCATGGTTTTTCCGATGAATTTTTTCAATTCCTCAAGAATTTTATCCTGACTTCCTCCTTCAACTCTCGGATAGTGCCCGACCCTCAATTGCGAGGCCGGCAAAAATCCCTGCATCCCCTTCCACTCAAGAACCAATCCTCCTTTATTCGCGTCAAGCACCGGAAGCTCCATCGTCTTTTTTTCGTTCATCCATTCTTCGGCTTCGCGCCAGACTATCTCCTCGCCGGCTTGCGATAGCGAAAGCTCGACAAATCCTTCTTCGTTTTCAAGTTCAATTACTTTTGACGTTACCTTGTCGCCGGGCCTTAAATTTTTTATTACCTGGCGGGCTTCGTTCAATTCGGTTATGTAAATCACGCCCGTTCCAAAAACTCCCAACTCAATAAGCAGGCGAGGGCCGTCGCGTCCGATAATAGCGCCCTCAACTAAATCACCCACCTTGGGCATGAGCACGTTAATGGTCTTCAAAAGATAATCCATTATATGTTCGGTTTTGGGTTTCGCCACTTTGGATGGGGCATCATTGGTTGCCAACGCCGTGTCATTTTCATTCATAGGGCTTACTATATATGATAAATATCAGGTTGGCAAGAAAGAATACCTTGAATATTTATAGGAATTCGTAAAAATTCATTAAAGCTTATTTAAAATTACAAAATTTTATGGGCAAATAGCCGCGAATTTTAAAATACCACGAGCAAATTTTGATCAATTTCTATAAATATCTACAAATTATTTACTTCTTCATCCGTAAACTTGAACACGTCTCCGCGCTTCAGATCTCCTTTTAATATTTTTTTAGCGATAATCCCCTCCACTTTATCGGCAATAGCGCGCCTCATGGGTCTGGCCCCCATTACCGGGTTATATCCTATTTTAGCCACTTTATTTATCAATGCTTCGGTTATTTCCAGAGTTATATCCTGTTTTTTTAATTTACCCACAAACTCGCCAAGCATTAATGTCGCGACCTTGACCAGCTCCGCCGGACCGAGCGACTTATAAATAACCACCGCGTCAAAACGGTTCAAAAGCTCGGGTGAAAATTTTCCTTCCTGCCTCACCGCGTCAATAACTTTTTCGCGAACCTGCGAAATATCGCTCCCGCTCTTGAGCATGTCCCAGATGATGTTTGATCCGGCATTCGAGGTGGCAATGATCAGAGTTTCCCTTAAAGATATTCTTTTACCTGAAAAATCGGTAAAAAAACCTTCATCAAGTATTTGCAAAAATAAATTCAAAATTTCTTTTGACGACTTTTCAAGCTCATCAAAAAGAAAAATGCCGTAGGGCCTCTCCCGAACTTTAGTTGAAAGTATCCCGGGCTCGCCCGTCTCAAAAGACCCGATCAGTTTTTTGAATCCTTCCTCGCCTTGAAACTCCGACATATCAAAACGGACCATGGCCTCCTCGCCCTTAAAATACAGATCGGCTAGAGCTTTTGCGGTTTCGGTTTTACCGACACCGGTAGGACCCAAAAAAAGAAAAGAGCCGATGGGTTTATTTTTATCCCGCAAACCTGCGCGCGTCCGACGTAAAGATTCCGAAATGACCCTTATTGCCTCTTCCTGCGCGACAATGCGCTCATGCAAATATTTTTCCAAATTCAAAAGAAGGTCCTTTTCCTCCTCTTCGGCCGCGCCAAGGGGGATGTTGGTTTTTCTCGTAATAAAAGTCTCAACGTCTCCAACAAGTATCATCTTGCCTTCTCCCGAAAGACCGGAATAGGCAAGCTCATCCAAAAGATTCACCGCTTTTTCGGGCATGACTCCTTCAACGACATATCTGTCGGCCACTTCAAGAACTTTTTTAAGCGCCTGATATGTGAACATTTTATCCGAGGTCCGTTCGATGTCTTCGGCAACCTCTTCGATTATTAGCAGGTTTTTCTCCTCGGCGACCTCTTCAAGCTCGACGGTCTCGAATAATTTGGTGACCTTACCCGACCTTGAAAGACTTTTATGAAAACCGATTTGATCGGATGTCGCGATTGCCTGAATCCTCGCGCCGGCAAGATACGGTTCAATAAGAGAAATAAAATCCGACCCAAGCTCATAGGCGCTTTTTACCAAGTAATTAAGATCCTCCATTACAAGAATTATATTTCCGGCGCTAACCGCTTCGTTCATTATCTTTATAATTAATCCCTCAAAATTACCTTTAGATTTGGTTGAAGCGGCAATGCTTGCTATATCAAGTAAAACCATTCTTTTGTGCTCCATGGATGGGGCGATCTTTCCCTCCCTTATCATTTTTGCGACTCCTTCAATGACCGTATGCTTGCCCGAACCCTCATCGGCCACAAGCAGAATATTTGCCTTTCCCGATTTTGAAAGCGCGTCCTCTATGGCAAAGATCTCTTTACGGCGCGTCCCAAGATGCGCGGGCGCGGATCTTCCGGTGATATCCACCGAATATTTATCAAGCTCAAAAGTATAACCGAACCCAAGATCCTTAGCCATCCCGGGAATTCGCGAAAGATGCCCCTTCTCCCACACGAACAACTCCGCTCTTTGAGTCCCGAGAATATTCGATACCCATGAAGCGGCCCCGATCAGATCTTTTTTATTTATTTTCAGATCGAATAAAAATTTCTCAAATGTTTTGTCTTTTTCATAAAGGACTCCGGCAATTTCGGATATACCAATAATATTTTTATCACTTTCTAAGCATGAGGCCATCAGCGCCTCAATAAAATCAACCTTACCCAAAGTTCCACCTCCCGATCGGGAGATAAAATCCGAATAATCATCGGGAGAGGCTCCCAGACGCAAGAGCACAAAATTAAAAACTCCTCCATCAAAAATAGCCCGATGAAATTTTTTAACGTCAATATCCGAAAATCCGAGAAGAAATCCGGTCGAATAAAAAATATAAGCTACGTCAAAATTTATTTTAAAAGCCAGGTCTTCTTTAATAAAAACAATATTAGGTTTTAAAGAACTTGTATAAAAAAATTCTGCGAATAAAAGCGCCGAAAGAACCGAACCGGATATAAGCAAAAAGGCGTAGAGCAATAAAAAATTAAAATCTCCCGCGAAAGATAAAACGTTCGATGGTATTGTTCTTGCCGCCTGGAAAAAAACGTACGCCGCGAGTGAAAAAATAAAAACAACCAGAGATATTCTTAAGAATAAAATCCTGATCCTTCGCGTCACCAGTCGGTCAAGTTTTACCGCGCCAAACAAATCGGGCTGCGCGGTCTTTATGCAAAGCTGGTCCATATCCTTAACGGTATTTTTAAATAGGTCTGTAATTTTACTCATAAAATGGAAATAAATAACAAATCAAATCCCGCGATAAACGCTACCGGCAAAACAACCGGGGATGAGAGAAAAAGGACAAAAAGAGCGCCCCCCGCGACAAATAAAAATACCTCCGATATGAGCGCTACCGTCAAGACCGCGACCCTCACGACAAAACCAACCACTCGCATCATTATGTTAACGACCAATCTTTCAAAAAAACGCTCAATATCGAGCCCGCGCCCGGCTTTTTCCTGCAATCGATGGAATGGAGCAAAAAGACTTTTTAGAAGAACGCCCACCGAAAAAAAATGGAATAAAAACCAATGATAATTCATCCACGCGCGAAAATACTCCCGTATCCCATAGGAATATACCCAAAACACATATTCAACAAGAACGTATAAAGAAGCCATAAATGATAATTAATATAATATCATTTATTTCTATCTTCATAAATTAAATTTTGGGGAATCGACACCCGTCTTCACAGGAGCCCAAAAAGGGACTATTATATAGTAATGGTTATTACATTTTACGGCCTTAACTGCTTTAAAATCACCTCAGGAAGTACGGTGATCGCCTTTGACCCGCCTTCCAAAAAATCTAAAAACAAATCACCGTATTTTCAAACGGATGCGGTTTTTATAAGCCACGACCATGAGGATAATAACGGGAGGGACGTTCTTCACCCGAAAGACGACGGCCTTTTTGTCGTTGACGGACCGGGAGAATATGAATACAAAAATATTGAGATAATCGGCATCCCGTCGTTTCATGACTCCTCTCACGGCAAAAAATATGGACGAAACACCATTTATCGGGTGAAGTTTGAGGATATCATCCTCCTGCACATGGGAGATTTCGGAGAAAAAGAGATAAGCTCGGAGATAAAAGAAAAAATAAACGGCGTAGACATTTTATTTATCCCGATAGGGGGCGATGAAGTTATTGATGATGATGCCGCGGCAGAAATAGCCAACCAAATAGAACCGCAGATAATAATCCCGATGCATTACCCCGCCAAAAATAAAAAGGTTTTGAATGATTTTCTTGACGAAATGGGAGCCAAAGGACTGAAAGCCGAAGACAAATTGACCATAAAAAAGAAAGAATTGTCTGAGACTCAAACAAAAGTGGTCGTGCTAGAACCTTTAATATAATGTAAGCAAATCATGGGACTGCTCGATAAAATAGAAGAAATACAACAAAAACCGAAACAAACCCGATTTAAAATTTTAATCTTCAGCGTTGTCGTGATAATGGTATTAATAATAGGATTATGGATATCTTTACCGGAAGCGCGCAAAACCAACACGCAAGAGAATAACGACATGATCGGACCTCTTAAAATGATGTACCAAGACGCCAAAAATTTTATGAGTGGTTTTCGATAAACAATAAATATTCATGACTAAAGAAACAAACAACGAAAATATGCTCGTCAGGAAATCGCTGGTTGATCGTGAAATAGTGAAAGAAATGGAGGAATCATACCTCGACTACGCGATGTCGGTTATTGTTATGCGCGCGCTTCCCGATGTAAGAGACGGCCTCAAACCGGTCCATCGCAGGATATTATTCTCAATGCATGAAATGGGCCTGACGCACGCGGCTAAATTCAGAAAATCCGCCGCGATAGTCGGAGACACTCTCGGAAAATACCACCCGCACGGCGACAATGCAGTGTACGATAGCTTAGCCCGAATGGCCCAAGATTTTTCTCTACGCTATCCACTTGTGGACGGACAAGGAAATTTCGGTTCCATCGACGGAGACGCCGCGGCGGCCATGCGTTATACTGAGGCCAGACTAACCAAAATAACCGAAGAGCTGTTAAAAGATATCGAAAAGGATACGGTTAATTTCCGTGATAACTACGATAACACCAGGAAAGAGCCTATCGTGTTACCAGCGGCAGTTCCTCAACTTTTATTGAACGGCTCTTTGGGAATAGCGGTCGGGATGGCAACCAATATTCCGCCCCACAATCTAAAAGAGGTTGTGGAAGCGGTCGTTCACCTGATTGACCACCCCAAAGCCGGGACAGAAGACCTGACCAAATACATAAAAGGTCCGGACTTTCCCACCGGAGGCCTAATTTTTAATACAAAAGACATCCACCAGGCCTATGCCACCGGACGCGGAGGAGTTTTAAACCGAGGCGAATCAGAAATCGTCGAAAAAAAACCCGGACAATTCCAGATTCTGATATCCAGCATCCCATACCAGGTTTCAAAGGCGGAACTCATAACCAAGATAGCCGATCTTGTGCATGAAAAGAAATTGGACGGCATCCGCGATATCAGGGATGAATCGGACCGTGAAGGCCTCCAAATAGCAATCGACCTTTCACGCGATGCCCACCCGCAAAAAGTATTGAACGCCTTATATAAACACACCGATCTTGAGCGGACATTCCACTTTAATATGTTAGCTCTCGTCGACGGCATTCAACCGAGACTCCTTTCTCTTAAATCAATTCTTGAGCATTTTATAGAACATCGCCGGATAGTAACCGAGCGGCGAAGTAAATTCGATTTGGCACGGGCCGAAGACCGCGCGCATATCCTTGAGGGATTAAAAAAGGCGCTTGATCATATTGACGCCATAATAAACACGATAAAAAAATCAGCCGACCGCACCCAGGCTCATGAACGCCTAATGGCTAAGTTCAAATTTTCAGACAAACAAACATCGGCCATTCTTGATATGCGCCTTTCGGCTCTTGCTGGGATGGAGCGCCAAAAAATCGAAGACGAGCTCAAAGAAAAATTAGAACTCATCAAACACTTAAAAGACCTACTGAAAGACCCGCGCAAAATGATGGAGGTGGTAAAAAGCGAACTTGAAGAGATAAAAGAAAAATACGCCGATGACAGAAAAACTAAGGTTATTTCGGGCGCCGCCCAATCAATCTCCGTAGAAGACCTGGTCCCCGAAAAAGAAACATTTATGATCCTTACCCTCGGCGGATATGTAAAAAGGGTAAACCCGGACGAATACCGCACCCAAAGGCGCGGAGGAAAAGGCATCACCGCGATGAATATGCGCGAAGAAGACGTTATAGATACGTTCGTTTCGGCAAACACCCACGACGATCTCTTATTCTTCACCTCAACCGGAAAGACGTTCCAGACGAAAATGTATGAAATCCCCGAAGGCAAGCGCGTCACAAAGGGTAAGTCCATCGTTAATTTTCTAAACCTTTCACCTGACGAAAAAATAACTTCGGTCCTTCCGATACCAAAATCCAAAAAAGACACCTCATCTTACCTGATGATGATCACCAAAAACGGAATTATAAAAAAAGTGGAAATGGCGCTTTTCGCCGATGTCCGTAGATCGGGAATAATCGCGCTCAAACTGCAAAAGGGAGACGAATTAAGATGGGTAAAACTCGCGAACAAAGGAAGTCACGTAATACTCGCGACCCAAAACGGCCAGGCCATTCGCTTTAAAGAATCGGATGTCCGGCCAATGGGCCGGACCGCAGGTGGCGTAAAAGCAATGAGATTTTCAAAAACAGACAAACTTGTAGGAGCGGATCTGGTCAAAGCCGACGATAAAAATGCCGAACTGCTGGTTATGAGCGAACACGGTTTCGGAAAAAAGACCCCAATCAAAGCTTACCGACAGCAAAAAAGGGGTGGTTCCGGGATAAAAACAATGAAAATAACACCCAAAACCGGACCGCTTGTTTCAACAAGGATAATAAACCACGAAAAAGAAGAATTGATAGCAGTTTCAAAAAAAGGACTGGTCATCAGGACCATGATCACCCAAATCCCCGAACTAGGAAGGCAAACTCAAGGAGTGAGACTTATGAAGCTTGAAGAAAAAGACGCGATAGCATCAATCACGCTTTTGTGAGAAAATAAAGACAAGGTCCTAAGTTGAACTTTTGGATCTACATTTATGGATTTCATAAAACCAGAAATAGTTATTGAAGAGGCTAAACTTGAAGAAGGAATGCTGGTGGCCGATTTTGGATGCGGCCCCGGCTTTTATACTATACTTGCCGCGAAAGCCTTAGGACATACCGGAAAAGTTTATGCTTTTGATATAAGGAAGGAGATGCTTGAAATAGTCCGGTCAAAAGCGAAAGCGAGCCGGCTTTTAAATATTGAAACGATACACGCGGATTTGGAAACTCTTTACGGATCACAATTAAAAGAAGATCTGTTGGACAGGGTTATTATTTCGAACATAATATTCCAATCGGATAACAAAAAAGGCATGATTGCCGAATCTTACCGGATACTTAAACCGCGCGGCATGGCTGTTGTTATAGATTGGGAGCCAACATCAAAATTACTTCTTAAGATCCAAAAGGACCGAGCGATAGACAAACAAAAAATGAAAGATCTTTTTGAATCTCAAGGATTTACGCTTGCCAAAGAATTTTACGCGGGCGAACATCATTACGGTATGGTCTTCAGAAAACCATAAATTTTAAAAGTAACTCTTAATTTTATATAATAAAGAGGTCGGAATTTTATTTTTTTATAGGATCATAAATTTTATAACCGGATGAAAAACCTCACCCCCCTTCAAATCATCTTATCGGGCGTTTTCATAATTGCGATACTGGCCGCGACTCTTATCTTTGCCGGAGTTTTACCGGGGCTCAAAGACAAAGGACTGTTAGGAGCATCCCAGATCAACTATTGGGACACAATTCCTCAACCACAAATACGCGTGATTGCCGACACTTTCTCAAAGCGCTTCGGGGCAAGTATAAAATATCGCGAAATAGAAGAATCCAAATATCTAGAAACAATTATAGACGCGCTTGCTTCGGGAAACGGACCGGATGTCTGGCGAATCCCTAACGATGTTCTTCTGAAGAATATCCAAAAAGCGCGATTTACCATGACCACCGTCTATCCGGAAAGGACTTTCAGGGAAAAATATTTGGATGAGGCCTCTCTTTTAATCTTCCCGCAAGGAATAGTGGGCTTCCCGGCCAATATTGACCCGCTGGTCCTTTATTGGAACAAAACCCTTTTCAGGGGGGCGTCAATTTCAGGCGCGCCTAAAACTTGGGCCCAATTTATCACCGCGTCCGAAAAACTTACGCGCATGGACTCCTCTAAAAATATCATCCAAGCGGGAGCGGCTTTAGGCGATTTTTCAAACGTTGATCACGCCAAAGACATCCTTTCGCTGTTAATAATGCAATCCGGCAATCCTCTGGCGCGTCTCGTTACGCAAGGTACCGGCCAAAATATAAAAGTCAAATTCGACAGCGCGTTAGACGAGATCGGCCAGGAAGCCCTCCCCGCCGTTGAATCAAGTCTAAGATTTTTTAATGATTTCTCAGACCCCAGAAAATCTTCCTACAGTTGGGCTGGATCCCTTCCCGATTCCATAGATTATTTCATCCAAGGAAAATTAGCGATGTATATAGGTTATGGGTCGGAATATAAAACGATTAAAGAAAAAAACCCCCATCTTGATTTTGATATAACCGAGATCCCACAAATATCACAAGACACTCCGGACAAAATGACTTTCGGCCGCATGAGCGTATACATAATCTCGAGACAATCTACCCAAGCAGAACAAACAACCGCTTTAAGATTTATTGATTTTATGAGTACCCCGGAAGTCCAATCCATATTGATCTCCGATACGCCAAAAGCCCCTGTTTTAAGGTCGTCTCTGGCCAAATTACCGGATGATCCTATTTTAAGCATTATATACAACTCTGTCATCAAATCCGTATCATGGCTCGAACCTGGCCCCCAAGAAACCTATAATATATTTAAAGATATGACCCGATCCATCGCTACCGGGCGGAAAGATGCCCGTAAAGCGATAAATGACGCCAACCAAATCTTACAAAATCTATTTGATTCTCTTTTAATAAAATAAATTCATATATCCAATGATCCAGGTATGAAATATTTCTCCATATTAATAGTCATAATCGCCATAACTTTATCGGGATGGCTCGTGACTTATGCCCAGGAACCATTCGTGCAATGCGGAAATGCCGAAGAGGCGATGTGTACGACCTGCAATCTTTTCCAGACGGTAC
>Ga0210057_1000900_pt1 | contig 47402 bp, 60 predicted proteins | sample CryGeyCG2114_010_2_FD_183968 | JGI IMG/M metagenome (GOLD analysis project Ga0210057, IMG submission 183968) | Groundwater microbial communities from aquifer - Crystal Geyser CG10_big_fil_rev_8/21/14_0.10 (SPAdes) (version 2) | ecosystem: Environmental > Aquatic > Deep subsurface > Groundwater ...
CATTAGAGAACGACATTTAAACCTATGGAATTTTGTCATTCTGAACTTGTTTCAGGATCTAATACCCAGTAAGATTCCGAAATGAATTCGGAATGACAAACTACATACTTTTAAACTGCGATGTCTAATGCGTTAAATATTTCAATATCCCCAGCATCCGTAGTGACTAATACTCGAGGATCACCAAGACAGGAATTACCGCAAGTACCAAGCGACTTAGCTTTTTCCCAAGCCTTACCACGAGAAATTATATCAAGATCGTGAATTTTAACTTTTAAACCCTTTGCTGACATCGGGCCGCTGCCAAAAACAGCAAAGTCGGCAGGAGGAAAATCTAAACTACGGAGTTTGTAGAACAGAGGATGGGTAGTTTTTCCTATAAAACTGAAGTTATAACCAGTGGGACAGCCACTTCTTTAACACGCTGTTTTCTTTGAGCAGCCTCCTTTTAATGCGGCCGACTGTATCAGTCCCCATGCCAACCGCGCCGGCGATAGTACGGATCGCCCCACCCCGCGTAATCAAACGGCCAACTATCCAGCGGTGGTGAAGCATACGAAGTTCTGACTGGGTTAAGAGCTCGGACAAAAATTGGCTCATCTCCTCCGGTGTTTTAATTGAAGCGAGAGTTTGATAAAAAAGTGTTTTTTCCTTAAAAAACCCGGAGACTGGTGTATCCTTGAGAGGCTTCATAAAACACTGTCTCTAAAGATGGGCGACCAAATTTTTAAGATATGGGATAAGCTCATCTTTTATATCGTCTCTTTTAATAGCTAGCTCAAGAGTAGTTTCTAAATAGGCAAGCGGATCGCCGGTCGTCATCCACCGACCTTCCACCGGCTGAGCAAGCACATGCTTTCCCGCTTGCGCTAAATCATTAAGTATATCTATCACCCAAAGCTCGTTGTTCTTACCGGTTTTCATTTTTTCAATCTCTCTAACCACATCATAAGTAAATACAAAACGGCCAAACTGCGCCATATTAGAAGGATTCTCCCCAAGAGGCGCTTTTTCCACCCCCAATTCGATTTCGTACGGGTACTTGGGATTTTCTTTATATTTTACTGTGCCCATCTTCTCCACTATGTTATCCGGCACTTCCTGAACCGCCAAGATAGCCGAAGGATGGTATTGTTCATAAACATCAATAAGTTGTTTTACCACCGGCGTTTTTGAAATGGTTACATCATCACCAAACATATAAACAAAAGCCTCGTCATCATCAATCAAATCCTTAACTGCCAGGATCGGAACAGCGTTACCGTAAGGCAGATGCTTCTTTTGACGGACATAATAAAAATTGGCTAAGGTGGGAATAGCGCGTATCATTTTTAACAATTCGGTTTTGCCTCTTTTTTCTAAAATATCTTCAATTTCATAATGATTGTCAAAATAATCCTCCATGATATGGGCGCCGTGCTGGGTAACCAAAACAATATCAGTAATACCGGAAGCGACTGCTTCCTCAACTAAATATTGAATAATTGGTTTGTCGATCAGCGGCAGCATTTGCTTGGGCTGATTTTTAGTAGCGGGCAAAAAACGGGTCCCGTAACCGGCAGCGGCGATGACGGCTTTAGTAATCGGATGTGATTCTTTCATAAAGCTTTATCTAGTATAAGTCAAACATATAAACATAGTCTCAGTCAAGACAATGGAAACACGATAAAGAATTCGTGAATTAACAGGATCGCCCGAATGTGTATGTATAATACAGGTATGGCTAACAAATACATCTCCCGCGCGGGAGAAAAACTGGAAGCCGCGCTCAATGAATTTAATGTTGACCCAAAAGGCCTCGTTTGCGCCGATTTTGGCTGCAACGCCGGCGGCTTTACCGATTGTTTACTGCAAAAAGGCGCCGCTAGAGTTTACGCGGTGGATACCGGTTATGAAATGTTGGATTGGAAATTAAGGAACGATGCCCGGGTAAGAGTTCTGGAGCGAACCAATGCCCTTCATGTTAAATTAGGCGAGCTGTGTAACTTGATTTGCCTTGATTTGGGCTGGACCACTCAAACCAAAGCTCTCCCCAATACCCTGCTTAATCTAAAACCACAAGGAATGATAATTTCGCTCCTCAAACCCCATTACGAGGCAAAAACCTTTGGGATTAAGCTTACAAACGGCAAGCTAACAGGCCAGCAGGCTCAAACAGTAGCAAACAAGGTAATCGAACAAATAAAGGGGCTGGGATTGAAGATAGAAGGCTGTATGCCCTCTCCATTGATTGGCAAGCACGCTGGCAACAGCGAGTATTTACTGTTGATTAAAAAGTGACCGCCGACAGTAAAAAGGCAAACTCCCGCCTGTACACAGCGAGAGTTTGCCTTTTTAACGATTGTTGATCAGACAACCGAAGTTCCAAGTATCCTAACGAACCATGTCCTTTAAAGCCTTTCCGGAACGGAAAGCGGGACTCTTGCTGGCGGCAATGTGCAAAGGAGCTCCAGTTTGAGGATTACGACCCATGCGAGGCTTGCGGGAACGGACTTCAAAAGTGCCAAAACCAGTAATGGTTACCTTCTCACCACGAGCTAAAGCCGCGGAAATACCTTCAAATAAAACATCAACAAATCTTTTGGAATCGGATTTGGTCGCGCCTAGTTCGGCGGCCAAGTAATCAACTAAGTCAGTTTTAGTCATACAAATTAAAAAGCGGGTGTCACCTCCTTTAAACAAAAACGGTAACGGCAGAAAATATTATGTAGACAGGGTAAAGTAGTCATCATAAAACAGGTTGTGTACTGATGTTATTTATACCAATATGAAATAGGTTGTTGTCAAGGGCTTTTTTAACTATAAAGATATTTTTGCCTACTAAATTTAATACAGGACTAAATCTTAATCGTTACAGGAATACTGGGCAGAAAGGATTAGTACCTCTTAAGACTCAAAGAAAAGTTTTGTCAATGCGAATAATACTCACCGCTTGCCTGTTTTTACCGATCTCAATTAAAACACTATTAAAAACCCGCGCCCCTTCCTCCACCCACTCAAATTTTGTTGGGTAAGGGTACATCAATGTTTCAATAATTACCTCCTTTGTTACTCCTAGTACCGAATCATAAGCGCCAGCCATACCAACATCGCTAACAAAAGCTGTCCCTTTGGGCAGTATTCTTTGATCGCAAGTAGGAACATGGGTGTGAGTGCCCACCACCGCGGAAACGCGCCCATCTAAATACCAAGCCAAGGCCGCCTTTTCAGCGGTAGTTTCGGCATGGATATCCACAATCACAGCGGAATAATCAGAAGGATTGCACTCTCTAAAAATCTTATCTATTGCTCTAAAAGGGCAAGAGGCAGGACTGGCGGTAGGAGAAGACATTAAACCCAAACCAAGCAAATTTACTACTAAAACAATCCCTTTTCTTCCTAAATCAAGTTCAATAATACCCGAACCAGGAATATCTTCCGGATAGTTGGCCGGACGGGCCAAAGGCAAATCGTCTATAACGCTGATGATATCTCTATGACGAAAAATGTGGTCGCCAGATGTAAAGCCATTTACACCAACTAGCCGCAACTCTTCTAGCCGATCGGCCGAGACCCCACGACCATGAAGAATATTTTCGGCATTAGCTAATACCAAATCTACTTTATTTTCCTCCTTAATGCGAGGCAGAGCCTCTGCTACTGCCTGCCGGCCAAGCTTTGCCACTACATCACCAATAAAAAGAATTTTAATCATCCCTAAATTAATAAATTATCTTGCCATTTCAACCGATCTAGTTTCTTTTATAACTGTCACCTTAACCTGCCCCGGATATGTTTGCTCGCTTTCAATTTTGTCGGCAATTGCCCTAGCAAGAACAGGAACCTTTGCGTCACTCAAACCTTCAGATTTAACAATAACACGAACCTCACGACCGGCAGAAACGGCGTAGGCCTCATGAACTTCCGGAAAAGAAGCGGCCGATTCCTCCAAAACGCGTATTCGTTCAATATATGCTTCATGATCTTCAAACCTAGCCCCAGGACGAGCGGCAGAAATTGCGTCTGCCAAGTAAACAATCACTGATTCCATTGAACTGAACGGCGCGTCTTCATGATGCTGCTCAACCGCATTAAGCACTTCTTTTGGCAAATTAAATTTCCTAAGTAAATCAACACCAAGCTGAACATGCGTACCTTCCTCCTCGGTAATAACCTTGCCAATGTCGTGAAGTAAGCAGGCCAATCGTACTGTTCGAACATCCGCTCCAACTTCCATCGCCAAGGCCACGCCAATCTTTACTACCTCCAATGTATGAGAAACCATATTTTGGCCATAGGAGCTGCGGTATTTAAATCTACCTAAAGTCAAAACAAGCCTTTCCGGCAGATTAAAAACCTTGGCATCTAAACAAAGCTGATTACCGGCTTTTAAGATAGCCCGATCCACCTCTTTCTTGGCTCTTTGCACATACTCTTCTATCCGGGAAGGCTGAATCCGACCATCAGCTAAGAGCCTTTCTAACGCAAGTTTGGCGACCTCGCGCCTAACTGAATCAAAAGAAGATATTTGAATCGCGTCGGGTGTTTCATCTAAGATTACATCCACCCCGGTTTCTTTTTCAAACGACTTAATGTTACGGCCCTCCCTTCCGATTATACGGCCTTTCATTGATTCATCCGCCAAAGGAACAATTGACACGGTTGTTTCCGCTATGTAATCATGAGCACCTCGGCGCATTGCCTCCACCAAAATTTCCTTAGCCTTGTCATCCGATTGCTGTTTAATCGTTTCTTCCGCCTCTTTAATTTTTTGGCCGATAGCGATATCTAACTTTGATTGAACATTTGCCAAAATCTTTTCCCTTGCCTCATCGCGGCTCATTTGCGCCACCTGCTCAAACTTCTTGACAAGGTCCTGCCTTAACTTTTCTAAATCCTGCATTTTCTTGGAAATGCCCCTTTGCTGACCCTGAACATCGGTCTCTTTTTTCTCCAAGGAGGACAGTCGTTCCTCCAACTGCTCTTCTCTGCGGCTAAGACGTTTTTCCATTTCAAACATCTCTTGACGGGCTTTAGCCGATTCCGATTCCGCCCGTCTCTTAATTTCTAGAGCTTCCTTTTCCGCCTCCAAAACCAACTCTTTAGCGCTAGCTTTGGCGGTAATAGCTTCCAGTGAAGACTCGAGAGAGGGTTTTACAGTAGCCTGGGCAGAAGTTTGAGGATACTCTTGCGAAGGAGAAGAAACGCTTGTTTTTTTTCGCTGGCTAGACCATAGGAATACCGCCCCGCCGGCCACAATAGCGGTTATTGATACCAAAATTACTGTTAACATAGTAAAAAGCTGGTTGAGCTAAATTAAATAAATACATACACACCAACATAATAAAGCTTTTTGATTTACCCGTCAAAGTTTTCGTAAGCTTCTTTTATCTCGTCCCAACCAAAACCGCGGCGGCGGAGAAAATCAAACAGTTTCTTTTTTGCCTGAACAGGAGAAAGTTTTTTATATTTTGGCCACACTTTTTGTGCCAAGGTGACAGCCCGCTGTTGATTAGTCTTTCCCAAGTCAAGCAGGGCCTGGGCGATATCCTCATCACGCACCCCCTTAATTCGCAACTCTTGTTTAATAGTGTAATCACTCTTTGGTTGACGCGATTGAGCGCGAAAACTTGCCCACTGCTTGGCAAATTCCTGATCGTTAAGGTAACCTCTTTCTTCCAAATAGTCGACGGTGCGCTCAATCGCGTTAAATAGATCTTCTTTGCCCAACCATCGCTGATAATGCTCCTCATATTTGGATATGCGGAAACGAAGATAGTTTGAAACTTCTTTTTTAGAGCGAGGGCGAAAAGAAATATAGTTAAAGGCACTGGCACGAAGACGAAGCGAAACATCTTGCCTAACAAGATCAGCAACTTGCTCTTGCGAAAGAATTTGCCCTTTTTTTAAGGAAATCGCTAAATCTACGAACAAGCCAAAAGAAAACTCACCATCAATGTAAACGCTAATCCGATTTACATTCTTAACTTGTGGTTGTAAAGAAGTAATGATCAAAATTATTCTTCGTTCTCACCAGATTTCTCTTTTGAGGATTCCCCAACCGCCAACGGTAATTCTTTATCTTGGTTAATTTGAGCTCTTATCTGTTGCTCTAAACGGGCAGCCAATTCTTTATTTTCCACTAAAAATGACTTGGCGCCCTCTCGACCCTGACCAAGCCTAGTCTCGCCCATGCTAAACCAAGCACCGCTCTTTTGCACCAAGTCCAAATCCACCCCCACGTCAATCAAACCACCCTCGTGGCTTATGCCTTTGTCAAACATTATGTCAAATTCCGCCTGCCTAAAAGGTGCCGCCACCTTATTTTTTACTACTTTAACACGCACATGGTTACCGGATACCACATCACCTTCTTTAATTGATTCCACTCGACGAATATCCAGCCGCACGGAAGCATAGAATTTTAGGGCGTTGCCGCCGGTAGTGGTTTCCGGATTGCCGAACATTACTCCAATTTTCATGCGAATCTGGTTGGTAAAAACAACGGTGCAAGAAGTGCGGCTAATTGCTCCGGCTAATTTACGCATTGCTTGGGACATTAGACGCGCCTGCAAGCCCATGTGAGAATCACCCATCTCCCCTTCAATCTCTGCCCGCGGCACCAACGCCGCCACTGAATCAATAACAACAAGATCCACCGCCCCGGAACGAACAAGTGTTTCAACAATCTCCAAAGCTTGTTCACCAGTGTCTGGCTGACTAATAAGTAAATTCTTTACATCCACCCCAATTCGCCTGGCATACATTGGATCTAAAGCGTGCTCTGCGTCAATAAAAGCCGCGGTACCGCCCAATCGTTGACATTGCGCCACCGCATGCAAAGTTAAGGTGGTTTTACCAGAGGATTCTGGACCAAAAATTTCAATAATCCGTCCTTTAGGTAAACCGCCAACCCCCAAAGCGATGTCAAGAGCGATAGAGCCGGTGGGAATGATCTCCACATTTAAGTGTCGGCGCTCCCCCAAACGCATAATGGAACCTTTTCCGTAATCTTTTTCTATTTGGGCAATGGCAGAATTAAGAGCTTGAAGCTTCTGGGTTTGTTGCGCAATCGGTACTGCTGGTTCTGGCATAAAGCATGATGTAAAATTAAAATATGAGTATCTTCTTAAAAATACCACATAATGCCGAACAGGAAAAAGATATCAGAACATCAACAGGCAACATAAGAAGGCTTGCCGCAATAAGTGAGGGTGAGGAGACAAAGAAATCTAAAGTATTTTTGTCGTCAGAGAAAGCTGGAAACACTAGAGAAGTTGGAACATTCATAAAAAAGGAATTCACCTCAATGCAAAGAGCATTAAACGAAGCAATGAAGGCAGATAGAATGAGAAAGGTCGGTTTACCCGTACCAAATACCATTAGATATTTTGAAGATGATGAAGGAAAACCCAGCCTTCTAATCTCCGATCTTAGTGTTAGCGGTGAAAAACAAGTGTGGTCAATAAACAATAATCAGCAAGAGCTTGCTCTAAGCCAAGACGAGAGGGACTTTGTAGAAGAGAGAGTTAAGAAAATAGGACTAGAGGCAGCGAAAAAAGGTTTCATGATAAATGCAGACGCCTATTTTATAGTTAAAGATGGACAAAACATAGAAATCGTAATTGGTGATTTTGGAATTGGTGTAGCGCAAAGCAATATGAACACAGAAAAAACAAAAATCTTCAATACGCGAATGGCTTCAAGATTTAACAACTTCCTGTAGGCAATACAGGTAAAACAAATCTAATCTTAACAAACATATGAGACAAAAAAATAAAGTACCTGTAAAAAATACAATTTTAGTCGCTATGTCGGGCGGAATAGACTCCAGTATCACCGCTATTTTGCTTAAAAAGCAGGGGAACAATGTTGCTGGGGTCACTTTTACCCACCAGCTCCAAAAAGACGCTACCGCCGCCTCCAGAGCCTCGCAGGTATGCCAGAAGTATGAAATCCCTCACCACACGGTAAATTTAGAAGAAGAATTTAAGAAAACAGTATTGGCTGAATTTAGAGGCGATCTGCTGGCAGGCAAGACACCTAACCCCTGCGTTTTTTGCAATCGTTTCTTCAAGTTCGCTAACCTTATTAAACTGGCCGATCAGCTTGGATACGAAAGAATTGCCACCGGCCATTACGCTAGAGTGGTTGAAAATAATGATAACATACAATTAAAAAAAGCAGCCGATACTACCAAGGACCAAACCTATTACTTAGCAATGTTAACACAAAAACAGCTCTCCCGATGCCTATTCCCTCTTGGCGAATACACAAAAAATGAAGTTCGGAATATAGCAAAAAAGGAGGGTTTAGATTTTTTGCTCCACCAGCAGGAGAGCCAAGATTTATGTTTTGTCATCCAGAAAAATGTTACTGAATTTATTAAGCGGGACATTCAAGAACAGCCAGGACAAATAATAGATACGCAAGGAAATATCCTCGGAAAGCACACCAGTCTATGGCGATACACATTAGGCCAAAAAAGGTCTTTAAATTTGCCGGTTCCTATACCATACTTTGTAGTAGAAAAAGACAATAATACCAATACTCTAATAGTCAGTGCCAATCCCCACGATCCGCGATTATTTTCCACAAAAGCCTTTATTGAACCGGTGAATTATATTTCCGACACTAAATTGCCTCTCGCCTGTCAAGCCCAAATAAGGTATCAGAGCCAACTTGCGTCGGTTGTTGTGAGAAAAAACAAGGACGGCCGCATCCAAGTAGTATTTACAGAGCCACAAAAAGCCCTTACTCCAGGACAATATATAGTTTTTTATCAGGGCGATATTTGCTTGGGAGGAGGAAAAATTAGCGCTTAGAAAACTGATGGGCGCGGCGAGCTTTATGGAGATTATACTTTTTAGTTTCTACCATACGCGGGTCGCGGGTGAGAAGACCGCGCTTACGCAAAACCTCCCGTTGAGAAGGATCAAATTCCAAAACTGCTCTAGCTAAGCCTAGACGAAGGGCATCAAGCTGACCAGTTATACCTCCCCCATTAATTTTAGCGGAAAAACAGACTTTATTTATTGGCAGAGCGCAAGCAAAAAGAGGTTCTAAATACCGTTGGCGAAGATCTTCCCCAGGAAAGTATTGTTCTACCGAAATACCGTTAACAATCATTTGACCAACCTTTGATAAAGAGGGCTCGCCTTTTGGGTAGAACCATACCCTAGCTACGGAAGTTTTACGGCGCCCTAATCCAGAATACTCAATTTTTAAACCCAGTTGGGCAATACTATCTTTGTTTTTGTCAATATTTCTTTGAGACATATTAAAAAATCTAATCGCGTTCTGATGCTCCAATTTGAGCTTTGTGAGGGGTTTCCTCGCCTCTATAAATTTTTAAACGGGTCATCTGACGATCGGCTAACTTATTCTTAGGCAACATCCCCTTAACTGCTAATCTAATGATCTCTTCCGGATGGCGCTGCTGCAACTTATCAAACCGTTCCTGTTTTAAGTTGCCAATGTACCCGGAATGACGGTAGTACATTTTTTTAGTCTCTTTACCACGAGTCAGTTGTACTTGAGAAGCATTAGTCACAACAACATAATCCCCACAATCAATATTTGGAGTATAGTGCGGTTTTCCTTTACCACGGAGGAGACTGGCTACTGTTGTAGCCTGTCTTCCCAAGACCTCACCGCCAACATCAATATGGTGCCAAGCTCTTTTTACTTGTTCTAACTTAACCGATAATGTTTTATCCATACAGTTAACTTTGATTTTCTAAGGTTTCTTGAACTTTACCTGACTTATTTTCAGATTTTTTGGCGGTCGGCTGATCAAAAACCTTTTTAATGGGATTATCTATTAACTCTAAACGAGCCATTTCCGCGGAATCGCCTTTTCTAAAATTAAGCCTAATCAAACGAGTATAACCACCCGACCTGTTTATAAACAACGGAACTATTTTTTCCCACAAGTTAGAAAAGGATTCTTTGTTATTCAAAAAAGTTAGCAGTTCTCTACATTGGTAAAGACCTTGCTGCTTAGCTTTGGTTATTAATTTTTCAACCACCGGCCTAATCATGCGAGCTTTAGCTCCAGTAGTTTCTAAATACCCGCGGATAAAAAAACTCGATGCCATATTGCGGCGCATCGCCTTTAGATGATCCCTTTGTTTATTTAATTTTAACCGTTTAACTCTATGGCGCATAAGAACTAATTATGATACAAAGCCTTCTGACTCCAAAGTTTTTTTGATTTTTTCCAAGGATTTTCCACCCACATTTCTGATTTTTCGCAGAGTCTCCTCGGAAGTTTTGGACAAGTCTCCCAAGGTTTCGATGCCGCCTTTCTTTAAACTGTTTATAATTCTAATCGGTAAATTCAAATCGTCAACCGGAATATCTTTATCTTTAGCCGAAAGAATGTCTTCCTCATTTTCAACTACAGCATCTTGATCGGGTAAAGCCTTAACCACCTGACCCATTTTTAAACGATCAAAATAATCACCCAAAATAGTGGCGGCGTGGACAAAAGCCTGTTGGGGAGAGATACTGCCATCGGTGGTAATATCCAAAGTCAATTTATCCAAATTTGTTTGCTGGCCAACACGGGCGGTGTTAACCTCGTAGGACACGGAAAAAACAGGACTATAAATACTGTCCAAGACAATCACTCCAAGTTTATCTGATTCCTGCCCGTCACACATTGTGTAACCATAACCTGGTGAGGCCAATATCTCCATCTCCAATTTAACATTTTTGTCGGACAAATCCGCGATAACCAAGTCCTTATTAATCACCTCACAGTCACCACCAGTTTTAATATCCGCCGCGGTAACTTCCCCTGGACCCTGTTTGCTAATCTGCAAAACCACGGTTTGGTCACCAAAAATCTTTAGCCTTATTTGCTTAAGACGCAAAGTTAGTTCCAAAACATCCTGCTTAACACCAGGGACATTAGAAAACTTATGAGAAACGCCTTTTATCTTAACCTGGGTTACCGCCGCGCCTTTAATCTGGCTAAGCAATATACGACGCAAAGAATTCCCTAAGGTATGACCAAACCCGGTAGGAAGAGGACTTACTTCCAATAAGCCTCTATTTTTGGATTGGCTAATCAACTTAACACTAACATCTGATGGTAAAATCATAAATTACCTTGAGTAATGCTCAATAATTAACTGTTCATTAATATCTTGATTAATCTGTTCTCTTTTTGGGTATTTTTCCATAGTACCTCGCTTTTTTGAAATGTCCCAAGAAAGCCATGCTGGCAAAGCAGCATCGCGAACTAGCGGTTGATCCTTGTTGGTAAAGGATATCACTAAACCTGGCTTAACTTTAAAAGAAGGAGATTTTACCACCTTTTCCCCCACCTGAATTCTGCCATATCTAATAAACTGCCTAGCTTGACCGCGGGAAGCAGTCATTCCCAAAGAGTACACAATGTTATCCAAACGGCTCTCTAACAGAGCCATAAAGGCATGACCCACATTGCCAGTTTCCAAAGAAGCGATTTCAAAGTATCGTCTAAATTGCCTCTCTAAAAGACCGTATGTTCTCTTTGCTTTTTGCTTTTCTCTTAAGCCGCGGCCATAGTCAGAAAGCCTTTTACGAGAGGTGCCATGAACACCGGGAGCTTGTTGGCGACGCGTTAGACCACATTTATCAGACAAACAGCGGCTGCCTTTAATAAAAAGTTTTGCTCCTTCACGGCGGCATAATTTGCATTTTGGTCCAATATATCTAGCCATATAATCAAATCCTATACCTTACGCCTGTTTTTGGGACGGCATCCATTATGAGGCAGAGGAGTTGTATCTGCAATTGACCGAACCCTTAAACCGGCGGTTCTCAACATTTTTACTGCTCCAATCCTTCCCGGACCAGGTCCTTTAACAAAAACGGAAACCTCATTAACACCCAAATTGATAGCTCTTTTAGCCGCGTCTTCCGCTGCCTTTTCTGCCGCGTAGGATGTTGATTTTCTCGTCCCTTTAAAACCCATACGGCCGCAACTACTAGAACAAACTGTTTTACCGCTCAAGTCGGTAATTGTGATAATAGTATTGTTAAAAGAAGCGGTCACAACCGCTCTCCCAGAAGATGAGTATCTCTTTTTTCTTCTATCCACGCTTGTACTGACAGGCTTAGTTTGTTCTTCCATAAACTTATGTTTTTGTTAGAATTCTTTTTAGACCACCAACCGTTCTTTTAGAACCACGTTTAGTTCTTGAGTTGCTGCGAGTTCTTTGCCCGCGCACTGGTAAACCTTTTTGATGACGAATACCACGGTAACATCTAATATCAATCAAACGTCTAATATTCTGACTAACAACGCGCCGTAATTCTCCCTCAACTTGATAATTATCCTGAACAACATGTCCAATTTTAGCTATCTCCTCAATACTTAAATCTTTAACGCGCTTTTCCAAGGGAATACCGGCTTTATTTAAAATTTCACGCGCCCTAGTGTCGCCAATACCGTAAATATAGGTAAGAGACACCTGAACCTGTTTATTATCGGGTACAACAATACCAGCTATACGAGCCATACATTAACCTTGCCGCTGTTTGTGTTTTGGATTGCGGCTACAAATTATTCTTACAACTCCGTGTCTTTTAATAACACGGCAATCTTTGCAAATCCTTTTAACCGAGGCGGAAACTTTCATATCTACTAACTCAATTTACTTAAATCGATATACTATTCTACCTAGCTCGGAGTTTACTTGGGGGAATTCCACCTTAACTTTGTCCCCAACTAGAATCTTGATTCTGAATCGGCGCATATTGCCAGAGAGATGGGCAGTAATCTCACGACCAGAATCATCATTAAGTTTAACTTTAAAGTAAGTGTTGGGAAGGGTTTTGGATACTAAACCCTCCACTACCAAGTCTTCTTGTAATTTTATCGCCACAAAAGTAAAAAACTAAAACCGGGGGTCATTATAGCAAACAAAGGCTAAAAGTCAACACATAAACCGGCGCCGGTTAGGCTCTTTAAAACAGCCTCATGAACCTGACCAATAGTACCTGAATTATCAATATTATGCAATATGCCACGTTTCATGTAGACCTCCAAAACAGGCGTAGTCTGATTTTGATAAAAAGAAAAGCGCTCCTTAATCGCCTGTTCGTTAGCATCTCCCCGAGCTTCTCCTTTAGTGCCATCTTCATTATCTCTACCGCGCATTCTCTCCAAAGCTAACTCGGGAGAGGTTTCCAAATGCACCACGGCCGACAGAGTCTCCCCAGTATCAGACAGAATTTGATCCAAAAGAGGAACTTGCTCAAGGCGGCGGGGAAATGAATCAAAAATAAAACCTCGGGAGAGATCAAAGTTGCCCATATAGGCTTTTAGTATCCCAAAAACAATTTCGTCGGGTACTAATTTTCCTAAATTATTGTAATTTTCAACCGCCTCCCTGCCCCGAGCGACATTGCTTTTATTGGCCCAGCGAATTGCGTCTCCGGAGGAAATAACAGGAACACCCCCTATTTTTTGAGCAAGCAATTTGGCTTGAGTACCCTTGCCGCAACCGGAAATTCCCAAAATCAAAATAACCATAATTTATAGATTTGGTAAACCAAAATCGCCCAAACGACCGCGCATTTTCTTAGCCGCCTCCTTTTGAGAACGGGTGAGCGCTTTATTAAAAGCACGGACTAGACGAATATTCTCCTGTCCATCTACAACAACGCTAACCACCTCTTGGTCACCTTTCATTTTAACAACCACCCCTTGATAATCAGCTTCCACAAAAATTACCCCGAGTTCCTTTTTGAGAGAATCGGCCTGCTTTTTTAGATCGTAGAGCTGTTTAGCCTGATTAAATTTGTCAAACATAAAAAATTAGGCAAAGTACTAAAGAAAACCTTCGTAATCATGCATAACCAATTGAGATTCAACCTGACGAAGCAACTCCAAAACAACCGAAACGACAATTAAAATACCAGTACCTCCTAAAGACAAATCAATGGAACTACTAAATATATAATGCGATAAACTGGGCAAAATAGCAACTAAACCGAGAAATAAAGCGCCAAAAAGCGTGATGTGGGAAACGACTCCCCCAAGATAAGCGCTGCTTGATTTACCCGGCCGTACTCCCGGAATAAAACCGCCGTTCTTTTTTAAATCCTCTGCTATCTTGTTTGTATCAAAGGAAAGAGAGGTATAAAAGTAGGTAAAACCAACTACCAGCAGAAAATAAAAAACACTGTACCAGATTGACCGAGAACCAAAGAAGGAAACCAGGAAGGAACCAAGGCTGGAAAGGACATTGTTAGGCATAGGCTGCAAAAAACTGCCTAACATTCCCGGAACCATTAGCAACGATAGGGCAAAAATGATGGGGATAACACCGGCTTGATTAAGTTTAATGGGAAAAAATGAATTTTTACCTTGTCCCCCGTAACGAACTTGGGTCGCATATTTAATTGGAATTTTTAAAACAGCTTCATTAACAGCTACCACCCCATAAAGTAAAATGAGAAAAGAGGCGCCAATTCCAAGCAAAGAAAACATATTAACCTGACCAAACTGAACTAGAGCGGTGATTTGACCTAACGAATTCGGCAATCTAGAGATAATCCCAGCAAAAATAAGAAGGGATATCCCATTACCAAGCCCATGAACAGAAATCAAATCGCCTAGCCATACCAAAAAAATGCTCCCACCCACTAAAGTGATTACAAGAAGGAGTTGGTTAATAAGAGGTAAATTCGAGATAACCGCTTGTTTTTGTAAAAGAAAGTAAGTACCGTAAGCCTGAAGTGTTGCCAGAGGAACAGAAAGATATCTTGTATATTGGTTAATCTTTTGTCTTCCGTACTCCCCTTCCTTTGAGAGCTCCTCTAGTTTTGGAAAAATCATAGTTAACAGATTTAAGATAATAGAGGCATTAATATAAGGGTTAAGTCCAAGAGTAATAACCGAGAAATTTTGCATCCCACCGCCAGAAAACATATCTAGAACACCCAGCAACCCATTTTTAGAAAACAGTTGCTCAAGGGCGGCGAGATTCGCGCCGGGAATAGGAATGTGGGAAAGCACACGGGATAAAATAAGAATCGCTAAGGTAACAGTTAATTTCTTTTTAAATCCGGGAACTTTCCAAAGTTTTCGCAAAAAAGGAGGCATGTGATAATGATCTAATTACCTAGTTTTTTAGGCGTAGCTGAAGCAGAAAATGTAATCTCACGAGAAAATTTTAATTTTTTAGGCAACTCTCCACCAATGATTTTGATTCTTCCTTTAAACGAATTTTTGACCAGACCCCTCTCTCGTAACGATTCTAAATTCACCAAGTTGCCTTCTTTAAAAAAAGAGGCCAATTGGCGAGAGCTTATCGAAACAAGCGGTATGGAAACGCGCCTAAAACCTCCAATAAAAGGCAGTCGGTGAATGAAGGGTTTTTGACCGCCTTCAAACCAAGATTTAACACGACTTCTTGCTTTTTGACCCTTATTACCGCGCCCAGTTGTATGACCACCCTTGCCACTGCCAAAACCACGACCGACTATTTTAGCCTTTCTTGAACAACCTGACAATTTACTTAAGAAATGCAAATCCATATAATTAGTAAACAAATTTATACTTTTTCGTCATCCGCAACACGCTCCTTACCTGGTACACGATGATCAGACATATACTCTAATGCCTTAATTAAAATCTGGCAATTTCTATTCCCGTTGTTTGTACCCAGTATCTTCGCGGAAACATCCTTTACTCCCGCTAAATCAAAAAGCGCCCGCAAAGGTCCGCCAGCCATAATTCCCGATCCTCTCGGGGCGGGCTTAATTTTTAGTCTCGCCGCACCTAAAGAAAATTCAATGTCGCAAGGGACAGTGGTACCATTAAGAGGAAAGGTAATCATGTTTGCTTTTGCCTTGCGTACGGCCTTCTTTATTGCCTCTGGAACTCCGGCAGAACGACCCAAACCAATGCCAACACTCCCTTTTCCGTTACCAACACCAACCAAAGCAGTAAAAGAAATATTGTTCCCTCCTTTTACCTTTTTGGATACACGTTTTATCTCGATTGTCTTTTCATCAATAGTTTGATCTTTTTTTACTTTATTAAACATAGAATTAAAACTCTAAACCATGCTCACGGGCACTTTGAGCCAATCTTTTAACACAACCATGATAAACATAACCAGAACGATCAAAAACTACTGATTTGACCTTTGCTTCCAAAGCCTTCTGGGCCAGTTTCTCGCCAACTAAATTGGCTTGTTCCATTTTGCTCCTGGGCCGCTTTTCTTTTTCCAAGTCCAAACTGCCACAAGAAACTAAAGTCGCTCCTTTACTATCGTCAATAATCTGGCAAAATACATACTTGTTGGAACGAAAAACACACAACCGCGGTCTCTCTGCCGTGCCAGAAATTTTTCCGCGAATACGGGACTTTCTTTTTTCCCTTGCGTTCACTTTTACTCCATGACTATAACTCATAAACAATGTATATCAAAAAAACTATAGTTTACTAGCCTTTCCTGCTTTACCAGCCTTACGCCTTACCACCTCACCTTCATAACAGATTCCTTTACCCTTGTAAGGCTCGGGAGGACGAGATTTTCTTATCCTCGCTGCCACCTCACCTACTAATTGCTTATCAATACCAAAAACAGCGATCTTAGTTGTACCTTCAACCTGAAAGCTGATACCCTCCGGAGCTGATATTTCTACCGGATGAGTAAATCCAATATTCAGGACAAGAGTCTTTCCATTCAAAGAGACCCTATAGCCCATACCGACCAATTCCAAACCCTTCCTGTAACCCTGAATAACCCCAGTTATCATATTTGATACTAGCTGCCTTTGTAGACCAAATTGCTCTCTTGCCCGGCGAGAGCTTTTGTCTGCGGAAAATCTAACAGTATCATCAATAACTACAGCTGTTACTTCCAAAGGCAGATCAATAGCGGCACTCCCTTTTTGGCCAACCGCCGTTACTCGACGATCTTGCAAGGTTACAGTAACACCACTTGGTATTTTAATGGGACGAACACCTATTCTCGACATATCTTTAAACAATTTCAAATAAAACCTCGCCGCCTAAACTTTTCTTAACCGCCTCAAGATTACTCATTACCCCTTGAGAAGTAGAAACAACAAAAATACCTTTTTTTCTTCGATATAGTTCCGCAGAACCTCTGTAGATTCTTCTACCTTGAGTGGAAATTCTTTTTATTAAGATAAAACAAGGATCCCCGTTTTCGGTATATTTTAAGGTAATGTGTAGATATTTTCTCCCAGTGCCAGTCTTTTTAAAGCGCCTTACCTCGTTAAAGTATCCGTGCTTTAGCAAAACATCAGCCACACTCTCCACTAAACTAGCACAAGGAATTTCAATAAATTCCTTCCTAACTAATGAAGCATTATTGATTGAGCTTAGCATGTTAGACAAAGTATCAACTGACATAATCAATAAATCTAAAAACTAGCTTTACGAACACCAGGCAACTGGCCGCGAGAAGCAAGCTCTCTAAAGCAAATTCGACAAATCCCATACCGACGAATGTAGGCTCTAGGACGACCACAAATATGACAACGGTTATGAAACCGCACCTTGTATTTCGGCTGCTTTAGTTGCTTAACAAGAAGAGCTTTTTTCGCCATAAGACGCAGTATACAAGAAAATAACAATTTAACAATTACTTGACACCTTTTCTCGATTTAAAAGGCATACCTAGTTTATCAAGAAGAACAAAAGCTTTTTCGTCATCTCCAGCAGAAGTAACGATTGTTACTTGGAAACTTTTATTAAAATTAGATTTACTGGCATCGATCTCTGGAAAGATTGTGTGCTCGAGTATCCCCAAACTATAGTTGCCATGACCGTCAAAAGCCTTTTCCGACAAACCTTGAAAATCCCTAGTTCTAGGTAAAGCAACATTTAGCAACCTCTCCAAAAATGACCACATTCTTTCCCCTCTCAATGTCACCGATAGACCAACTAGGGCCCCTTGCCGAACCTTAAAACCAGCGATTGATAAACGGCAAGGACGGTGATAAGGAAGTTGACCGGTAATAGTAGCCAAATCTTGAGTAACTTCCTGGATATATGCCTGGTTATCACGATCTTTTCCCACACCGATATTAAGAACCACTTTCCTGATATTTGGGGCGGCCAAAGGGTTAGTCAAAGAAAGCTCCTTAACTAATTCCGGAACTATTTTTTTCTGGTATGTTTCCTTAAGTGTTGACATTTTAGAAATTTTAACTAAACGGCGGCTTTGCATTTTTTACAAAAACGGTACTTTTTCCCATCTTTTAAGCCATAACCAATTCTTGCCGACTTAGAACAATTAGGACAAACAAAGGCTACTTTTGAAACATCCAAAGCCCTTTCTACCGTAATTATTGAACCTGGACTACTTCCTCTAGCTTTTATATGTTTTTTAACCAGATTCACACCTTCAACTAAGACCCGACCTCGCTTAGGAAAGGATTTAGAAACAACCCCTTCCTTACTACGCCAATTACCTGATAATACCTTGATTTTATCGCCTTTTCTTATTTTCATAGAAAAAAATTACCAAACTTCTTTAGCCAAGGAAACAATTTTTAAAAATCCGCCCGCGCGAAGCTCCCGGGCTACTGGTCCAAAAACTCTTGTTCCTAAAGGCTCCTTATTTTTATCAATTAACACAGCCGCGTTATCATCAAATCTAATATAGGAACCGTCCGTGCGGCGTTTTTCCTTGCGAACACGAATAATGACCGCATCAACCTTATCGTGAACCTTTACGCTGCCAATCGGCGAGGCCTTTTTTATCACTACTTTAATAACTTCACCAACACTAGCAACTTTTTTATTCGACGCCCCGGGAATACCAATACACATTACTTCCTTGGCTCCCGTATTGTCAGCAACTGTAAGACTTGTTTGGCGCTGAATCATATCAAACTAATTATTTTTAACAACTTCTATAATCTTCCAACATTTCTTTTTGCTTAGGGGACGACACTCTTCAATTACAACCTGATTACCTTCTTGCGCCCCCAACAAATTATCGGTCATAAATTTTTGGGTGACGCGGTAGCGCTTTTCATAAAGAGGGTGGTGACGGAAAGAGTTTACCGAAACCACCGCTGTATTGGTCATTTTGTTTGAGATAACTACACCTGTTAACCTTCTTAAAGTCATAATCAATTAGTATTTAAATATTCTTTTTCGCTTATAACAGTCAAAATACGAGCCAAACTTTTTTTCTTTTTGCGAAGAACGGATGTGTCTTCTATAGTTCCCCCAGCCAAAGATGTTTTATAAATATCTGTTCTAACCTTACCGGCTTCTTCATACAGCTCCTTGATACTTTTTGATCTTAGCGTTTTTAAGTCCATACCTCTCCTTCTTTAGACAAATATCTTGTAGGAATAGGTAATTTATGACTCGCCCTAGTAAAAGCTTCCCGCGCTAAATCTTCGGTAACACCGGTTAATTCAAAGATAATCTTGCCAGTCCTCACAAAAGCCTCGTAGTGATCAACTGGACCTTTACCTTTTCCCATTCTTACTTCAGGAGGCCTTTTTGTAACTGGGGTTTGAGGAAAAACCAAAATCCATATCTTGCCGCTTCTTTTTGTATAGTGCGAAATAGCCTTACGAGCAGACTCTATTTGCCTAGCTGTTAGTCTTCCCGGAGAAACAACTTGCAAACCATAATCCCCAAAGGAAAGGGTAGACCCGCGCCAAGCTTTGCCGCCGGTCCGGCCCCTAAATTGCTTTCTGTACTTTAAGCGCTTTGGTTCGTTTGCAGGCATAAACAAATATAATAACTAGACTTTAACATCACCTTTATAAACCCAAACTTTTATCCCAATCGTTCCATAAGCAGTAAAGGCGGTATCTTTAGCGTAGTCTATATTAGCTCGAATCGTTTGCCCTGGAACAGCCCCACGACTAACTACTACACTACGAGCAATTGAAGATGGCCCGCCTAAGACACCAGCGCACTTGATTCTAACACCTTTGGCGCCTTTTTCCATGGCTTTATCAGCATCAGTTCTCATTATCCTGTTGTAGGGAAACCTGCCTTCGATCCGTCTCGCAATGTTACTGGCAATCAAGGTAGCGGATGTGTCAGGATTTTTGACAGTTTCTACATCAATTGTAACCTTATCTTTAGTAATTTTCGCCAACTCCTGATTAAGATTTTGAATGTTGGCTCCACCACGACCAATAACAACACCCGGACGACCAACTTTAAGAATTAACTTAATCTGTGAAACCGAACGCTCAATTTCAACTTTCTCTAAATTCGCGCCCTGTAAACTCTTAAAAAGGTATTGACGCAACTTATAATCAGAAAGGAGGTTTGCGATGTACTCCTTTTTTTTATTAAACCAGCGAGATTCCCATGCTAGGTGTGGTCCTACTCTAAAACTGCGGGGGTCAACTTTTTTTCCCATAAACCAAAAAATACTTAATTCTTTTTACTAATACCAATAACTAAATTAGTTCTTCTTTTCTTTATACGATTGGCGTGGCCGCGCCCAACCGGCTGCCAACGTTTAAGAAAGGGCGCGGAATTAGCTAAGGCAGTACTAACTACCCACCTATCTTTAGCTAAATCAGCTCTCTGCACATTGGCATTAGCCATTACTGACTTTAAAGTTTTTAAAATGTCCGATGCGATACCCTTACGGCTCAATTCCAGCTGCTTTAAACAAAAGGACAGCTCTTTCCCCCTTATCAAACCCATTAATAGTCCAACCTTTTGAGGAGGGGCTTTTAAGGAAGGGTATTTTATAATAAATTCAGCGTTTGCACCCATAATTAAAATAGGATTAGTCGGCAGGTTTCTTATCAGCGGTATCTTTTCTACCACCGTGAGCCCTAAAAATTCTTGTGAGGGCAAATTCACCCAACCGATGACCAATCATCGCTTCGGTAACGAATACATTAACATGTAATTTACCGTTGTGAACACCAAATGTATGACCAACCATTTCTGGAGTAATTACCGAAGAACGGAACCAAGTTTTTATAACTTGCCGGCTGCCAGATTCCTCGGCACGCCTAACTTTAATAAGAAGCTTTTCATTGGTGTAAGGGCCCTTTTTTGATGATCTAGACATATTTTATTTAACACGACGGCTAATTATATATTTAGTTGCAGTGTTCCTTTTTCTCCTTGTTCTAACTCCGTAAGCCTTTTTACCCCAGGGAGTCTTTGGACAAGGCATTCCCACCGGAGAGCGCCCCTCACCGCCACCATGAGGATGTGAATCGGGGTGCATCGCTGTTCCCCTAACCTCGGGTCTTCTACCTAAATGCCTGCTGCGACCGGCTTTACCCAATTTACAGTTTTTCAAGTCCGCATTACCTAAAACCCCAACAGTTGCCCAACAATCAACAGGAACTTTGCGAATTTCACTGCTGGGCATTTTTAATAAAGCGAAATTTCCCTCTTTTGCCATCAAATAGCAGGACACCCCAGCCCCACGAGCCAATTTTCCACCCGCTCCTGGTCTTAATTCAACATTATGCACAGCTAAACCCAAAGGAATACTGGAAAGAGGCAAGCAGTTACCAACTTCGACCTCCACATTTGATCCAGAAACAACAAAAGAACCTTCTTTAAGATCCTCGGGGGCTAGAATATAACTCTTTTCACCATCTTTGTAAACTATTAAAGCAATATCAGCGCCGCGATTTGGGTCATATTCAATATTAACCACTTTAGCCGAAATATTCTTCTTTGAGCGCTTAAAGTCGATGCAACGATACAGTTTTTTAGCTCCAACCTGCCTATGACGGGTGCTGACACGGCCATGAGAACGACCCACATGGCCGCAGAAAGTACCGGTGGTTAACTTTTTGTGCGGGCTATTTATTTTCTTTCTCGCAACAGAAACAAGAGCAACTCGTTCCCGCTGACCAGAAGAAGTTGGTTTAAATTTCCTTAAAGCCATATTCAAAATTAATCAATTTTTATTTGATCATCTTTATTTAATGTAATGATCGCCAATTTTTTTAAAGGTGTCCTTCTTAAAGTCGGATGCGCGCCGGCCCGTTTTACCTTACCCAATCGTCTTAGCACATTTATTTTTAATACCTTAACCGAATATCTTTTAAAAACCTCTCTCGCAATTTCTCCCTTTGTGGAGTCTTGGCTGACCTCAAAAACATATTTTCTTTGCTTGCCTAAAATCGAAGTTTTTTCTGTTTCCTTAAGATGTTTCAGAATCATATTTTTATACTCCCAAGCATCGGTTTTGTAAGGAAACTATGGAGTTCCTATCAAAAACCAAATACTCGCAGTTTAAAATATCATAAGTACAAATCACGCCAACCCTAGCTAAAGATACTTTAGATAGATTACCAGCCGCTAAAGCGATGTTTTTGTTGTCGTTTGGCAGAACAAATGTTACTTTTGACTCAACAATCCCAAGGTTTTTTAAAAAATCATGAGCCTTTTTGGTTTTACCCTGATCAAAATCGAAACGGTCCATCAAAATAAGCTTGTCTGAACTTAATTTTTGCGACAAAACTCCTAAAAAAGCCTTCTTTCTCATTTTTTCTGTAAATTTTAGCCTTGTAGCTCCAGATTTTGGACCGTGAGCTACCCCGCCACCCTTCCACAAAGGAGAACGGATTGATCCTTGACGAGAATGTCCGGTGCCTTTTTGACGCCAAGGTTTACGACCACCGCCAGAAACCTCGCTTCTTGTTTTAGTATTAGCAGTACCTTGTCTCTGATTATGCAGGTAAACTCTTACCGCCTGCAAAATTAAATCAGTGGGGCATTCTACTGAAAATACACCTTCGGCAAGCTCAAAGGACTCATTCGTCTCCTGACCCTGTTGGTTATAGACTTTAAGCTTCATAATCAAAATACAAAGTAAGCTTAGCTCTAATATGACCTGGTAAAGGTCCGCCGACAGCTAGCATCAACCGATCAGAGCTAATGTCGGCAATTTTTCGGTTTCTTAAAGTAACTCGAGCATTTCCCATGTGTCCAGCCATTTTTTTACCTTTGAGCACATGTCCCACCGCGCCCATGGAAGAACCGATGGAGCCAGGCGCCCTATGGCGATCAGATTGACCATGTGTGGCTGGGCCGCCGGCGAATCCCCAACGTTTGACCACCCCGGCAAACCCTTTTCCCTTAGATGTGCCAATCACCTTGAAAATAATTGAGCCACAATTAACTGAATTGGGAATCGGCTCGGTTAATCTAACAAAAGTAACTGGAGTCACTTTGCCTTCCTGATCAAAAATCTGCGACATATTCAATTTTTGACCAAGTATTTTTAACATAGGTTCTCTTAGGCATTAAAAAAGCGACGCCTGGCGCCGCCTTTTTCGCCGCTACCAGTAGCCAATTATAAGTACTCATTTATAACTGTCAATAAACAATAATAAATGAACATCAATCCTAGTAAAACTACTACATCTTAAGAGAAATATCCACACCAGCCGGTAAATTAAGATTAGATAAACTATCAATAGTCTGCGGTGTAGGTTCAACAATATCAACCAATCTCTTGTGTACCTTCAATTCAAAATGCTCGCCGCCACTTTTAAAAATATGGGGGCTGCGAATAACTGTTTCCCGATGGATATCTGTAGGCAAGGGAATAGGACCCACCACTTTTGCTCCAGTCCTGATAGCTGTTTGAATAATCTTTTGTGTAGAATCATCCAGAACCCTGTTGTCGTAAGCGCACAGGCGAATCCTAATTTTTCCCTTAGACATATACAGTAAAAAATTTAAGCTAAAACTTTGGTGGTTACTCCAGCCCCAACAGTTTGACCACCCTCACGGATAGCGAAACGAGATCCTTCTTCCATAGCCACAGGAGTGATTAACTTAACTTTAAAAGTAACATTATCACCTGGTAAAACCATTTCTACCCCTTCGGCCAAAGTAACTTCGCCAGTTACATCGGTAGTACCTACATAAAACTGAGGGCGATAACCATTAAAGAACGGGGTATGACGGCCACCCTCATCTTTGTTAAGAATATAAACTTCACACTCAAATTCGGTATGAGGATTAATGGTTCCGGGAGCGGCCAAAACCTGGCCTCGTTCCACCTGATCCTTGGCAATACCACGAAGCAAGATGCCCACATTATCACCAGCCTGACCCTGCTCCATTGGTTTGTTAAACATTTCCACACCGGTAACCACGGTTTTTTTGGTTTCCTGAATACCCACAATTTCAACTTCATCGCCAATCTTAATGAGACCTCTATCAATTCTACCAGTAACAACTGTACCGCGGCCTTGGATAGAAAACACATCTTCAATCTGCATCAAAAAAGGCTTGTCTAGCTCACGCTCCGGGGTAGGAATACTTTCATCTACCGCCTTCATAAGCTCCATAATTTGATCAGTACTTTGTTTATCCCCTTCCAAAGCTTTTAAGGCAGAGCCGCGAATCACAGGAATTTTGTCACCAGAGAATTTATACTTGGTCAACAGCTCACGAATTTCCACCTCAACCAAGTCAAGCAATTCGGGATCGTCAACCAAATCGCATTTATTCATGAAAACAACCAAAGCCGGCACATTAACCTGACGCGCTAACAAAATGTGTTCGCGAGTTTGCGGCATAGGACCATCAGGAGCAGACACAACTAAGATCGCGCCATCCATTTGAGCCGCGCCGGTAATCATGTTTTTGATGTAATCACGATGCCCGGGACAATCAATGTGGGCGTAATGCCGTTTTTCTGTTTCGTACTCAACATGAGTAACAGAAATAGTGATACCTCGTTCCTTTTCTTCGGGGGCGTTGTCAATGCTGTCAAAAGCTCTAAATTTAGCTAAACCCTTGTCCGCCAAAACCTTGGTAATAGCAGCGGTTAGGGTTGTTTTGCCGTGGTCAACATGGCCAATAGTGCCAATATTGACATGGGGCTTAATGCGTTGAAATGCTTCGGCCATAAATCAAAGATTTGAATGTGACTGCACAATCGCGCGTCTTTTGATTATGTAGTCACACTAAAATTGAAATTAATACTATATAAAAAAACAATAAACTTACTTTTCTTTAGCGCCACTAGATTTACCGGCAATGGCCATGGCAATGCCGGCCGGTACTTCCTCATAGTGACTAGGCTCCATATTAAAGCTCCCGCGCCCCTGCGTCAAGGATCTAAGCGAGGTAGCGTAGCCAAACATATCCGCCAAAGGTACAAAAGCACGGACAGTTTGAAGCTCTCCTTTTTGCGTAGTACCCTGAATCTGACCGCGGCGAGAGGATAAATCACCAATCACGCCACCTAAATGGTCAGAGGAAACACGGACTTCCACATCCATAATCGGTTCTAGCAAGACTGGATCCGCTTTACGGATAGCTTCTTTAACACAACGAGAGGCAGCTATCTTAAAGGCAGCCTCCGAAGAGTCTACTTCATGGTAGGAGCCGTCAAAAACAGCTACTTGAGTATCTATTACCGGATAGCCAAAAACCACTCCGCCAGCCAAAGCTTCCTTTACCCCTTTCTCAACCGCCGGAATATATTCCTTTGGAATAACGCCACCTCTTACTTCATCAACAAATTTAATACCCTCCCCTCGCTGCAAGGGAGAGACTCTCAACCAAACATGGCCATACTGGCCTCGTCCGCCTGATTGATGAATATATTTACCTTCCTGCTCAAGACTCTTTCTAATTGTCTCACGATACGCAACCTGCGGCTTACCCACATCGGCTTCTACATTAAATTCTCTCTTCATACGGTCCACAATTATTTCCAACTGTAACTCACCCATACCAGCGATAATTATTTGACCAGTCTCCTCATCAGTTCTAACCACAAAGGTAGGATCCTCTTCGCAAAGGCTCTGCAAAGCGACGCCCATGCGCTCCTGATCTAATTTGGTTTTCGGTTCAATCGCCAAAGAGATAACCGGTTCTGGAAAAGTTATGGATTCCAAAACAACCGGGTGAGACTCATCACATAAAGTGTCACCGGTAGCGGTACTTTTTAACGCGACCGTTGCTCCAATCTCACCGGCAAATAACTCCTTAACATCTTCGCGATGATTAGCATGCATTAAAAGAATTCGACCAATCCTCTCTTTATTTCCTGAAGAAGAATTAAAAACATAGGAACCAGTCTCCAGTTTCCCCGAATAGACACGAAAGTAAGTAAGTTTACCCACATAAGGATCGGTTTGCAATTTAAAAGCCAGAGCGGCGAAAGGACCGTTAACATCAGGTTTTAAAATGACTTCTTCTCCGGTTTTGGCGTGACGGGCAACAATATCAGGACGGTCTAAAGGCGAAGGCAGGTAATTAATAATACTGTCCAAGAGAAAAGTAGCAAATGACCGGCGTCCGTCGCCACCAAAGACAGGAAAAAAGCTGCCGGAAAGAGCCGCCTCCCGAACCGCCTGTCTCAATTCATCTTCGGTTAATACCCCATCGCTTAGATATTTTTCCAAAAGCTGGTTATTACTTTCCACCGTTCGCTCAATTAATTCCGCTCGATATTTGCTAACCAACTCCTTCATATCTTCAGGAACAACAGTTTCTTCCAATTCCAACGCGTCCTCCTGGGCATAAACATAAGCCTTTTGCGTCACCAAATCAACAAAACCTTTTAAAGAATATTCAAAACCGATCGGCAGCATTACCGGTGAAGCGTTTTGATCCAATCGCTCGCGAATAGATGATAAGCTAGCGTAAAAATCACCACCAACCAAATTAAGCTTATTGATAAAACAAATTCGTGGAACATTATACTTGTTAGCCTGCCGCCATACAGTTTCCGATTGTGGCTCCACTCCCATCTTACCGTCAAAGATAACCACCGCTCCGTCCAAAACACGTAATGATCGCTCTACTTCCGCGGTAAAATCAACATGCCCCGGGGTATCAATAATATTAATTCTGTAATCTTGCGGATCGTTAGAAAAATGTAGGTTCCAAAAACAAGTGGTCGCCGCCGATTGAATTGTAATACCCCGCTCCCTTTCTTGCGCCATCCAATCCATTTGAGTTGATCCATCATCAATGTTTCCGATCTTATGAGTCTTTCCTGTATAGTAAAGGATTGTTTCGGTGGTAGTAGTTTTACCCGCATCAATGTGGGCAATAATACCAATGTTCCGCACTCTTTCCAAAGGGTGTGTTTTCAACATATAAAATGGGGTTAATTCCTAGCCGCCCAAGAAAAGTGAGCGAAGGCGCGATTGGCTTGGGCCATGCGGTGCATATCTTCTTTTTTCTTAAAAGCCGGACCCGATTCATTATAGGCGTTAGTTATTTCCTCCGTTAACAAAGTGGGCATAGGTTTTCCCGAACGACTTCGGGCGCTATTTATCAACCACCGCAAAGCCAAGGATTCAGCACGAGAATGCCTAATAGGAACCGGAACTTGGTAAGTGGCCCCACCAACACGACGGGAACGAACTTCTTGCTCTGGGGTCACATTTTTAATCGCTCTTTCAAACTTCTCAAGAGTAAGCCTTCGTTTTTCTTTCATGTCACCAGATGCATCTTCGATAGCTAACGCATCCAAAGCCTTATAGACAATAGAAACAGCGATCGATTTTTTACCATCGACCATAATTTGATTTATCAGCCGAGATACCAGTAGCGAATGGTAGCGACCATCAGGCTGTGGGTTGTTGTGTTTTAAACTTTTATTGTCACGCATATAAGCAAACAATAGCATTCTAGCAAAGAAACTTCCTTTAACAATATCCAAATGCAAAACTGCATGGGGAATTTAACCTTAAGAGTAAGTCTTCGCCAAATAATTATTCGGATGGGCGGCGAGATCCATAAATGGAACGACTCGTCTTACGACCTTCAACACCGGCGGTGTCAAAACGACCGCGAACAATTGTATACTTAATACCAGGAAGGTCCACCACTTTTCCACCTCTAACCAAAACCACGGAGTGCTCCTGCAAATTATGCCCCTCACCCGGAATATAAGCAGTCACCTCATGGCCATTAGACAGCCTAACTCTCGCCACCTTGCGTAAAGCCGAATTTGGTTTTTTTGGAGTCATTGTTTTTACACGCAGACAAACGCCGCGTTTAAATGGCGCTAGCACTTTCTTACGGCGACGATCGATGGTGGAATAAATTTCTGAAAGAGCGGGAACTTTGCTCTTCTTTTTCCTCTTTTCTCGTCCGTGCCTAATCAGCTGATTAATAGTCGGCATACAAGCAATAGATTAATTAGTAGAGATAGTCCGCCAATTGCCAAAAATCATATCCAGTTCGTCAGCAATTGACGCTCGTTCTCCGGTTGGGATAAGCCGTCCAATAATAACATTCTCCTTTAGGCCAAGCAAGTGATCAACACTTCCTGAACAGGCGGCATCGGTAAGAACCTGAATAGTATTTTGAAAAGACGCCGCCGACAAAAAGCTTTCCGTACAAAGAGAGGCCCTGGTTATACCTAACACCTCCTGATCAACCTTAGCCGGAGAACCTTTGGTTCTAGAATTAACATAATCAATATAGGGTTGTGTAACCAAATCGCCCGCGAGTAACCCTGTATCACCCGGATTAGTAACTTTTAAGCGAGAAAACATCTGTCTTATAATAACTTCGGCGTGCTTATCGCTCAAAGTTACCCCTTGAGAGGAATATGTATCTTGAATTTCTTTGAGAATGTATCTTTGAGCCTCAAGTAACCCTTTACTTTGAAGCAACTTCTTAATATTAGAAAAACCATGAGTTAAACTATCCCCTTTGGATACTAGATCGCCATCCTCCACAGCTGGATCTTCAAATGGCTCCAAGCGATATTCTAACTCCGAAATATCGGCATCTTTGTCAGTTGCCTGTACTTTCAAGATTGTAAGCCCCTCCTCGGATTCTTTAATGGAAACTTTACCGGTTATCTCACTCATTAACGCCGCGTTTTTAGGAGTCCTGGCCTCAAAAATCTCCTCTACCCTTGGTAACCCTTGAGTAATATCTTTACCAACGACACCACCGGTGTGAAAAGTTTTCATGGTCAATTGAGTTCCCGGCTCACCAATTGACTGCGCGGCTATAACCCCAACCGCCCGTCCAATTTTAACCAAAGACCCGGTGATTAAGTCTCTTCCGTAACATTTAATACAAATACCAAAAGGAGATTTGCAAGTCATTGGCGAGCGAACAAAAACGCTGGCTAGAGAAGATTCAGCAATCTCCTTGGCGGTGGATTCAGTAATCTCTTCCCCAGATGTAACAACGAGACGGCTGCCAATTTTTACATTTTTCAAAGAGATGCGACCAACTAAACGCTCTGAAAAGGAGGTTAGAGGATTTTCCTGCCCACGAATTATTTCCAAGCCTTCTTTTGTTCCGCAATCCTCATCACGAACAATAACATCTTGGGCCACATCTACCAAACGCCTGGTTAAGTAACCAGCTTCTGCGGTTTTAAGCGCCTTATCGGTTAAACCTTTACGGCCGCCACGAGTTCCAGAAAAATATTCAAATATCTCCAAACCCTCTCGATAACTTGACTTGGTCGGCATCTCCACGATTCTACCGGTGGGATCGGCTATTAAACCACGCATTCCCGCCAACTGTTTAACTTGGTCACGACCGCCTTTAGCCTTTGAGACAACCATTATTTTAATAGGATTATCATCCCTCATACCTTCCCAGACCATATCGTCGATTGCATTTGTGGTCTTTATCCATACATTCTTAGATAGTTCCTTCATCTCGCTTTCGGTAATCAAACCACGGGCGCAACTCTTCTCAATCTTTATAATTTCCTCCTCTGCCTCCTCCAGAACCTGCTTTTTCTCTTCGGGAACTTTACAGTCATACAGTGACATAGAACAAGCGTATTTTGTACCGTATTTTAAACCCAATGTTTTTAAAACATCAATCAAATCAGCTGCTTTTTGATCGTGCTCATTTACCAAAGTGGAAACAACCATGTCGCGCAAGTCGTTGTATAGGACTTGCTTATTAATAAACCGCGATTTCTCGGGAAGACAATTATTAAAAATCAAGCGGCCGTGGGTAGTCTCTATTATCTGATCTTGATACTTAACTTTTATCAATTGTCTAAGCCCTAAATAGCCAGATTCATAAGCTAAAGAAACTTCGTTGGGACTAGCAAATACATTATTTAGCTTTGGCAACGAACTGTCAGTGCCAGTAAGATAAAACAAACCATAAAGCATTTCACGCCGGGGCATAACCGCTGGATCACCGGCGGCGGGGCGAACCAAATTGTGCGTGGATAACATTAAGTCTTTAGCTTCTTGGATCGCTTTTTGAGTAAGCGGAACATGCACTGCCATCTGATCGCCATCAAAATCAGCGTTAAAGCCGGTACAAACTACCGGTGGGAGCTGAATAGCGCTACCCTCGGTTAATTTTGGATAAAAGGCCTGAATGCTCAAACTGTGCAGAGTCGGAGCGCGGTTTAACAGCACTGGATGATCTTTAACTATCTCTTCTAAAATATCCCAAACCTGTCCATTTCGTTGATCCAAAAAGTATTTGGCGCTACGAACATTCGGCGCCAAACCTCTCAACATTAACTCTCGCAAGACAAATGGTTTAAAAAGCTCCAAAGCCATTTCCTTAGGCAAACCACATTCGTAAAGACGCAGTTCGGGACCAACTACGATTACTGCTCTTCCCGAATAATCAACTCTTTTACCCAGCAAATTTAGCCTAAAACGGCCTTTTTTACCCTTTAGCAGTTCGGACATGGAGCGCAATTCTTTTTGTTTTTTATACCGTGTTTTTTGAAACGGTTGGTCAAGTAACGCGTCCACCGCTTCTTGCAACATACGTTCTTCGTTATGAATAATTATCTGAGGAGCACCAAGTTCTAAAAGATGCTTAAGACGGTTATTACGATTTATTACGCGACGATATAGGTCATTAAGATCAGAAGTGGCAAACCGACCACCTTCCAATTGCACCATTGGGCGCAAATCGGGAGGAATAACCGGTAATATTGTCATCACCATATTTGCCGAATTAATGCCGGCTTGTCTAAGTTTCTCAGCCACACGTAAACGTTTAGTTAACATTAGCTTGTTACCTCTTGATTTGGATATTAGCTGTCTTAACTCCTTAGTCATGTCCTCCAAATTTATCCCTCGCAAAACAGCTAAAAGAGCACGCGCGCCCATACCCACTTGGGAAAACTTTTTAAGGTATGGAGATAAAAGCCTGTATTCATTATCGGTAAGTACTGTCAAATAACCTACTGCCTCTAGCTTGTCACGCAAAGAATTATAATGATCCTCGACATTATTCCGCTCCTTTTGTTCCTTTTCCACCAACGAGGCGATTTTGCTATTGCGTTTTAACTCAAGCTCTTCGGTAATCATTTTCTTACGACCGACATCCCCAAGATCAGTTAACTTTTTGAGCTGTTCGGCTAAATCTTTTTCTTCTTGGGCTATTTTCTCTCCTACCAATTTAGTAAGTTTTTCTAAATCGCGCGTCAAATCCTGGTCAACAGCTTCCAAAGCCAAAGCTTTTTTCTCCGCCTGAACTTTTGTCACTAAATAACTGGAAAAATAAACAACCGCCCTAACATTACGGGGAGAAATTCCTAACAACAGACTTATTTGGGAAGGGATACGTCTAAAAAACCAGGGGTGGGCAATCGGAGCCGCTAAAGTAATATGCCCCATACGCTCACGACGCACACGAGAAAAAGTTACTTCCACACCGCATTTGTCACAAACGACCCCTTTGTATCTGATACCCTTATATTTTCCGCAACAACACTTAAAGTCTGATGTTGGACCGAAGATTTTCTCACAAAAAAGACCGTCCTTCTCCGCTCTAAAGGTTCGATAGTTTATTGTTTCTGGTTTTAAAACCTCGCCGCGCGACCAAGACCTAATTTGTTCGGGAGAGGCAAGGGAAAGACGAAGGGCATCAAATTCCATAAATTATTCGACACAAAACTAATAATTCGAAGGAGATCCTGTGCTAATATGCACATCTTCTTTTGTATCTTTTTTTAAGTCTAGAATTTCAATTGACAAGCCCAAACCAGACATTTCTTTGGTAAGAAGCTTAAAGGATTCGGGAATAGAAGCTTCTGGTATAGGCTCCCCTTGAACAATAGCCTTATATGCCTTATTGCGCCCAACTATGTCATCCGATTTGATAGTTAACATTTCCTGCAGTATATGAGCAGCTCCATAAGCTTCTAAAGCCCACACCTCCATTTCACCAAATCTTTGACCACCAAATTGAGCTTTTCCACCCAAGGGCTGTTGGGTAATAAGCGAATAAGGACCGGTGGAACGAGCATGCATCTTTTCTTCCGCAATATGTTTAAGCTTTAAAATGTATTCATACCCCACCACTACTTTAGAATCATACGGCTCTCCAGTACGGCCATCGTAAAGAAGAGTTTTTCCATCTTCTGGTAAATTGGCCTTCTCCATCTTTTCAAATACAAAGTGATCACCATTGCTCTTAAAAGACTCCACTATATAACGAGTATCTAGTTTTTTAGCCGCGTTGGCGAGATGGGTTTCCATCAACTGACCAACATTCATACGAGAAATAACCGAAGTTGGAGATATAATAATATCAACCGCTTGCCCATCAGCGGTGTATGGCATATCTTCAACCGGAACAATTCTGGAGATGACTCCCTTGTTACCATGACGGGCAGAGAGTTTGTCACCAACAGATATTTTTAAGGATTGAGCCACAAGTACCTTAATTTCCTGCAGCACACCGGCCGATAAATTCGCCTCACCGCTATCAAGGATTTTTATCCCCACCACAGTACCACCTTCACCATGAGGGACAGTTAGCGAGTTATTACGAACATCTTTAGCTTTTTCACCAAAAATAGAACGCAGCAAGCGCTCTTCAGCAGAGAGCTCAGCTTCTCCTTTTGGAGCAACTTTACCAACAAGAATATCCCCGGAATGAACTTTTGCCCCAACTTGGACAACACCCTGCTCGTCAAGGTTACGCAGAGATTCCTCGGTAACATTAGGAATATCGTTAGTTACTTCCTCGGGACCTAATTTTGTATCTAAAACCTGAACATCGTACTCACTAATGATAACCGATGTAAGAATATCATCTTTTACAAGATGATCGGAAAGGACCAAAGCATCATCGTAAGTGTAGCCATCCCAATCCATGTAAGCCACACGTAAAGACCTTCCCAAAGCCAAGTAACCTCCTGCTGTTGAAGGTCCGTCAGCTAGTAAGTCCCCAACTTTAACCTTCTGACCAACATGGACTACTGGAATTTGGTTAAAACAAGTACCATCATTCGACTTAATAAACTTCTTTAACTCATAAATTATTTCCTTATTTTTGCTGGTTTTTATTTTCACAATGGCGGAGTCTACATAAACAACCTCGCCATTCTCCTCCGCTAGTACAAGAACTCCTGAAGAGCGCGCGATGTCCTTTTCGGTACCGGTTTCTACTAAAGAGCGCTCTGTTTGTATTAAAGGAACAGCTTGTGCCATATGGTTGGAAGCCATTAAAACACGGTTATCGTTATCGTGAGAAACAAACGGTACCAACGATGCAGAGACACCCAAAATCTGCCGAGACGATACATCAACATAATCCGCCTGCTGGCGACCGGCGATGAAAAATTTACTTTTATGACGAAGGGGTATACGTTCTTGAACAATAAAACCTCTTTGATCGGTCTTCACCGAGCCGTTAGTAATTAAAAAGTTCTCCTCTTCGTACGCCGCCAAATAGACAATTTCATCGGTTACCTGAACACGACCATCGGCGTGCTTTTTTAACCGACGATAAGGGGTTTCCAAATAACCGTGCTTATTAACTCGCGAGTAGAGGGCTAGATAAGTGACTAAACCAATATTAGGACCCTCGGGAGTACGAACCGGACAAATTCTGCCATAGTGACTAAAATGAGCGTCGCGTACCGAAAAAGTGGCCCGTTCTTTGGTAAGACCACCTTGACCACCCACTGTTAAACGACGTAAATGATCAAGTCGGGATAAAGGATTAATTTGATCGTGATATTGGGATAACTGCCCAGAAGCAAAAAAGCTGTGAACCCTAGCCATAACAGGCCGCGGAGAAAGCAATATGTTTGGCTGACAAAGGTGGTCTCCTGGCTGAAGACTCATCCTCTCCTTGACCAAACGCTCAATCTGCAAAAAGCCGACCCTCACTTCACGCTGAAGCAATTCACCAACCGAACGAACGCGCCGGCTAGCTAAACTATCTATATCATCGTAATCTCCCAAACCGTTATTAAGTTGAATAAGCTTAGAAATAGCTGCCGCCAAATCTTCTAAATGCAAAAGCCTTCCCTCTGGAGTATCAGCAAACTTTAAGCCTAATTTTCGATTTAAATTGAACCGACCGACGCTTCCCAAATTAAAGAGGCGATAATTAAAAAATTTTCTTTCAATGAGGGCACGGGCATTATCCAAAACCAAGGGCTCGCCTGGTCTTAGTTTTTTATAAATCTCCAAAAGAGCGTCCTCGTAGGATTCACAAGGATCTTTTTCCAAAGTAGCGTGGATATATGAAAGACTATGGTTAATATCTACCTTAGAAAAAGCCTCCAAAATATCCTTATCCGTAGATAACCCATAAATCCTCAACAAAACAGTGGCTGCCATTTTTCTCCGGCGGTCAATCTGAGCAGTTATTATACCGCGACGAGAAGTAACAAATTCCAACCAAGCCCCATTTTTGGGAATAAGTTTTAGTCTAGTCAAGCGCCTCTTTTGATACAAGCCATCAAGGGTAAACAAAATTCCTTCTGAACGAGTAAGTTGGTTAATTACTGCTCTTTCAACACCATTGATAATAAAGGTACCTTCGTTAGTAATTTGAGGAAAATTGCCCATAAAGATTTCTTGGCTGACCTGCTTTCCCGTTTTACAATCTTTAAGAACCGCGTTAATGTACCAAGGACTTTCATAATTCGAGGCGGTGCGGACCGCCTCTGCTATAGTAATGGTAGGATTTTCAAAACGGGGTTTACTCAATATCAACTGCCAACCACGACTGGTATAGTCTTCGATAGGACTGACTTCCTGAATAATTTCTTCAACTGCTTCCTTAACAAACCAGCCGTAAGAATCCTTTTGAATACGCGCCAAATCAGGCAAAGGCAGATCGTGTTCAAAGAAAGAGGACGCAGATTTCTTGGACATGTGTTATCCTAAAAAATTAAGGGAAAAAACGCAACTGCGGGCACTTTTATCACAAACAAAAAATTATGTCAACAACTAATTGCTGAATTTTCTTATATTGCTTATATGCTCATCAAGTGTAACCGCATAATGAATTGTACCATCACTATCAGAAAAATAAAACAAGTAAGGGGATGTTTTTGCGCCAACAACCGCTTCCAAAGAAAGTAAACCTGGATTGGAAATTGGTCCGGGAGGAAGCCCTAGGTAAAGACGAGTATTATAAGGACTTTCCAATTTTAATCCATTTTCTGGCTCTGGCCACCACGAACAGTCGTATAAATTGTCCGCGCACTCAAGACTGGCTAAAGCATACTGGACAGTCGCATCTACTTCCAGAGGCATATTTAGTCTCCATCTTTTTAATAGAATCCCAGCTACCACCGAACGATCTTCGGGGAGTCGTGTCTCCCGTTCAACTAAAGAGGCAAAAATTACGACTTGTTCCTTTGGCGGATCTTCGGTAAAAACAAGATCGCTAGTTTTTTGATTAAAGTTGTCTAACATTCTATTTATTATCTGTTTAGCATTATTATCGTAAGAAACACGGTAAGTATCGGGAAATAAATAACCCTCTAAACCGGCCGCGGTTTGTACAAACTCATCAAAAAAATATCCTAAACAAGAAATTTGGCTGGAGCCGCACTTCCATCTCGCGTAAACTAAAGCATATTCTTCTAAACGTTGTCCTTCAATAAAAACTATAGACTCTTCAAAAAGACCTTTTTTAAAGAGAGCCACTAGTGAACCAACTGATAAACCTTCCACAAGTTGATAACGGCCAGCTTGGATATTAAGGATAGGATTAGCCTTTAAATAAAGCATAAATACAAGGGGGTGAGGGATAATTCCCTGATTATAAAGGTTCTGGGCAACCACCTTACTTGAATCTCCCGGGTTAATAGTAAAAACCAACGAACTTGACGCTTTATAATTCAAGGGTCTGTTGCAATATTGAATAAAAACCCAGTATAAAAGCGAGATCGAGGCAACTGAAACAAACAAAAAAACACCTCCTAAAATAAGAAGAGGTTTTACAGAAAAGATTTTTTTTGCAGGTATACTCTGTTCCATAAAATCAGGTTTGATCCTGCTCCGTAAAATAACGCTCCAGTAACACAACAGCCGCGTAGGAATCAAGTTGACTGCCTTTTCTCCTTCGGGACTTAGAAAGTTTCATCACTTTCCCTGCCTCTTGGGAAGAAAAACTCTCATTCACAAACGCGGTTTTAACTCCCGGCAAGTGTTTGGATAACATATTAGCCAGCTCATTAACCTCAAAGACCAAAAGCGATGGTTCGGGGCCAACTTGCCGAGGAAGACCAAAAACAACAGTATTTATTTCCTCTTGTTTACACAAATGAGCAATTCGTTGTAAAAGAGTTTTTTTATCCGGCACATCCGTCCATACCCTTAAAGGAATTGAGCTCTCCCGAGTGCCTAAAGCCAAACCAATACGCTTTTTACCGTAGTCCACAGCCAATACCATAGTTCTCTACTGTGAAGTAATTTCTACAACAATTGAATCCGCGTTACTAGGCAACCTTCCTTGAGTTATCAGACTATCCAAAAAAGGAATCGGTGATCCTAAAATAATTCTAATTGAAGACAGTCCTCGCAACGATTTTAAATAATCGCTAGCGGAAGACAAACTCAATCCAACAATGGATCTTGATAGTTCCTCTTTTTTAAACCGCGGAATTATAAAACCCTTAACACGGCAATTAAAGTACAGGGTTTGATCAAGACTTCCGGTAACATTTTCCACAGATACCGAAATTGGATCATCGGTTAGAGAGTAATTGTCCGGGACCTTTTCTTCCAATCTCTGTTTGACCATATCTTTGAGGGTTTGTTCGGAATAAACACCGGCTCTAATTTTTAGGTCCAGTGTAACACTTAAAGTATCGGTCTCATCACCAACTTTGTGACTATACTCCGTATTGATGATGCTTGATTGAAGAGCTTGTTGCTTCAACCTCTGATCACCCACCATCCTGGAGCGGATTTGGGCAACCCCTTCCTCCAAAAGAAGGGCTTTTGCAGAAGATTGAGAATTACTGTAGTCTTCTTGAGTAACTACCCTAACATTACGACTCTCACCACCACCAAAATCTGCTTCATTAATTGCCACGAAACTGGACGGGGATTCATTAGCAACCGTAAAATTCTGGGCTTTGGCAAGATTACCTAAAGAACCTATCTCTTGAGCAGCTACCGAAACACTAGCGCTGCCACTTTTGTATTCAATCGCTTGCGCGCTAGCGGCAGCAATTTTCCTCGCCGGAACATTTACTTCCTGATCCATCAAAAATTTAATCGTATCTTCGGTTGTTATTAAAGAAACAATCGTTCCTGCCTTAAAGACCTTATCGGAATCTGTCTTGTTGTAAATAGTAATCGCTCCTGCAGCTTTTGTTCCTACTACCTTTTCACCAGTAGTAGCTATTTGGTGCTTTTTTTTACCGGAATTTTCTATCAATGTTAAAGGAAGAAAGTCGGCGTCATCTGGTTCTAAATTTACTTTACCCGCTAAATCAAAATCTTGAACCAACTGATCAGAAGAAACAGTTAATTCCACCTTTGCCCAAGTCTTATTCTTAAGATAAATAAATCCACCAATAAGCAATAAGGTGAATAAAATAGGCAGAAGAATGAAACTGTACAACGGCTTTACTTTTGGCATATTTTTTAAAACGCCGAAGATTGAGAAAAAATTTACTGGAAACTTTATTTGATGTTTTCTCCTACCCAACTCTTCGTCCCGAGGCAAGCTGGTAAGGTCACTTGGGTATAAATACCCCAAAAGTTGGCGAGAAGTCTTATCTAAACCCTGCCAAGTCAATTTTTTACCTTTAGCGGCGGCCAATTTTTCTACCACCCTAAACAACAAGGGAAAGGCAGCTACACAGGAATCTTTTGATATTTTAATTGTAAGCTGCTCTCCAATAAATGATTCCACAAACTCCAGCATTTGCTCCGCGTTTTGATTGGTAACTTTTAACTCATCCATAGAGCCCCACAGGCAAGCCCGTGATACCACTTAGCGACCCCGCCTCGGCGGTGGTACGATCCATCCTCCGTAGCAGCAGCAACTGCTACTGCGGAGGACGGGCATGCGCCGTAGCATAAATTAACTAAATTAAACACTTGCATATTAAAAGTATCGCATTCACTAGAGAACTACATTTAAACCTATGGAATTTTGTCATCCTGAACTTGTTTCAGGATCTAATACCCAGTAAGATTCCGAAATGAATTCGGAATGACAAACTACATACTTTTAAACTGCGATGTCTAACCCCATTAGATAATATTATCTGACCGGGTTCATCCACAGATAAATCCGTGGTATCTCCTGCCTTGCCTGCCTGGCGGCAGACACGGCCGGCAGGCGCGAAGGTGCGTAAACCTAGACTTGACTATTCAAAAATTCCGCTCCAAATCCAGCTAGACAGGACACCATAAGAAACTCTTGCTTATTAAGCCGGCCAGTTAAATCTCTAACAAATAAATCATCGAAAGTAAAATTTAGGAACTCAACTTCCTGACCAAAAGGAAATTTCTTAAGCCAGCGAGAGTCCGAAAAAACAGCTTTAATCTCGGGGGATTCCTTACCACCACCCAGCATAATAATTTGATGAGGAAGCTTTTTGACCCCAGAAAATGATTCTAACGCAACATCAAGATTACATGCCCAATAACGACATACTCTGGTTAAGGTTTGACTAACAACCGACGGATCAACTGAATAATCATCTAAAGAGTTATATCTAATTTGCAGAGCTTTTTCCCAATCAATAGAAAGAGCTTGACTCAACGCCAAGGTAAAATGCCAATCGCCCAAAGGAAAACTAGCACAAGCGACAATTCCGCCTCCAATAACTACGCCAAGATTTGTTACTTGCCCGCCCACATCTACCAGCAATGCGTTAAATTGAGGTTTATCTTTATCTTTTAAGTTCTTTAATAGAGCGTTAAAGGAGGAAGTAACAGTTAACAGTTTTAGTCCTAATTTTTTTGAAATGTCTTGAAGACCGCGCAAATACTGGCTTGTAGAAAAAGAGGTTGCCAAACCAAGCTCTAAGACACTTCCTCGGTAACCCAAAGGACTAGAGGCATAGTACCCATCAAGCTTGCAAATACTAATATTAGAACCTATAAGTTCTAAGTAGGCGCCGGGGTCGCCAAACCACCAAGCTGCTTGACCGGCCGCTTCTATTCCGGCGGCATCTTCTAAACGATCGCATATGTCAGAAAGCTCGCTTTCGGAAACTGGATCTTGTGATGTAGTACGAGTAATTTTTGCCATAGTGGTAAAATCGTGTACCAAAACCCCCGAAAGACTATAAATAACTTGGTTTGGAGAAGGCACGCCCAATTCACCTAACAATTTCTTTAAAGTTTGAACAACCAACGGACTGTTCTTAATTAGACCGTGGTCAAAAGATCCTTCGGGCCAGGCAATCTGGCCACAACCAATAATTTGAGGAATTTCGTCTGTAAGATCAACCACCACACCCTTAACATTTACAGTACCAAAATCAATTCCCAAAAAAGACGAGGGGGAATGATTTTTTAAGAAGGGCAAAGAAAAATCAAGCATATTATATAGAGTATAAAGTCACAAGCAGTAATATATCAAGATAGCTAAAACCTTATTGAATTAAAACCGCTTTAATTCTACGAATCCCTTTGGAAATAGATTCTTGTTTAATGATCTTGAATGTGCCTAATTGGGAGGTATTTATAGCGTGAGGACCGCCACAAACCTCACAAGAAACAGGATTTTGCGAACCACCTATTGTGTAAACTTTTACGCTGTCTCCATATTTTTGACCAAAAAACGCTAAAGCGCCAAGAGACTTAGCTTTTTCCAAAGAAACGGTCTCACATTCAACAACAAGCTTTTTATTAATATAATTATTTACCGTTTCCTCAACTTTATTTAATTGCTCGTGAGAAAGAGGAGCATCATGAGAAAAATCAAATCTTAAACGATCCTGTGTTATATTACTGCCTTTTTGCTGAACATGCTCACCAAGAACCTTACGCAAGGCTGCTTGAAGGAGATGGGTAGCCGTATGATAATTAGTGCTAATTTCTTCGTGGTCCGCCAAACCACCAGAAAAACGCTGTCGGGAACCAGCACGTGACTGTTTTTGGTGGCTCTGCTTCGCTTCGTTAAAGTCAGCTTGTACAAAGGACAAACCTTTTGTTTGCACCCACTCCTGAATAAGCTCCACTGGAAATCCATATGTTTGATAGATATAGAAAGCATCTCGACCAGAAATACTACCTTGCTTACTCATAAGATTCCCCAACTCCTTCAAACCTTTCTTTAGTGTTTTTTGGAAACGAGATATTTCCAAAGTTATCTCGTTGCAAATTATAGATTCGTGTTCAAAGATATTTGAGTAAAAACCATATTCTGTACGATCCCTATAAGTATCAAGAACAGCTTGCAGAAGATCTTTAGCAAAAAAAGGGACGGTTTTGTCTTGAGGAATATTCAAAAACTCGCACTGCACCATCGCCCGACGGAGTAGCCTACGCAAAACATAGCCTTGTTCTTTATTGGAAGGAGCCACCCCATCAGCCAAGATGAAAATAGCGGCCCGGACATGGTCAGCAATAACTCTTTGTGCCCTCTTTATATCAACACTTTCTTCATAGGCATGGCCACTCTTTTCCTCGATTACTCTGATCAATGGTGAAAGTAAAGGACTTTTGTAGACATCATCAAAGCCGTTCAAAGCCATGGTTACGCGCTCCACCCCCATACCGGTATCAATACTTGGTTGCGAAAGCGGAGCATAACCATCCGATGTTTTTTCCCAAGTCATAAAAACATCATTCCAAATTTCAACCATTTTTCCTTTCTTATTAAGGAGGATAAAATCCTCGTCAGAAACTCCCCCCCAATGTTTTCTTGACCTAACATCAATAAACATCTCACTATCCGGACCACAAGGGCCGTATTGCCCGGCTGGACCCCACCAATTATCAGGTATAAAATGAATTTTTCCCTCTGGAGAAATCTTCTCCTCTGCCTCAAAAAGCACTCTCCACGCGTCAGCCGCCTCTTGATCGCGCGGCGCGCGGCTATCGCCAGAAAAACAAGTAATATGAAGTTGTCCCGGAGGAATGTTCAAAACTTTAGTTAAAAATTCAAAACTCCAAGCAATAGTCTCCTTTTTGCCGTAATCCCCTAGCGACCAGTTGCCCAGCATTTCAAAAAAAGTAAGATGGTAAGAATCCCCTACCTCCTCAATATCGCCAGTTCTAATACATCTCTGAACATTAGTCAGTCTTTTTCCTTGAGGATGCGATTGACCTAAAAGAAAAGGCACTAAAGGATGCATACCGGCGGTAGTAAAAAGAACTGTTGGGTCGTTCTCCGGCACAAGCGGGGCAGAAGGAATTATGGCATGACCTTGACTTTTGAAGTAACTAAGATATTTAGTAATTAAGCCATTTGCCGAAAGCATAAAAATTTAAACGGTCAGGCGAGATTTCCCTCGCCACTTCCTCACCAGTAACTAGCCCCCAGTGACCAGCCACCAGTATTGGCGTCCCCGGCGCGAGTTGAACGCGCAATCTCCGGCTCCGGAGGCCGACGCTGTATCCATTGAGCTACGGGGACATAATAAATTAAAGCCATCTTAACAAAAAATGGAAACATTTAAAATGCCAAAGTGATATAATATCAAAAGTTGATTGTGTAATGGAGGTGATTTTAATGAAAAAATGTAAAAAATGCGGCGCCCCCCTGGAAGGATTTTTCTATAATACTTTAGGAAAACTGCTTGGCATCGAGCCGTCTAAAAACGATCCGGAAGTTTGCAACAAATGCGCGCCAAAAGAAGGCGAGACGGTCGTAGATAAAGGAGTAGAATCCGTCAACAATGATGCAGAAGCTGACCAAGACGCCGGCTTGGCACCAAGAGAGCCGCTTACAAGCTAAAATAAAAACCACATTTACTTGGTTAGTGTTACAACACCCTAGTTTTTGAGGTTGTTTTATGGTCTCTATCGAATTTTTTTATCAACTAGAGTTTAAAGTGGTTACTATTCTTGAAGCCGAACCTGTTGGTGAAACGGATAGGTTAATAAAACTAATGTTTGACCTCGGTGGTGAAAAAAGACAGATTATCTCTGGAATTAAACCGTGGTATCAACCAAAAGATTTGGTAGGAAAACAAGTTGTTATTGTGGCAAACCTAGAGCCAAAAGAAATTAAGGGGGTGCTGTCTCACGGAATGCTATTGGCAGCCGATACTTCCAGTGGGCCGGTCTTGGTAACACCGGAAAAACCAGTGCCAAATGGGACAAGGGTTGTTTAAATTAAAATGAATATCTTGAAAGATATCCAAAGGATATCCCTCGTCATTCTGACCCTGAGTAAGGTTGAAGGAGAAGAATCTTCACTCCCCTGTCATTCTGAAGGAGCGAGTAGCGACTGAAGAATCTCCTTCAAATGAGATCCTTCGTCCGCCTTTGGCGGACTCAGGATGACGGAGAGATAAGGCGAAGGAGGACAGTGAAATATATAGATTTAGCACTACCTAAAAGATTTTTATGTGGGCTCGTAGCTCAGTGGTTAGAGCGCCGATCTTATAAGTCGGATGCCGGTGGTCCGATTCCACCCGAGCCCACCAACTAATATGAAGCCTACTCTCTCCATCATCATCGTTAATTACAACACCAGAAACATCCTTAGAGATTGCCTAAACAATCTAAATGGAAAGTACGAGCCAATGGAAATCGTTGTGGTAGATAACAGTTCCACCGATGGTTCGGCGGAAATGGCAGCCGACGAGTTTAGCCAAGTTAACCTAATTCGCCACGAAAACAAAGGTCTAGCCGCTGGCTACAACCAAGGAATAGCACACGCCAACGGCCAATACCTTCTGTTTTTAGGATCGGATGCTTTTCCCCAATCAGGAACGATCGCAGGAATCATTGAGTATCTAGAAGGAAATAAAGGGGTAGGTATTGCCACCGCTAAATTAATTTTAAGAAACGGAGGCTTGGACTGGGACGCTCACCGCGGGTTCCCTACCCCATGGAACGCTTTTACTCATTTTTCCGGTTTGGAGAAGTTTTTCCCTAAATCAAAACTTTTTGGGCAATACTTTAAAGGTTGGGAAAATATGGAAGAGATTCATGAAATTGATATGTGCATTTCCCATTTTATGCTGGTGAAAAAAGAGGTTTTTAGTCAAATAGGCTTATGGGATGAAAGTTATTGGCTGTATGGAGAAGATGTAGACCTTTGTTACCGAGTCAAACAAGCCGGCTGGAAAGTGATGTACTTGCCGCGATGGCAGGCCATTCATTATAAAGGCGCGAGTGTGGGGGTGAGAAAACAATCCCAAGATTTTAGCGCAAAAATATCAGCGGAAACAAAGGCTAAAGCACGCCAAGCTAGCATCAAAGCCATGGAAATTTTTTACAACAAGCACTACGCTAACCGCTACTCCAGCATTATAACCAAATTAATTATGCTGGGAATAAAAATACTCGCTAAAGTAAGAGGATAAAAAACCGCTTGGGGGAAAACCCAAACGGTGAGGCAGCAATACGCTCATTGAAAGCGCCGGTATACCAGCGTTACTAGATGTTCCGATATTCCAACCAAGAAAAGAAGAATAAAAAAACAAAGTAACAATTATCGCTGGTCGTTACAAAGTCGCCAAATCGCGGCGTTTATCGTCGCGGCGTTGAACATATTGCAGATATTTTTCGGTAGTAGTGACACGACGATGACCTAAAATCTCTGCCAAATAGCTTATATCCAACCCGTGAGCCAGTTGGGTAGTTAGGAAAGTATGACGCAAGTCGTTAACGGTAACATCGTTTAAACCAGCTTTTTGAAAAGATCTCTTTAAAACCGCCCTAATATTACGAACCAACAACTGCTTATTGCTTCTGGTTACAAACAAATAGTCGTTCTTGGCTTTGGGACGAGTGCCCAAATATTGTTTTACCGACTTTTGAGCCGCTTCGTTAAAAGGTATTGTCCGTTCAGGAATAGTACTATTACGACGAACAAATACTTTGCCCTCTTTGCCAAAAGTTAAATCCTCAATCCTTAAGGCGGCCAATTCGCTGATACGCAACCCGGCTTGAAGCAAAACCTCAACCAAAGCGGCCGTGCGAAGATTGTCTTTAACCACATCTCGCAAAGCCCGATATTCCAATTGAGCTAAAACGCGAGGTGGTTTATTTTCAAATTTAGGATGCTCCAATCCAGTAGAAACATTGTCTTTTATGTAACCCTGGGAAATCAAAAAGCGAAAGTAGGTTTTTACGGAATTAGTCTTGCGAGAAACGGTTTTCTTGCTGAATCCCAAATCTCCATCAAGGTACTTCATAAAACCCTTAAGAGACTCAAGGCTAATTTTATCCAAAGAAGGTATACCCGCATCTTGCAGGTAATCAAACATTTGATCAATGTCTTTACGATACGCGATCACGGTTGCTTCAGCGCGGCCTTCCTTGCGCAAGTAATCGACAAATTCATTCAGAGTGGTCTTTAAATCCTTCATAAATAGTTCAAAAAATTAAATATTTTGTATAGTATAACTACTATAACCCAACTTTGCAATACTGACAAGCAAGCAATTTATATTAAATGTTAACAGTTGTCAATAGTTGGTCGGTAACATAAACTTTATTCGTGGACTATCGCCATTCCAAAACCAAAAATATAACTATTACTAAATTTATAAAAGTGGGCGCTTACTGGGGTTGCCTTATCTTTGTCGCCTCTTCCCTTATAAGCACTTTTAAGCTAAAAGAAAGGCAGGAAGATAGATTAAAAAAAACACAGCAGGAGGTTTTAGGACTGGAGCAAGAAAATGAAAAACTCCGGGAAGAAATTGCTTATCGCCAAACCAATGAGTATATAGAGCAAGTAGCTAGAGAAAAACTGCGCATGACAAAAGACGGAGAGGAGATTATTATTGTACCCACTCCCCTACCGCAGCAAAATGATTTGCCAGGGAAAACCAGCGGTAATAAAAATATTTTGCAAATAATTTTCGATAAATTAAAAAATGCCATCAAGAGTAAAAAAAATAGACAAAGCGACCCTTAAAAGCACATTTGCCAAAATAGCCGTAAGTTTGCTTTTGGGTTTAATTTGCCTATACTTTTTTAGCAAAATATTCAAAATAAACAACGAAAAAAGTCTTATTCCCTCACTCGCGGAAAGAATCAGCCCCCCGACTAGGGTTTTTGAAACACTCAAGCAAAAGAAAAATATAGAAACAATCCAAGAATTTCCATGGAAACAAGCCAAGGAAAATATAGAAAACATTATAGACCGAGACACCGGCACCTGGGCGGTCGTAATTAGCCAACTTTCGGCAGGAGAAGCTTTGCCGATTCTAGAGATAAATCAAAATCAAGTTTTTACCGCCGCCAGTTTAATGAAAATACTAGTAGCTAGCTACACATGGCAAAAAATTGACATTCATGAAATTACTTTGGAGCAATCAATTCAAGATATTAGCCTTAAAGAACACCTACGGCGCATAGTAAATCAAAGCAATAACGAATCGTGGTATGCCTTAAACGATTTTTTTAGCTATAACAACTTACAAAGCTTTTCTCAAGAACTAGGCTTAACCATGACCAATGTTTACAAAAACACGACCGCGGCCGGCGACATGGACAAGCTTTTAAAAAGCGTGTATTATTCAAAAAAAATAAGTCGTGAGGGAACAGATGCGATCTTAACTCTAATGCAGAAAACCGAAACTGAAGATAGAATTACACCAGCATTACCAAAAAACTACGGGCTTTGGCACAAAACAGGCACCTGGGAAGGGGCGATTCACGACGCGGCAATCATTAAAACACCCCAAGGAAATTACTATACTTTAGTTATCCTATCCCAAGACAGTCCTGCTCCAAGAGAAGTGATTCGTAAGATTGTTAATGAAGTGTTTACAAATGAAGGAAGCTAGAAAATCAAGCCGCGATGATGTAAAATATTGCCACACTATGAATCAAAAATATTATGTTACTACACCTATATACTATGTAAATGATATTCCTCATATCGGACATACCTGCACCACTTTAGCCGCCGATGCGTTGGCTAGATTCGCCAAACAACAAGGAAAGGAGGTATTTTTCCTTACCGGTACCGATGAGCATGGGGCCAAAGTGGTGGAAGCCGCCTCCAAAGAAGGCGTTCCGCCACAGGAATTTTGTGACCAGGTGAGTCAAAGGTTTCGTGACATCTGGCCGCGACTTAATATTCAAAACGATTACTTTATCCGCACAACTAATCCCAAACACAAGGAAATTTTTTCAAGGCTGATCAATCAACTCTACGATCAAGGAGAAATATACAAAAAGAAGTACGGGGGTTGGTACTGTGTAGGTTGCGAAAAGTATATTACCGAAAAAGACTTGGTTGATGGCAAATGTCCCGACCATAATCGTCCTCCAATATGGCAAGAAGAAGAAAACTATTTTTTTAAACTAACCAAATATGTGCCAATCCTGATTGAAGCCATTCAAAATCCCCATAGTCCTTACTACTATCAAGTAGAGCCAGAGGCAAAAAGGAATGAAGTTTTATCCAGATTAAAAGATGATGTGATAGACATTTCCATCTCCCGGGCGAATGTACCCTGGGGCATTCCTATCCCTTGGGACAAAGAGCAAACCACCTATGTTTGGATTGAGGCACTTTGCAATTACTACAGCGCCCTTGAGATAAACAATAGACTAGACTTTTGGGCTAAAGACATGGAAATCGATCATCTAGTCGGCAAAGAGATTCTTTGGTTTCATGCCGCTGTCTGGCCAGCTATGCTAATTGCTCTTAACCTGCCTCTGCCAAAAAGAATTTTCGCCCACAATTTTTACATGGTTGATGGGCAAAAGATGAGCAAATCTTTAGGCAATGTTATCGCCCCCGAAGAAATGATCAAGCGCTACGGTGTTGACGGAACTCGTTATCTTATTTACACCAGCTTTCCCCACACCAATGACTCCGATGTTGGCTGGTCAAGGTTCACCGAAAAGTATAACTCCGATCTTGCGAACGGCTTGGGTAATTTGGTTTCCCGAGTGGCAAGGTTGTGCGAGAAAGCCCAACTTGAGCGTAAACCGGAGGTTCAATTTGGGTGCCCAAACGAATTTACCCATACAGTTAATAACCTTAAATTTGATCAAGCGTTGGCCTATATTTGGGAAAAAATTACCCAAGTTGATAAAACCTTCAATGAGCAAGAACCGTGGAAACAATCTGGAGAAGCATTGAAAAAAACGCTGCGTACTAGCGTTACCTC
>Ga0210057_1000901_pt1 | contig 47387 bp, 50 predicted proteins | sample CryGeyCG2114_010_2_FD_183968 | JGI IMG/M metagenome (GOLD analysis project Ga0210057, IMG submission 183968) | Groundwater microbial communities from aquifer - Crystal Geyser CG10_big_fil_rev_8/21/14_0.10 (SPAdes) (version 2) | ecosystem: Environmental > Aquatic > Deep subsurface > Groundwater ...
GCAGGGCGAAGGGCGGCCCCGCGAGTCCGCGAGCGGGGCGAGCACCGAGGCTCTGCGAGGTGCGAGAGAGTTAGTTGGCGGGATTTAGTGTAAAATAGGTTCGAGCAGAGTTGTAGATACTCACCATTTATAACTTCCCCACGAGGTCGAGGCCAGGCTCTAGAGTGTCGGCGCCCGGTTCCCAGGAGGCGGGACAGACTTGGCCCTTGTGTGTCTCGACATACTGCGCGGCCTGAAGCTTGCGGAGCGTCTCGACGCCCTTGCGGCCGATGGAGTTGTCGTTAATCTCCATGGAGCGGAGCGTGCCGGCCGGGTCGATGATGAAGGTACCGCGGAGCGCGAGCCCTTCGTCCGGCGTGAAGACCGCTTCGCCGCCCTCGACGAGAACGCCGAATGCATAGGAGAGCTTGCCGGACGGGTCGGCCGCCATTGGATATTTAATTTCTGCAATAGCGGGAGACGCGTTGTGCCACGCCTTATGCGTGAAGACCGTATCCGCGGAAACCGAGATGACTTCCGCATTGGCGGCCTGGAATTTCGGGTAGAGCGAAGCTAGCTCTTCAAGCTCCGTCGGGCAGATGAACGTAAAGTCTGCGGGGTAGAAGACGAGCACCACCCACTTCCCGCGGAGCTTGGAGAGGCTCATTATCTTAATCTCTCCCCCGTGATACGCCTCGAACTCGAAGTCCGGTACGGTCTCACCTACCTTCACCTGCGAGGTGTAGTCGCGCACCGCGTCATGGAACTCGCCGCAATTCTCGCAATAGTTGCTCTTGGTTTCTTTCATACAAATGCAGGGTTAAGTTGTAAGTGGTAAGGTTCAAGGCTAATCTTACACCTTATGGCTTACCCCTTACAACTGCTCATCATCGCGGGGCCGACCGCCTCGGGCAAGTCCGCCCGCGCGGTCGAAGAGGCGCTCAAGCGCAACGGCGAGATTATTTCCGTGGACTCCCGCCAGGTCTACCGAGGGTTGGACATCGGCACGGAGAAAATCACCGCCGAGGAGATGCGGAGCGTGCCGCACCACCTTATCGATATCCGCGACCCGCAGGAGAAGTATTCTGCCGGCGACTTCGTCGCGGATGCGACGCGATTGATTAAAGAAATTTCCGCGCGCGGAAAACTGCCGGTACTTGTCGGTGGAACTCATTTCTATTTTAATGCCCTCCTGAACGGACTTCCGGCGGAAGTCGATGCGAATCCTGCACTGCGCGAAGAGCTCGAGAAGCTCCCGACTGAGGAGCTTGCGGCGCGAGTTGCAGAGCGCGACCCGCGCCGCGCAGGCGAACTCGACCCGCAAAATCGCCGCCGACTCATCCGCGCGCTTGAAATCATCGACTCTCTCGGCACCGTCCCACTCCGCGGTTCTAGGGAAGTCAGACTTCCCTACCTGGTAGGGAAGTCTGACTTCCCTACTTTTCAGACGGAGTGGATAGTGATTGACCCGCCGGCAGAAAAGTTGCGGGCGCGGATTGATGCACGACTCGCGAGCGCCCTTGAGCGCGGGCTCATTGAGGAAGTGCGTCGTGTGCGCGAGACGGTCACTGACACACGCCTCAGCGAGCTCGGCCTCGAGTACCGCATCATCGGCGAGTTTCTCAAAGGCGAGGTGTCAAACACCGAGTGTTTGACACCTGAATCACTTCTCCCCGCTCTCTCGGCGAAGCTGTGGCAATACGCGCGCCGCCAAAAGGCGTGGCTCAGGAAGCTCCGCGAGGAGAACACTATTTCGGCAGGGTCGTAGCGCCGGGGCAGAAACTAAATCCGAGATTCTTATCATCGTACGCCTCGTTGACCCAGTATGGCGTACCGACGAAATAATTTAAATTGCACGCCTCTTGCCCTGTGAGACCAAGACGGTCAGTTAGAAACTGTTCTGCCGCAAGGCGAACTGTCCCGAGCGGTTCTTTGAGTAGAACGATATTGAAGAAATGCGTCTGCTCGTTGTACGAGATATTGAAGTCGGTTGTGGATGCGCCGGATGGACAGGTCCCGTCGGCAAGACAATATCCCACACTACCGGCAAGAACGTACGAACCTGGGTTCTGTACATCAGGCACCGTCTCTCCGTTGCGAATGAAATTCTTCACCGTCGCGACAGCACCGCCTGGGGTCGCAAATGAGACAGTCGGTTCCATTGAAAGTCCGGAGACCCCACCCGTGGAAGTCGTCGAACTCGCCATTGGCAATCCAGGCGCCGGAATCGTCGCGGTATCCTCTTTAGGCGAACCGGAAAAAAGGAGTGCGAGAACTCCCCCAATGACGACGATTGCTGACCCGATGATGAGATACCATTTCATATATTATTTGTTTGCATACAAGGTCACGCAATTTTTCTGCGTCGAAGCTCTCGGGTCGCCGGTCCAATCGCCAAAATTAGGTCTTGATTTGACGAGGCACGCGGCGGCTTGTGCGTTGCAGTTAAGATTTGCGGCGGCCCGCTTACAAGCCGCGGCCTCGGCTTCTTTCCCAGGTACCGGAAGTCCTCCCTTGAACGCCGAGTAACAATTGAGGTTCCCGCTCACGCCAGCCGCTTGTGAACAAGACGGAATATTAAGATTGTGGCAAGTGTCATTACACCCACTACAACCGAACACAATCTGGAACATACCGCTCGCACTCGTCGGTGTCCCGTTCACTTGCTTAGCGCCAGTTGTATTATTGCCACAGGAGCTTTCTGGTACCGCGATGCAGGAAAGAGTGTTTGCTTGCGACTGGGTGAGCGTGTATGCGCTTCCTGCAGTAGCCGCGAGCAGATTGCTTGCGGTGCAATTGCCGTTGGTGGGGAGCGAGAGGAATTTCCCTCCGGTTGCGCTAACGCCTAAGATATTGGCTTGTCCGGCGGACTGATTCAAACTGGCTTTGAGGTCGAGACAAGGAGGAAGGCCGCCTGAGCCGATAAGGCTTGCCCATGTCTCACCGGGCTTACTCGGATTGTAAAGCACCGCCATGATGGCATCCACAATCATCCAGCCGGCGAGCGCGAGCACGATGCCGACGACGGTGTTGGTGAGAATGCCCTTCGCCTTTGCGATGCCGCTCGGGTCTACCGGATTCACGACGTAGAGGAAGCCCGCCCAGGCAATCGTAAGCGGCGCGACGAAGACGATGGCGAGCGTGATAAGTAATGCGATAACTCTATTGATGACGGTGATGAGCAGGCCCCAGCCCGCCGCGCATTGGTTCGTCGCTTCAGGAATAATAGGGCCGAAAAAAGGGATTCCTTGTGCGTGCGCTACGACAGGTATCGCAAGCGAGCCGACCAGCAACAGGAGCGCGAATAAGGGGACGCGAGAACGCATATCTGTATCATACCGCGTTTGTACTAGACCAGGGCGGCTTTTCCCCCACTCCACTATCTGGTATCGTGCACACATGGGTCCATCGTATAATGGTAGTACATCGCTCTCCAAAAGCGACAGTGTAGGTCCGATTCCTACTGGACCCGCCACAAAACAAACGGCCCAGACCCAGGTCTGAGCCGTTTGGCGCGAGCTAACTACTCATCTCTTGGTCTCTTTGAAGAGCACGCGCTCGCGCAGGATAGGGTCGAACTTCGTGACCTCGATTTTGCGCTCGACGGTCTTCTTATTCTTGCGGGTCCAGATGACGTGGTTGGACTTCGTTGATTTAAGCTTAAGCAGGCGGTCTTGTGACATGCGACCAATGTAACATACAACAACGAAGCGAGCAAGCTGAAAAACGGTAGTAAGACTTGGCCACTCGAACCGGAGCGCGACCGTTTTTCAGCTTGCTCGCGAAGTTTTAGGCGACTGCCGCTTCTTTCGCACCTCTCGACTTCGTTCGAGACAACTTCTTCTTCACATCAAAATGCGGTTCGTTGTCCTTGATAGTAACCGTCACCGTCCCGCCCTCCAGAAGCCCCCGGTCCACCATCAAGGAGGCGAGCGGGGTGAGTATCTTGTCCTGGATGGTGCGGCGAAGCGGGCGCGCACCGTACTGCGGGTTGTACCCTTTCTCGGCAAGCCAGCCGTGCACCTCTGGTGAGAACGAGAGTGCGATGCGCTTCTGCGCGAGGCGCTTCACCACCTCCGCCACCTGCGTATCGACGATGCGGGCGAGCGCCTCCTTCGCGAGTACGTCGAAGATGATGATGTCGTCGAGGCGGTTGAGGAACTCGGGGCGGAAATGCTCCTTGAGCGCATCCATGACCTTCCCCTTCGTCTCCTCGTAGCGCATCGCGTCGGTCGCGCCGGCGGTGCCGAAGCCGATATGCGCGAGACGGTCGATGAACTCGCCACCGATGTTCGAGGTGAGCACGATAATCGTATTTTTAAAATTGACCTTGCGCCCCTTACCGTCGGTCAAGTGGCCGGAGTCCAGCACCTGCAAGAGGATATTGAACACTTCCGGATGCGCCTTCTCTATCTCGTCGAAGAGCACCACCGCGTAGGGGCGGTGCCGGATGCGCTCGGTCAAGGTCCCCGACTCCTCGTAACCGACGTAGCCCGGCGGCGCGCCGATGAGCTTGGCCACCGAGTGCTTCTCCATAAATTCGCTCATGTCCACACGCACGAGCGCCTCAGTATCGTTAAACATGAATTCCGCGAGCTTCTTGGAGAGCTCAGTCTTCCCGACGCCGGTCGGCCCCAAGAAGAGGAATGAGCCGATGGGACGGTTCGGGTCGCTGATGCCCACTCGCGAGCGCTTCACGGCGTCCGTCACCTTCTTCACCGCAGTGTCCTGGCCGATGATGCTCCCCTTGAGCGCCGCCTCCATGCGGGAGAGCTTCGCCGCCTCCTCTTCGAGCATGCGTGAGACCGGGATGCCGGTCCACCGCGAGACGACCCCGGCGATATCTTGCTCGGTGACCTCCTCGTTCAACACGCGGCGCGACTTCTGGAGCGTCTTCAGACGCTTCAGTTTCGTTTCCAAATCTTTCTGGATGTGCGGAATCTTGCCGTAGCGGATTTCCGCGACCGTGCCGAGGTCCGCGGCCATCTCAGCATTGTCCGCCTGCACCTTGAGCGCCTCAAGTTCAGTCTTCGCGGCGCGGATGCCGACGAGCACCTCCTTCTCGTTCTTCCACTTGAGCTCAAGTTCGCTCGTCTTCTCTTTCAGGTCGGCAACATCTTTGTCGATGACCTTGATACGTTCCTTAATCTCTCTGGCGTGCTCTCCCTCGAGGTCTTTCTGGAGCGCTTGCCGTTCGATTTCCAGGCGGCGGATTTTGCGGTCGGTCTCCTCCAACAGCGGCGGTTTGTTCTCAAGCGCGATGCGCAGGCCGGAAGCGGCTTCGTCGATAAGGTCGATGGCCTTGTCCGGCAGGAAACGGTCGCTGATATAGCGCGAGGAGAGTTCCACCGCGGCGACGATGGCGCCGTCGGTGATGCGCACGCCGTGGAAGAGTTCGTACTTGTCGCGGAGCCCGCGGAGGATGGCGATGCCGTCCTCAACCGAGGGTTCGCTCACGAACACCGACTGGAAACGGCGCGTGAGCGCGGCGTCCTTCTCGATATATTTCTGATATTCCTTCAGCGTGGTCGCGCCGATGACGCGTATCTCGCCGCGAGAGAGCGCGGGCTTCAGCATGTTCGACGCATCGAGCGCGCCTTCGGCGCCGCCCGCGCCCACCAGGGTGTGGAGCTCGTCGACGAAGAGGATGACCTTCCCCTCCGCACGCTCCACCTCCTTCATGACGTTCTTCAGCCGCTCTTCGAACTCGCCGCGATACTTGGTGCCGGCAATCATGAGCCCGAGGTCGAGCGAGAGGAGTTCTTTGCCTTTGAGCGACTCGGGGACGTCGTTTGTCGCCATGCGCGCGGCAAGCCCTTCGGCGATAGCAGTCTTCCCCACCCCCGCCTCGCCGATAAGGACCGGGTTGTTCTTGGTGCGCCGCGCGAGTATCTGGATGACGCGGTTTATCTCAATGTCGCGGCCGATAACCGGGTCGAGCTTGTTCTCGGCGGCGAGCTTGGTGAGATTGCGCGCATACTTGGCGAGTGCGCGGAAACGCTTCGGCTCCGCACCGGTACCGTCCTTGGAGCTCTTGAGCTCCTTTAAGATGGCGAGCGCCGCATCGCGTCCGATTGAGAAGCGCGCGAGAACGTCGTTTGCGGGACCCGGGTGTTCAATCACCGCGAGGAAGAGATGTTCGGTGCCGACGAACGTGTCGTTCATGCGTGCGGCAATCTTCCCCGATGCTTCAAGGGCCTGGGCGAGGTCCGGGGTAAGGTAAATCTGGTACGAAGGCGAGAGCACCGATGCGCTCTCCGGCGCTTCCAGGTGTTCCAGGACGGCGTCGGCGAGCATGATGGTGTCCACCTCCATCCGGTCGAGCATCGAGAACACGAGCGACTCCTCCTGGAGCACAAGCGCGGCAAGCAGGTGGAGCGGCGAGACGTGGTTCTGCCCGCGCTCTATGGCGAGCTCGTGCGCGCGCCGCACCGCTTCTTTGGCCTTGGTGGTGAAATTGTTAAACGGAGGCATATAAGGAAGGTTATAGGGAGTAGGTGGTAGGGAGTAGGAAATGCATTATGAAGATGCTTTGGGTGTCGAAGTCGCGGCGGTTGAGGTTGCGGTGAGGAGTGCGGTGACGGTGCTTGCGCTGATGAGCAGGCCGGGTGTCGCTCCGGCACTGATGCCGATAAGATTGCCCGCGAGGTCGACCGCCGCGCTTCCTGTTCCGATATCCGGGAGCGTGGTGTAGATGTTCGCGTTTTTCACACGCGAGACGATGCCAGTAGAAGCGGAACCATCGGCGCCAAATGCGAGCACCGTCGCACCGAGCTTCAAGTCGCTTGCAGGAATCAAGAGCGGCGAGGTCATTTTCGGCAATGATGCGTCATCCGCGAATCCGTAGACGGTGATGCCATTGCCTCCGTGCGCAAGCGACGCGGGGACGAACGCCCCATTTGTGAATTCAATAAGCGCTTCCTTCGGCAGAGAGTCTTGCGACGCCGTCGCGACCGCGCGCGCCTTCGGAATATACGTACCGACACTCACCGCCGGCGTAGAAGTCCCGGTGTGTGCATCATAGATAGCGACGGCGCGCGTCGCACCCGCTCCGATAGCCGCAGTAACGAGTTCCTGGTTTGACGGCGCCGGCTGGATGATTGCGGCGGGTGCGGCGGCCGCAACCGTCTCGATGGTGCGCTCGACGACGCGATTCACGGTCTGCGTCACGTACGCGGGCGCGTGGTCGAGGAGCGAGACGGTCAGGATGCCGGTCGCAACCGACGTCACGAAATTCACGAGAATCGTGAGCAGAATGAGCTGGGATTTGGAGAGTTCCTCTATGTTCATACGCCTATCATGCTACCTCAGCGTGTTGCTGTCAACAAATGCGACGGCGCGCGCGAGTGCGCGCGCGAAACGGGTCAGTTCGCGGGGCCGAACGCCGGGACTCCAAGAGATGCGGAGCGTTGAAAAGGCGCGGTCGCGGTCGCCGGTGAGCTCGTATACCGCGCGCGACCCCTCCTCGGAATCGGTCTCACAGGCGCTCCGCGTGGAAACGGCGAATCCCGCCTCATCGAGAAGCGCGACAAGATAATCCGTATCGCGTCCCGGAAGCGAGAGATTGAGGATGTTCGACGCCTGTGTACGACCCTCGTTTATAACTACGTCCGGAATCGTGCTCACGATGTTTTTAATAAGAGTAGAACGGTCGCGCTCTGCGGAGGCGCGAAACGTATCGCGGTCGCGCGCAGAGGCACCAAGCAATGCCGCGAATTCCCGCGCAAGTTCCGGCGCTTCGCTCCCGGGGCGTAATCCCCGCTCCTGCCCACCGCCCTGGTACAGCGACTCAAGCGGGATGGTCCGATGCGCGCAGAGCGCGCCAATGCCGCGCCCGCCACACTGGGCGAAGTGTGACGGGCCGCGCGCACCGACTTTCGACCCGTCAAGCGTGAGCAGGTCCGCGCCGAAGTGTGCGCGCGTCAGCTTCTCGGTCAGGGGCGCCTGGCTCGCGTCCACATGCAGGAGTGCGCCAGGGAAGTCAGACTTCCCTGGCGCGCTCCTGCGAAATCTATTTAACAGCTCCGCCACTTCGCGCGTGTTCCATACCACGCCCGTCTCGCCGCAGATGGCGTCCATGGAGACGAGTACAGTCTCTCTCCGGAGCATCTTCGCGAGCGCATCAGTATCAACGCGATAATCTTTTATCGGCAGTTCCTCCACTTCGACTCCCTCTTTGACAAGTAACTTCATGTTCTCCACTACCGACGCGTGCGCACTTGGCAGATACAGCGCATGCAGGGGTAAGGGGTAAGGTTCAAGGTTTAAGAGAGCTCGCACATGCCCGAGGATAGCGAGCGCGTTGCTCTCCGTCGCGCCACTCGTGAAGATGACATCGTCGCTCTGTACCTCAAGGAGTCGTGCGACAGTCGTCCGTGCGTCCTCGAGTATCTTCTTCGCCTTCCTCCCTTCCTCGTGCGGCGACGAGGGATTGCCGCTCACACCGGCGGCGCAGTCAAGGTAAGTTCTTTTCTTCTTCCATAGCATCCACTCATTCTAGCGTAGATTGCAATTAAGTCATTTTTGTGATGAAATAGAGCCATTATGGCGCGGACACCGAGACCGCCCGTCATCGCGGTGATGGGCCACATAGACCATGGGAAGTCTTCCCTTCTTGATTACATCCGGAAGGCGAATATCGTCGCGGGCGAGGCGGGCGGTATCACCCAGCACGTCGCCGCGTACATCGCCGAACACAACGGCCGATTCGTGACCTTCCTCGACACGCCCGGTCATGAGGCGTTCAAGGCGCTCCGCACCCGCGGCGCCGCCGCCGCCGACATCGCTATCCTCGTCGTCGCCGCAGACGAGGGCGTGATGCCGCAGACGCTCGACGCGCTCACCGCCATCAAAGAGGCCGGCATCCCGTACATCGTCGCGATTACAAAAATCGACAAAAACAACGCGGACATAGGCCACACGAAGAATTCGCTCATTGAGAACGGGATATTCATCGAAGGCATGGGCGGCGACGTCGCGTACGCGCTCATCTCTTCCAAGACCGGCGAAGGCATCCCCGAGCTCCTGGACCTCGTCCTCCTCGCTTCCGACCTCGCAGAGCTCGCCGCCGACTCGCTTATAGACGCGACCGGCTTCGTGCTGGAATCCACTCAGGACCCGAAGCGCGGCGCTTCCGCGACGCTCGTCATCAAGGACGGTTCTCTCGCGCTCGGCGGCTACGTCGTCGCGGGCGATGCGTACGCGCCGATACGGTTCATTGAAGATTTCCGCGGCGCGCGTATTGAACAGGCAGGTCCTTCCGAGCCGGTGCGTATCTCCGGCTTTAGCTCGCTCCCCGCCGCCGGCTCGCTCTTCAGCATCGCGGCAAGCAAGAAGGAAGCGGAAACCCTTGCTAAAAAGAATGCGAAGGAACTCGCCGTCCTTCCTGAGCGCAGTGCGTCTGTAGAGGGCATCACGGAACTCCCGCTTATCGTGAAGGCGGATGTCGCCGGCTCGGTGGACGCGATTATCCACGAGCTCAAGAAAATTACGCACGAGCGCGGTGCGGTGCGCATCGTTTCTTCGGGCGTCGGAAGCGTGAGCGAAACCGACGTGAAGACCGCCCATGCTTCCGGCGGGACCATCATCGCTTTCAACGTCGGCACGGACGCCATCGCGAGCGAACTCGCGCTCCGCGATAGCATTGACATACTTTCCTTCTCTATCATTTACGAACTCTCGGCGAAGGTACAAGAACTCCTGGATGCCTGCGTGCCGACCGTCGCGGACGAGAAAGAGCTCGGGCGCGCGATGGTACTCAAGACATTCTCCTCGGGCGCGAAGAAGCAGGTGCTCGGCGCCCGCTATGTGTCCGGGACGCTCACCGTCGGCGACCGCGTGAAAGTAGTGCGGAAGGGCGAGGAGCTTGCGCGCGGCAGTATCGGCAACCTCCAGCAGGCGCGCGCCGATGTGAAAGAGATTAAAACTGAGGGTGACTTCGGCACCGAGGTCGAGTGCCGCGAGAATGCCGCGTACGGCGACGAGCTCATTGCATTCGCTATCGCTGAATCATGACCCCGATGAGAAATCAAATTTCTAACGGAGCAAGTCCCGACGGACGCTCCCGTTCACCGCGCAAGCAGAGCGACCGCGCCGCCGAGATAGTCGCGCACGAGGCGGCGCAGTTCATCGCGCGCGAAGCCGGCAGTGAGTCGCTCATCACCGTCATCCGCGCGGAGACGCGGGCGCACGGCGCTCGCATGCTGGTCTTCGTCAGCGTGTTCCCCATTGAGAAAGCGCATGTGGCGCTCGCCTTCCTCGAGCGCCAGCGTGAAGCGTTCTCCGACCATCTGAAGAAGCGCGCGCGCATGCGCCTTCCGCGCATCGACTTCATGCTCGATAACGGCGAATCTGTGCAATAGCAGCTATCCATAACTTGGTGCTATAGCATCAACTTGTGGATACCGTCGGTATGGAAGTCTGACTTTCACAGGCTATGGCAATGTTTGAAATTTTTTCCTATAGGATAAAAATTCAGACAAGGGAAAAATTGCGAATTATGATGACAACGGCGACCGAGAGGCCACTGTTCTTCTTTATCTGATATATTCATATCGAAGGCCCGATGGTGAAGCGGTAACACATCGCTCTGCAAAAGCGACATGCGCGGGTTCGATTCCCGCTCGGGCCTCAAGGAGGATGCGTCAGCATCCTACGGCGGGAATTGAATGCCGCAGCGATGTTTCGCCAGCAGGCGAAACCGCGAGGCGGGGCCGAGGAAATTCTTGAGCGGCGGCGAGAGAATTATCCGTGGCCGATTCCCGCTCGGGCCTCACGCACGAAAAGTTGTATGATAGGGAAACACGCCGGGGTGGCGGAATTGGTTAGACGCACAGGACTTAAAATCCTGGGAAGGCCTTAAAACCTTCATGTGGGTTCGATTCCCACCCCCGGTACCAAGGAATGCAAAGAAAAAGAAATAAGCGCATAGGAGTGTTCGATTCCGGATTCGGCGGGCTCCACGTCCTGCGCTCTATAGCCGCAACGCTCCCCGAATATGACTACGTCTACCTGGGCGACACGGCGCGCGCGCCCTACGGCGACCGTCCGCAGGAGACGATTTACGCCTACACGAAACAGGCGGTGGATTTTCTTTTTTCTCGAAACTGCAGCATCGTCATCCTCGCCTGCAACACCGCCTCAAGCGAAGCATTGCGCAAGATTCAGGACGAGTACGGCGCGAAGAAGAAAGTGCTCGGCGTGCTTATCCCCGCCGCGGAGGAGGCGATGCGCAAGTCGAAGAATCGGCGCATCGGCGTCATCGCAACGACGGGTACTGTTGCATCAAAGAAGTTCGTCCGCGAATTGGAGAAGCTTGAACCGAGCGTACGGGCATTCCAGAAGGCGTGCCCCTTACTCGTCCCGCTTGTGGAAGCGGGCGAACAGAACTCCCCCGAGACGGATACTATACTTGAGCGCTATCTCCGCCCTCTGCTCCGCACAAAGATAGATACGCTCATCCTCGGCTGTACGCACTACGGCATACTGGAGCGGAACATCCGCGCGATTGTCGGACCGAACGTGGCTATCATCTCCGAGGCGCGCGTCGTGCCGGACAAGTTGAGGAACTATCTGGAGCGGCATCCGGAGATTGAAGAGACGCTCGGCACGCGCTCGACTATTCGCTTCTACTCGACCGACCGCACCGACAATTTCCGTATTCTGGGGAGCGCACTTTTCGGCCGACCTATTCGGGTCGAGAAAGCGGTTCTGCGATAATGTGTGCGCCCACCAGGGTTCGGACCTGGGACCTTCTCGTTAAGAGCGAGCTGCTCTACCAACTGAGCTATGGGCGCAACACTACAGAATATAGCAAATCATAGTATGCTTTGGAAGCATCTCTCTATGCTGGGGTGGCGAAATTGGTAGACGCACTAGCCTTAGGAGCTAGCGCCGCAAGGCATGGGAGTTCGAGTCTCCCCCCCAGCACCTTGACTTTATAATCGTTCGGTTATATACTATTCTCATCGAGTAGCTCATTCAGCTACTCACACAATCGTGAAAGGGAGAACATGCACAGCAAGACAAGTAGACCGCACGACCCCGATGCCCTGCTCCGACTGAAAAGGGTTGAGGGCCGGAACCGAAACGCCGCAATCGCGAACGAATCCGCTCGCTATTGGGCGGCAATCAAAAAGATCAAAGCCAACCGCGGCATTTCTGTCGACGATGCTCGTAGAGAATACGAGGAACGTCTGCTCCAAAACCGCAAGGCCGCACAGTGATGTGCGGTTTTTTTATTACCTCCTCCCCGCGCGGAATCCCCTGTATCTGCGGTCTTCCCAACACCTTGACTTTTCCATAGTTTCGTGTACCATAAACCCCAGACAGTAGCACATTTCACCGTGCTATCCTATTGGCTTCTCAACCTAATCGTTTCATCAACTTGTTGGAGGTGCAAAATGGCTGATTCAGACAATCCGGATGTACACGTAAAGCAAGGAATTGACCTGGAGCCACCGCGCGACCAGGAAACCAAACGGAATTGGAAGGGTCGTTTATTGGCAACGGTCATCACAATTTCGGTGCTTGTGGGCATACCGACTGTGTTCTCTGGCTTCTTTGGCTGGTTTCTCAGCAATGGAAACTGGTCTGTCGGGAGACTGGTCGGATGCATCGGCTTCGTCATCGGGGCCGAGTTTGTGGCACAGTTTGCACCGCGCCGCATGTTCATCTATGTGCCCGAGTGGTGCGCGTTCGTCACTCAAAACGCGTGGTTGAGGAGCACTATGGTCGCCTATGGACCTGGTTTCCATCTCTCGTATTTCTGGGAGGCAAGAAACGCAAAGGGTAACTGGTGGATGGGTCCGGTCGTGAAAAACTTCGCCATCGGTATCCTGACGAAATCAGGCGAGGTTATCGCCGTCGGGAAGTACTTCTTCCGCATAAACCTGAAGAAGATTGAACGGGCGATCGGCGTAGCCGAGGAGGTCATTGATGGGCTTTTCCAGCTTTCTATCAAGGGACTTCTCACGCGCCTATGTGCTAAAAAGACCATTGACGAAGCTCGGGTGAGTATCGATGAACTGAATGCAGAACTGGTCTCGATGCTCATGCGGGAAACCAAAAATAACCCAGCGACTCTAGTAGACGAACGGAAAGTCGTGAAGTTCGGGGACCCGTACGGAATTATCCCTGTCAATGTGGGGCTGGAAGACCTGAACTTCTCTGCCAAAATCACACAGGCGTTCGATGCACTGGCAACAGCGGAGATGCAAGCCAAGGTGGTTGCATCGCTCTTCGGTATCCCCTACGAGGAACTTCTCGCAAGGAGAAAACCGGGGTCGCCTAACCCAATCACCGACAAGGTATTCTTGCAGATGCTCGACCGGGCTGCGGTCCAGTCAGGAGCCGGCAAGTTGAACCTTACGGTGTTTGAGGGCGGCAGTGCACGTCCTGTGGTACTTGCTGGAGGAAATCAACCATGAGCGACGTTATTGCGGTAAAAAGCATGAACGATGCAAGAGAAACCGGTCTTAAGGTCGTCACGGGGTCTCTCGAAGAAAGTCGGCGGTCGGCCCGGATATTCATCCGGGTCATCTACTGCCTCATCGTGCTCGCCGTCGTTTCCTTTGAGATGGTGACGCTTGTAACGGAATACCGGGGAAAAGCAGACACAGACCAGACTGCGACCCGGGTGCCGCAACAGACGTGCCCGCCGTCCAGAACCGATGTAAATCGGTGCATGGTAACAAAGGCGGGAGTTCTGGTGAGGACCGAACCGTCAATCAACCCGGCAGAGTTCCAGTTTTGCTGGGTACGTCCCGAAGGTAGCATAATCGAGTCGAAGTGGCTCGGGCCGGACTTGCTACAAATCAAAAGCGGTGGGGATGACTTCCAGATTCAGTACAAATGGATTAGGAAGTCTGACCTGGTCGACGGTAAGTGCCCGAACAGTTTCTTCTGATTGCTCTTTGCTTTCTCGAGCAAAAGGCCGCACTGCTGCGGCCTTTTTTCTTTTTCCACGTACCTACTTAGGGAGTAATCGTCTGAATCGGCGGGAGGTTGAACGTGCCGAGCGCGAGATTGATGATTCCGTACGCGCCGAAGATAATCACAAGTCCGACGAGCCCCCAGAGGATGGCGTTCTTCCCTTCTGAGCGCTTCGTCTCGTCGCCCGCGTGCGCGATAAACTGGAATACGCCCCAGAGGAACACGACGAATGCACTCGCCGCAAGGAGCAGGATGACGGGGTTGATGACCTGCTCAACGACCCTTCCAAGAAACTCGTTGAGTTTTGCGAACATTTATCCGCCGACCTGGACGCCCGCCTTCGGTGTATTGCCGGCCGGTCCGGTGTTATTGCCGAAGCTGACTGTACCCGTGAGGATGTTCACGAGGCCCCACACTGAGACCATCACGAAGAAGCCGATAAGGCCCCAGAGCATGAGGTTCTTACCCTTCTCCTTCACCTCCTCGGAGGTGGCGCCGACGATGAATGTATTGAACGCGCCCCAGACGAAGACGATGAACGCGATGGCGAAGAGCACCGGCACGAGGATGTTATTGATGGTGTTGATGATGAACGAGCCGACATCCGAGAGATTGTTGACGGCGGCGAGCGAGACGAGCGGCAACGCAAAGGCGGCAAGGGTAACTGAGGTAAGGGCGAGGGCTTTTTTCATAATGTAGATAAGTGAGTAACGAGGTAATTATAACGTTTCAAGGAGGCGGGTCAATAACCTCCGCGGGGCCGTGTGGATAAGCGCGTAAAGCCGCGCTTTCTTCCTTCGCTCGCTTGGCGGTAATCTAAATCGTTGGAGGATTCGGGGCAGTGGTCTTGACCGTTGAGGGAATAAGAGTGTCTTTCACAATATTTACAACCCCCCAGATAGCCGTGATGATAACAAAACCTATAATGCCCCAGAGGACAAACTGCCTGCCTTTTTCGCGTTCGGTATCACTATCAGCGCCATAAATAAAATACTTATAGACGCCCCAGAGAAATACGATAAATGCGATGGCAATAAGCACCGGCACGAGCAGGTTGTTGATGACACCGATGATGCTCTCTTTATATCCCTGCAGGTACGACGTGTTGATACCGCCGCCAGAACTCCCAACAAAATTGGAAACGCAGATGCCGTCAACATTGGCGGTCTGCCCGGCTGGACAGACGAATGTGTCCTGGGCGACCACGAGAACCGGCAGGCTGAAAGACGCAAGGAGAACGAACGACGCGACGATTCGAGAGATTTTTTTCATATGATTTTAGTATGAGCGCGGCAACATGGGCGCGGGCGCACCCCAGAGACCGAAGGTGTTCGCGACGACGTTGACCAGCCCCCAGAGCGATATCATCACGACAAAGCCGATGATGCCCCAGAGGACGAGCCGGTGCCCTTCCTGCACCTTTTCCGTCTCTCCTGCGGAGAAGATGTAGGTCTTCGCAATGCCGTAGAGGAAGACGATAAACGCTACAGCGAAGAGGAGCGGGACGAGAACGGCATTGATAAGATAGAGGATGGTGCTCGCAACGCCGCAGATGGTACCGGTACAGAGGCCGCCAGCACCGCCGGTGCCATAGAAGACGCCCCAGGTGCCGCCGGCGTTTGACTGGGTGATTTGGATGCTCCCTTGTGCGAATGCAAGCGCCGGAGCGAAAAAGGCGGAGAGGGCGGCGGTAGCGCGAATGAGTGTTGATTTCATGATAGTCAGTATGACACGTTATTAAGCTGGCGCGATGCCGAGCGTGGATAACATAATATTTACAAATCCCCAGACCGAGAAGAGGACGACCATGCCGATGATGCCCCAGAAGATAAATTTCCGCCCTTCCTCGCGCTTCCCTTCTTCACCCCCATGGATGAAGAAGTAGCTCACGACACCCCAGACGAAGACGGCGAACGACAGGGCGAATATCGTCGGGACGACGACCGTGTTGAGAACGCCGATAATGCCCGTGGAACCGCTCCCGATGAATTGAGCGAATGTCATGCTAGCCGCCGAGCGCACTGACGGTCGCCTGCACGCCGAGCGCAATCGCCTTAGCGCCGAGCAGGATGAGGGCGCCGATGACCGTCCAGAGGAGCATCGTCCGCGCTTCGCTTATCTTCGTGTCGCTCCCCTGCGCCACGACGAATCTGAAACCGACGTACACGAGCATGAAGATGACGACGATGGAGCCGAGATAGATGACGAAGTCCAGGATATTCAGGAGAAACGCGGAGAGACAATCACCGTTGCCCCTACTGCAATCAACGCCCTTGAGCGGGTTGAAGAGGGTGATGTTGGACCCTTGCTCAGGAGGTGCTCCTGGAGAGCCACCTATTCCACTAGGAGGTGTACCTGGAGAGCCACCAGTCTGCGCGAGCGCCATGGGCGCGAGCAAGAAGAAGATGAGGGCGACGATGACGAAAGTACGCATATTTTATGTATGGTGAGCTTGTCGAATCATTGTTGCAGGAGCGCGCTCAAAGAGCGCTCGGCAGAGGCGAGCGCGGAGTCGAGATTCGAACGTCCGCTTATCACATTATTTATCATACCCGAAAATACGGTATCGGTATCGGATGTGCTTGGGGACAGCCAGCCCTTGGCGTAGAGCGCCTCGGCGTATGCAACGGTCGCGACCGGGTCGGAGGGAGCGGTCGCGAGCACGTTGAGAGAGGCCGGCGCGAGTCCGGTTGCAGATGCCGCCACAGCTTGCTCGGTGGCATTCGTGAGCAAGACGGCGGCCTGATAGGCGCCCGCGCTGTTCGCCGCCCCGCGCGGAATCATGAATGCGTAGACGAGGCCGTACGTGCTCTTCACCTTTGCGGTTGCCGGCTGTGGCAGTGGCGAGATGTCGAAATCGAGATTCGGATTTGCGGAGCGCAGGAAACGCGCTTCAGAAGCATAGCCGAGATAGAGCGCAAGGTCGCCGGCGAGAAATGCCGTCTGCGAATCGGGGAGCGACGCATTCCAGGTATACGACACCTTCGAGGGGTCGGTGAACTGCGTATAGAATCCGAGTACCGCTTGACCGGACCCGCCGCTGGAGCCGCCGAGGCTCGCGACGAGCGTTCCGCCGGAGTTGTACCCGGATACCGGAGAGCCCGTCTGAAGGAAGAGTGCGGAGAGTATCCCGCGGGCGTTACGGACGTTCGTATAGGTGCCGAGCGCGATGAGGCCGCGAGAAATCTGACGCGAAGGGGTAAGCACCGCGACCTTGGATACGAGACCGGTCAACGCCTCCCACGTCTCAGGAGGCTTTGCGATGCCGCTCGACGCGAGGATGGCGCGGTTGGAGAAGACCGCGAGCGGATTGACGAGGAACGGTATGCCCCAGTAGCCCATGCCGTTCGGTGCCGTGAATAGTTGCCCCTCCCCGACAAACGCGCTCGTAAACGTGCGCGCGGAGAGCGTTGAGAGCGGTATCGGAGTGATAAATTTCGCGAGCCCGTGGAGCTCTTCCTGCGACGCGAGGACGAGGTCCGGCGCGCTACCCGTCGCGATGGCCGAGGCGAGGTCCTGGGTCAGCGTCGCCGCATCTTTCTGTACGTACGAGACACCCTTGAGCGTCTCGTCTATCTGCCCCGCGGTCGTGAGCGCCGTCTGCAGGTCGGCCTTCGGAAGCGTGCCCCAGATAACGACCGCACCGACCGTTTCGCTTGTATTTGAATTTCCGGTTTGCGTCGCGAAGACGAAGAGGCCGATGAGCGCCGCAAGACCGAAGACGCCGAACAGGATGCCCTGGAAGAGAGAGATTTTCATGGTGCGGTTAAGACGATGCCGTAATGATGCGGCCCCGCGCGGAACGACTTCACTTTATGGAAACCGCCGTTGATGAAAAAGGCTTCGGCATCGTGCTCGGACACGACCTTCTCCGGTACCGGACCCAGACCGCCGTAGCTTCCCGCCCAGTCAACGACGAGAAGCTTGCCGTCCGGCTTCATGATGCGCTTCATCTCGTTCAACATGCCAAAGCGATTCTCAACCTGGAAAAACGTGTTTGCAAGGATGACGGCGTCAAGCGACGCGTCGCGCAGGTGCGTCCCGCCGAGCTTCTCAATATCGCCCCAGAGCGCCTCGATAGTGCTCTGATGGTGGGCGTGAGTATTGAGCTTCAGATGCTTGAGGACATCCTCCTGGACGTCAATGGCGTAGACTTTCCCTCCGCGGCCGACGATGGCCGCCGCCGCGCGCGCGTAGTGGCCCGTGCCCGCGCCGAAATCGCCGACCTTCATCCCCTCGCGGAGCCCCAGCTGGAGGACATTCTCGTGCGGACTGCTGAACGAAGCGCTCATACTGTATACCGTACCATGCCCAGCCCCGCTTTCTTCGCACATTTTTAAACACCTGTGGTAATTGAACTTAGGATAAAAGAGCGGTCGGGAGACGGCCGGGAAGCGGTCGGGAGACGGCCGGGAAGCGGTACCGGACAATAAAACCCGGATAATCTGGAATCTCACTATCCACATCCGGTCGGAAAAGATAGTGAGATTCCATGAATCATGTTTCGGGAAGATTGAAATGCCGGCGAAGAGTCTTGTCATGTTCTATTGTGTCGGCGATTGCATAGAGGGCATCCTTCCCTAGCTTCAGTTCTGCTTTAAGAAGCGCAATAAAGTCTTCACAGTCGTACGGGTAAACCCACAGACTGTCTTGTAAACGAACAAAGCCTATCCCGCGCATTACCGCGCGCAGACGGAACCGTACCACTCGACGTCGTTCCGGAATATCAAACGCAACCATCCGCCAGCGCCTGTCCCACCTCTTTTTTTGATTGCTTAGGGCGGCCTTTGCTTGCTCAAGTGCGAGTGCCTTGCGTCCGGCCGGAGTTATCCGTAGGAATTTCTTCCCATCCTTTTCGGTCCATGTCGCATAACCCTTGGCGACCAAACGTCCCGCAACCGATTTCATCCGATACTTCAAGTTATATTTTCCATTCGGCAGATAATCGAGAAGTCGGAGCGCATTCGGCGTGATGGCGGCGAGCGTTAAGAAGCCGGTGACCGCAATAACGGCAAGCACTGCACTCTGGATATCCTGCTTTTTCTTCCTCTTCCGAGACGCCTCCTCAAGTTTCCCCATTCTTTTCACTCTAACGCAAATCTCACTATCTTTTCCGACCGGATGTGGATAGTGAGATTCCGAAGAAACGGAAAAATGGGTAGGGGATTCAATCCATCGCCTGGCGGACTTTGTCCGCGTTCTCTACCGGCACTGTGACGACAATCTTTTTCATCAAACTTAGAGAGCCACCATTGAAGCAATCATACGGTGAATGAGCACCGAAGCGAGCAACGCCGCAGATGGGACTTTTGGCGCGCTCTTACAACGCGACCATCGAGGCGATAGAGTCGCCCTCGCGCATTTTCATGATGCGCACGCCCTGAGTCGCACGAGAGAGGAGGGAGATTTCGGCGACGCTGGTGCGGATGACCTGCCCTTTCTTCGAGACGACGACGAGCTCCTCGCCCTCGAGGTTGCCTGAGACGATTTTCCCGCCGATGATTTCGCCCGTCTTCGTTGTCACCTCCGCAGTCTTGATGCCCGAGCCGCCGCGCCCCTGTACTTTATATTCGGACATCTTCGTGCGCTTGCCGTATCCCTTGCTCATGATGACGAGTAGCGAAGCGTCCTTCGCCGCCGCCGAAATCACTTCCGCCGAGACCACGCGGTCGCCTTTCTTCACGCTCATGCCGCGTACCCCGCCTGCGGTGCGGCCCATCTCGCGCACCTCTTCAGCATCAAATCGGATGGACTGCCCTTTCGCAGAGACGATAGAGACGGTGTCGCCTTCGCCGCAGAGATTCGCGGAGACGAGCGTGTCGCTCTGATTATTCTTTTTGTTCAAGTTAATCGCGATGATGCCCGAGCGGCGCACATCCGCAAACGACTTGGCCGCAACCCGCTTCACGACACCCTCCTGCGTGACGAAAACCACCGACGACGCCTCGAGCGCCGCGCCCTTCGGCACGGCGAGCACGCTCGTGACCGACTCATCGCCCGCGAGCTGGAGGAAATTCATGATGGATTTGCCCTTGGTCGCGCGCTTCCCTTCCGGTATCTCGTACATCTTGAGCTGGTACGCTTTGCCGAAGTTCGTGAAGAAGAGGAGGTCGCTGTGCGCGCTCGCGACGAGGAAATGCGTCACAACGTCTTCCTCCTTCGTGGCGATGTCGACGACGCCGATGCCGCCGCGCTTCTGCGCCTTGTACTCGCTCGGGTTCGTGCGCTTCACGTACCCGCCCTGGGTGAGCACGAGCATGGACTCCTCGTCCGGCACCAGGTCTTCCACGGAAATGTTCTGCACGCCGCCCTTCACGATTTTCGTACGGCGGTCATCGCCGTATTTCTCCGCGAGTTCCTCCAATTCCTTCTTCACCACAGCGAGAATCTTCTTCGGCGAGGAGAGGATGTCTTTCAATTTCTGTATCAAAGCCTGCACCTGCGCGAGCTCGTCCTCGAGCTTCTTGCGCTCCAGACCGGCGAGTTTGCTGAGGCGCATTTCCAGGATAGCGGCCGCTTGAAGCGCCGAAAATCCGAACTTCTTCTGGAGCGCCGCGCTTGCGGCCGGAATGTCAACCGCCTTCTTGATAAGAGCGATGACCTCGTCGATGTGGTCGAGCGCCTTGCAGAGTCCGATGAGGATGTGCTCGCGCGCCTCCGCTTGGCGCAGGTCGTACTCGGTGCGGCGCTTCACCACCTCCTGGCGGTGCTTGATGAAATGTCCGAGCATGCCGTGGAGCGACAGCATCTCTGGCACGCCGTCTACCAAGGCGAGCATGTTGTAGTGGAAGGTGCTTTCAAGCTCGGTATGCTTGTACAAATTATTGAGAACCGCTTGCGGATGCGCGGTGCCCTTCAGCTCCACCACGACGCGGATGTCACTCGTAGATTCGTCGCGCAGGTCGCGGATGCCCTCCAGCTTCTTGTCCTGCACGAGCTCCGCGATACGCGCGATGAGGTCGCTCTTGTTTACGCGGTACGGAATGGACGTGATGATGATACGCGTATCCTTCTTCCCGTCATCCACGATTTCCGCCTCGCCGCGCACCACGACCGGCCCTTTGCCGCTACTGTACGCGTGCGCCATGTCGGTTTTATTGAATGCGACGCCGCCGAGCGGGAAATCGGGGCCTTTCACAAACTCAAGCAGGTCGCCGGTTGTCGCGTCCGGATTCTCGATGAGGTGCACGGTCGCGGCGACCACCTCGCGGAGGTTGTGCGGCGGGATGTTCGTCGCCATGCCGACCGCGATGCCGAGCGTGCCGTTCAGAAGGAGGTTCGGCAGTGCCGCCGGGAGCACGTGCGGCTCTTCGCGCGTCGCATCGTAGTTCGGGACCCACCGGACGGTCTCTTTTTCCAGGTCGGCGAGAAGCGCGTCGGCGATGCGCGACATCTTGGCCTCGGTGTACCGCATAGCCGCCGGACTGTCGCCGTCAATTGAGCCGAAGTTGCCCTGCCCGAGTACGAGCGGATATCGGTATGAAAACACCTGCGCCATCTTCGCCATGGAGTCGTAGACGGCGACGTCGCCGTGCGGGTGGTACTTGCCGAGCACTTCGCCGACCACGGTCGCCGACTTGCGGAACTTCACGGTGGGTGTGAGTCCCATATCGCGCATCGCGTAGAGGATGCGGCGGTGCACCGGCTTCAGCCCATCACGCACGTCCGGCAGGGCGCGCGCGGTGATGACGGTCATCGCGTAGTCGATGTACGACTGGCGCATCTCGCTCACAATCGGCTGGTCAATGACGTTCGCGGCGACCGGAGTCGCCGTAAGATTCTCTTTGTCTTCTTTCCCGCGAGCCATGTTTGAAAATTTAAAAGTTTAAATATTTAAAAATTAGAACGGTATCGTCGTCTGCTCCGCCTGCCTTTTGGAAGACGTCGTAGCCGCGTTCACTATCTCAATGCGCGCCGGCGCGCTCGCCGCGGCGCTCGGAAGCGCCGCGGCCGCCCCGGCGAGGCTGGCATTACCGCCGGCTCTGGCGGCCGTCACGACCGACGATTGTTCGGTACGGTCGGCAAACGAGCTTCCCTTGATTGCAAATGCGCCGGTCGAAAGAGAACCGGCGAGCCAGACGAATGCGATAAGGGTGGAAGCGCCTCCGGCCGTCGCAAAGGCGACACGCTTCCTGATGTGGTGCGGCTTTCCCTTGACGTACTCGATGTGTTCGAAGACGGTTTTCATAGGGTTTTTCATAGGATTATGGTGTTACCACGATTATACGCCCATCGAGCCCGATAAGGTCCTTTTTCTTCAGAGTGAGTTTGTCCACCTTCTCGCTCCCGTTGCCAGATTCTTTCAGAAACGCATCAAGCGCTTTGGCAGACCCGATGCCGCTCCAGTGCATGGGGATGATGACTTTCGGCTCAAGCGAGACCGCGAGCTTGTGCGCGGCAACTGGCGAGAGCACGCCATCGCCACCAACCGGCACGAAGAGGACATCTATCTCATCAATGCCCTCGCGCGCCTCCTTGGAGAGCTCGGCGTCGGAGAGCGCGCCGAGGTGCACGAGCGTCATGTCTTCAAGCTCCACACTATATATAGTGTTGACCGCCTCGGTCTGACCCTTCGCGAGGCCGTACTTAGATTTGGAAAGGAACCCCTGGATGACGATGTCCTGTCGTTCGTACTCGCCGGGGCCAGTAATCGCGAAAGGTTTCTTATCACCATAGGTCACTTCGTCCACACCGTTCATATCCGCGTGATTGCGCGAGACGAGCGCGATATCCGCGCCGAAGCGCGCGGCCGGAAGCGACGCCCCCTTTGCAACAGGGTCGAAGACGAGCGTGAGGTCGCCGAACGTCACCTTGAAGCACTGTCCGCCGTGGTGGGTGATGACCATATAATACGCGCATTGTAGCATTTTTTGACACTATTTGCTATAGTCCCTTTGTTGCGTGCAAGAGAAGTAGAGAGCGGCTAACACTGAAATCTGCGAAGGTTCAGTACCCTCTTCGAAAATCCGCACCGCTGTATATATGTCTGAAGAGGTTAAGAAAGTTTCTGTTCCCCTGCCGACTATTCATCTACCCGAAGGCCACCCGATGGCTGGTTTCATTGATTCTATCCCGACCCCGCCGAGTAACGGCGACCTCGTGGAGGGCACCATCATCGCGATGAATCGCGGCCGCGTGTACATTGATTTGCCGCCGTTCGGTACGGGTCTCATCTACGGACGCGAGTACCTCAACGCCGCTGACGTGCTCCGCAAGGCGAACCCGGGCGACACCATCAGTGCAAAAGTCGTGGACCCCGCCGGACGCGAGGGCTACATCGAGCTCTCCTTGAAGGAGGCGCGCCAGGCCGCCATCTGGGGCGAGGCCGAAGCGGCTATCATCGCGGAGACACCATACTCGCTCGTGGTGGAGGAGGCGAACAAGGGCGGACTCATCCTCTCGTGGCAGGGCATCCAGGGCTTCCTCCCCGCGTCCCAGCTCTCGAAGGAGCACTATCCGCGCGTGCCGGAGGGCGACAAGGACAAGATACTCGGCGAACTCATGAACCTCATCGGCCATCCGCTCTCGGTACGCATCATCACCGCCGATGCAAAGGAGGGCAAGCTCATCTTCTCGGAGCGCACGGGGAACGAGGCGGAGGAGAAGGCGTCGCTCATTGATAAGTACCAGGTCGGCGACACCGCGGAAGGCGATGTCACCGGCATCGTGGACTTCGGCATCTTCGTAAAGATTGAACCGGGACTCGAAGGCCTCGTGCACATCAGCGAGCTCGACTGGGGCCTCGTGGAGGACCCGCATGCGCTCTTCGCTGTGGGCGACAAGGTGCGCGTGAAGGTAATTGAGATAAAGGACGGCAAGATTTCCCTCTCCGTGAAGGCGCTCAAGGAGAACCCCTGGCACACCGCCGCGAATCGCTACAAGAAGGATATGGAGGTGCCGGGCGTCATCATCAAGTACAACAAGCACGGTGCGCTCGCATCCATCGAGGAGGGCGTCGCGGGTCTTGTGCACGTTTCTGAATTCGAGTCGCCTGCCGCGCTCCGCGAGACACTCGAGCTCGGCAAGACGTACCCCTTCACCATCGCGCTCTTTGAGCCGAAAGAACAGCGGATGACGCTCACCTTCTCCGGCAAGAAAAAGTAGTATTGAAGTCAGACTTCAATACAATACGAAACACACGCGGCGCCTTCGGCGCCGCTTGTGTTTTCTTGATTATAATGCATACTAGCAAACAGGATTGTTAACGAACGGAGGTGTTTGATGGGAAATGGAATTTCATTGACGCTCGATCCGGATGCAGTGGTACGGGTCACCAGCAATCATGGCGGATATCGTGGAGGGGAATGTATCGCCTGTGGCGCTTGCGGATGGTTGGAGCCACGGCACGGGTATCCTCACGGATCAACGGAAGGGAAAGGCAATGAGATCCGGCACAAAGCCAATTGCCAGATGAACCAGTTTCTTAATGCGGACGGGAGTTTACGAGAGGGCTGAATACCGAAGGCGGCAACTCAGGTTGCCGCCTTTACCTTTTAACGAGTGTTGGCGAACATCGTCGCGGATTCGATGCCGGAGGTGGCGAAGATGCGGACGGCCTCGGCGGCTTTTTAGTTGACTTATTCACAAGTAAAGAGGTCAGACCTCTTTACTTGTCCTGCTAGAATAAAAGAATGAGAGTCGAGCCGAGATCGGTTGGATCAATCGTTCATGTTGTCCAGCGCGGAGCACGTGGCTTAGACATTGTCCGAGACGCGCAAGACCATTATCGTTTCCGTGGATTACTTTTTTATCTTAACGATTCTTTTTCTGATCCGAACTGGTTGAAAACGACCGGGACCTTTAGGCAACTCCAACGACCAGACTATTGGCCAGAGCATGATCCTTTGGTGCGTATACTCGCTTGGACACTATTGCCAAACCACTTTCATCTTCTTCTAGAAGAAATTCGGGACAATGGCACATCTAAATTCATGCAACGTCTTTGTGGCAGCATGTCTATGGCTGCGAACGCCAAATACTCTGAAAAAGGAAGTTTGTTCCAAGGTTCATACAAAAGCAGAACGGTGGATACCAACGAGTATCTTTCCTACCTCGCTTTTTATATTCAAGTAAAGAATGTGCTTGAAATGTATCCTGGCGGTCTCCCGCAGGCTATGCATAATTTTGACGATGCGTGGAAGTGGGCGTTGCAGTATCCATTCTCAAGCTTCACCTCGTACATGACCAGCACGCCTTCTCCCATAATCGAAAAAGAACGCTTCCTAAAGTTGTGTACGAATGCTCAACTTCAAAAATCTGACTGCAGAGAAATGCTCGCTTTCCATATGCAACATCACGATGAGAAATATTCCGACCTATCCCTCGAGTCTTGGTAAGTAAAGAGGTTCGACCTCTTTACTTTGCTTGCATTATTACCCCCCCCGATATACTTGGAACAAGTCAATTTATTAAATAAAAAGACAAGAACATGAGCAAAGAAGGAGTTAGCGTCACTCAATATTATGCTTCGCAGGAAGGAAGTGATACCGACAAGGAACCTCTTAAGAAATTAACGAGGGGAAAAAGATTAACAACCATCGCTGAAGGACCCGATGGTATCAAGGAGGAAATTGGTCAAGGAATGACCGTACTTAATGACTATGAGGAATTGGAGAAAGGTGAAGGAGGATATATAACAAGAATTAAGTTTAATGGTAAGGAATTATCCGTTGGCCAAAAAGTCGAAATAAATGACGCTGAGTCTGCAACTCCAGTTCCGGCGGGCACGAAAGCAACAATAAAGATGTTTGATCCGGGAAGTGATGCATGGACACAAGCCAGAAGCTTGTGGGTTATTGCTACAACTGAAGACGGTCAAAAATTCCAAGGAGACCCGTTTAACTTTGTTGGGTACGAAGATACGAGGTTGGAGAAGTAAATAGGTTCGACCTCTTTACTTAACGGGTGTTGGCGAACATGGTGGCAGCGTCAATGCCGGAGGTGGCGAAGAGGCGGGTAGCTTCGGCCGCTTTTTTAATTGATTTCTTTGCAGACGCTTCTTCGGCGGGCTTCCACTTCCCTATTACGAGCTTAATCACTTTCTCCTCGTCTTTGAGCTTCTTCGCCTGATTTTTCTTACCAGCGGGGGCGACGCCGATGCGGAGCCGCGCAAAGTCTTTTGTTTTGATAGAGCGCATCACGCTCTCCACGCCCTTGTGCCCGCCACTGCCGCGCCCGAAGACCATCTTGATAGTGCCGAGCGGCAGGTCGAGGTCGTCATGAATCACTAAAAGATTTTTTGCCGCCTTTACCGATTTGACGACCGTGCTGACGGCTTTGCCGGAAGCGTTCATCATCGTCTCCGGCAGGACGAGCGTAGCGTTCTCGCCCTCTATCGCGCCCTTCGCGACGAGCGCATTCGCAGTCTTATTAAAAACGAACTCGTCGAAATCATTATTCTTTGCGACGAGCTCCACCGCGCTCCGCCCCGCGTTGTGCCGCGTTGTTTCGTATTCCTTGCCCGGATTCCCGAGGCCAACAATGACGAGTGCCATGCGCCAGATAGTACCACGAAGCGAGCCATGCAATGCGAAATACTTGCGTAGCGTCAGCATGCGAGTACAATGCTCCCATGTCCGACACTTGGAAGGGTCTCTTGAAGGATCTTTTCACGCTCGCGCTTCTCATCGTCGTCGTGGTCATCCCCATCCGCGTCTTTATCGTCTCGCCGTTCATCGTGGACGGCGAGTCCATGCATCCGACATTTGAAAATCTGGACTACCTTATCGTGGACGAGATTCTCTACACCTTCAAAGCGCCGGAGCGCGGCGATGTCGTCGTCTTCCGTTACCCGGGCAATCCGTCCGTCTTCTACATAAAACGCATCATCGGCATGCCGAATGAAACGGTCTCTATCAACCACGGCGCCGTCACCATCACCACCGCCGACGGCCGGTACGTTGACCTCGCCGAACCCTACATCGTCAACGAAGATGCCACGTATACGAAAAACGTCTCTCTCAACTCCGATGAATACTTCGTGATGGGCGACAACCGCCCGAACTCTTCCGACAGCCGTATCTGGGGACCGCTTCCGAGAAAAAATATCATCGGACGCGCCGACCTCCGCCTCCTCCCGCTTACAAAGCTCGGCCTCTTTCCCGGCAAGGCTTCCTACACGACGGAAGCGGGCACGACGACTGCACCGGCACTATGACCCGACACACTACAAAGGTGTTCTCCGGCGCTCTGTTGCAGAGCGTCGGAGGCCGTATGAGCGATTTTGATGCGACACAGCCGCGCGATATGACCGGACATTTAGAAGCGATAAGGGCAGGCGACGCCTTTTAATGTGACGGGTATGACGCGCGACACGATTCCGGCGGACGAGCTCTTGCACAAGGCGCATGCCATCGGCCAATACTACGGGTTCACGCCGCTCTCGGCGCTCACGCTGAAGGCGCGCGGACTCCGCAAGCAGACGGGATACCCGGAGTCGCTCGCCGCGCTTGCACTCGACCCCGTCGCGGAGACCGTCGCAAGTTTCCTCAAGCAGTGCCGGAACATTGAACACGTACCGAGCCCCCGTCAGCCGCTCTTCATCTGGCACACAAACATCGCCCCCGGCCGGCCGGCACAGAAGAAAGCAACCATCCAATTCCACGCGCTCGGCACGGACCGCGCGATTGCGGACGTCGTCGTCATCCGCGCGCTCATCGCGCTTGTCCGCGACCTCTTCCACGAAGAACCCGTTGTCCGCATCAATTCCATGGGCGACAAGGAGACCCGGGCGCGCTACGCGCGCGAGCTCGGAAACTTCTTCAAGAAACGCGCGAACGTGCTTCCGGAAGAATGCATTACCTGCGCGAAGCGCGATGCGGTTGAAGCCGCCGAACTCGCCATTCTGCACGAATACGCGGAAGACCTGCCGGCGCCGACCGAACACCTCTCCGATGCGAGCCGGAAACGTTTTGAAGACTTGCTGGAATACCTGGAGATGACCGAGACGCCGTACGAGCTCGCGAAGAATCTCATCAGCCGCGGCAACATCTGGAACGACACCTGTTTTGAAGTCATGGTCGGCGAACGCCGCGTCGCCTGGGGCTCGCGCTACAACGACCTCACCCGCCACTTCTTCCCCGGGACCGGCATGAGCGCGACCGGTGCCGTACTCCAGATAGCGAGCGAGGGGGACACCGTGAAGAAGCCTGCGGTGCCGCGCCTGCGCTTCTCGTTTGTTCACATCGGCGACGAAGCGAAGCGCCTTTCCATACGCCTCGCGGAAGAGTTCCGCAAGGCGCATGTTCCGCTCATCCAGGACATCGGCGTGGAGTCGCTTACCGAACAGCTCGCGCTCGCCGAGCGCCGCAGTAGCCCCTACCTCCTCATCATGGGCCGCAAGGAAGCGCTCGAGGGCTCCGCCATCCTCCGCAACCGTGCGACGCAGGAAGAGACCATCCTCCCCCTCCTCGACCTCGCCGAGCGCCTGAAGACTGTCGCATAGCTGACTCAAAACGGCTCGCACCCGTGTGAGCCATTTGGAAACACAGGGAGGGGAATAGACGGCAAGCCGTTATTTCAAGCCGTTATTTTTTGATTATTGTATATGTACCTTAACTCGTCCTATAGGACGAATTAAGGTACATGGTCTCCAAGTCTTACTCTTGCCTTGCTCTTGCCTTACTCTTTTCCTACCCCTTTTGTGATGTCTGAATTTTCATCCTATAGGACAAAATTTCAGACATTAAAAAATCCTCGCACTCACGAGCATTCTCGAGCGCCTAAAGGCGGCTTCCTAAATCCCGGCCGAACGGCTCACACGGGTGTGAGCCGTTCGAAAACATAGACAATCCGGGCGCTCTTGTGCTAGAATCGCCCCATCATGACAGACGCAGGAACACGGGTGGAAGTGCGGCGCGGGAAGAACGAGAGTTCTGCCGCGCTTATCCGCCGCTTCACCCGCCGCGCCCAGACACTCGGCATCGTGCGCGCCGTGCGGAACGGCCGCTACTTTGAGCGCACAAAATCGAAAAATGTCGGCCACAAGCGCGCCCTCGTGTCCAAGGTCCGTCGCGAGACGTACAACGAGTTGGTGAAGCTCGGCAAGATAGACCCAGCGGCGAAGCGGACGCGCAAAGGCGGCAAACGCTAACGGACGAATGGCTGGCGTCGCCATCAAGAACTTCACGCGGCGTCCTACGGCGCCGCGTGTGCTGTTCTCCGCCGTCGCCCGTGACGTGCTCCCCGGCTGGGAAATTTCCCTTGCGTTTGTCGGAGCTACACGAGCACGTGCGCTCAACAAACAACTCCGCAACAAGGAATATGTTCCAAATGTACTTTCGTACACCCTCGGCGATAAGAGCGCTGAGATTATTATCTGCCCGAGTGAAGCCGCTAAGCAAGCTCCTTCCTACAACCTACCCCCTACAACCTACAATCTGTATTTGTTTATCCACGGGCTCTTGCATATAAAAGGACGGGCGCATGGTGCTACTATGGAGCGAAGCGAACGAACGCTCTTGGCAGAATTTGCCCGGGGTGCCGCGAGCCCCTTACCCAATGTCACGACGCATCGCAACCGGAATCGACATCGGCACGTACCAGGTCAAGATGGTCGTCGTCGAAGAACTCGCCGATAAACGCGGCGGGCGGCAACTGCGCATCCTCGGCACGGGACTCGCAGAATCAAAGGGACTGCGCCACGGCTACATCGTCAATAAAGAAGAGGTTTCTGCGAGCATACGCGAAGCGAAGCGGCAGGCGGAACAGGCCGCGCGCGTGCCCGTACGCGCGGGCTTCCTCGCCGTCGGTGGCATCTCGCTCGACGAGGCGCGCGCAACCGGCTTCGCCATCATCTCTCGAGCCGACCAGGAGATAACGTCGCTCGACCTCGAGAAGGCGGCGAAGGCGGCGCGCGAGGCGGCGGCACCCGGATTCCTCAACCGGCACGTCCTCCACAGCATTCCGCTCGAGTATCGCGTCGACGGCACGAAGGTGCTCGGCGACCCGCTCGGCATGAAGGGCGTCCGGCTTGAGGTGGACTACCTGTTCGTCACCTGCCTCGCCCAGCACGAGGAAACGCTCGCAAAGGCGGTCGAGGAAGCGGATATTGAAGTCATCGACCAGATGGCGTCCCCCTTGGCGGGTTCCTACGTCCTCCTCGAAGGAGACCAGAAGATGAAGGGATGCGTTCTCGCGAACATCGGTGCGGAAACCATCTCCATCGTCGTCTACGACGAGAACATTCCCGTGTCGGTCAAAGTGTTCCCGATGGGCTCGAGCCACATCACGGACGACATCGCACTCGGATTCCGTATCTCGCTTGAAGAAGCCGAGCGCGTGAAGCTCGGGCGGCTTTCCGGAGCGATGTATCCGCGTAAAAAAGTTGACGACTTCATCGTCAGCCGCCTTACAACGATGTTCGCCCTCATCGACAAGCACCTGAAGTCGCTCGGACGCCGCGGCCCTCTGCCGGCCGGTATCATCATCTCCGGCGGTGGCGCGGGCGTGGGGTCCATCAGCGACATTGCGCGCGGCTCGCTGAAACTTCCCTCGCGGCTCGCGGAGTTCCGCATCAACGCCGACACGAAAATCCGCGACGCGACCTGGGCGGTCGCCTACGGGCTCGCACTCTGGGGACTCACAGGCGACACGAATGCGCCGAAGCGGAGCTTCGGCGCATTCTTCGGAAAGTTTTTCCAGCAATTTCTGCCCTAAAGAGTAGGCGCTCGGCTCTCGGACAGGCGTTAGGCTCTAGTAACATGAGATTCTTGAACTTTAGCGCCTAGAGCCTAGAGCCTAACACCTAGTATTGTCAATATTTGCATATCCCCCACTTCTGTTAGTATGCAGGGATTAATCCATAAGCATTACCTATGTCAAAACGCGTTGAACCGGAGATTGAGACATTCGCACGCATTCGCGTCGTCGGCGTCGGCGGCTCCGGCAAAAACGCCATTAATCACATGATTGATTCAAAGGTGCGCGGTGTGGAATTCATCGCCGTCAACTCCGATGCGCAAGACCTCCACCGCTCGCTCGCGAAACGCAAAATCCACATCGGCAAGAATCTTACGCGCGGACTCGGCACCGGCATGAACCCCGAGCTCGGCAAGCGCGCGGCGGAAGAGACGCGGCAGGAAATCCAGGAGGCGCTCTCCGGGTCCGACATGGTATTTATCACCTGCGGCATGGGCGGCGGCACCGGCACCGGCGCTTCCGCTATCATCGCAAAAATCGGCAAGGAAGTCGGCGCGCTCGTCATCGCGGTCGTGACGAAGCCGTTCTCGTTTGAGGGCGCCCAGCGCAAGGATATCGCCGAGCGCGGTCTCGCCGAACTCAAGAAAGAGGTGGATGCGTTCATCGTCATCCCGAACGATAAACTGCTCGCTATCGTCGACAAAAATACTTCAGCAAAAAATGCGTTTGCACTCTGCGACGAAATTTTGCGCCAGGCGGTGGAGGGCGTCTCCGACATTATTACGACGCCGGGCGACATCAATACCGACTTCAACGACATCAAGGCGATTATGGAAGGCGCCGGTCCTGCGCTCATGGGCATCGGCGTCGCCGAAGGCGACACGCGCGCGCATGACGCCGCGGTCCTGGCAGTCAATTCCCCGCTCCTGGACGTCTCCATCAGCGGCGCGAAGGGCATCCTCTTCGTCGTCGCCGGCTCCGACGACCTCGGCATCATGGAGGTGCAGGAGGCCGCAAAAGTCATCAACGAGTCCGTGGACAAGAATGCAAAAGTCATCTTCGGCATGATGAAGGACGAGAAGCTCAAGAAAGGACAAATTCGCATCATTGTCATCGCGACCGGCTTCCCCGACACCTCGCCCCACATCCACACCGGGCCCGAGCGTTCCCTGTTCGCCATGCCGGCCGAGAAGCGCGATGAAGAGCGCGGACGCATTTATCATGAGATTTTAAAGCGCGACGAGAAGCCGGAAGATGAGAAAGGGAAAGGCAAGCACGTGGCGGAAGGCGCAGTGCAGAAGACGCCGCCCGTTGAGAAAGAGGAGCCTATGGTAACCGCACTGCCGCACAAGCGCGACGAAGTGGCGCCGGCTCCGGAAGACGACGAGGCCTGGGGCGCGATTCCAGCCTTTTTGCGCAGACACAAGAAATAATACTAAGGGGGTAGGTTGTAGGTTGTAGGTTGTAGAGATACAATCAACTTCATGAATTCTGAAACTACTCCCTACCCCCCACCACCTACTCCCTGGGATTTAATTATCATCGGCGGCGGACCCGCTGGCATCGCCGCGGCAGTGTATGCGGCGCGCAAGCGTTTGAAGACCGTACTCATTACGGAAGAAATCGGCGGACAGTCGGTGGTCTCCGACGGCATTGAAAACTGGGTCGGCTCGCCGAAAATCGTCGGTGCTGACCTCGCGAAATTATTTAAAGTGCATCTGGACGCGGTCAAGGGCGATATCGTGACGCCCGTGCTCGGCGAGCGCGTCGCCTCTGTGGAAGTCCCTGTGGAAGTCCGACTTCCACAGGTATTCCTCGCAACGACGAAGAGCGGGAAAGAATTCTCCGCGAAAGCGGTGCTTATCGCCTCGGGCGCCGGACGCCGGAAGCTCGATGTGCCGGGCGCAGACAAATTCGAGAATAAGGGCGTCACCTACTGCGCCTCCTGCGATGGGCCGCTCTTCTCGGGGCAGGACGTCGCGGTCGTGGGCGGCGGTAATGCCGGCTTCGAGACAGCGCTCCAGCTCCTCGCGTATGCGAAGTCCGTCACCCTCCTCCACCGGCATAAGGAATTCAAAGCCGACCCAGTGACCATTGAGAAGGCGCGCACGCACGCAAACATGCGCGTCCTCGCGCACACCGAACCGACTGAAGTCATGGGCGAGCAGTTCGTGACCGGCATGAAGTATCTGGACAAGGACTCGGGCGAGACGAAAGAACTCGCCGTCACCGGCATCTTCGTGGAGGCGGGAGTGGTGCCGAACACCGACTTCGCCGAGGGCTTGGTCGAGTTCGATGCGGTGAAGCGCATTGTCGTCAATCCCCGAAATCAGCGTGCGAGCGTGGAAGGCGTGTGGGCGGCAGGCGATTGTACGGACGAGTTGTATCATCAAAATAATATCGCCGCCGGCGACGGCGTGAAGGCGCTGGAGGACATTTATCTCTGGCTCAAAAAGCAATAATTCATACGTACTGACGAAACTACTCTCTATTTCGCTTGATACTGTACCAGGCGACGAGGACGAGGAGCGTGATGCCGCCAACGACGGCCGCGTCATTTTTTATGATAGTGAGTATCGTGTCGTAATTGCTGCCGAAGAAGTAACCTACGACAAGGAACTGGCCGATGCCGACTGTCACGCCCGCGATGTTGTAGGCGAGGAATGCCGGATACGAGACGCCGTACGTCCCCGCAAGAAACGGTGTTATCCACGAGACCGGCCCGAGAAGGCGGGAAAGAAAGATTGCCTTCGTTCCGTGAGCCGCAAAGAAATCCAGTCCTTTTTGATAATTCGTGTGATTGAAAACTTTGTTCTCTTCTTTGAAGATAGACGCCCCGTAGTGTCGGCCGAGCAGGAAGCTGGTGCTGTCACCGAGAACGCCTCCGGCGATGAGTACGAACGCGACCATCCAGATGTTGAGTACGCCAGTACCGGCCAAGAGCGCGCCGGGGATGAAAAATATTTCTCCGTAAATGAAGAAGCCGACGCCGATGAGCGTTTCAAAATAAGAACCGAGAAAGAGAATAAGATACGATAGGAGCGTGTGCGCCGCTAAAAAAGCACTCGTATTTTCTGCTACGTTTTTTAAGAATTCCATAGGTGCTGTATAAAAGCATCGTACACTGCCGCCGCGGGTATCTCATGTATAAAGCCATTTTTTGTGGCGAAAAACATCTGGAACACCCCGCGCCCGTTTGACCTGTCTACCACGACGTCCTTCTTGCTCCACGGCATGTAGAAATGCGGCCCCGGGCCGAGAATCGTCAGGCTTCGCGTATCGACCAGGTGCGCCATATTGCGAGGGCCGCTATCCGTACCAATGAGGTAGTCGCTCTGCCGCAGGACGAGCAGGAGCTGAAGCAGGTTTACCTTTCCGATGAGGGAATAGACCGGGAACGCGAGTTTCGCCGCAATGCGTGCCTGGTCATGCGTATCCTCCTCTCCGCCGACAAAAATGAAGCGTATATTCCCAAGCCCCTGCAGAGCAGTCAGAAGCGAGACCCACTTCTCATTCTCCCACTTCTTCATCACCCACCCCACGCCGACATGGATAACTACCTTCTTCTCAGTCGTGTGGAGTTCACCGAGATGCGCTACGGCGGAGGTGTCGCTTTCTTTAAAGTGAAATATGTCGCCAAACGGTATATCCCTCACTTTTCCGCCGAGCATTTCAAAATTAAGTTCCCGCCACTGCTTCGGCGCCCGTCGTCTCAGTATGCTTCCCCATAGGTGGACTCCATACCCGCTGTATTGTTTGAGGCTGGTGCGTATCGCGCCTGCGGAAATTCCGCGTATGAGACGAAGAGCGTCCCGACTTGCCCGCATCACGAATACCGTATCGTACACCGGAAACGCTTGCCCGGCGTGCACTCCTTCCTCATTTCGCCGGCCATAGAGCGACCGCGCGACATACACGCGCCTCACGCCGCGGATGCTCTCGGCGAGAGCCTTAATGGGTGGCGAGACCATCAGGTCAACAGAGAGATGCTCGTTGCGCTCTAGGTAGTCCCGTATCGCCGGCACGGAGGCCGCAAATTCGCCGATAAGGCAGGTGTTTACGATGAGCACAGTATTGGTCCCATGGGGCGGCTTTTTACGGAAAAAATTACCGAGCTCAAGCGCGCAGAAAAGCGGGATTTCCTGGTATAAATTGAGGTAGTCAAAGTTTATGCGTTTTTCTCTCATAACGGCGGCGGGTGCGCGAATTGGGTTATACTACCACGATGAGCAAGCGATACTTCTCTATTATCGTCCCTGCGTATAATGAAGAGCGCCTCATCGGGCACACACTGGATTACCTCACTGCCCTTGAGTACCCGAAAGAGCGGTACGAAATTATCGTCGTTGAAAACGGCTCCACCGATGCGACATTCAGTGTCGCTCAGAAGTATGTCTCAGAAAACTGTTTCGTGTATCAATCGGAAAAGGGCGTCTCCAGAGCGCGCAACTTCGGCATCGGCAAGTGCTCTGACAAGATGGAGTGGGCGATAATGCTTGATGCCGATACGTTCTTGAAGAAAAATATTCTGAATGAATTGAACTCGTATCTTGAGGAGCATCCGCGAACTGATTACGGAACAACTGAAATAATCATTGACGACTACACTCGCGCCGGCAGATTCTGGTCGTGGTACACCAACGTTACCGACAGGCTTTTGAAAATAATGCACCGTGCGCATATCGTACGCAGAGAACTGCTCTATACAGTGAAGTACAACGAGGACCTTGTTTCTGGGGAAGATGTCCAATATTCCAGAGACCTATCAAAATACGGCAGATACTTTTTTATGAATACCGACCAGGTCGTCTCTTCGGCTCGGCGTTATATCCAGAAGGGCTACCTGTATATGTTTTTCATTAACATGAGGTCTGGACTGCCTAGACGAATCCTCAAGTACAGCAACTGGGAGGTGATTCGTTAGCATAACGTTTCCCGTCCGTTTTGAGGAACGTACTAAAAGACCAGCCCGCGGCCTTTCGGCCGCGGGCTGTCTTTGCGAGAGAGAGCTTACTCAGTGGCCGGGGCCGCGGGAGTCGCCGTCTCACCTTCTGTCGTCGGCTCAGCCGGCACTGCCGGCACTGCCGGTACTGCACCGTCATTGTTTTGTTCTGGAGGCATGATTGTTGAGGTAGTTCTATCTTTTTGCGAATCGCAGAAAAAAGAAAACCACCCAATAATTAGCTGGCAAAAGGTTCGACCTATGCCCTTATGCTACCATACCGAACCGGCATTGGGTATCGCTTCCCCACACCTGTTCATTACGGGCGCAACCTCTGTTCTATCGCCTCAACCGCCTCTTTGAGCTGTTCGGGAAAGTCTCCACGGGACGGGTCGAAGGTGTGGACGTACGGAAGGTCAGGAAGCGTGAAGTTGTTTTTATGAAAGTAGTGCCGCTCAATGGCGTGTTCAGCGTCTCTGAAAATCAAAGAATTCTTGCGGTTCTGAAGCTGTGTAATGATGATTTCTTCGGGGGTATTGATATGTATGAATATTTGCCGCACGTGCGGAAACGCTTCTTTTGCCTTTTCGTTGTATCCGAGTCCGGTTTTACTTCCCGCGTTGGCATCAATCGCGAGACTGTAGCCGAGCCCGAGATATTTCTTGGCCAGCTCATGCGCAATTTAATTAAGGATCGAACCGTACTTTTTGAGCCACGCGGAGCGTGGAAAACCCTTTTGGATTCTGGATTCGGCGGGGGGAATGCATTAGTGTCGCGCCTTCGGCGCGACCCCATTTCGGCTCTAAAATCCGATTTCGTTTTTTGGCGGAGGCGGTGAGATTCGAACTCACGATGCCTTGCGGCATACCGGTTTTCGAAACCGGCGCAATAGACCAACTATGCGACGCCTCCAATGTCGACCATCCTAGCATTTCAAGGCGAAAATGATAAGGTTTCAGTGAGGCCCTACAGCCTAGCCGAGTGAGTGCACAAATCTGATTTGTGCCGAACGAGGCGACGGATGTATGGTCTGAGAAACAGGCCCTACAATCAAGCCGAACGAGAGAACAGATGGAATTTCATCTGTTCCGAGAGAGGCGAAGAGTGTATGGCCGTGTGCAAGCAACACGGCCCTATCGTCTAACGGTTAGGACGAGAGCTTTTCAAGCTCTAAACCCGGGTCCGACTCCCGGTAGGGTCATCGCAGAGCGATGAGCTTAAGCCTGTGCCTGCGCACAGGCGTCCGGGAGTCGGAAAGCGGAGCCTTATTTTTTTCAGCAGAAAAAATGGCGAGCTGCGGACACGACCAAAATTTTCGACGGAAAATTTTGAGTCGCGGAAGACTCCCGGTAGGGTCATGCGAATCGGAAACCGCCGCGAATGGCTCAACCAGGGTTGAGCCATTCGCTCGAAGTGAGTTTGGATAAAAAAATCCTCCATGCGGGAGAGTGGATATACAACGTCGGCTGATGTATATTGCAAATGGATTCTGCGATACTATTTCGCAGACCCATGCTAACCGGGCGGTTAGCTCAGTTGGTAGAGCGTCCGCTTGACGTGCGGAAGGTTCACAGGTTCGACCCCTGTACCGCCCACTTGATTTTGTGCTATAATATTTTCCAATGCGAACGAAACGATTTAGCACCTACAAAGGCGACCGTACTTCCGCGCGCAAGTCCGCGGGAGGCAAAGTCTATATCTACGGTAAGCATGCGCTCATGGAGGCGCTCGAGAACGCGCCCCGGGTCATCCGGAAGGTATTCCTCGCCCCCGACCTGCTTGACGGGGCCTTGCGTGCGCTTCTCGAGAAGAACAACATCTCGACTGCGACACTCGCGCCCGGCAAAGGCAAAGAGCTCGTGGGGCGCGATACCGCGCACCAGGGCGTCATCGCGGTAATGAACCCTGCTTCCCTGCTCGTTTCATTTGATGAGTTCCTCGCAACGCTTGATATCAAAACGAATCCCGCTGTCGCCGTCCTCGGCGAAGTGCAGGACCCGCACAACGTGGGCGCGATTATCCGCTCGGCCGCGGCGTTCGGCCTCTCGGCCGTCCTCATCCCCGAGCACAATCAGGCGGGCATCACGGGCGCGGTGGTGAAGACCTCTGCCGGGATGGCGTTCCGCATCCCGCTCGTTTCTATCGGCAACGTGAACGTGGCCCTCAAGGCGCTCAAAGACAAAGGATTTTGGATATACGGCCTCGCCATGGGCGGGAAGACTGTGCTCGGCACCGATGCCTTCGACGCGCCCGCCGCGTTTGTCGTCGGGAACGAGGGTGCGGGGATACGGGAAAAGACGCTCGCCACCTGCGACGTGACGCTCTCGATTCCCATGCACCCGCGCACCGAGTCGCTCAACGCCGCGGTCTCCGCCGCGGTCGTCTTCTACGAGTGGTCGAAGAAACACCCCGAACATCTCGTATGAACTACGACAAGCATCTCACTACCATCCCCTGGAGCGACTACGAGCTCCTGGACTCGGGCGACAACATGAAGCTGGAGCGCTTCGGCGCTGTGGTCGTCGTGCGCCCCGAGACGCAGGCGCTGTGGCGCAAGCTTCGCCCCGAGCTCTGGGAGAGCGCGCACGCCGAGTTCGCCTTCCGCGACAAGAAGGGTGCATGGGCGATAAAGAAGACGGTACCCGAGTCGTGGCCGGTCGCCTGGCACGATGCGCGAGCACTCGCGCGGCTTACCGGATTCAAGCACACGGGCATCTTCCCCGAGCAGGCGCCGAACTGGGAATGGCTCTCTAAACGATGTCGGGACGTGGTACGTCCCGACATGCCGCAAGTACTGAATTTGTTTGGCTACACTGGCATCGCGAGCGTGGTCGCCGCACAGTCGGGAGCATTTGTGACCCACGTGGACGCCTCTAAGCAGTCGCTCGACTGGGCGCACGAGAACGCGAGGGTTTCCGGCGTCGGCGAGGGGAGCATCCGCTGGATGCTCGACGACGCACTCGCTTTTGTGAAGCGCGAGGCGCGGCGCGGGGCGAAGTATGACGGCATAATCCTCGACCCGCCCGCCTTCGGCCGTGGCGCCAAAGGCGAGGTGTGGAAGATTGAAGAGGATTTGCCGACACTGCTTGGGGCGCTCAAAGAGATATTCTCGGACAAGTCCGGTTCATTCTTCCTGGTCAACGGCTACGCCGCCGGCTATGCACCGCGCGCTCTCGCCCAAGCGGTGGAAAGCACTTTTGGCGAGACCGGCGGCGAATGCGGCGAACTTTTCATACAGGAATCTTCTACCGAGCGCGTCATCCCCGCCGGTATCTACGTGCGCTTTGCCCGTCACACTGCAGACAGTGTGTTGGGTTTCGTGCGCTAGACGGGTACACTGAGAGCATGCACGAGCACCATAAGGACATTGCGATTCTTTATCACGGCGGCTGTCCGGACGGCTTCGGCGGCGCCTACGCCGCGTGGAAGAAATTCGGCGACACAGCCGAATATATTCCCGTCAAGCATGGGAAGCCTGCTCCAGAAGGGCTTGCCGGCAGAAAGTTATTTTTTGTGGATTTCTGCTATCAGAAAGAAATTATGGATATCCTTATAGCAAGTGCGGCGTCCGTGACCGTACTCGACCATCACCTGGGCAACAGAGATGTTGTGGAGAGTGTACCGGAGCACGTATTTGATGAAAAACGCTCTGGCGCAACCATCGCGTGGAGTTATTTTCATCCAGATGTCTCTGTCCCGACGCTGTTGAAATATGTTGAGGACGGCGATTTATACTTTTTCAAACTGCCCGACTCCCGCGCGATACTCTCGTATATGTACGCTCAACCATTCCATTTCGACACGTGGGATGCGCTGTCAGCGAAACTCGAAAATACCCGGGAGCGCGCGACGCTTATTGAAAAAGGAAAAATCTATGCAGAACATTTCGCCATACTCGTTGAGCAAATCGCCAACAAAGCAACAGTTATCTCATTTGAAGGATTCGAATGCTACCTTGCTACCGCCGCTGACATGTTCGCATCGGACGTCGGCAACCGTCTCGCGCGCCTCAAACCGCCAATCGGCGTCATCGTGAATCTCCACGGCGATATCATGAACGTGTCGCTCCGAAGTAACGCTTCAGTCGACGTGTCGGCTATTGCGCGGAAATACGGCGGCAACGGACACCCGCAGGCTTCCGCATTCAGATTGAAATGGGGCGACCCGCTCCCCTGGACCGTCCTACAAGAACATGAAAATCCTCGCCATTGAGACATCGTGCGACGAGACCGCGATAGCGATACTTGAATGCAATGGTGATGAAAAAGCGGCGCAATTCCGCGTGCTCGGGAATGCGCTCCTCTCGCAGATAGAGATACACAAAGGATATGGCGGGGTCTTCCCCGCCCTCGCGAAGCGCGAACACGCGAAGAACCTCGTACCGATTCTGGAAGCGGCGCTTGAGGAAGCGGAGCTCCTGCACGAAGATACGCAGGCGATACCGGAAGAAACGCGCGCCAAGATTAGAGATATATTGGCGCGCGAGCCTGGCCTTACCGAGGCATTTTTTGAATTCACTTCCGAATGCGAGCCGCCCGCGATAGACGCCATCGCCGTCACGGCGGGACCCGGACTCGAACCGGCGCTCTGGGTCGGCATCAACTTCGCCAAAGCGCTCGCGCTCCTCTGGGAGAAGCCGCTCGTCGCGGTCAACCATATGGAGGGACATATCCTCGCCGCGCTCCTGGAAAAGGGAGAGCGCGGCGAGGAATTTTCAATTTCAAATTTACAATTCCCAATCCTTGCGTTACTCATTTCGGGCGGGCATACCGAGCTCGTGCTGATGAAAGAGTGGCTCCGGTATGAACTCATCGGCCAGACGCGCGACGATGCCGTGGGCGAAGCGTTCGACAAGGTCGCGCGCATGCTCGCGCTCCCCTACCCGGGCGGCCCCGAGATTTCCAAGCTTGCGGAAGAGAGCCGAGCGGCGCGGGTCGGGACAATCAGCGAGCAGACTGCCGGATTTGGGCCCGGAAGCAGGTCGGAATATCTGGCTACCAGACTGCCGGATTTGGGTCTGGGAGCCAGATATTCCGACCTGCGCCTCCCGCGGCCGATGATGCATGACGGCACCTGCGACTTCTCGTTTGCCGGGCTCAAGACTGCGGTGCTATATCTATTGAAAGACCGGCCAGGGCTAAATGATGAAGAAAAGAAACAGCTCGCGCGGGAATTTGAAGATGCCGTCGCCGACGTGCTCTGGAAGAAGACCGCACAAGCACTCGACGAAACGAGTGCCCAGACACTGGTCATCGGTGGCGGCGTCTCGGCGAACATGCACATCCGCCGCACGTTTACTGAAAAAATCTTGTCTGAATTCCCAACTGTCAGCTTCCGGCTTCCAGCTACGAGCCTTACCACCGACAACGCCATCATGATTGCGCTCGCCGGCTACTATCGCGCGCTGCGTAAAGAGTTCGCGACCGACATCGTCGCGAGCGGCAATCTCTCCCTCGCCCCAGTGAGATGAGAACAATGTTATCTCACGGGGCAGGCAAAAATGGCTCTAATTTGCTATATTTTATAGACAATGGATGAGAAATTTCTAAAGCCCTACGACCCCGCCGCGACCGAGTCGCGTATCTATGCGGCGTGGGAGAAGAGCGGTCTCTTTAATCCCGATGAGTGCGTCACGCAGGGCACCACGAAAGCCGATGCGCCTGCCTACTCCATCGTGCTCCCGCCGCCAAACGTCACGGGGCGGCTCCATATGGGTCATGCGCTCATGCTCGCCGTTGAAGATATCTTCATCCGCTACAAGCGCATGCGGGGCTTTCGTACCCTCTGGGTGCCCGGTACTGACCATGCCGCTATCGCGACGCAGTCGGTCGTTGAGAAACAGATTAAGAAAGACGAGGGACTAAACCGTCACGACCTCGGACGTGAAGGCTTATTGAAGCGCATTGAAGCATTCGCTCTCGAGAGCCACGACACTATCGTGAACCAATTGAAGGCAATGGGCGCCTCGCTCGATTGGTCGCGTGAAGCATTTACCCTCGACGAGACGCGCAACCGCGCGGTACGTAAGGTGTTTAAAGATATGTACGATGCCGGGCTTATTTATCGCGGGATGCGTATCGTCAACTGGGACCCGAAGGGCCAGACTACTATTTCCGACGATGAGATCGTGTACGAGGAGCGCGCCGCAAAGCTCTACACCTTCCGCTACAGCAAAGACTTCCCTATCGCAGTCGCCACAACCCGCCCCGAGACGAAAGTCGGCGATGTTGGCGTCGCCGTGCACCCTGACGACGCACGCTATAAGGAGTATGTCGGCAAAGAGTATGACGCGGTTTTTTGCGACGTCCCGATTCACCTGAAAATTGTCGCCGACAAAGACGTAGACCCCGCGTTTGGCACCGGTGCGGTCGGCCTCACTCCTGCGCACAGCCATACCGACTGGGACATCGCCGACCGGCATATGCTTTCGCACGAAGTCATCATCATTAACGAGTACGCGAAGATGACCGTCGCCGGACGGTTGAAGGACAAGAAGACAACTGAGGCGTGCGACCTGGTCGTGGAGTGGCTTAGAAGCGAAGGGCTTCTCGAAAAAGAAGAGGATATCGTCCAGAATATCGCAACCGCGGAACGCACGGGCGGTATCATCGAACCATTACCGAAACTCCAGTGGTTCATCGACGTACACAAAGAAGTCCCCGGGCGCGGGAAGACGCTCAAAGAACTGGTGACCGAACCTATGCGTTCCGGCGCCATCAAAATCGTTCCGGAATATTTCGAGAAGACCTATTTCTACTGGGTAGAGAATCTACGCGACTGGTGCATCAGCCGACAGATTTGGTATGGACACCGCATCCCGGTCTGGTATCGGGGTGAAGAGATTGTGGTCGGCGTCGAGCCAAAAGAAGCAGGCTGGACGCAGGACGAAGATACACTCGACACCTGGTTCTCCTCGGGTCTCTGGACCTTCTCGACCCTCGGCTGGCCGGACGATACCGAAGACTTTAAGACCTATCACCCGACTGATTTACTAGAAACCGGTTACGATATTCTTCCATTCTGGGTCATGCGCATGATACTCATGACCGAGTTCACGCTCAATACCATCCCGTTTAAGACGGTGTACCTTCACGGTCTTGTCCGCGATGCACAGGGACGCAAGATGTCTAAATCGCTCGGCAACAATCTTGACCCGCTGGACATCACAGCGAAATTCGGGGCAGACGCGGCGCGGATGGCGCTCGTGGTCGGCAACACGCCCGGTACCGACATGCGCATGAGCGAGGACAAGATAAAGGGCTACAAACATTTCGCAAATAAACTCTGGAACATCGCACGATTCATTCATGAAAACGGAGATTTCAACGGGAACGTGTATGAACACGAGATAACAGACGAGGACAAGAAACTCCTTTCTACATTCGATTCACTCGCGCGCGATGTTACTGCCGACATGGAAGAATTTCGTGTGTACATGGCGGCCGAGAAGCTTTATCACTACGCGTGGCATGAGCTCGCCGATAAAATCATCGAGGAGAGCAAACCGATTGTGAAGACGGGAGAAAAATCGGCGCAATCGCGACGAGAAACGCTCGTGCACCTTTTCGCCAATACGCTCGTTCTCCTTCATCCGTTTATGCCCTTCGTTACAGAAGAAATATGGCAGAGCATGCCTCCGCCGTCCGGGGAAAAGACGCGGGGATTCCTCATGGTCGCCCCTTGGCCGGTGGTAGAATAAGTGTGTGACACTTACCACACTCGGCTACGCATTTCTCGGCGGGCTTCTTCCCTCGCTCATCTGGCTCTACTTCCTCCTCAAGGAGGATGCCTCGCACCCGGAACCGAAGCGGCTTATCGTGTTCACCTTCATCGCCGGCATGGCGGCCGTGCCGCTTGCGATTCCCTTCGAGCAGTGGAGTTGTGCGAACCTGAACGCTCTGCTGGGGTGCAGAGAAGACTTCAATGCCCCAATCTTAATTTCATGGGCGCTCATCGAGGAGGTCCTGAAATACACTCTCGCGGCCGTATTCATCCTCTGGCGGCGCGCCGTGGACGAGGCGCCCGATTATGTCATCTACATGATAACCATCGCGCTCGGCTTCGCCGCCGCGGAAAACATGCTTTTTCTCCTCACGCCGCTCTTAGACGGACAGTTCGCCCTGTCTCTCCTCACCGGTAACGTGCGCTTCCTCGGTTCGACGCTCCTCCACGTCATTGCGTCTGCGGCAATCGGATTCTCGCTCGCATTCTCGACAGCCTACCGCCCGGCGGGGCGCACGGCCGCGGCGGCAGTCGGACTTATCCTCGCCATCGCATTGCATACTGCCTTCAACATGCTTATTATTAATCAAGGCACTTCAACGACACTCGCCGCGTTCTTCCTTATCTGGATGGTCGCCGTCATCTTCTTTGCGGCATTCGAAGTGCTCAAATATTTCCAGTACCGTAATTTCCCTAACCCTATCCGCTAATTATGAATATGAAGCGCTCGTTCTTTGAACGTCTTTCCGGTTCGTCGACCAGCGACCCTTTCGATTCTTTTGATGACGAGTTGCCGGTCACGGCCGCGCCATCGCGTAAAGAGTCCCGCACACACACAAACGACTCCGCGAGCCGTCCCGCGCCGCTTGACGACGACGCGCCGATGAACGAGGGGCAGCTTCCGGTCGACGTCCATCAGACTTCGAGCGACATCGTCATCCGCGCGTTTGTCGCCGGCGTACGCCCCGATGAACTCGGCATTTCCATAAGCCGCGATATGGTTGAGATTAGCGGTTCGCGCATGGAGCGCGAGCAGGTCTCCGGTCCCGATTATTTCACCCGCGAGCTCTTCTGGGGTTCGTTTTCGCGCACCATCCTCCTCCCCCAGGAGGTCGATGTCGAAGCGTCTTCTGCGAGCGCAAAAGACGGCCTCGTGACCATCATCCTCCCGAAACTTGATAAAGCGAAGCAAACCAAACTGCGGGTTAAAGCTGGATAAGCCGCTCGGCACTTTGCGGAGTCCCGTCACACATCCTCGTGTGTTGGGGACGAAGCAAACCAAACTGCGTGTGAAGGCCGGAAGCTTTGTTCGCAAAGCTTATTTCAGAGTAATCGTCTTCTCCGCAAGAGGAGCCGCGACGCGTTCGATAGTAAAGGGGAGGCGTGCGATAAGCCGTCCGTCGGACGTCTCTACTGCGACGCGCCACTTCCCTGTCTCGCCAGGGTTGATAGTTGAGTAGCCGCGATAGCCGCCATCGCGTCCACCGACGATTTGATACGCAATGACCGCTTTCTGTACCCACTGCTTCTTCGTTTCGTCGTACCACTGCCAGCGATGTATGATAGTCGCCCTGAGCGCCGTCGGCGCGAAGACGGCGCTGTAGGCAGAGAGCGGCTCGCCGTACGCGAGGTGTAGGGTCGGCGCGAAGCCGAGATACCGCACGCCCCAGGACTCCGCCTCTTCCATCATCGCTAAGTAGGCGCCCGGCACGCGCCAGACACTGTGGTACACACCAGCGGCGCTCGCCGCAAGCGGCAGAGGCGGCAAGATGTTGGTGAAGTAGAAGACATTTAAGACAAGGAATACGGCGAGCGCACCCGCCCGGATACGCCAGATATCAGCGAAAAAGCGCTCCCGTGCAAGCGCGCGCAGGAACGCCGTAAACAGCGCGAAAATACCGACCGCCACGACTCCGCTGAGAATGAACGTCAGCGGCCCGATGGTATGGGTGTACACCGGTACCGCGAAAATCGCGTAAGAATAGAGCGCGAAGAAGAAGAGCACGCTCGTGAAGACGAGCCGCTCGTGATACCGGGCGAAATACTCGCTCCCCAGCAGAACGAGGACCAGGAAAAGGAGGAACGGCCACGAGGCGCCCACGTCCGCCGACCGCCCGTAGAAGATGACGAGTCCGCTCCAGAATCCACCGAGTGCGAACTGTATCGCGAAACGGAAAACGAGGCGCGCGCGCACGTATGCCGACGCATCGGAAACGGCGCGAGTCTCAAACCAGTGTAAAAGCGGGATTGCCGCGAAGCAGAGCGCCGTATACGCGGCGAACGCGGCATGCGTCTGCCATAGGTCGACGCGCTCGAAAAAGAGACTGTCGATACCGAAGCCGGCGAGCATGAAAAACGCGGAGAGGTGCCGCTCATATTTCTGAACCCAGGCGAAGAACAGGTGTGGCATATCGGTGCCTGGGAGAAGAATCGAACTTCCGTCTCGCCCTCTTCAGGGGCATGCTCTACCATTGAGCTACCCAGGCCTGTAGGGCTCACTGCCCCGCTTTGAACGAGTTTATCAGCTTTTGCAGGTCAGCGGAAGTCGGAAAACCGAAGGTACCCGACGCGGTCGTTCCGGTCGCCGGTGAGAAACTTTCGACGAACGGTTGTATGTATTGCTGATACAGGTAGAACGGCGTAATGAGGATGACGAGCCAGAACACGACGGTTGTCAGAAAGCTGTACCACTGATGGCGCCGGATGGCGCGGAGCATCTGATGGTTGTCCTTCGCAAGGGCGTGCGTCTCTTCGAGCAGGTGTCTTATCTCGGGGTCCATGTATTTCTAGTATAGCAGTATTTGTGCCCCCTCCAGGAGTCGAACCTGAATCAGCTCGTTAGGAGTGAGCCGTTCTATCCATTGAACTAAGAGGGCTGAAACAACTACGCGGCAATGCCAAGAGAAGACACGAGCCTTTCCTGGTCGAAGCCGATAATCATCTCATCGCCAACGAAGATGACCGGCACGCCCATCTGGCCGGACTTCTGAATCATTTCCTGGCGCTTTTCGAGGTCGTGCGCAACGTCAAAATCGGTATAGCCGATGCCTTTTTCCTTAAGGAAATCCTTGGTCATCTGGCAGAAGTGGCAGGTCGGCGTGCTGTAAATGGTGACTTTTTTATCCATGTTTTTGTGGTTATAGGATGAGTATAGCACCTCTCGTTATCCACACCACTACGCTCCCCAGCCCAGGAGCTTCGCGGTGCACGCAGGAACAAGTACTTGCACTGCGTAGCTCGATTTCTTAATCGAGCGAAGTAGTGCGGGCTCATCAGCGATGTTCGAACCCGGTACGTGAATCGCGACCCAAAACTCCTTGAGCTGATTTCTGATATCGACAAGATAGAGAAGCGCGCTACTATGAATTAACACTATGGAGCAGGAGCACCCGAGCGATGAATATTTTAAGGACAAAAAGGAGAAAGCGCGGCAGTTGTTTGAAAAGCAACACGCGATACATAACCCGTACTTCGGAATGAACATCGTACTCAACTCCGACGGATTTCATCATCTGCAGTTCTCGGCGCGGCGCGAACGCAGTAAAGAAGAGCAGAAGCTCAAGTTCAGCCTCCTCTCGCTTGCTTTCGATGTTATCCGTAAGTCAGGCACCATCCAAGAATATCGAAAGACGCTCATTCCCATCGGCAAACGTCACAGCCGGGACGGCTCGGTCAAGATGAAGACCGTTGAATACTGGGGGCTCGTCGCTATCGTCGGCTCGCGCCCTATAAGAATCCGGACCATCCTCCGGCGCGTAGGTGACGGCAATATCACCTTCTGGAGCGTCATGCTCCACTCAAAATCAAGAACGGCAGACAAAAGCTCGCGAGCGAGGGAATCGACGAAGAGTGAACTTGGGTGCAAAAAACCCGCTCAGAGAGCGGGTTTTTTGTAGTGCCTGCCTTCAGCTTAGGACATACCTTAGCTGAACGGGGCTTGCGCCCACAGGCACATACTTACCCTAGCACGCCCTACTCATATCTTCAATGAGGGGTGTGGACTGTCGGCGGCTAGAGAACGTGCCTGCAAGGCACGAAGTCTGCACGTGTGCGGGTACCGGGAATCGAACCCGGGTCTCAACCTTGGGAAGGTCGCATTCTACCACTAAACCATACCCGCAAATGCCGTTTGATTTAGGACACGCCGTGTCCTAAATCAGAACCAGCTCAAGAA
>Ga0210057_1000902_pt1 | contig 47378 bp, 45 predicted proteins | sample CryGeyCG2114_010_2_FD_183968 | JGI IMG/M metagenome (GOLD analysis project Ga0210057, IMG submission 183968) | Groundwater microbial communities from aquifer - Crystal Geyser CG10_big_fil_rev_8/21/14_0.10 (SPAdes) (version 2) | ecosystem: Environmental > Aquatic > Deep subsurface > Groundwater ...
AAATGAGTGTAAGACATATTGGTTTTGGTTATATAATTAGTGACTTAATTATTATACACCGACCAATATGTTTTTTTATTACTATTTGGTAGTTTTAACTATGTTGCACTTGGGACCAGAATTCAGCCGAACATAATTGACATATAGAGTTTTTTGCGCTATAAGAATACTGTCTGTATTTCCTGTAATATTGTTTTATTATTCCTTAAAATGGGTATAAATATATGAAAAATAATTCTTGGAGTGTAGCCCTGAGAGTTATGGTTAACATTTCTGGTTGGATCGCTTTTCCGGTTATTATTGGTTTATATTTAGGGAAATGGTTGGATAAAATTTTTGGCACTGACCCTTGGCTTTTTTTGATTACAATTGGTTTATCGTTTTTTATTTCTATTTATGGATTAACGATTAATGCTTTAAAAGAATTTAAACAAATAGAAACAGAGTCCCAAAATATTAAAAAAGAAAAAGATCTAAAAGATTAAAATATGGTCGAGTCGATTATTCACGAAAATACTTTATATTCTGAACCGATAGCCCATATCGGAAATTTTATAATCACTAATTCGTTAATGACATCCGGCTTAGCCTTGCTGATTGTTTTGTTTTTAGTTTTTATAATTAGGCGCGGTTTAAAACAAGTTCCAACTGGACTACAAAATGTTTTAGAAATGATTATCGAAGGATTTTTAGATATTTTTGATGGGGTTACTGGTAGTCGAAAAAAATCATTAAAATTTGCTCCAATTGTTTTAGCGTTATTTTTCTTTATCCTTATTAATAATTGGATGGGGCTTTTACCGGGAGTGGGGTCAATCGGTCAAATTGTTCAATCTGGTAATGAAAAATTATTTATTCCTTATCTGCGGGGCGCTACTGCTGATTTAAATACTACTTTAGCACTAGCAACTTTAGGAGTTGTTTTAAGCCATATTTTTGGCGTTTTAGCTCTTGGTTGGTGGAAATATTTAAATAAGTTTATTAATATTAAGGCTATTCTAGAAATTCCCGGAAAAGTAAGAAAAGATCCGATGGTTTTACTTGTTAATCCTATTAAAGCTTTTGTTGGTTTGATTGAAATAATTGGTGAATTAGCTAAGGTGGCCAGTTTATCTTTTCGTTTATTTGGAAATGTTTTTGCCGGAGAGGTTTTATTAGCCTCCATGTCAGCGATATTAGCCTATGGTATTCCGATCCCTTTTTTGTTTCTAGAAGTTTTAGTAGGTTTAATTCAGGCTTTGATTTTTGCGATGTTAGTGTTAACATATTTAACAATTAGCACTACCGCCGAAGAACATTAATTTATTATAAATAAAAGCCGAAGCAAATATTTAATTTGTTAAGGCTAAAATAAAATTATGGAAAATGTTATGTTAGCTAAAGCATTAGCTATTGGTCTTGGATCCGTTGGTCCAGCATTGGGTATTGGGTTTATTGGTGCTAAAGCCATGGAGGCAATTGGGCGTAATCCTGAGGCAGCTGGAAAAATTTTAGTGCCGATGTTACTTGTTTCTGCCTTTGCTGAAGCAGTTGCTATTTATGCCTTAGTTATTGCTTTTAGTATCAAATAATAATTTGACGAATTTCTTCTGATAAGAATCGGAAGAAAACGCTAGAGAGTTATTTTTTAGTTTGTTAATTTCTTTTTTAAACTATTATTATGGATTCATTAATTTCTACATTTCATTTGGATATTAGTTTGTTTATTGCTCAGCTAGTTAATTTTGCAATAGTTTTTGCTGTTTTATATTTATTTGCCTTTAAGCCTTTAGTTAAGATAATGACGGAACGTTCTCAGAAAATTGATCAAAGCTTAAAAAACGCCGATGAAGTTGAAAAACGTTTAGTTTCAACCGCTCAAGAGCGTGAAGAAGTTATTATGACTGCTAAAAAACAAGCTAATTTAATTATAGAAGAAGCTGATAAAAATGGAGAGAAAAAACGTCAAGAATTATTAGTACAAGCTAAAGAAGAAATTGGGCAAGTGATCAATAAAGAAAGAGCTAAATTAGTTCAGGAAAAAGCGGACACTCTAAAAGAAATTAAAAAGGAGATAGCTGAATTAGTTATTTTAACGATAGAAAAATTATTAGATGAAAAAATGACTAAGGCTGAGGATGAAAAATTAATTAAAAAGATTATCAAATAAATGATAGTTATTTAAATAATGAAAATATCAAACAAACAATACGCTGAAAGTCTCTACGAGGCGATAAGCGGTAAATCTGATCAGGAAATTAAAAAATCTATTCATAATTTTGGATTAATTTTAATGCGACAAAATGATTTAAATCGAGGCACGGAAATTATAGAATCATTTCAAAAATTATGGGATAAAGAGCACGGAGAATTAAGCGCTGAATTAGATAGTGCTCGTGAGCTCGAACCAGAAGCTAAAAAAATTATTATTGAATATTTAACGAAAAAAACAAACGCATTAAAAATAAATTTACAGGAGAAAATAAATAAAAAATTATTAGGTGGTTTTATATTGCGGTATAATAGTCGAGTATTGGATGGTAGTTTATTAAATAATTTAGTTAATTTGAAAAATAAAATTAGTAATTAGTTTTAAATATTATGTCCACCACAAAGGATTTTATCGTTGAGCAATTAAAAGAAGAAATTTCCGGTTTTAAAGTAAAAGCCACTGAACAATCTGTCGGGAAGGTTTTAAAAATTTTTGATGGAATCGCTTTAGTCTCCGGTTTATCCGAGGCAATGATGAGTGAAATTTTGGTTTTTAAAACTTCTCAAGGTGAAGTTACTGGGGTAGCTTTGAATTTGGAAGAGAATCAGGTTGGTGTTATTGTGTTCGGTGATTACACGGCTATTAAAGAGGGGGATGAAGTTATTGCTACTAAAAGAATTTTAGAAGTACCGGTTGGCGAGGCTTTAATTGGTCGAGTGGTTGACCCTTTAGGAGACCCGTTGGATGGTAAAGGTAAAATAAATACCACTAAATTTTATCCTATTGAAAAAATTGCTCCCGGTGTCATTACTCGTGATCCAGTTAAACAACCAGTTCAAACAGGAATTAAAGCGATTGATGCGATGATTCCAATCGGCCGTGGTCAAAGAGAGTTGATTATTGGTGATCGTCAAATAGGAAAAACTGCTATTGCGATTGATACTATTATTAATCAGAAAGGTCAAAACATGAAATGTGTTTATGTGGCTATTGGTCAGAAAGAATCTAAGGTTGCTAATATTGTTACTAAATTAGAAGAAGCCGGAGCCATGGAATATACTACCGTAGTTTTAGCGGGCGCTTCTACTTCCGCTTCTTTACTTTATATTTCTCCTTATTCCGGCTGTGCTATGGCGGAATATTTCTTAGATAAAGGAGAAGATGTTTTAGTAGTTTATGATGATTTGTCTAAACATGCTGTATCTTATCGAGAAATTTCCTTATTATTGCGTCGCCCACCAGGACGTGAAGCTTATCCTGGCGATGTTTTTTATTTGCATTCTCGTTTACTAGAAAGATCATGTAAATTAAATAAAGAATATGGTGGAGGTTCAATAACTGCCTTACCGATTATTGAAACACAAGCTGGGGACTTATCAGCTTATATTCCAACTAATGTAATTTCTATCACTGACGGTCAAATTTTCTTAGAACCGGATTTATTTTATAAAGGTAATCGTCCGGCTGTTAATGCCGGTTTATCAGTTTCTCGTGTTGGTTCAGCCGCTCAGATTAAAGCCATGAAAAAAGTTGCCGGAAAAATGCGCTTAGAAGCAGCTCAGTATCGTGAGTTGGCAGCTTTTGCTCAATTTGGATCTGATCTTGATGTTGATACTAAAAATAAATTAAATCGTGGCGAACGTTTATATGAAATTTTTAAACAAGATCAATATCAACCACTAGAAGTTGCCAAACAGGTTTTGATTTATTATGTATTAATTAATGGTTTCATGGATGATGTTCCCGTGGAAAAAGTTAGAGAATTTGAAGCTGGTTTATATAAATATGCTGACCTGCATGATGAACTTCTGAAAATGATTAATGATAAGAAAGAATTAGATGAAGAAATAGAAAAAACAATGAAAACTCTGATTAGTGATTATAAAATTACCGTTGATTATTTAGTTAAGTAATTATGGCTAAGACTAAGGAAATATCCCGTCGTATTAAATCTGTTACCAATACCAGAAAAATTACTAAAGCAATGGAAATGGTAGCGGCGGCGAAAATGAGAAAGGCAATAGAAGCCGTTTTAAAAACTCGTACTTATGCTAATTTAAGTTGGGAGACGGTTTTGCATTTAACCAATATGTCTAATAGTCAGGCGGAAACCTTACACCCCTTACTATCTCCACGCGCGGAAATTAAAAAAGTAGCCATTATTTTAATTACCTCTAATCGTGGCATGTGCGGCGCCTATAATTCTTTGGTTATTAATAAAGCTAAAGAATCGGTAAAAAAATATAATTTAGATACTGATTTTATTTTAGTAGGAACTAAAGGATCTATTATTCGTCATCATGGGCATAATATTTCTGCTGATTTCGAAAAAAGTGATTTAATTACTGATTCTCGAGAAATTTATCCGGTTGTAAAAATGATTTTAAATGACTATATTTCCGGGCGTTATGATAAGATTTTTGTGGCTTATACCGACTTTGTTAATCCAGTTGTTCAAGTTCCTCGCGTTAAACAGTTGTTGCCAGTGGCTATGGAGGAAGATAAATATTTAGGTATTATCAGTAATGATTCAAAAATTGGTTTAAGCTCTACTGAGGCCTTGTCTCGGAACCAGAAACATTTAGAGGAAGATGGCTTTGTTTATGAATATACCTTTGAACCTAGTCCGCGAGAAGTTTTAGATATGATGATCCCCCGACTTATTGAAATCCAACTTTATCAAGCTTTTTTAGAGGCTAACGCTTCTGAACATGGAGCCCGAATGACGGCTATGAATCAAGCAACGGAGGCAGCCGATGATATGATTAATGAGTTAACTTTATTTTATAATAAAGCGCGACAAGCCGGTATTACCGCAGAAATAGCGGAAATTAGTGCCGGAGCAAATGCTTTAGCCGAATAATAATTTAAATAATATGAGTGATCACAAGAAAAATATTGGAGTTATTAAACAAGTTATTGGCGTGGTGGTTGATGTTTATTTCGAACACACCTTGCCGGGAATTTTTAATGCTCTAGAAGTAGAGTTAAATAATAAAAAATTAATTTTAGAAGTTGAACAGCATATCGGTTCTAATGTTGTTAAAACAATTGCTATGGGTTCAACTGACGGATTAAGAAGAGGTCTCGAGGTTTTAGATACTGAAGCGCCGATTAGCGTTCCAGTGGGCACAGAAACTTTAGGTCGTATTTTTGATGTTTTAGGAAATGTAATTGATGGTGGAGCGGTAGTAACAACTGCCAAAAAATATCCTATTCATCGTCCTGCTCCTAAGTTTATGGATCAATCTAATAGTACCGAGATTTTAGAAACTGGAATTAAAGTTATTGATTTGATTTGTCCGGTTGTTAAGGGTGGAAAAGTTGGTATGTTTGGTGGAGCTGGTGTCGGTAAAACTGTAGTTATTATGGAATTAATTCATAATATTGCCAGTGAACATGGTGGTTATTCAGTTTTTGCGGGAGTTGGAGAAAGAACCAGAGAAGGCAATGATTTATACCATGAAATGAAAGATAGTGGTGTTATTGATAAAGTCGCCATGGTTTTCGGCCAAATGAATGAACCGCCTGGTGCTCGTGCTCGGGTTGCTTTGTCTGGTCTATCTGTAGCGGAATATTTTCGTGATGAAAAACATCAAGATGTTTTATTTTTTGTAGATAATATTTTTCGTTTTACTCAAGCCGGTTCCGAAGTATCAGCTTTATTAGGACGTATGCCATCGGCTGTTGGATATCAACCGACTTTAGCTTCGGAAATGGGTGAATTGCAAGAACGAATTACTTCTACAAAAAATGGTTCAATTACCTCTATTCAAGCAGTTTATGTACCAGCTGATGATTTAACTGATCCTGCTCCGGCGACTACTTTCGGTCATTTAAATTCTACAGTTGTTTTATCCCGTTCTTTGTCGGAATTGGGTATTTATCCGGCAGTAGACCCACTAGATTCATCTTCTATTATTTTAGATCCAAAAGTTGTTGGCGTTGAACATTATGAAACAGCTCGAGGAGTCCAGAAAATTTTACAGCGCTATAAAGATTTACAAGATATTATTGCTATTTTAGGCATGGAAGAATTATCAGTAGAAGATAAATTAATTGTATCTCGAGCCAGAAAAATTCAGAAATTTTTATCACAACCATTCTTTGTCGCGGAGGGCTTTACCGGACGTTCCGGAAAATATGTTAAATTAATTGATACCGTTCGCGGTTTTAAAGAAATTTTAGAAGGAAAACATGATGATAAGCCGGAAGATTATTTTTATATGAAAGGCGGAATTGATGACGTTGAATAAAAATAATTATTATAAATAATTAGAAGGATAAAATTACTTATGGCCAATAAAACTATAAAATTTGAAATTGTTACTCCAGAAAAAGTTGTTTTAAAAAAAGATATTCTTCAGGTTTCAGTTCCGACTACTACCGGTGAAATTACTATTTTACCTAATCATATTCCACTGATATCAGTTTTACAGCCAGGTGTCATAGAGGCTAAACTGGAAGATGGTTTAATAGAGATTATGTCAGTTTCCGGTGGGTTTATTGAAGTTATGAAGGATAAGGTAGTCATTTTGGCAGATACTGCGGAACGAGCCGAGGAAATTGATGAACAACGAGTCGGTGAGGCTTATTTACGGGCTGAAGAACTTAAAAAATCTGCAGAAAGTAAGGATGAGGCAGAATTCTTTGCTCTTACTGCCAAGATTGAAAAAGAATTAGCTCGTAATCGTGCTGTTAATCGTTGGCGTCGAATTAAGGGGGAAAAATAAAAAAAATTTTAAAGTTTTAAAATTTGGATAAGAATTAGGTTGTTGATTAAAATCCAATATTTACTATTTACATATATAATTAATTATAGTAGAACTTTCTAGGTAAATAAATCTAGTATGTTTAAATTTTTCTATAAAATATTTTTTGCTTCTAATAATATTATACCTATAGTTAATAGTGATTTGGAATATTCAGAACTTATTGTTTTAGGCAAAGAAATACAAAATAAAATTAAAAAATTATTTCGAGGTTCATTGGCGATTAGACAGATAGACGCTGGGTCTGATAATGCTTGTGAACAGGAATTAGTTGCTCTTTCCAATTCATTCTATGACGTGGAACGTTTTGGTATTCATTTTGTTGCTTCTCCTAGACATGCCGACATGCTTTTAGTTACCGGACCGGTAACGCGTAATATGGCTGAAGCTTTAAAAAAGGCTTATCAAGCAACTCCAACCCCAAAAATTGTGGTTGCTCTTGGGGATGACGCCATTACTGGGGGTATTTTTAAAGATTCTTATGCAGTTGTTGGCGCAGTGGACAAAGTAATACCAGTAAATTATCAAATTCCCGGCGATCCTCCATCGCCTAAGGTTATTCTTTGTTCTCTTTTGGATATTCTTAATGATTTTGAGAATAAATAGTTACAATAATATTTATGATTGAATTTATTACATCTTTTAATGGTTTTGTTTTATTATTTTTGTTGCTTATTATTGGCGCAACTGGTTCTTTAGTTTTTAGAAAACATGATTCCTGGGCTAATTATTGGAATAGTTTCTTTTCTATTATCAGTTCCTTGTGGGGTTTAATTTTTTCTGTGTTTGTATTTATAGGTTCTCGTAATTTATTTTTTTCTTTTAAAAATCCATTTTTTTCAATTTTTAATATCTCTTTTTCGGTTGATTCTTTGGCCGCTTTTTTTATTTTTGTTATTTCATTAATTGCTCTTTTTTGTTCAATTTATGGAATTGGGTATTTGAAACATTTTTATAAGAAATATGATATCGGTTTTTTTGGATTTTTTTATAATTTGTTTATTGTCGGCATGCTATTAGTAGTTACTGCCAGTAACGGGATATTTTTTCTAATTGCTTGGGAAATAATGTCAGTATGTTCGTATTTCTTAGTTGTTTATGATCATCATGATATTAATAATGTTAAAGCCGGTTTTTTGTATTTAGTGATGACACATATTGGCACCTCTTTTATTATTATTGCTTTTCTTTTACTTTATAAATTTACTGGTTCATTTGAGTATGAATCTATAAGATCTGCCTCCCTTTTTATACCGGTCTATATAAAAAATTTGGTTTTTTTATCGGCCTTTATTGGTTTTGGAATAAAAGCTGGAGTTATTCCTTTTCATATCTGGCTGCCTAGTGCACATCCCGCTGCGCCTTCGCATGTTTCAGGATTAATGTCTGGAGTAATGATTAAGGTCGGTATTTATATGATGATTAGGTTTTTCTTATATTTATTGCAACCTATACCGGCTTGGTGGGGTTTAGTCCTTTTGATTATTGGTTCAATTTCTGCCGTGCTTGGCGTTTTGTACGCTTTAACTGAGCATGATATCAAGCGTTTATTGGCCTATCATAGTATCGAAAATATTGGGATTATTTTACTTGGTCTCGGTGGTTCTTTAACTTTTTTATCTTTAGGTTATCCTAATTTATCATTGTTGAGTTTAACGGCCGCTCTTTTTCATACAATTAATCATGCTATTTTTAAGTCTTTATTGTTTCTAAGCGCTGGTTCAGTTATTAATCAGACACATACTCGAAATATGGAAAAATATGGCGGTTTGATTAAATATATGCCTCAGACGGCCATCTTTTTTTTGATTGGGTCAATGGCAATATCTGCTTTACCACCGTTTAATGGTTTTTTTAGTGAGTGGTTGACATTTCAATCGCTTTTTCAGGGGATAGCATTATTAGATTATACTGCTAAATGGATTTTTGTTATTTCTGCGGGCGCTTTAGCATTCACCGGAGGCCTGGCATTAGCTTGTTTTGTAAAAGCATTCGGTTTAACTTTTTTAGCTCGACCAAGAAGTAAAGAGGTTTTTTTAGCTAAAGAATCTTCATTCTCATTACGTTTTGGTATGGGTGCGTTGGCTATTTTGTCTCTTTTGTTTGGCATATTCTCCGGTTATGTTAGTTCTATTATTAAAAAGATTGGACAAGATTTAGGGCTTACTTATAATAATTTCTCTTTTAGTAACATTTCATTTCATCAAGATTTGAGTATTAATAACTTTTCGTTTGTTTCTGGATCAAAAGTTTTTGTTTTGTTGTTAGGTATTTTTGTTGTTGTTTGGGTGATAATTAGATATATTATTAATAAAAACCAAAAAATAACCAGAGGAGATACTTGGGATTGTGGCACTAATTTAAAGCCTAGAATGGAAATTACTGCTACAGGATTTGCACGTTCAATCATTACTATATTTAAAAAAGTACTTAAACCTAGTATTCAGCAAGAAATTGAATATCATGATGTTGATAGTAGATATTTAACAAAATCTAGAAAAGTAATTTTAACGGTCAGTGATATTCCACAAGATTATTTTTATGATCCTTTTGCTAAAATAATTGTTATTTTTTCCAGATATGTGGCTAACATACAAAGTGGCAATATTAATACTTATATTCTTTATATTTTTATTACCCTGTTAGGATTATTATTTTTTGTTAAATAATCTATGTTTATTTTTATTAAAATAATTCAAATTTTGATAATACCAGTTTTGTCACCGCTGGGTATTGGTTTGGTTAGAAAAATTAAAGCTCACTTTCAAAACAGAAAAGGAGCCAGTGTTTTTCAGCCCTATAGAGATTTGTGGAAGCTATTTCATAAAGATGAAATAATTAGTAAGGATGCTTCCTGGATTTTTAAAATAGCTCCTTTTATTGTTTTTACAGTAACGTTGGCCGTGGCAGTTAGTATTCCAATTTTTTCCACAGTATTTTCTGATTTTTTTGTTAGCGATATTTTATATATTGTTTATTTGTTGTCGTTTGGTACTTTCTTTTTGGCTTTGGCTGGACTAGACAGTGGTAGTCCCTTTGGTGGTTTTGGTTCTAGTCGTGAAATGACTCTTTCTGCCCTTGCCGAAGGAGGCTTTATTTTTTCACTTTTAGTCTTAGTACTTATTAGTAAGTTTACTAATTTGTTTGCAATATCAGGATTTATTGCCGCTTCTTATGGACAATTTATTTTACCAATTTTATTAGCTTTTATTGGTTTTTTTATTGTCTTGTTAGCGGAAACGGCTCATTATCCTTTTGATAATCCCGCTACTCATTTAGAATTGACAATGATTCATGAAGCAATGATTTTAGAATATTCTGGAAAAAGATTAGCTTTAATGGAATGGGCGTCAGCTAATAAATTTTTAATTTTTATTTCTTTAGGAGCTAATTTATTTTTTCCCTGGGGAATAACCGGTGATGGTGGTTTTGTTTCTATTTTGGTTTCTCTTTTAATATATTTAATAAAAATATTATTTTTTTATAGTGTTATTGCCGTTGTAGAATCAAGTATTGCTAAGTTTAGATTTTTTCGTTTGCCTGATCTTTTAGTGGTTGCCTTTATTCTTGATATAATTGCGATTAGTTTAATTAAATAAATATACATATGACTTTTGTTGAATCTTTGTTAATTTTATTTTTTATTTCAACTATTTTTTTTCATCTTGCAAAAAAAAATATTGGGGTAGCTTATGCTTATAGTTTCCAATCTTTATTAATTGTAATATTATTATTTAATTCATTTTTAGAAACTAAATCAATCTCTTTATTTTTTGTGGCCTTTTTAGTTTTTGTGATTAAGGTTATTATCACCCCTATTTTTATAGTTAAATTGATTAAAAAGCATCAATTGAAATTCTTGGTTAGTACATATACCAGTATGCCGGTTACTCTGGTTGTTGTGACAATTCTAGCAATTATTGCTAATTCTAGTTTTTTAGTCCCTTTAACAAGTATAATCCCCTCCAATCAACAGTCTTTATCGTTGGCCTTGTCGTCATTATTTATTTCGCTTTTTTTAATTATAAATCGCAAAGGTGCGCTATCGCAAATTATAGGAGTTCTTTCTCTGGAAAATAGTATTGTTGCTTTTGCTTTTTTTGCAGGTTTAGAACAAACCTTAGCTTTGCAAATTGGTATTATTTTTGATATTTTTGTTTGGATGATAATTGCGACTTTTTTTATATCCATGATTTATAAACATTTTGGGACACTTAATGTTTCGGAAATGCAGCATTTAAAAGATTAATTGTTATGGAAATATTTATTATTTTAATTTCTTTTTTTGGAGCGGCTATTATTTTTTTATTTATTAAAAATAGAAAATTAATTGAGTTTTTATCTGTTTTGGTTTCAGCTGTGGTTTTATTTGAATCAATTAATATTGTCACTAAAGTCGTACAAAATAAGGTTTATTCTCCTAATAGTCTTTTTTTGATTGATTCGCTCGGGGCGATTGTGGTGTTAATTATTTCTTTTACGGGTATAGCGGCGACAGTTTATTCTATTGCTTATTTGCGCGAAGAAAGCTCTCGTCAGATTATTGGCTTTACGCGGGTTAAACAATATTTTATTTTGTTAAATCTTTTTTTGGCAGCTATGTTTTTGGCTGTTTCATCTAATAATCCGGTTATAACATGGATTTCTGTGGAAGCTACCACACTTTCTACAGCCTTTTTAATTAGTTTTTATAATAAACCATCAGCCATGGAGGCCGCCTGGAAATATTTAATTATTAATTCAATCGGCTTGTTATTAGGCTTTTTTGGAACTCTACTTTATTTAACATCTCTTCGGGCTTCCGGGCAAATGGGTTTTATTACTTGGAATAATTTATTACTTAACGCTTCCCACTTAAATCCAATAATAGCTAAAATTTCTTTTATTTTTGTGTTAATTGGTTATGGTACAAAAGTTGGTTTAGCGCCAATGCATACTTGGAAACCGGATGCTTACAGTAAAGCACCCGCTCCGATTGGAGCTTTATTTTCTGGGGCTTTATTATCGGTAGCCTTTTTAGTTATTATGAAATTTAAAGTAATAACTGATTCGGTTGTAGGCCCTTTATTTTCACAAAAATTATTTATTATTTTTGGTGTTTTATCGATTTCAGTTGCCTCCTTTGTCCTTTATTCTGCTAAAAGTTATAAGAGATTATTAGCCTATTCTAGCATAGAACATGCGGGAATTATGATGTTGGGGTTTGGTTTTGGTGGCCTTGGTATTGTTGCGGCTACTTTAAATATTATTTATCATTCATTAGTTAAGTCAACGCTGTTTTTTCTGTCTGGTAATATTTTATTGAAATATCGTTCTGATAAAATTGTTAATATTAAAGGAATGATTAATGTTTTACCGATTACAGCTATTTTATTTTTACTTAACTTTTTGATTATTACCGGTATTCCTCCTTTCGGCATATTTATAAATGAAATATTAATTTTATCAGAAGGAATAAAATTATATCCTTTTTTAACGGTTTTTGTTGTTTTGTTGTTGGCTTTATTGTTTGTAGGTTTTTTAAAATATGTTACTGCCATGGTTTATGGAAAAAAATCGCCGGAAATTATTGTTGGCGAAAAAAATATCTGGTTATTAATACCGCCCTTGTTTTTAGTGGCGATAACTCTGTATCTAACTTTTCATCTTCCGCAATTTTTAAAAACATTATTAATGGCGGTAGAATTATATTATTAATATGAATGATAAAAAGATAAAACAATATATTCCTTTGGATTGTCCGGTTGAATTTTTTAATAATTCAGCAATATTTGAAGTAGAGTCTTCAAAAATTATTGAATTAGTTCGAAGTTTATATCAAGACAAAGGCCTAACTTTTAAATTAGTAACTGCTACTGATGAAAGAAAAATTAATGGTTGTTTTAAGATTTGGTATATTTTTGGTCTTCCTAAAGAGAATTTTTTTGTTGTTCCATATATCCGACTAAAAGATACTATAGAATTTCCTTCTTTGTCTTCAATCATCCATGAAGCTTGGACATATGAAAGAAAAATTAAAACATTTTTTGGTTTGATTCCGGTTGGCCATCCTAATCCTCGATCAATTATTCTTCATGAAAATTGGCCAAATAATATTTTTCCTTTGAGAAAAGATTTTGATTGGAAAAACAGACCAGAATTAGCAGCTGAGCATTTTCAGTTTAAAAAAGTTAAGGGAGAAGGAATATATGAAATTCCAGTTGGACCTATACATGCCGGTATTATTGAACCAGGACATTTTAGATTTAGTATGGCTGGAGAAGAAATTATTCTTTTGGAACCGCGTTTGGGCTATACTCATAAAGGTAGTGAAAAATTATTTGAACTATTATCTTTAGATAATCAAGTTCATTTATCAGAAAAAATTTCTGGTGATAGTTCATTTAGCCATTCTTTAGCGTATTGTCAGGCTATTGAAAAGTTGGGGAATATTATTATTTCTAAAAAAACGGAATACCTTCGGGTTATTTATGCTGAATTAGAGCGAATAAGCAATCACTTCGGGGATATCGGAGCGATTATGCTTGATGCTGGTTTTAATTTTGGTGGAAGCCAAGGTGCAAAATTTAAAGAACAAATAATGCAATTAAATGAAAAATTAACTGGAAATAGATTTTTAAGAGGGGTGAATAAAATTGGCGGCGTTGCAAGCGATATTAATGTTAATAATAAAATCTATTTAATGGAAAATTTAACAAAAATTTTTAAAGATTTTTCAGAAGTAATTAATATAGCAGAAAATAGTGTTTCTTTATTAAATCGTTTAAAGGGAACTGGTGTAGTTTCTGTGGAGGTGACTAAAGATCGTGGCTTTAGAGGTATAATTTCTAAAGCTTTAGGTTTTGTTAATGATGCACGAATTGATTATCCTTATGCAGCTTATGATAAAATTTTAATTGATGTTCCTACGGAAACAACCGGAGACGTTTATGCCCGATTTTTGGTTCGTATTAAAGAAGTTTTTGTTTCTCAAAAAATTATTGAAAATGCTTTACTTAAATTAACAAAAGAGCCAATTATCTTGCCAAAAAAAATACTTTTAAAAAGTAATTCAGTTGCTGTTAGTTGTGTCGAAGGTTGGCGGGGAGAAATTTTATATTTTATTACGACTGATAATAAAAGTAGAATAAATAGAGTTGTTCCGCTTGATCCCTCATTTATTAATTGGTCGGCTATTAGTTATGCTGCTTTAGGTAATATGATTCCAGATTTTCCTTTAATAAATAAAAGTTTTAATTTGTCATATTCTGGTAATGATCTATAATATAAATAAGAGTAGTATTTAAGTGATAAAGCTTTGTTGACAGCAAGATATTAAAATTTGTAATAATTAATCATACTCTGCAAAGTAGGCGCTAATGTCTACTTTTTTGTTAAGTTGATTTGTTATTTAAAAAATATTGATGAAAATATTAATGAATCTTGACTATGAAATCGTACAAATCTTGACATAAAATATTAAATAGCTTATATTTACCAATCATAATCGTTCTTTACTAAACAAAAAAATAAATAAAAATGACAGAAAAATCAATTAATGAAAAAATTGCTTGGCTTTTGAGCCTGAATAAGCAACATTCCAATGAATTTATTAGAACAAGATTGGCTAGACAGCTTTATAGAGAGCGTTTCAAGACAGAAGTAATTGCTTTTAAATGCTCTGATGGTCGTGTGTTTGTTTCTTTGGCAACCGGGATGCCATTAGGAATAGTTCGACCCTATCGTAATGTTAGTGGTCACTTTGATTTGGGTTGGCCGTTATTAGGTAAAAAACTCAGAGATCGTATTGATCATGGGATTAGTAACGGTCGGAAATCTTTAATTTTGATTACTTATCATTATTCAAAGAGTGATAAAAATTTGGGTTGTGCCGGCTTTGAATGTGATCATGAAGCAGCTTTTGTTTTTTCTCTTAAGTTTCATAAACAAGTCAATCGTTTTTTTGGCCAGAATAATCAAGTTGTTTTTCCTGTCGTAATAGGTTTTGAAACTGATACGCAATCTTTAATTTTTCACCCTCAAAATCCAAGCGGAAAAGATGCTGTTGAATGTTCCGACAGTTTGTCGGAAGATAAGGAAAAATTATTAGAAATTATTCATGGTCTTTATCCTGATATGGATAAAGAGGTTAAAAAAGATTTAATGCGGTTAATGGAGGGGAATATAGCGCATTTAAGGGGAATAAAAGCCAAAGGAAAACGTTCATTTAAAACCTATCACAAAGAATGGGTGGTAGGAATCGGAGAGGGTTTTACCTGGATGAATGAACAGAACACAGCGTTGATTATCGGCCCGTATGATCCAGATTTGTCTAAGCCAATTGTTAAGGCTATCGATATTATTAAAAAAAATATGTTAGCAGGACAAATTAATGATGATAGTTTTTTGGTTCTATCGTCGGCTCAGTTTAAAGAGGAAGGTGTTGATAAGAATCGCGCTTGTGAGGAAGCAAATTTCTTATGTTCTTATACTAAGGAAATAATAAAAAATAATTATCCTTATTTGATCGACAAAGCCAGATTCTTAACGGTTATTATCGATGAAAGAACTCGCCTTCTGGAACAAATTTCTGGGTTTGACTAGTAAAAAAATGTTTTAAATTATGGGGCTGTTTCAAAAACAGCCCTTTTCTTTTAGCTAAATCTTGACAAGCAAATATAAAAGATTTAAAATAGTAAGGTAATTAGCACTCTCTCTTATTGAGTGCTAATAATAATTTATTTAATATTAGAAAAAATATGAAATTAAAACCTTTATTTAACAATGTTATTATTAAACCCGCCAAGGTTGAAGAAATAACTAAATCAGGCATTGTTTTGCCTGGTGCGGCTGATAAGGAAAAACCGGAAAAAGGTAAAGTTGTTGCGGTTGGTTCTGGTAAGGTTTTGGATAATGGCCAAGTTTTAAAAATGTCGGTTAAGGTTGGTGATGAAGTAATGTTTAAAAAATATTCTCCTGATGAAGTTAAAATTGACGATGAAGATTATTTAGTTTTAAGTGAGAGTGATATCATCGCGGTTATAGAATAATTTATAAATTTAAATTCAGGATTGTCCGGTAATATATTTTGGAGCGCATATGATTTCGTAGAGGAAAATTTAGCGGTCGTTAGACAGATAAATTTTCCCACAGAAATCATCTAAGCGGAAAAATATTTTAGCGGACAGCCTAAACTTTTAATATGTCAAAACAAATAATTTTTAATGAGAATGCTCGCTTAGCTTTAAAAAGGGGCGTTGATCAATTAGCTAACGCCGTTAAAGTTACTCTGGGTCCAAAGGGCCGTAATGTAGTTATTTCTAAAAGTTATGGTTCTCCGATTATTACTAAAGACGGAGTGACGGTAGCCAAAGAAATTGAACTGGAAGATAAATTTGAAAATGTTGGCGCGGAAATTATTAAAGAAGTTGCTTCAAAAACTAATGATACCGCCGGCGACGGAACGACAACCGCGACTGTTTTAGCGCAAGCTATTATTGGTGTTGGTTTAAAATTAGTAGCTGCGGGCGTTAATCCGATTGAAATCAGAAAAGGTTTTGAAAAGCGAGTAGCCGAAATTGTTTCCGAATTGAAGAAAATGTCTAAAATTATTTCTACTAAGGAAGAAATTGCTCAAGTAGCTTCTATCTCAGCAAACGATGAAGAGATTGGCAAAATTATTGCTGAAGCTATGGAAAGCGTTGGGAAAGAGGGAGTTATAACCGTGGAAGAAGGGCAATCTTTTGGTATTGAAAAAGAAGTAGTTGAGGGTATGCAGTTTGATAAGGGCTATCTTTCTCCCTATATGATTACTAATTCTGATACCATGAAAGCAGAAATGGCTGAACCTTATATTTTAGTAACTGATAAAAAAATATCTTCAATTCAAGAAATTTTGCCGTTACTGGAAAAAGTCATGCAATCAGGTAAAAAAGATTTGGTAATTATCGCCGAAGATGTTGACGGTGAAGCTTTGACTACTTTAGTGTTAAATAAATTACGAGGAACCTTTAATGTTTTAGGAGTTAAAGCGCCTGGTTTTGGTGATCGTCGTAAAGCAATCTTAGAAGATATTGCTATTTTAACTGGTGCTAAAGTTATTTCTGAAGAATTGGGTTTAAAATTAGATAAAACAGAACTTAGTGATTTAGGTTCAGCTCGTCGTGTAGTGGCTTCTAAAGATAATACTACCATTATTGAAGGTCGCGGCCAGGTTAAAGATATTAAAGCTCGAGTGTCCGCCATTAAGAAAGAAAAAGAAATATCTGATTCAGAGTTTGATAAAGAAAAATTACAAGAACGTTTAGCTAAATTAAGCGGTGGAGTAGCAGTTATAAAAGTTGGCGCGGCTACTGAAACAGAAATGAAAGAGAAAAAATATCGCATTGAAGATGCTTTAAATGCTACTAAAGCGGCCGTTGAAGAGGGCGTTGTTCCTGGCGGAGGTTTAGCTTTAGCGGTAGCTTGTTATGGATTAGATTTCGCTAAATTTGAAAGTCATTTACAAGATAATTATAATAATTCAGTGGGAGAAAAAATTATAAATCAAGCTATTTTAGAGCCCATTAAGCAGATTGCCGCTAATGCCGGCGTTGACGGCTCATTAATTTTGCAAAGAATTATTGAAGAAAATAAAAACAGTAAAGTTGTGCGAGGTTATAATGCTGCTACCGGAGAATTTGTTGATATGATTAAGGCGGGAATTGTTGATCCGACTAAAGTAGTTCGTTCTGCTTTAGAGAATGCCGCTTCAGCGGCGATGATGTTTTTAACTACGGAAGTAGTAATCACTGATAAGCCGGAAAAGAAGGAAGACGGTCATAATCATGAGGCTGACTATGGTGGAGGAATGATGTAAAGATTAAAAAAATTAAAAAATAAAAAACCGTTTATTATTAAGCGGTTTTTTGTTATTGGCTTGTTGCTGGTTTGTTATTGGCTTAGGTTTTATTTTATAGATTTTTTTGGTATAATATTACTGTCTGATTAGTAATATTTTTTTATGAAGAGTAGAAATAATAATAAAAAATTGGTGGTAGTAGCTGTTTCCGGCTATTTCAATCCGCTTCATGTTGGTCATTTAGAAATGATTGCTCGTGCTAAAAAGTTAGGTGATAAACTGGTAGTTATAGTTAATAATGACAAACAAGTGAAGTTAAAGGGAAGCGTTCCTTTTATGTCAGAAAAGGATAGGATTACAATTATTGGCGCCTTACGAGATGTCGATGATGTTTTTTTATCTATTGATGATTATAAATTGGCTAATGGTCAGGTTCCTATTATAAAATCTTTAGCTAAAATTAAACCTAATATTTTTGCTAATGGCGGTGATCGTCATAATATTAATGATGTTCCCGAATACGCTATTTGCCAAAAATTAAAAATTAAAATGATTGATGGTTTAGGCCGAAAAATTAGAGCTAGCTCAAAGATCATTGCTCAAGCTAAGGCTAAAAATTCCAGTAAAATTAAATAGTTATGAAAAAAATAATTCATTATTTTTTAATTGTGGCAGTTATTTTTTTTCTAACATTATTAGCGGTTAGCAGTTTTTATACTCGTTCTATTTATAAAAAATTATTGACTGTTAATAAATCAGAATTTCCTTCATTTATGATAAAAATTCTTGATCGCTTAACATCCCAGCCAGTTGTTCAATCTCCAATTTTAAGGGAAGAAAATACTATTCAAATTTTAGAAGGATGGACAAATAATGATATTGCTAAATATTTAGCTGCTAACGGTAATTGGGGTTCTCAAGATTTTTTGCAAAGTGTCGGTTCGGCCCAAACTGGCGATATTTATTTAAAAAAAACAGCCAGTTCTACGGATTATTCTCTACAATTTTCTTTTTTAAAAGATCTTCATAAAAATGCCAGCCTGGAAGGTTATTTATTTCCTGATACTTATCGTATTTATGCCAGTTCAACAATCGATGAAATAATTGTACGAATGTTGAATAATTTTGATGAAAAATTGACTTCAAAAATGAGGTTGGATATTAAAGCGCAAGGTAAAACAATTTTTGATATTATTATTATGGCTTCTTTAGTAGAGAAAGAGGCTCCGATTAATTACAATAAGGATAGCAATAATTATGACGCAAAAGTTATTGCCGGTATTTTTTGGAACAGACTTAAAAATGGTCAAGCCTTGGAATCTGATGCAACATTATCTTATATTTTAAAAGATAATCAATCTCAACATCGTGGACAAGATTTGGAAATTAATTCTTTGTATAATACCTATAAATATCGCGGTTTGCCACCCGGCCCGATTTCTAACCCCGGTTTAGTGGCTATTGAAGCGGCTATTTATCCCATTAAATCTAGTTATAATTATTTTTTGTCTCCTCCGGACGGAAAAACTGTAATTTATGCTATAACATACGATCAGCATTTGAGTAATAAATATAAATATTTAAAATAAATTTATGTTTGCTGAAACACCAATAAGTTCTGAAGAAAATTTAGATTCTTCTTCTGACGCTACAATTAATACTTCTTTGTCCTCCAATACCGGTTTTAGTGATTCTTTTTCGGAACAAAAATTAAATAGATCATTATTTAAAAAAGGACTATTCATAGTGGGTTTAATTTTAGGGCTGGTAATTTTAGCTGTCGCTATTTTTTTTATTGTTAAAAAATATCAATCCACCCATTCCTTGTTAGAAGGCTCTAACACACCTGTAGCAACAGATATTAGCTCGGCCGCTTCTTCTACATCGGCTATTTTACCGCAATTAAATATTGTTGATATTGCCACGACAACTTTAAGTAATTCATCTTTGTCTGGTTTGCAAATAGAATATTTATCATTTGCTGATTTTTATCAAGCTCTAGATTATAAAATAAGTCCTCAGATCAAGGATTATTCTTTGCCGCTAAATGTTAAAATAGATGTCATGAATTATTATGATATTTCTCGTAAATTAAATCTTGACCCTGGTTTGGATGATTTAAATAATCAGGGATTTACTTTAATTAAAAATCCTTGGACACAAACATCTTCTGATTTTTATTCTGTTTATAATAATTTAAATACCAATCAAGTCCCCTTGCTAATAAGTTCTGATTTTATTATTTATAATTATCAAAATATTTTAAAGAAATCTTTTAAAGATATTGAAGGGAGTGTTTTTTATGATAATCTTTGGGATATTAATAAACAGTTATATTCAGTTGCTAAAGATCGTTATGAAGTCCATTTATCTCGTATAGGTGATGTAAATAATTCAATTTTAGAAGGGGAGAGGTTGGAACTGGCTTTTTTTGCTGTTTCTCTAGAATTATTAAAACCATCTTTAGAGCAGATTTCTCCGGATAAAACTTTGTCTAATACTGTTTTGTTTACTAAAGAAGAGGCGGATCGTTTTTATTTTGTGGTACCACCTTATTTACGTAACGATGTTTTAGCTGAAGAAAAATTAATTAGAGCAGCTAATGTATCATCAACTAAATCTCCTGTTTTGCTTTATCTTCGTGATTATAAAGAGTTTGTGGTTCCTGGCGATTATCATGCTAATGCTAAATTAAATAATTTCTATTTAACTACTAAATGGCTTAATTCCGTTTTTCCTTTAAATTATCGAGATAAAAATTGTCCAGATTGTCTTTTAGATCAAGCTGATTGGCGGATTAATTTAACGGCAGCTAGTTTTATCTCTCAAGATTTTTCTTTATTGCCGGAGTTAAAAAATAAGTGGGCAAGAATTTATAAAGTCATGTCTTTTTTTAAGGGTTTGCGGGAAGATTTAAGTTATGTTAATTATCGTGATTCATTAAACTCTTTATTCGGAGAAAACTATAAAATAAATGAATTATTTGATGATCAGAATACCCAAGCAATTCAAAATTTAGAAAAATTACAAACTAAACTTTTAACATATAAATTTCCCGAAATTTCTGGAGGCTTAGATCATTTTTCTTTAGTTTTAAAACCGCAAATTGGTTTTAGAATGTTAGCAGAATCATATTGGCCAAATGATTATATTTTTAGTCAGTTGACCGCTCCCTTGGTTGGCACTTACCTGGGAACTAGTATGCCAAGTGATAATACCGCTTGTTTAGATAAAAAAACCCAAACAATAATACGTTGCAACGGCTTGGCTCTAGATGTGATTAATTTAGTTTATCCTTTAAATGAAAATCCTTATTTTTCTGAAAATACTAATTACTCACAATATAATAAGGGAGTGGCTAGTATTCAGGATGGCATACTTAAGGGTAATGTTTGGCATCTTAATAATTATTGGACAACCTTAAATTTAATAAAAACCTTTTTATTACCAGATAAACAGAATTTACCAGTATTTGCCATGTCTCCACTATGGCGGAATAAAGAAATCGATACAGCGGTTTCGGCCTGGATAAATTTACAATTGCCTTTAGATAATTTTTCTTCAAACCAAAATTCTCAAGGTACAAATATTAGCAGTTTTGTTCAATTAAGCCAAAATTCTTATATTGAGCCTAATTTAAACTTAGTTAATGAATTATTGGCTGATGATAATATGCTTTTAGGGATGTTATCAGCCCTGCAATTAGATAGCGAAGTGCCGACTGCCTTCGAGAGTATAAAAAATTTTTCTGTTAGTTTAACGTCTTTAAGAGAAATTATTAAAAAAGAATTAACCGGAGAGCTACTAACAGCGGCCGATAATGATGCGATAGTTAATTTTACTAGGAAATTTAAGCTTAATAGTCCGCTTAATAATAAGAGTTTACACTTAGACTTTCCTCATTCGACTTCCGACATTAAAGAAGATATAAATCAATTGCAATTATTGGTCTTAATTCATCAGGAGGGAGATAATAAAGTATTTTCCGTTGGTCCGGTTTGGGAATATCAAGAAAAACGCTAAAGATTATATTGAAAAATATAAACTTGGTTGTTTATAGACCACCATTTATCGGCGTAAATTTTTGCTTCTTTAATTAAAAGTTCACTTTGGCTCCAATATCTATTTATAATTAAATACCCCGTTTTTACTCCGACAAAATTTAAAGCCTCAAGCATATTTTTTTTGTCGGGATTTTTGTATACCATTTGTAAATAATATTGATAGAGCGGTCCACCAGTTGGGATCGGATAAAAATAAACTTGATTGGGAGCGACTGTGTAATAATGATTAAAACCTAATTCTTGTAAGGCAGCGGCGCTTACCTGTTGGTCGGCTAAAACGATATAGGGCTGGGAAGAGTTTTTATCAATAAATTTAACAGCCTCAATATCATTTTCGCTAGTACTATATCCATGGCTATTCCAATATTTATCCCAACGCGGATAAGATAAGTATAGGCTAGTACTAATTAAACTTAATCCTAAAATTAACCAAATAATTTGATTAATATTTTTTTGTTGGCGAATTTTTATTATAATTGAATTAAAAAAAATGATTAAAAAGGGCAATAAAAAAATGCTGATAATAATCGGTAAGCGATTAGCAAAGTCAGCTCGTTCGTAAACAATTAAATCACTGAAAATAATTTGTTTGCTTAATAAATAACTAATTAAAAGAGCTGAACTTAAAAAAAGTAGCCCTTGTTTTAAAATAGCGTCTTGATTATTTTTTTGAGGTGATTGCCGGTAATAATAAAATATCGCTATAATTATCACGATAATTCCCAGAAGGCTGTAGTTATGAGCAAAAAAATAAATAAAATTAGCAAGCCAATTTTCTTGTCCGGTCATACTCGGGAAACCCAGTAAGTCATTAAAAGATTTAAGAAGCAATGGCCAGTGATCCTTGATTTTTGACCATTTTCCGCCACCAGCCAAAAGTAAACTTAAAGGTAATATTCCGGCCATTAAAATAGAAATAATAGTTTTGATGGCTTTTTGCCAAGCTGTTGTGATTTTTGTTTGGTATTTTTTAAAAGTAAGCCAGAGGGTGAAAATTAAAGCCGGTAAACCGGTTAAAGGATGAATTGCGCATGTGGCTAAAGCTAATAAATAGACATTAGTTAAATTAGAATAATTAAAACTGGCTAGTATTGTTAAAATTAAAAATAAATAGCTAAGATTTTGCGGGGTCGTAAAAACGAAGGGTGAAAAAGTTAAAATCAATAAAAAGAAAACACTTAACAAGGCATGAGAAGAGTTCTCTTTTTTTAGAAATCGATAGGTCGCTAGTGGAAAAAATAAAGCTGTTAGCCCCGGAACTAAAAGTTTATTTAACAAAGAAATTGATAGGCCGCTAATTTTGTGAATAATAATAATTAATCCGTATTCTCCGAGGTAATAAGGAGTTTTAGGACTTACCAAGCCTTGAGAATCAATTAATTTCATTGTCGCCTGATGAATAAAAGGATCAAAGCCATAGCCAATTTTATAAACTATAATAACGACAGATAAGGAAATTAAATAGTGAGCGGAAATTAAAAATATTTTTAAACTATTTTTAATGTCTTTTTTTAGTATAATAAAAACCAAAAATAATGAAGCCAGGGAGTAGCTAACAAAAAAACTGTGGTTTATTACTTGCCAGGGGGAAACAAAAGCTTGACCGCTTCGGCTAGAGAATAATTGAATTGTTAAAATAATGTATAATAAACTGTAAACTATCAAAAAAATATTATTTTTTATTTTTGTAATTAAAATATTACTAAAAGTTTGTTCAATATTTCCTCGTTTGTTACTTTTTTGTTCGTTTATAAATATTTCTAGTGTCGCTTCTTTTTTCCAATAACGGCGTAATATAATAAAACTGCTAATAATAAGGATTAGGGATATAATAATTCCCAAACTGTTTAGAGCATATAAATAATAAATTATAGCGCTCCAAATAGTTGTAATGGCGGTTAAAAATAATAGGTCGTTTCCTGAATTACTAGTAATATTAGACCAATTTTTAGACCAATTTATTATTTTTTGTTTCATACTTTAATAATAGCAAATTCTTGCTAAAATTGGCAATTTTGGCTACTATTAATTTAGCTATATTTGTTAATTTAATTAGCTTTATCCTGATTTTTGTCTGACCATTTAATATAATTTGTAAATGTTTATAAAAAAATATTTAAATTTAATTATTGTTAGTATTTTAGCCTTGGCCTTTTTTATTGCTACGGCCAGTTTTAGCTTTTACTCACAAACTAAAGATTATATTAAATGGTCTTCGCCAGATGAAACTGCTAATTATTTTTTTACCAAAGAATTTAGTACTACCGGTCAATTATCGTTTTTTGATAAGGCTAACCTTTTTGGAGATAATAGTGTTATTCCTCGTAGCGTCCGAAGCGATAGCGGCTGGGTTAAGCCGGTTAGTTTTCTGGGAATAATTTTAATTTATGGTAATTTAGCAGCTATTTTTGGAACTCAGATAATTCCTTTTTTAACGCCATTTTTTGCTGCTTGGGGAATAGTTTTTTTCTATTTAATTATTAAGCGCTTGTTTTCTGATCGGGTGGCTCTATGGTCCGCTTTTTTATTAGCTAGTTTTCCAGTTTATATTTATTATGCGGTGCGTAGCATGTTTCATAACGTTCTGTTTATTGTCTTACTTTTGATTGGAGTTTATTTATTTGCTTTAGCGCTTGGCAAAAAGCTGGAAAAAATTAAAACAAAATTTTTAAGTTTGTCTTTGCCAAAAAGTCGTTATTGGGAATTTATAGCTACTTTAAGTAGTGGTTTATTTTTTGGTTTAGCCGTTATAACTAGAACTTCTGAATTAATTTGGTTAGCACCAGCTATGCTTATAATTTATCTTTTTTATGCTCGTCGCCTAGGCTTAAGCAAACTTTTTTTATTTTTAGCTGGTTTTATTTTTGCTCTTGTTCCTGTCGCTTATTATAATCAAATTATTTATAATTATTTTTGGCACGGCGGTTACAATGAAATGAATCGTTCTTTAAATAATATTATTGTTTCCGGGAATGATCTTTGGCGATCCGCTTGGTCTGGAAAATTTAATTATTATCATGGTTATTTGAACCAAATTTTAAAAAGTATTTTTTACTTTGGTTTTAACTTTAAACAGTCATTAATCATGTTTGGGCATTATGTTTATGAAATGTTTTCGCCTATTTTCTGGGGAGGTATGCTGGGTTTAGTGTTTCTAATTGGTCAAAATTTTCGACATTATAAAAAGAAATATTTAGTTTATGTTTTGATTTGGTTATTGATTAGCAGTATTTTAGTTTTTTATTATGGTAGTTGGAAATTTAATGACAATCCTGATTTAAGCCAATTTACTATTGGCAATTCTTATACTCGTTATTGGTTGCCTTTATATTTAGGTTTGCTGCCTTTATTTGCCTTAGCCGTGGTTCATTTAAGCCGGGCATTAATAGTAAATTTAAAAATACGATTATCATTTAAAAAAATAATTATCACTGGTTTGCAGTTTTTAGTTATTTTTACCATTAGCCTTTGTTCTATTTCTTTTGTTTTGTATGGTTCAAGCGAAGGTTTAGTATATTTATATAATAATAATAAAATAGAAGAAATAAACACTAAAACGGTTTGGTCTTTAACTGAGCCGGAGGCTATTATTATTACTCAACGCTATGATAAATTTTTTTGGCCAGAAAGACGAGTAATTATGGGGATGATTTCTGATGAACAAATTTTAAAAGAAGCTTCCAAATTAGTTAATTATTATCCAATTTATTATTATAATTTTTATTTGAACCTAGCTGATTTAAATTATTTAAACGAACGTAAATTATCTCCGTATAATTTACAAATAAGTGAAGTTAAAAAATTAAATGTTAAATTTGGTTTGTATAAATTAAATTCTAATGCGATGACAACTCCAAGCAATAATTATGAATAAAATATTAAAAAATAAAAAAACTTATAGCATTATAACTATTGGTTGCCAGATGAATCAGTCTGATAGTGAGCGTTTGGCGGCCTTTTTAGATAATAATGGCTTTAAAGCTGTTGAAGATTTTAAAGCTGCCAATGTGGTTATTATTAATACTTGTGGCATTAGACAACCGGCGGAAGACCGTGCCTATGGGCTTGTTAACCAAATTAATAAATATAATCCGACGGCTAAAGTGGTTATTGCCGGTTGTTTGAGTAAGCGTTCTGACGTTAAAAAGCGTTTAACGAATCGAGCTGACATTTTTTTGCCGATAAATGAAATGTTGCAATTACCAGGTCTATTGGAAGGAAAAGAATATGAACCGTATTTTAGTCTGGACGACGTTCGGTTAAAAGCGGGTGAAAAATATTTGGATATTTTGCCCAGCCATGAAAGTAAATTTACCGCTTATGTTCCGATTGGCAATGGTTGTAATAATTTTTGTTCTTATTGCGTAGTTCCTTATGCTCGCGGTCGAGAAGTATATCGCCCGGCCAGTGAAATAATTAAAGAAGTTCAGTTTTTGATTGGTAAAGGTTATAAAGAAATAATTTTAATTGCCCAAAATGTTAATAGTTATTCTGATACTAAGTATAATTTTCCAAAATTATTAGCGCAGCTTATTAAAATACCAGGAAAATTTTGGCTTCGTTTTTCTTCTAGCCATCCTAAAGATTTAAGCGATGAATTAATGGCGGTTATGGGTTCATCACTAAAAGTTTGCTCACATTTACATTTAGCGGTTCAATCCGGCGACGATAAGATTCTTAAGGCCATGAATCGTCAATATACCGCCAGTCATTATAAAAATTTAATTAAAAAAATGAGAGTAGCTAAACCGGGCATTGCTATCACAACCGATGTAATCGTTGGTTTTCCTGGAGAAACTAAAACTCAATTTAATCAAACACTTAAATTATTTAAAGATTTAAAATTTGATTTAGCTTATATTTTAGAATATAGCCAGCGACCAGGCACAGTTTCATCTAAAATGTTGGATAACGTTAGCTGGGAGGAAAAAAGTCGTCGCGCTCGGTCGGTTAATGAAGTTCTAAAGCAAACTGCTCTCCTAAATAATGAAAAATATTTAGGTAAAACTTTAGAAATTTTAGTAGAAGGAAAAAACCGAAAAGGAAATTATTATGGCAAAGCCAGTACTTATCAGACAGTAGTCATTAAAGGTATAAATAATAAAGATACTAAAAATCTAAAAAAATTAATTGGAAATTTTGTAAAAGTAAAAATTATTAAAGCCTTATCTTTTGGTTTAGAGGCGGAATTAGTCGCTGAATAGTCTTGTTAATTTTTAGTCATTTAGTCGGTTAGCTTATTATTTGGCTAGTTAATATTTATTTAGCCCAATATGATAGTTAATATTTAGATATTTATAAAATTAAAATGATAAAAAAATCCGAATCAAAAAAAACTTTATCTAAAAAAACTATTAAACCAAAAGTTTTGGTTATTTTAGGCTCAACTGCCAGCGGTAAAACTGATTTGGGTGTTTTTTTGGCCAGGAAATTTAAGGGGGAAATTATTAGTGCGGATAGTCGCCAGGTTTATCGCGGTTTAGATATTGGTTCCGGAAAAGATCTTGATAAATATAAAAATAATGGAGAAAAAGTTAATTATCATTTAATTGATGTTGTTAATCCTAAAAATAAATTTGATTTGGCAAAATATCAAAAACTAGCTTTTAAAGCGATTGAAAATATTTTAGCGCGGCATAAATTACCGATTATAGTCGGCGGCAGCGGTTTGTATTTACAAGCCTTAGTTGATAATTTTGGTCTTTCTGATGTTAAACCGATATTTTCTCGTCGTAATGAAAACGAGAAAATGACCGCTGAAGAATTAATGCAGAAAATTTCTAAATTAAAACCAGATTTTGCCGCTCGAATTAATAATAGTGATAGCCACAATATTCGTCGCTTAGCGCGTTATTTGGAAATTATTGAATCTGGTGTTTCGCCTATTTCTCAAAAAAGAAAATCCCCTTATAGTTTTTTATTGCTAGGCTTATCAGTTTCAGATATTATTTTAAGAGAACGAATTTTACAACGAATTTTACAACGTTTAGAAAAAGAGGGAATGATTGCCGAGGTAAAGCGTTTAAATGAAGAAGGTGTTTCCTGGGAAAGATTAAAATCCTTTGGTTTGGAATATAAATTTATTAGCCAACATCTTCTTGGCGAATTAACATACTCTGAAATGATTGATAGGTTAACCACCGCCACTTATCGCTTTTCTAAGCGACAAAAAACTTGGTTTAGACGTTGGGAAAAACAGGGACGGAAGATAAAGTGGATTGAGGGTAGTAATGAAGCAATGAAGGAGATTAAAAAATACTTTAACCTTGGTTTATAAATATATTGTTTATTTATCAGGATCATTTTTCTATAAAAAAATAAGCCACTAAGCTTATTTTTATAATTTGATTATAGTTTATTTTAGGTTTGCCTATTTTTAAATTCTTTATTTTTAAATCCTTTACTTCAATAATTTTTCCAACAATTCTTTTACCATTTTAGGATTAGCTTTTCCTCGGGATGCGGCCATAGCTTGTCCAATAAAAAACTGAATAACATTTGTTTTTCCGCTTCGATATTGATCTAGCTGGGCAGGGTTAACTTTAATAATATCTTCAACAATTTTTTCTAATTCTTCGGAATTATCTAACTGTTCTAAACCTAAATCAGTCATAATATTGCTCGGGTCACCGCCCTCCCAATACATTTTTTCTAGAATTTTTTGTCCGGTGGAAGAATTAATTTTATTCTGATAAATTAAATTAATTAATTCGGCAAAATTTTCAGCAGTAATTTTTAAATCGCTAATTTTTTTGTTATCAACATTAAGGTGTTTTAATAATTCGCTAGTAATCCAATTAGCGGCTACTTTAGCAAGATGTTTTTCTTGGCGGTGAGCTTCATCGCCATCGGCTTCAATCCAAGCATATAATTCCGAAATAACTTGCTCTGTCCAAGAAGCTAAATTTTTGTCACTTACTAGTATTTCTGCCAACTCTCTAGTAAAACCGTATTCTTTAATAAAGCGCCGTGCTTTAACGTCGGGCATCTCCGGTAACTGAATATGAATATCGGCTAATAAATCATCATCGATTTTTAAAGGAGGAATATCTGGTTCGGGGAAGTAGCGATATTCAGCCGAACTTTCTTTAAGGCGCTGACTGACGGTAATAGCTTTATTTTCATCCCAACCGCGAGTTTCTCCAATAATTTTTTCTCCCTTTTTAATTAACTTAGTTTGTCTGTCAATTTCAAATTTAATTGCTTTTTCGACAGCTCGAAAAGAATTAATATTTTTAACTTCAACTTTAGCGTTTAATTGGTGATTTTTTTTCGGTAAGATTTGTCCATTTTTATATTCCCAGTGCCCGGTTTTCTGCACACTAATATTAGCTTCGCAGCGCATTTGCCCTTTTTCCATATCAGCATCGCTAATATCTAGATAACGTAAAATTTGCTGGTAGGTTTGGCAGAATTTTTTTGCTTCTTCAGCGGTTTTGATTGTTGGTTCGGTTACTAATTCCATTAACGGTGTTCCCGCCCGATTAAAATCTAAAAGAGTATAATCTTTACCCTTAAGATGCACAGACTTCCCGGTATCTTCTTCTAAATGAATTCTAGTTATATCAATTTTTCGGTCGTTAATAGTTAAATAACCATCATAAGTTAAGGGTTGATCAAATTGAGAAATTTGGTAGCCTTTAGGCAAATCGGGATAAAAATAATTTTTTCGATCAAATTTTGATAAACGATTAATTTTACAATTTAAAGCCAGACCGGTTAAAATAGTCCAGTTGATTGCTTGTTTATTGGGAACAGGTAAAGTCCCGGGATGTCCTAAGCAAATAGGGCAAACAGCGGTATTAGGAGCTAAATGTTCAGAGTTATTATTACAAGAACAGAACATTTTGCTTTTAGTTTTTAGTTCGGCATGAATTTCTAAGCCGATAATAGTATCGTAAGCCATATTAGAATTGACCGGAACTGCCAAAACCGCGGTCTTGGCGTTCGGTTAAATTATCTAATTTTTCTTCGCTTATTTTTAAATCCGTAATAGTTTGAATTAAAATTTGAGCTATTTTTTGCCCAGGAACAATATTAAAAATTTCTTCACTTAAATTTTTGACTATTACTTTAATTTCGCCGCGATAATTAGAATCAATTACTCCGCCCATAGTTGTTATGCCGTTGGCAGCCAAGCCACTTTTATCCCAAATTAAGCCAACATAACCCTCAGGAATAGCTATTTTTAAACCAGTAGCCACTAGGGCTTGATTATAAGGGGCTAGGGAATAATAGTCGTTAGCATATAAATCATAGGCAGCATCGCCGGCATGAGCTTTTTGTGGTAGTTTGACTGATTCACTAAGGCGCTCAATTTTTAATTCCGGTAAATTTTCTTTAGTTTTTGTTTCGTTAATTTCTCGCTTTAAAGAATTTCCCTGAAAACCGTTGTTATGTTCAAAAATAATTTCTCGATTATCAACAATTTGTTGGTTGGAACTAATAATATTTCCGATAGCTTGGAAGTCACGTGATTTATTTGATTCATGATTAATTAGTTTTTTAACCGTTAACCAAACTAATAAACTAATTTCTTCGCGACTAAGAATCTCATTATTTTTTGTGCAAGAAATTAGTTGAAAATTTGGAAAACCATTAGCGATTTCTAAATAAACTTGCTCCGCTTTTTGCAGGTGTTGTAAGTTATTTTCATGGATATCATTAGTTTTTCCTACCCAATCCTCTCTAGCTCTTTTTTGAGCTAATTTTTGAGCAATACTTGATTCAACGTGTAAAATAATTGATAAGTTAGGACGGGGTATTTCTAAAATTTTATATTCTAAATTATCTAGCCAATTGAAAAATACGCGACGTTCTAAGGGGTTATCTATTTTGCCGCCTTGATGACCCATGTTAGCGCTAGTATAGCGATTAGCTAGAACAATACGACCTTCAGCTAACCATTGTCTAATTTTGAAGCTAGCATCATAACGGTCGGTAGCATAGAATATAGAAGCTTTATAAGCATCGACTTCATCGGCCTTACCGTATTTACCGGAGAGGTATTCTTCTATGGGTCCGGCTGATTTAGTATTATATTGTGGAAAATCAGCTACTCCGACTAAGTAGCCTTCATTTTCTAATTTTGCTTTTAATAATTCTAATTGAGTGGTTTTTCCACTCCCATCAGTGCCGTCAATAACAATAAATTTTCCGCTTGTTATTTTCATATTATTTTTTTATTTCGGCAATCATATTATCAAGTCGTTGATATAACTCTCCTAGATTTCCGTTGTTATTTATTTTTATAGTTGCTTGTGACATGACAGCCGGAATACTCATTTCCGTTTCTAGTTTTTCGTCTGATAAAAATTGTTCAAATGTTTTATCATGATCACCGATATTTTCATTGCGCTGTATTACTCGCTGATAACGAGTTTCCGCTAGAGCATCGATACTTATTAAATAAAAGCCGCTTACTCTTTTTAAATATTCAATATCAGCCAATCTTCTTATACCATCCACGACAATAATTTCTGTTTGGTCATTAGTTACATCTTTAGCCATAGTTTTGGCAAACAAATCTTCGCCGAAGGTCTGGCGTAAACTCAAAGAAATTGAGGAGAGATTTTGGCGGTTAATTTCTAAATCAAGCCGACTGAGGAGCTCTCTCATAATTGTTGAGAAACGAAAACTTTTAGCCCCGTATTTTTCTTCTAAATATTTTTTGCAAACATCTTTTCCAGAAGCAATTTGACCGGTAAAACCGAGAATTATTTTGGACATAATTTTAAGATAGCACTTAGTGGCACAATATCGTTGAGCAAGGCCGCTGGCAGTGTAATTTAGTAAAATTCTAAGTAGCGTAATTTAGTAAAGCACCTGATAACGTAACATTAAAGTGTTATCATTTAAATTTTTAACTTCTAGTAATTTTAAATTAACATCTAAATCGCGATTAAACAAGGATAGACCGCTACCGAAAATTTTTGGTTCAATTGTTAAAACGATCTCGTTTATTAATTTCTTTTCTAAAAATAGAGAATTAAGGAAAGATCCGCCTCCTAGTAAAGCGGATTTATAGCCCATTTTTTCTAAATCATTTAATACTTCGCTCGGCTCACCTTTTACCCATTTTACTCCCGAAATTTCCTCATGACTGTCTTCAGAAAATACTACATTAAGACGGTCTTTTAAGGGTGCTGGGAATGTTTTAAAAGTATTTTCCCCCATCATAACAACTCCATGAAGTTTAGAAAGTTCAACAAATAATTTTTTATCTTCACGGCTGGTCCAATCAGCAAATTGTGTTTTGTCTTTAGCGATTTTACCGTCAACGGTTATCGCCATCATCATAGTTACCGGTATCATGTAGTTAATATTAATAATTAAATAGCAATCGGTGCTTTAATTCCCGGATCTGGATCATAGGACTCTAATTTAAAATCATCAAAGCTAAAATTGAAAATATCTTTTATTTCTGGGTTGATAGTCATTGTCGGCAAAGCTTTTGGCGTACGAGTCAATTGAAGTTTAACTTGTTCTAAATGATTATTATAAATATGTAAATCTCCAAAAGTATGAATAAATTCACCTAGCTTTAAATTACAGACTTGAGCTAGCATCATAGTTAAAAGGGCATAAGAGGCGATATTAAAAGGAACTCCTAAAAATATATCAGCGCTACGTTGATATAATTGGCATGATAATTTATTATCGTGCGATACATAAAATTGAAACATGGTATGACAGGGCGGTGGAGCGGTTTTTTTGCCGCTAATCAAGTTTCGTAAATCACCAACATTCCAACCGCTGACAATAATACGACGTGAACTTGGATTATGTTTTAATGTTTCTACTACTTCAGAAATTTGATTTATTTTGGTACCATCATTCGCTTCCCAGGCTGTCCATTGTTTACCATAAATAGGTCCTAGATCACCATTTTCATCTGCCCATTCATTCCAAATATTTACTCCGTTATCATTTAAATATTTTATATTAGTATCACCTTTTAAAAACCATAATAATTCATAAATAATAGATTTTAAATGAATTTTTTTGGTAGTTAAAAGTGGGAACCCCTTATTTAAATCATAACGTGTTTGTCTACCAAAAACACTGATTGTGCCAGTTCCAGTTCGATCATCTTTTCCACTGCCGTTATCTAAAACGTCTTGTAAGAGATCTAAATATTGTTTCATATATTTAAAAATTATTAACCAGTTTTAAATTATTGATCAGTATATTCAGTCATTGTTTCGCTGAGTAAATAAAATTCTACCCCTGCTTCTTTAAATATTTCTTTACTCCTGGCGCCGGCATGATAATCTTGAGCGCAAACTATTCGTTTTATACCGGTATTAATAATCATTTTAGCGCAAGTATAGCAGGGAGTCATTTTGCAATATAAAGTGCTATTTTCTAAAGCGATGCCGCGACGGGCTGCTTCGCAGATAGCATTTTGTTCGGCGTGAGTAGTGCGAATACAATGACGGCTAGTAGAGCCATCTTCATTGGTAACGGTATGCATTTCATGGCCAACGTCGTCGCAGTGAACTAAGCCTATCGGTGAACCAACATAACCGGTGGCGACAATTCTTTTGTCATTAGTGATAACACAGCCAGCACGTCCGCGATCGCAAGTACCACGGCTGCCAATCATTTGAGCTATCTTCATAAAATATTCATCCCAAGAAGGGCGTTGATATGTTTCGCTCATATAATTCTAAATTATTAAACTAATTAAAATGCTTAATTGAATTTATTAGATTTTAAATGTTATAAAGTATTTATATTCTAACCTATTATTTAAATAAAATAAACCTTGACAGATAACGTTTTATATTACCCCTGGTCTTTTAAAAAGTCAAAAAATAGGCTAAACTGTTAGGTAGTACATAGTTAATATAAGGAGATTTAAATATAATCGTTATGCTCAGTAAATATATTAAAAAATTGGCTAATAATAAAGAAATATATTTAAAAGTAAGAGTTTCCCCGGGAGCTTCTCAGACTGGATTTTTAAAAAAAATGGCTGATGGTACTATTAAAATTGCCGTAGGAGCGGCTCCAGAAAAAGGACAGGCCAATAATGAGTTAATAAAATTTTTAGCCAATGAACTTGGCGTTCGTAAATATCAGGTGAAAATCGTTAGTGGAATGGGAGAAAAAAATAAATTAATAAAAATCAGTCGATAATTTTAGGATAATTTACGTATGGATTTATCAATTATTATTGTTTCTTGGAATGTTCAAGAAAAATTACGCGCTAATTTAAGCGCTTTATTTAAATCAGAAGGTAATTTTACTTTTGAAGTTTTTGTAGTTGATAATAATTCTTCTGATGAAAGCGTGGCGATGGTTGCTAAAGAATTTCCGGTAGTGAAACTAATTAATAATTCTGATAATTATGGTTTTTCTCGGGCTAATAATCAAGCTATAAAATCAGCTAGTGGAAAATTTATTTTATTGCTTAATCCTGATATGCAAGTTGAAGCCGACACTTTATTTCAGACGGTTAGTTGGGCGCAAAAAAATAGACAAGCGACGGTTATCGGGTGTAAGTTAATAAATGATAAACAGGAAATTATTAAGCAAGTTAGACGTTTCCCTAAATTTTGTGATCAATTAGCGGTTACTTTGAAAATTCCTCATTTTATTCCCGGCATTATAAATCATTATTTATATTCTGATTTTGATTATTCTCTGGCTTCTCGGGTTGATTCTATTCGTGGTGCCTTTTTTTTAATTAATCGAGAAAATTATCAAAAAATAAGCGGTCAAATTTTTCCCCTGCTTGATGAACGTTATTTTATTTGGTTTGAAGAGGTTGATTTTTGTCGTGAGGTCTATAAATTAGGCGGTGAGGTCTGGTATACGCCAGTCGCTCAATGCCTTGATTATGTTGGTGCTAGCTTCAGTCAGATAAGTCGTAGTCGCGGTCAGCAATATTTTAGCGATTCGATGTTAAAATATTTTCAAAAATGGGAGAAAGCTTGGAAATATTTAATTTTAAAAATAGTTTGGTCGTGTTTAAGAATTTTTATTTAAATTTCCTTTTTTAATTAAAAATAAGTATGTCAGAAAAAGTTGGAATAATTTTAGTAAATTATCAGGATTATGCTAATAAATTTTTAGCGGCTTGCCGTGATTCTTTGCGTTTACAAACTTATTCTTCAGAAAATATTCTTGTTTATATTGTTGATAATGCTTCTACGCCGGAATCTTTAAATTTTTTACAAACTAGTTATCCGGAAGCTATTATTTTACCAAGAACTGATGGTAATTATGCGGCGGCTAATAATTTAGGTTTTAGACGAGCTATATCAGATAATTGCGAATATTTAGTGTCAGTTAATATGGACACCGAAATGGATTCTAATTGGTTGCTTGAGTTAGTAAAAGCTTTGGATAATAATCCTGAAGCGGGAATTGCTCAATCAAAAATTTTACTTTATCCGCCAAACTCTGAGGATAAAAAAAATCCTAAAATTAATAGTTTAGGAAATATTATTCATTTTTTAGGTTTTGGTTTTACCTCTTTTTATGGAGAAAATGATCGAGAAATTAAGGGCTACCCAGAAATAAATGGTTATGCTAGTGGTTGCTCATTTATTATCCGCTCTCAAGTATTTGAAAAAATTGGCGGCTATAATGAGGAATTTTACATGTATCATGATGATATTGAATTAAGTTTAAAAACTAAATTATCCGGAAGTAAGATTATTTTAGCGCCGCAATCAGTAATTTCCCATAAATATGAATTTTCTCGCAGCATTAATATGGTTTATTACATGGAACGTAATCGCTATTTGTTAATGTTAACTTTTTATCCAACTTATTTTTTAATTTTGATAGCTTTACCTTGTTTATTAATGGATATAGGTATGTTATTTTTTTCTATAATTCATGGTTGGTTTGCTTCGGAAAGAAAAATTTATTCCTATTTCATAAAACAACAGAATTATGTTAAAATTTATCAAACTCGGAAGATGATTAAGAAATTTCAAGTTGTTAAGTTTTCAAATTTAGCGCGCCATTTTTCCGGCCGGATAGAATTTAAAGAAATTAGTAATCCGATTTTAAGTTATTTAGTGAACCCTTTGCTAAGTTTGTATTGGTCGCTAATTAAAAGATTTATTTAATATGGACTTATCTATTATTATTGTTAATTATCGCAGTAAAGCTAAGCTTATTAATTGCTTGGATTCTATTTCCTTAAAATCTGAAACAGATATTAATTTTGAAATTATTGTTGTTGATAATAATTCCGGTGATAATTTGGATTTTTTAGTATCTCGTTATCAAAATTTAAAATTAGTTGTTAGTCCACGTAATTTAGGTATGGGAGGGGGAAATAATATTGGTATTAATCAAGCGAGTGGTGAATTTATTTTAGTTCTTAATCCTGATACAGTTATTAATAGTTCGGCGGTTGTTATTTTAATGGATTATTTAAAACAACATTCAGAAGTCGGTTTAGTCGGTCCGAAATTAATATACCCTAATGGTTCTTTGCAATTTTCTTGTATGAATTTACCCAGTTTTTTTATGCCAATTTTACGTCGGACATTTTTAGGAGATTATTTTAAAGAAAAGCGTGATCATTATATGATGCAGGATTTTGATCACAATTCTATAAATTCAGTCGGCTGGTTAATGGGTTCATGTTTGATGTTTAGAAAAAAAATAATTTTAGATTCGGGAGAAATTTTTAAACCGCGCTTTGATGATCGTTATTTTATGTATTTTGAAGATATTGATTTAGCTCGTCAGTTGTGGTTTAGGGGTAAAAAAATAATTTATAACCCGCTGGCGACTGTTATCCATGATCATCAGCGTCAAAGCGCTAAGTATCCCTGGTATTTAGCTTTAGTGTCCGATCGTTTAGTCTGGCATCATATTAATTCCTGGTTAAAATATTTTATAAAATGGGGATTTAAATACAAACAATATGTTAAAAATTAAAAAAGCGATTTTTCCGGTAGCGGGTTTTGGTACTAGGTTTTTACCGGCTACTAAGGCTCAGCCTAAAGAGATGTTAACGGTCGTTGATAAGCCGGTTATTCAATATTTAGTTGAGCAAGCCGTGGCGGCTGGTATTGAAGAGATTATTTTCGTTACCGGACGCGGTAAGCGAGCAATTGAAGATCATTTTGATTATTCTTTTGAACTAGAAAAAACACTCGTTGAAAAAAATAAATTAGATTTAGTGAAAAAAGTGAGAGCTATAGAAAATTTAGCTAAGTTTTCGTATGTTCGTCAGCCTTTGCCGCTCGGCGATGGCCATGCTGTAAATTGTGCGGCTCATTTAGTCGGAGAAGATGAAGCAATTTTAGTTATGTTTGGCGATACTTTATATGACTCCCCAATCTCCCCGGTCAAACAGGTTATGGATGTTTATGAAAAATATGGTGATTCGGTAATCGGATTAGCAGAAGTTAAGCCGGAAGAAGTTAGCCAATTCGGAGTTATTGATGGGATTCCTTTAGGCGATGATGTTTATGAAATTAAAAAATTTATTGAAAAACCATCAATAGCAGAAGCGCCTTCTAATCTTGTTCAGGTTGGTATTAATATTATTACCCCTGATATTATGAGAGTTTTAAAGACTATGGAACACGGTAAATCCGGAGAACTTCGTTTAGCGGATGCTTATGACGCTCTACTTAATGAGGGTAAGGTTATTTATGGTAAAAAATTAGCTGGGGAGTGGCTTGATACTGGTAATAAATTTAATTATATTAAAGCAACTTTAAAGCTTGGCTTAAAGGATGCGGAAATAGGTAAAAATTTACAGAAATTAATTAATGAATTAAGTCAGAAATAAATAAATTAACCTTATTTATAAAAAAATAGCCAGCTGAACTGTATCTTAAAAAATGGATACGAAAGTGGCTATTTTTTTGTTATAAAATTAGAATTATTGTAACTGAAGGCTGTAAATACCATTTTGGCGGCCGATATTCGCCCAGAAATATAAAGTATTATTAGTATTATTTAAGGTTAAAGGTTTAATGCTATTAGCAGTAAAAATTTTAGTAATTAATCCGATTACTGGGTCATAAGCGTTTAAACTGTCGGCAGTTGAAAAAATTAAATAATTAGCATTTTCATTCCAAATAATTTTAACTATTTTTTCTCCAACACGTGTTAGCAAGGATTCATTATTTTGCTGGAGATCAAGATGATAAATTTCCCAGTTGTTGTTATAAAATAAAGATTGATCATTTATCCATTGCCAGCTAATCACTCCTTGAATAATTTTAATATCATTTTTAATATTATCAGGATTAATTAAATAAAGTGTTTTATTTTGATCATCATAAAGTGTTAAGCGAGAATGGTTTTCATGTATAAAAGTATAATGGCCAACTGCAGGTAATTCTCGGCTCTGTTCAATTTTTTGAGTTTTAAGAGAATATATTTGTAAAATGGTTTTTTCATTTTTAACGGCTACTAAAAACAAAAGATCAGTTCTTGGCTCGTAACTTAAGTAATTATCACCGCTTACTATCATTGTGCTGGCTTGGCTATTAATATCTAAATAATTTATGGAATTATTATTTTGGTAATATAAACGATTTTTACTTTCGTCATAATACCAATTATTAGCGTTAGATCCTAATATATTGTGATAATTAGTCTGCTGATCGCCAGAGGAATTAAATAATTTACCATCAGTTAATAATTGGTTATTATTTTTTAACCAAACACCAGTAGAACTGGAGGCAATATTTAGTATTTTTTTTTGTTCATTTTGAAGATCAACAATTTCCGAAGTGGCTGGCAGATATAAATATGTATAATTAGCATTAATTATAATATCGCTACTAGAAGCTATCGTAATAAGTTGCGGTAAATTTGAACTAAAAAGATTGATATCTTCTGCAAAAGTTGTTTGTCCAGAATAAACGGTAATTTTTTTAGTAAGCGGTAAATATCCGGGAAGTTTTAATTCTAAAGTGTATTCTCCCGGTAAAACATTTTTAATTTTAGTGGGCGTCGTCAAGTATTCCATTTTCCAAGGATTAAGAGAGAAATTAACTTGTGGATGTTTATTTAAATAAACGGTTGATCCGGCAGGATTTGTTTTTACAGCAATCATACCGGTTTTAATCAGCAGTCGATTAAATGTTAGCGGCCAGCTAAAATTTATTTGAAAACCGGAAGCATATAGAGATGTTAAAATTGTTCCGGCTATGAAAAATACAATAAAAACAATAAAAAGATAATCACGAATTTTTTTTGACATATTTAGCTATCAAGAACAGTTATATCTGCTCCGATTTTATTTAATCGTTCATAAAGATTTTCATAACCGCGATCAATAGAATAAGAATTTCTTAGAATTGATTTTCCTTTGGCAGCTAACATGCCGATTAAAATATTAATTGAAGGACGTAGGGCTGGTGGGCAAATAATTTCGTTCGGTTTAAATTCCGTCGGACCGGTAATAGTTACTCGATGCGGGTCATGTAACATAATATTAGCTCCCAAACGACTTAATTCAGTATAATAAATTGCCCGATTTTCATAAATCCAATCATGTACTAATGTCGAACCTTCGGCCTGAGTTAAAATTGGCACAAATAAGGGTAGGTTATCAATATTTATTCCTGGGTATGGTTGAGGGTGGATTTTGTCTGGCAAAGCCTTTAAACGACTAACTGGAAGCTCTAGATCAACTAAATTAAAATGAGCATTTTTTGATTTATAACTACGACTAATTTTAATTTTTTGGCCCATTACTTTTAATTTTTCAATTTCTAGTAATAAAAAATCTATCGGGCAATTAGTAATTTTTAAATTAGATTTGGTAGTGATTGCCAGAGAAATAAAAGCCATTGATTCAATCGGGTCGGGCATAATCGGATAATTTTTGACGGGATGCAATTCTTTAACGCCGGTAATTTTTAAACTTATATTATCCCACTCTATTTTAGCGCCCGCCTTTTTTAAAAAACATACTAAATCTTGGACCATATAATTTGAGGAAGGGAAGTTTATAATGGTTTTTCCTGTGGTAAAAATAGCGGCCATAATAATATTTTCTGTGCCGGTATCACTGGCTTCATACATCGTAAATTTGGCGGCCTTTTTATTTTTGTAGCTAATATTGTAAGCTGTATTAGTTTCCTTTACTTTAATTCCTAAATATTTTAAAGATATAACATAAGGATTAACTGTTCTTTTCCCTAATTTACATCCACCCGACTTAGGAAGTGAAAAATTTTTCATTTCACCGGTTAAGGCGCCCATGAGCAATAGAGTAGAACGAGTTTTAATAAAAGATTCCCGATCAATTTTGTCGGGGTTTAAATGGCCGTCATTAATTATTTCTAATTCTTGATTTCCGGTCCAACTAATTTTTAGGCCCAATGAGCTTAAAATCTCGATAATTCGATAAACTTCTTCAATACGCGGAACATCACTTAAAGTTGTTGTTCCCTTGATCATAGAAGTAGCGCATAAAATTGCTACAGCCGAATTTTTAGCAGAATTGGTTTTAATTGTACCTTGAAGCTTTTTTCCTCCGTTTATTAATAAATTTGCCATATTTTAAGCAATTTTATATGAATTAATTGATTATTTAAAGTCTAAATCTAATGATAGCTTATTTATTGACATTTTTCAAATATTTGTTATTATTAACATAAGTTCAGATTCAATTCTGATTTTTTATTAATAATAATCAATATGTCAAAAATTGCTGTAATCAAAACTGGAGGTAAACAATACAAGGTTAAAGTAGGAGAAACCCTTAAAGTAGAGAAATTAGAGGCAGAAAATGGTTCTATTGTTAAGTTAGAAACATTATTAATTGCTGAAGACGGTAAATTAGAATTAGGCCAACCATCCTTAGGGGAAAAAGTAGAGGCTGAAGTTTTAGAAACTGCTAAAGGTAAAAAAGTTACCGTAGTTAAATATAAAAATAAAACTCGATATAAAAAAACTGTCGGTCATCGTCAACAGTTTACTGCTTTAAAGATTTCCAGTATTGCTTAACGTCATTTTCAATTTAACTAAAAATCCGCTCTTAATTTAAGACGGATTTTTTTTAATTTATTTCACTACGATATTTTAGAGCACTTCCTAAAGTTAATTCATCAGCATATTCTAAATTAGAACCAGCCGGCAAGCCTTTAGCCAGTCGAGTAATTTTTAAATGATCTTTCAAGAGCTTATTTAAATATAAAGCAGTAGTTTCTCCTTCTAAGGTAAAATTTAATGCTAAGATTATTTCTTTAATATTTTCGGTTTTAATTTTTTTGGTTAATTTTTCAATATTTAAATCTTTGGGACCGATTTCGTTAATGGTGTTTAATAATCCCCCTAATATGAAATAACGGCCATTATATTGTTTAGTATTTTCAATTGCAATCAGATCTTGAATATCCTCTATAATACATAAAACTTCGCTACGTCTATTTTTATCAATACAAATAGAACAAGGATCATTTTCTGCGACCGCCAAGCAACTGTGACAAATAATAATTTTTTCTGATAATTCATTAATAGCTTGCGCTAAATTATGGGTTTTTTCAGGGTTTTGTTTTAAAATATGAAAAGCATAACGTTCGGCGGTTTTTGGTCCGACGCTAGGGAAGTTCGATAAATGATCTATTAAATTTTGTAGAGCTTGAGGGTATTTCATTTAAACTATTTTTAATTCATTCCCGGTATACCATCCATGTCTTGAAGCTTTTTAGCCATTAATCTTTGGGCACGTTTTAAGGCGTCGTTAAAACAGGATTTTAGAGTTTCTTCTTGAGAGCTTTTAGATAAAGTATCACTGAGCTTTAATTCTAAGATTTCCATGTTGCCATTTAAAACCAGTTTAACGCCATTTTTTTCTTCAGTAACAACTTCTTCGGCTAGAGCGTTTTGCATAGTTTTAGCTTGGCTGCGCAAGTCTTTGAATTGTTTTAATTTGTTGAACATATTTTATAAATTAAATTAATATTAAAAAATCATTTTAAGTTTTAAAATTCTATCGGCTCTACTTCGCCCTGTTTTTTACTGATTGTTTTAAAACTAACAGTGTTTTCATCAAAAAATAAATCAACTTTTCCAGTTGGACCATTACGATGTTTGGCAATGTAAATTTCCGCTTTATGGCGTTCGTCTAAAGGCAAATCATTGACGTTATAACCTCTGTCAGCCGCTTTACGATAAATAAACATAACTACGTCGGCATCCTGCTCAATTGAGCCAGAATCGCGTAAATGGGACAATTTAGGTATGGCGGGATGAGTTAATTCAACGGCACGAGATAACTGCGCTAAAGCTAGAATTGGAATATTAAGTTCACGGGCAATAGATTTTAAACCACGACTAATTTCGGCTATTTCCTGAACGCGATTATCACCATATTTTCCTCGACCCTCCATTAATTGTAAATAATCGATCATGATTAAACCCAGGCCTTTTTCCATTTGTAAACGTCGTGCTTTAGCACGAATTTCCATAATTGATAAGGTTCCAGAATCATCAATATAAATTGGTGCTTCGGCGAGTTTACCCATAGCTTCACCGATACGAGCAAAATCATTATCTTCTTCTTTGTCGGATAAATTTCCGGTACGCATTTTCCATAAACTAACATTAGCTTGAGCACAAAGCATACGATCTACTAACTGTTCCTTACTCATTTCCAAAGAAAAGATACCGACGCCTTCTTTATTTTTGATAGCTGCCTGGCGGGCAATATCAAGAGCCAGGGAAGTCTTTCCTACCGAAGGACGAGCGGCTAAAATTATTAAATCTGATTTTTGTAAACCAGCCAATAAATGGTCTAAATCCGGGAAGCCGGTTGATAGTCCGCGTAATTTTCCGCCATGACGATGCAGTTCATCAATACGATCAAAAGCGGCCGTTAATAAATTATCAATTGGTAAAAAAGCATTTTTTAAATATTTCCGAGAAACGCCAAAAACTTTTTTTTCAGTTTCATCAAGAATTTCGTCTATCTCTCGTTCTTCATCAAAACTCATCGTGGAAATTTCTGCGGCAGCTTGTTGAAGGCGGCGCAAAGTCGCTTTGCGTTGGATAATGCCGGCATAGTTAGAAATGTTACCGGAAGTGGCCACGGCGTTAGAAAGTTGCGCTAAATAAGAACGCCCCCCGACCACACTTAATTGTTTTTTATCTTCTAAGCGATTGGAAAGAGTTATAATGTCTATTGGTTCTTGATTACCATATAATTCTTTAATGGTGTTATAAATAATTTGGTGGCTGTCTTTATAAAAATCCTGTGGCATGACAGTATCAGCCACTTTGATAATTGCGTCCTTATCGATTAAAAGGGCGCCCAATAAAGATTCTTCCGCCTCTAAGCTGTGGGGAGGAATTTTAGAAATTAAATTTTTATCATCAACGCCCATATTTTTTTAGTTAATTCTTATCAGTATTTAATTATTTTCTTATTTTAATTTAATGTTTATATTATCTTAGCTTAAATTTAATGATTCTTCAAGTTCAATATTTGCATAAATTAACACAGTTTGTGCGCAATTTATCCCCAGCAATAATAAGAAAAAACCGCCAATTGGCGGTTTTTCTGTGGAGCCGACTGTCGGGCTCGGACCGACGACCTGCTGTTTACAAAACAGCTGCTCTACCAGCTGAGCTAAGTCGGCAAAATAACTGAAATAAACAGTTATTTCTAGTGCGCCCAGCTGGATTCGAACCAGCGACCATCAGCTTAAAAGGCTGTTGCTCTACCAACTGAGCTATAGGCGCAATTACAAGTTTGATAATAACAAAAGATTTTATTTTTGACAAGACTTAGAAATTATTTGTATAATAAGTGTAGCAATTATATGTTTGTTTAATTGTTACCGGAAAAATAAATTAAGGATTTATTTATGAAAGAACTAAAAAAATTTGTAAAAAAATCGAAAAAAGTAGCAATTTTTGATATTGATGGAACAATTTTTCGTTCCAGCTTATTAATAGAACTAGTTGAGGCTTTAGTGTCTGAAGGAGTCTTTCCTAAAAATACCAGAACGCTTTATGAACAGTCTTACAAAAATTGGTTTAATAGGCAAGGTTCTTATGAAGATTATATTATTTCCGTAGTCCGAGCTTTTGAAAAAAATATTTCCGGGACAGACCATAAAGTTTTTTTAAGAATAACCAAAAAAGTTATTGCCGCTAATAAAGATCGTGTTTATCGTTATACTCGTGATTTAATTGAAGAATTAAAACAAAAAAATTATTTTTTAATTGCCATTTCTCACTCTCCTAAAGATATTGTTCAAAATTTTTGTAAGGAATTAGGATTCGATAAAGTTTATGGTCGAGATTATGAAGTCGGCACAGATAATAAATTTACTAATAAAACTTTATATTTAGATCTTATTTCCGATAAAGCTAAAATGTTGAAATATGCTTTGAAGAAAAGAGGTTTTAATTTGGTTGGGTCTATCGGCGTGGGAGATTCTGAAAGTGATATTGCCTTTTTAAAATTAGTGGAGCATCCAATTTGTTTTAATGCCAATCAAAAACTTTACGAAAGAGCGAAGCGCTCTGGTTGGAAAATAGTGGTCGAACGGAAGGATGTTATTTATGAGATTTAGGTAAACTTTTTGATTTTATTACTCGTTTGTTTTTTTTATTTTATTTTCCCAACTCTTCTTGCCATTTTTTTATTTCCGCAAAAAATCTTTCCCGATTATTTTTTTCAATTGCTTGCCCGGGCGGTAGTATTTCAGTTAAAGGATTTATTTTAATACCATTTTTTTCCATTTCAAAATGAACATGCGGTCCGGTTGAAAAACCGGTTGAACCAACATAACCAATAATATCTCCTTGTTTTACTTTATTGCCTCTTTTAACGGCAAATTTAGACATATGGCCGTAATTTGTTTGATAAGTTCCGTTGTGTCTAATTTTAACCATATTGCCATAAGCACCATTATAAGAAGCAAATATTACTGTGCCGTCACCAACTGCTCTAATGGGAGTTCCATAGATTGCGGCATAATCGACAGCGCGATGCCCTGTAGAAACATTAAAGGCTTCGACATATCTTTGTCCGGTTGTAAACCCGGATGAAATATATTTAAAAGATACCGGGGCTTTTAAAAACATTTTTTGGACAGAATTTCCGTTTTCATCAAAATAACCTGAATTAGTGTCATTTTCTTTAAAATAATAAATTTCGTATTTTTTTCCATCATTAATATATTGACCGGCTAAAATTTTGCCCGGCATTTGGTACTTGCCATCTAAATATCTTTCTTCATAAATAAATTTAAATGTATCGCTTACGCGAGGGTCGGTAGCAAAATCAATAGTCCATTGGAAAGTATCGGCTAAAGCTATAATAGCGCGTTCATCAATATTATTTTTAAGGGCAGCTTCGTACATTGATGTTTCGATGGCAGCTTTTTTAGTAACAATTTTTATATCGTAATTAATGGGAATAATATCTGCCTCTATAGAATTAGTAAGTTCATTTGTGCTGCTCGCATTTTTGTTTGTGCTGCTGGTATTTTCGTTTAAATTATTTTTATAATTTATTACAATTTCATTTTCTGTGTCTATTTTGTAGGTTAGTTGTTTGAATTCATTAGAGTCTTTATTAAAATTCAATTCTAAAAAATAGCCGACTTTTATTTTAGCTAAGTCATATTTGTCTAAAGCCGCTTTATAAATCTCATTGCTTAAAACCGGAGAAATCCCGGACTTATTCATTAATTCTCCGAAAGTTGAGCCCTGTATAATTTCTAGTAATTCTTGGCGGTCAGGCAGTTCAATCGCAAGTTTATTTTCTTCTGAAAGTTTTTTATCAGTGCTTAAAGTAGATAATTTATATTTTGAAAAATAAAAAATTACGCTAAGTAAAATCAATAAAAAAATTATTAGATAAGTTATTTTTTTGGTCATATTTATTTTTGGCTTGATTATTGCTTTTTTTATCCTATAAATATTTAGACCCTGGTTATTTTATTATAAAGTAAAAACAAAAAAAGACAAATGATTTATTTGTTTTTTTTTGTAATTATTTTAACAAGTTACTTTTTAAATTTTTACTTGAATATGTTTAGGGGTAATAATAAGTAGCACAATAGCCGAAACCACTCCCAATAAACCTAAGACGGAAAAAGCCGCTGAGCTACCAATTAAATCAAATAAAAAGCCGGCACTTATAGGTCCGATAACGTAACCTAAGTTACAAAAAAAATCTTCTAAGCCTTCAATTTCTTTTTCAGCACTTTTAGTCTCACTGATATAATCAGCATAAGCCCCGTTTATTGATGGCCACGCTAAAGACATAAAAACTGATGAAATAAATACAATTCCTATGGTTGGCAGGAAGTTTTTGAATATAAAAAGTGGGATTAGTAGGATTGAACCAATTAATAAACCTATTAAGGCTGTTTTTTTCTTGCCGTATTTTGCAGTGAGAGGGCCGATGAACCATCCTATAAATAAAATAGGTAAAGAGTAGGCAGTCATAAAGAAACCAGAAAATTGTTGCATATTTTTAAATTCTTCAGCTAGTAAAGGTCCAATAGTCCAAAAAAAGGCATCAACAAAATTAAGTAGTAAGGTTAAAAGTAGAACGGGTAGGATAGTTTTGCTAATTTTTTTCCAAAGAGAAATTTCCATAAAAAAATTAATTTTTCGTGGAGATTTTTTTGAATTAATTGTTGTACTTTTAGATTTTTTAGTTAAGATTAATAAGCCTAAAAAGAAAATAATAGAAATTCCAAGAAAAATCCAACTAAGTACGAATGGTTTCCAACCAACAACTTCTCCTATCATAAAGCCTGCTAATATTGGAGCTAACAAATAACCTAAAGATATAAAAACTTGAAGAACTCCAAAACTTGAAGAATGATCTATTGGCTGAATGTGTTTTCCTATAAAATCAAATTCACCAAAATTTTTAAGATCATAATATATTCCCCAAATAGCCATAGCAATAAGAAACATCCAAAAAGATTTAGCCTGGTAAAGCAGTAGGGGGTATATAAAACACAAAATAAACATAATTAAAAACATTCGACGAAAAAGTGTATTTTTAAAAATACGACAGGCTATAAAATCAAAAAAAGCACCACTGATTGATGAGGTGCCAATAATAATTCCCATTAAAGTTCCCGATATTCCTGCTTGGGTTATAATTAAAGGAGATACGAATGAAAGAATACCGTCATATATAGCCCAAAATAATAGCATTAAAGCTAAAATATATAAGGTCTTATGCTTGTTGCCGTATTGTTTTGTGTGTTCAATAAGATGTTTAATGGTGGGCATAAAATATTAATATTTATATATAATAAAAATATCATAAATTTTTTGTCTGGGCAATAAGCTGTGGTGGATAATAGGCTTATAAGAAAGAGAAATGATTGAATGTGGATTATTTGGTCATTTAGTACACATATGGCTGTATTTTGGCATATTGATTGGAAAACCGCCATATATGTGTGCACATTACCACCTTAAATTCTAATCCAAAGTGCAACATTGTCTGACAACTAAACAGAGTTAAACACTTCAGTTGGTGTTAAGTAATTAAGTCTTTTGCGAGGTCGAGTATTAAGTAAATATTCGACTCTTTTTAGATC